>Ga0307509_10000214_pt1 | contig 92232 bp, 67 predicted proteins | sample 10_EM_MG_FD_202245 | JGI IMG/M metagenome (GOLD analysis project Ga0307509, IMG submission 202245) | Populus trichocarpa ectomycorrhiza microbial communities from riparian zone in the Pacific Northwest, United States - 10_EM | ecosystem: Host-associated > Plants > Roots > Unclassified | place...
CCGGAACCGCCTAATCCACAGAGTGCGACCCGGTTGTGACCCTCACACTCGGAATACCCCTTGAGCGACTTAAGGATGCTTTTGCGGCCGATGAACTTATTATTCCTGCAATATGGAATGAACCGATAAGGCGTGGGTGCTTATATCAGTGTGATAGCAGATTAGTTCTTTACCAGATAGCTCTCGAGGGCCCTGATAATACCTACCTCTCCCGCCCCAAATACACTACGAGCACACCGATTTCGGACTCCGGAATTGGCCCCACTGTTCACCTCAACCGAAATACCAATATTATTACTACCAATAGCATTGTCATTACCCTGGTTTCCGCTGTAGTTTCCGAGGGTGTTGTAATGGGCTTGGGTGACCCTAAAAAGGTTGTCAGTCGGATGAGCCTCATCCTTGCCACCAGAGATTTTAAAGGAAAGAGTGGCATACTCAGCCATCGGTTTAACACTGGAAGATAGCTCGATCTGGAGTTATTTTCGAAGATTAGATATGATCGTAAGGAGATGTCGCAAGCTCGTTTGGAGTGATATCTTTTCGTGCGCCCTGAAACAAGCGATATCCCCGGCGGAGAGCCTGGCCTTGGACACCGAGGTGAATTATCCTCAGCGGCTAGATCAGCTGGGGGACAGAATCCTAGCGAGCGGTGCAATTCCGGTGAGGGCTAAAGTTTTCGGGTAGTGTGTACTGTACGTATTAGGGTGTAGAATCAATTAGAAAACTGAAGCTTGAGAGGTCTGGCGGAGGAAAGGACGGAGAAAATTGGAGAACGCGGTGTCACTCTCCATGGACGGGGGGTTGTCAGAAAGTCTGTCGAACTCTTGGCAGCAAATCCCATACTAAACTCCGCCAAGAGTTCGACAGACTTTCCCACAACCCCTGGACAACTCTGCATCGCACAGCACTCGAGTACTCGAGTATTCGAGTACACGTACGCAGTGTTGCAAAGAAGGCCTTTGATGATCGAACCCGGGGGGTTAGAAGGGGGTTTGAATCGGGGCTTCTGAAAATGGGGATTGAAGGGGGGAGTTCTTTAATGTCTTAGTAAGCAAAAATAGCAGGAACTCTGATGCGAGTTTCTACCTTGAACCCAGATGTGCGAGTGTTTATTGCTCAGAAGCCGGGAAGGTAGAGTGCCAGTACCAGTTTATTTGCTTTTTCTACTACATTTTACCCTCTTTTCCTATCATTTCATTTATTTCTTTGGTTCCAACTGCCTTCAATATCATGGTTTACCGATTTGTTAGAAGGAGTTCTATCTTATAACCCCCCGGTTCGAAAAAGCGCGTTCCTAGCCTTCGATCATTTTTTGATCGAACCCCCCTTCATTGCAACATTGCACGTACGGCGCTGGTTTCGCCTGCCCGCTGGGAAGTCACAATTCCGTATTTTTTCGAAAAGAGCGAAAGGGGTCGTGCTCGGCGTGCATAAGAACTATAAGTTACAAGTAAGTGGTTGATTTCGGCAATCCGATGCAACAAGGTCACAGGGTAGATGGATCGGGTCCTCGAGGGGCCAAGCCTCACTCATATCTCATAGTTCTCATGTACCAGTACTGTACTCGAGTATGCTGAACCCGGCCCAGTTAGCTACAGTAGTTTCGAAAAAACACGGTTGTATGATATACAATTTCATTCGCCCATTCCGCCATCAGCCGCTTGGGGGTTTGCGCATATGGTAGCCGCCAATCACCAGCAGGTTGGTTTCGCAGACAATCTGCTCGAGTACTAGTGCCAGTGTCAGGTGGATTGATTAGACCACTTGTCGGCTTTTGCCCACGAAGCCTTATGATCGTGATTCCCCCAGCTTTTTTTCGCCTTCCAGGAATTACTTCAACCCAATCCACCGCACAAAATTACTAGGGAGCCATCCTCTACAGCCCTCAAATCGGCGAAATAAATACAAAATGTCTCGACACCACTTCAGCGATGGCATCGACTCTTTCAATATCACATCGTTTAACAATATATCGGATGACCCTATGGTGACCGACGAGAGGTTGGAGATTTTGGAATGGCTATCGCCACTTGAACCCCAGATACGGCACCAGGACATTCGAGCCAGCAGGGTCGGTGAGGTGGGAGACTGGCTCTTTCGGACTGAGGAATATCGGAATTGGTTTGGTGGTATTCGTGGGGGTGAATCTGATGGTGTAGCCTTGTTTTGCCACGGAGGCCCAGGAGTTGGCAAGACCTACATTAGGTGAGAGAGAAGATATTCGGAGGAAGAAAGATATTGCTAATAAGCTGCGATGTCAGCTCGCTGGTGATTGATAATTTATGCAAGCAGGCCGTGGAGGGAAGCGCTACCGTTGCGTGCTTCTACTTCGACTTCGCCGCTCAGGAGGAGGAGCAATCACCAACTGCTGTTCTAGGTTCGGTGCTGAAACAGGTTGTTGCTGGACTTGAAGCAGTTCCGGAAAGAATAGTCAGAGTTTTCCGAGACCAAGAGGAGGTCATTGGTGACCAGAGGCTACCGCTCTCAGAAATTGTGGAATTCTTGCAGGATATATCGTCCTCACGATGCACATTCATATGCATTGACGCCGTGGAAGAGTGTCCGTCAGGACATCGGGAGATCCTCCTGGATTTACTCAACCAAATCCTCCAAAAGTCCCCCGGCGCTCGGCTATTCATGACCGGGAGGCAACATATCGCAGGTGAGGTTGAGAAGCATCTTGGGGGAAGGGTAGCGACTGTATCCATAACACCCACCGAGAATGATATCACCACATTACTCCGAGCGAAGCTGAAAGAGGACACGATTCCGGACGCGATGGATGAGAGTTTAGAGGAGGAAATTGTTCAATATATTCCCGAAACAGGGCTCGGAATGTAAGTAGAAGTAAGAGGGGGACAGTTCTAAAAATACCTAAAATTATGTGCTGAACGACCTTGTATTTAGATTCCTGCTTGTCTCCCTATGTGTCGAGACGGTTCTGCAAGAGACGACCATTTATCGAAGGAGAGAAAGGCTCCAAGCAATGAAGAATGGCTTAGGCTGGGGGGGTGTGTACGGGGCAACTCTGGAGAGGATAAAGGCTCAGGGTGGGGAGAAAGCAAGACTCGGGATGGCCGCCCTGATGTGGATCTCCCATTCGAGGCGGCCTCTGCAGGTGGAGGAGTTATGTCACGCCGTAGCAATCCGGGTAGGGTCAAATGATCTAGATTACGATAATATACCTGAGATATCGACCTTGCTAGGCTGTTGCCAAGGACTTGCCACCATTGATAAGGATACCTCGACAATTAAGTTGATCCATTTTACACTCCAGGGGTATCTCGACACACATCCGGACCTCTTTGACAGAGCTCACTCGACGATGGCCGAAACATGCTTGACGTATCTCAACTTTCAGCACGCCAGTGATCTTTCAGTTGGCCCATTCCCTGACCCGCGGGACACACCCTTCCTTGAATATTCTTCTCTCTATTGGGGAACCCATATGCGAATGGAGCCCTCAGATCGCGCAAAAGAATTTGCGGTGCCGCTCCTTGAGCAGTTTGATGGTCACATTTCTGCCAAATCCCTTTGGAACTCGATCAATGATGGGTTGCCCCTTGGCTCTGACCCGGGCGATAATCCATTTTTCGTACTGCACTGTGTCTCATGCTTCGGCATCGCCGAAGTCGCAGATATCTTGATAGGGACGAATGGATCGGATGTGAACGAAATTGATTGTACGGGTGCGACGCCACTCATATGGGCTGCAAGGTACGGGTATGAAGAGGTAGTGAGGTTGATCTTGCAAAAAAAGGATATTCAACCTGATCAGCAGGACGCGAATTGTGACCGAACCGCACTCTCGTGGGCTGCTAAGAACGGTCACGAGGGAATAGTGAAGCTACTGTTGGGCCGGGAAGATGTTAGCCCCAATCACATAAGCGAATATGGACGGACACCGCTCTCGTGGGCCGCCGAGAATGGCCATAAAGGAGTAGTGAAACTACTATTGGACCGGCCAGATGCCGGCCCCAATCTCCCAAACGATTCTGGACGGACACCACTCTCGTGGGCCGCCGAGAAAGGGCATGAAGGAGTAGTGAAGCTATTGTTGGAGCGGGAAAATGTCTACCCCAATCGCCCCTGCCAATTTGGACAGACACCGCTATCGTGGGCTGCCGAGAATGGCTGTGAGGGAGTAGTGAAGCTACTGTTGGGCCGGGAAGATGTCTACCCCAATTACCCAAGCGAATCTGGACGAACACCACTCTTGTGGGCCGCCGAAAATGGCCATGAGGGAGTAGTGAAGCTACTGTTAGAGCGGAAAAATGTCGACCCCAATTACCCAACCGAATCTCAACGAACACCACTCTCGTGGGCTGCCGAGAATGGGCATGAAGGAGTAGTGAAGCTATTGTTGGAGCGGGAAAATGTCGACCACAATCGCCCAAGCGAATCTGGACGGACACCGCTCTCGTGGGCTGCCGAGAACGGTCATGAGGGAATAGTGAAGCTATTGTTGAACCGGAAAGATGTCAACCCCGATCACCCAAGCACATCTGGACGGACACCGCTCTCGTGGGCCGCCGAGAATGGCCATGAGGGCGTAGTGAAGTTACTGTGGGAGCGGTACGAGGCCGACCCCAATCGCCCAAGCAGATCTGGGCGGACACCGCTCTCGTGGGCTGCCGAGAATGGCCATAAGGGAGTAGCGAAGCTACTGTTGGGCTGGGAAAATGTCGACCCCAATTACCCAAGCGAATCTGGACGAACACCACTCTTGTGGGCCGCCAAAAATGGCCATGAGGGGGTAGTGAAGCTACTGTTGGAGCGGGAAGAAGTCAACCCCGATCACCCAAGTGAATTTCGACGGACACCGCTCTCGTTGGCGGCCGAGAATGGCCATGAGGGGGTAGTGAGGCTACTGCTGGAGCGGGAAGATGTCAGCCCCAACTTCCCAAGCAAATCTGGAAGGACACCGCTATCATATGCTGCCTCGGAGGGGCATGGAGGTGTAGTGGAACTGCTCCTGAGACGCCGGGGTGTCAATCCCAATTCACTGGATAGCGATGGTCGACCTCCGCTATTATATGCTGCCGTGGGGGGGCATGAAGGTGTAGTGAAGTTGCTTGTGGAATGCTCAGATATCGATCCCAACTCATCGGATAACGATGGCCTAACACCCCTGTCGTACGCCGCCAAGTGGGGGCGAGAGGATCTAGTGGGGCGGTTTTTAGGACACAGCGGCGTCAAGCCTGATTTACCGGAAAAAAATGGCCGAACACCCCTGTCTCATGCTGCCTCGGGAGGACACGAAGGTGTAGTGGAACTGCTTCTGAGGCGCGGGGATGTCAATCCCGATTCTTCGGATAGCAATGGTCGAACACCTTTATCTTATGCTGTCATTTCAGAGGATGAGGGTGTAGTGAAGCTCTTTCTCGAACGCGAGGATATTAGTGCTGATTTCCCGGACAGCGAAGGCCGAACACCCCTATCACATGCTGTATTGAGAGGATCCGAAGGTGTAGTGGAGCTGCTTCTAGGACGCGGAGATGTCAATCCCAATTCACTGGATAGGGTTGGCCGACCTCTGCTGTCACATGCTGCCGCGGGGGGGCATGGAGGTGTGGTGAAGCTACTTATGGAAAGCCCGAATATTGATCCCAATTCATCAGATTGCGATGGCCTAACACCCCTTTCGTATGCTGCCCAGTGGGGGCGGGAGGATCTGATGCAGTTGTATTTAGGACGTTGGGGTGTCAATCCCGATTTACCAGATAATAATGGCCGAACACCCCTGTCCTTTGCTGTCTCAGGGGGACATGAGAATGTAGTGAACCTGCTGCTACGACGGGGGGATGTCAATCCCAATTTATCGGATGGAAATAACCTGACACCGCTGTCATATGGTGCCATTTTGGGGGCTCCGGGTGTCGTGAAACTACTTCTCGAAACCAACAGCGTCAACCCTAATTCACCGGATAGCAGCGGCCGAACGCCCCTTTCATTTGCTGCCTCGAGAGGACATGGAAACATAGTGAAGGCGTTTCTGGGGCGTGGGGATAGCAATCCCAATTCATCTGATGGCAATGGTCTGACACCGCTATCATACGCCGCCATTACCGGGGCTCCAGGTGTAGTAAAATTGCTTCTAGAATCCGATGGTGTCAGTCCCGATTCGCCGGATACCCACGGTCGAACACCTCTATCATTTGCTGCCTTCAGAGGGCACGAAGGTGTAGTGAAGGTGCTTCTGGGCCGCCGGGACGTCAACCCGAACACACAGGATCTCAATGGCCAAACACCCTTGTCATATGCTACTATAATGCGGCGAGAGGGTGTGGTGAAGTTATTATTGGACGCTAGAAACTCTAATTCTAAATCGTTGGAAACCCCCAATCGATCGTACTTGTATCTAGCTCTACTGGTTATTATCTCTGCTTTTGGCGCTAGTTTAGAGTTTCCTTTTTTCCTTTTGACTTTATTCCTGTTTGTTTTTTCTATTTTTTATTTTCCTATTTTCCGCCTTGATAGATGCACCACAGGTACGGGGATTCTCGTGAACTAATCTCACGCCATCCACAGCATTTTGCCGCAACCGGTATTTCTGTTTTGGTTAGGTTCGGTGTGTTTTATAATTTTGTCTGTACAGTACTCCCCTTATGTTTCTTCCCCCCCTCCGTTTTCATTGAGATTCTCTTTCTGAAGCATTCCTAGAGCATGATATCAGGAGAAATACTCATTTATAATAATACACATCTTGTTACTAGCCACAAGCCCACCATGCTCTAAGTGCATTATGGGACCGATAGTTCCCTTGGTATCCACTAATCTTCCCCTCCATCCATTCCTTTTAAACTTAGGCAGCGAAACGATACACCGCGAAACGAAACGAAAAACGCCAAGGAATCACATCTAACACGATCGCACTCTAACACTCTAAAGCGGGGGGAAAATTCTTCACTTCCCAACAACAACCACAGTCTCTCGTCCAACGGCACCTCCTCTAACTAAGGTAAAGCCAGAAGTATATATCATCACAAACTCCTCCTCTCCTATCAGGAGGTACCACACAGTTCCTTCAGACAGTTCGCTCCTTTCTCATCATTTCCCCTTTTTCCCGAGAATTCATGCTAGCAAAATGCAGAAACAATCACCACTTGCTCTCTGGGTGTAAAACCCTTTTACACCCTTCTCGCTTTCCTTCCGGCTTTCCTTACAGCCTTTTTGCTTTCCGTCCAACGGCTGCACGGTTCCAAAACTCTCGAGCATTCCTGCTTAGAAAATCCTTTCCACAAACACACACCCGAAGCCATATCCATATGCCCGACTCCTCAGCGCATTTCCGAAGCCAAAGCACTTCCCCGGAAGCTAGCTAAAGAACAAAGGAGATAACGGGAAAGTCTGGCGAGCAGCATTTCCAATATTCCTAGCCGTCCAGTCTGCCCGTCTCCTTCAGGGTGCTAGAACGGACGACGTCCAAGGACGTGAGGACCGGACGGACTGGACGGACTGCAGTCCTAGCGCTTGGACCTCCAGCACTAGCCGAGTGAAAATCATACACCTCCGAACGAACCGTTATGGCATCATGAGACATCACTCCTGCCGTCCTCGGCCGTCCCTAACCATTCCCGGCCGTCCTCAACCGTCATCAGCAGGCCCCACAGTTCCCCATAGTCACCGACTGTCTACTACAGGCTTCCACCATCTCCAGCCGTTCCTCACACACCCCATGATAACCTCCATTCACCAGCCATCACTCGCCTCCTTCCTCACCACCCGTCTCCGGGCACACCTTGCACACCCTTGTCTCACGCTGCCGGGCCCGTCGTCCTGTGTGGAAACAGCCATCTTTGGGCTTATACGGATGGGGGAAAGAACATCTTTCGTCGTCCAACCCGATACCGAGCTTTTGTCTGTCCGTCCTCCGGGCCTTGTTATGCCCCTGAACACTGCTTGGGTGCCCAAGACTTTTAGGTTAACCGAAAAATAGCTTGCTTTCCTACCACCCAGGTCTCCTTGCGCAAACTCTCTAATGCCTTCTCCTCGCCTTCCTACACAGGCCAAGCAAGCACTCCCTTTTTCTTTCAAAGCAAACAAGCATCATGAACTCTCATTCGCACCCTACAAAAATCGCCGACAGCACTCAAGACACTATGGCAAATCTGATTTTATCCCCATATTATCATACCTGCTCAGCGGAAAAGAACTAGCTCACACCTGCTACCGCAGATGGGGAAACCAAATCTTAGCGAGGAAGCACAAGCGGTATAAGTCTATCGGAATCTCTTCTAGAAGGTATACGGCGACATATAAATTTTACCCCACATGAATACAACACCGTCTAAACGGGAAGGGGGCAATAGTAGAGAAAATGTAAAACGAGGCGCAAATGTCCAACACTTCCTCCACATACAAGTACCCCTCACTCCTGGTGAACAAAACTTCGATAAGTCCGCCGCTCGTCTACTCAAATTCATCCCCCTTGCCAGCTCCCCACGGTCCCCAATGTCCCCGGCGATCTAGTGTCTCCTGCACCGGTAGAAGCTGTACTGGTAGTCCATTCCTGCGAGCCAATATGACTATAATATGGTGTATCACTTTGCAGGGCAGTCGTCCTCGCCGAGCACTGCAGCCCCCAAAAATCGCATCGCTCATCCGCTGTCCATCGTGGTCTCATTGGATATCTCGGGTGCATACCGATCATCTCTAATTCACCGTAGTTACTTGATATTGCGTACCACCCCCAGAAGGTGAAATCTCAGGTAACCTTCGTCATCGTCTCACTCTCTGCCCTACTTTCGGCGGCGACACAATAGGGCTTCGGCATGAGTGTAGGAACCTATATCCTGAAGGTATAGTCCCACGCGAATACGAAGCTCCTCGGTAGTGGGATCTGTTGAATCTTCAATTACTGCGAGTGCATGTGGAATATATGCGGGGCAAATATATTGCTGCTCCTCCTGGGATTGAGGGAAGAGCCGTGAAATCACTTTCAGCGCAGTCCTCCTGCCCTGGTCCAACTCATTGCTTGGTAAATACTGCTGTAAAGACAGTTGGACTAAACGATTAAGATCATAAAATGCCTTGTCCATACACCCGCATTTGACCATCGTGACCAACGAGAAACCCAATAGTTTGTCAATGGCACAACAAAAATCACGCGGGTTACCCATCTCTTTCAGACCATACTGGATCAGTAGCTCCTCGGGTATGTTTTGATGATTGAAGAATGCCATTAGCTGTAGGAGATCCGCCGCTAGGGGCATCTGTTGCCTGATTTGGGTAAAGGTGGCAAAGTAGGTGCTCAGGATACTTTCCTGGGCGGCTTCTCGTTGGATGTCATAAAATGGCCGCGAGAGTAGGTGCTTCATTTCTTCCTCGTTCTTACGGAAGGTATTCCAGTAGGTGGATGGCGGTTTCGCAGTCTTGGTCATATGGTCTATGGAGCCTATGACAGCCAGTGGCAAGTGATGCACCGAGTTCAGTATCCGTACGACATCCTCTTTTTCATTATCCTCCAAACCATCCCAGCCACAATAGCGTTTTGAAAACAACTCCAAGGCTTCTTCCTCATCCATTTTTCCAACCTCAACAATTGCCGAGCACCGGTCCGATGCAACCCGTCTGGATCTTGTTGTAAATATCAGAGTCCCATTATTCGCTTGTGGTATAAACTTGGAGATTGGACTGTCATTGGCGGCAAAATCGGCTTCGTTATCGGCGTTGTCAATAACCAGAATCCAGGCACCGCTCTCCGGTCCCTCAAACCACCTCTTTACTTCCAGCAGTCTTGCTTCGTCTGTCTCAGTGCTGTCCAGAGGAATTCGAAAACGGCGCGCAATAGTCTTGAAGCCATTACTAAATTTTGGTACCCCACTTCCGTGTACCCAGAAAATATTACAATTGCTCTCGCTAGCGCGCTGATAAACGTATTCGAGTGCGATCTGGGATTTTCTAAGCGATGTTAGTGCTCTCTTCATACTGCGAAATATAGAATAAATACCGTACTAACTTGCATAAGAGAACCTCGTCTTAGGGCATCCAAGTTTCCCCTTTGAGTAACAGGTTGTATTTTCTCCTGTCATCTTCGAAATGGGAAACTCATACACCCCGAGACAAAGTTCTCTTATCTGAGTTAATCCGGCACTAGTACTTACCCGGAACCGCCTAATCCACAGAGTGCGACCCGGTTGTGACCCTCACACTCGGAATACCCCTTGAGCGACTTAAGGATGCTTTTGCGGCCGATGAACTTATTATTCCTGCAATATGGAATGAGCCGATAAGGCGTGGGTGCTGATATCAGTGGGATAGCAGGTTAGTTCTTTACCAGATAGCTCTCGGGGGTCCTGATAATACCTGCCTCTCCCACCACAAATACACTACGGGGAGGCCGGTTTTGGGCTCCGGAATCGGTCCCACTGTTTTTCACCTCAACCGAAATACCAATATTATTACTACCAAAAGTATTGTCATTACCCTGGTTTCCATTGTAGTTTCCGAGGGTGTTGTAATGGGCTCGGGTGACCCTAAAAAGGTTGTCAGTCGGATGAGCCTCATCCTTGGCACCAGAGATTTTAAACGAGAGAGTGGCATACTCAGCCATCGGGTTTAACACTGGAAGATAGCTCGATCTGGAGGTATTTTCGAAGATTAGATATGATCATAAGATGTCGCAAGCTCGTTTGGAGTGATATTTTGTCGTGCGCCCCTGAAATAAGCGGGTGGAGGAGATATTCCCGGCGGAGAACCTTGGACACTGAGGTGAATAATTCTCAGCGGCTAGATCAGCTGGGGGACAGAATCCTAGCGAGCGGTGCCCAATTCCGGTGAGGGCCAAAGTTTTCGGGTAGTGTGTACTGTACGTATTAGGGTGTACGGTACGTGTAGAATCAATGGGAAAACTGAGGCTTGAGAGGCCTGGAAGGGACGGAGAAAATTGGGGAACACGGTGTCCCTCTCTGTGGACGACTCTGTACTGCACGGCACTCGAGTACACGTACTATACGGTACTGGTTTCGCCTACCCGCTGGGAAGTCACAATTCTGTATTTCTTCGAAAAGAGCGAAAGGGGTCAGGCTCGGCGTGCATGAAAACTATGATTTGAGTGGTTGATTTCGGCAAATTGATGCAACTCGGTCGCACCGGGGTGGAAGGATTCATGGATGCTGAGCCCGGCCCCTGTCGCTATTGTCGAAAAAATACAGTGCGGTACCGTACTCTTGTATGGTGGGGGAACTCCTTGAATGGACCTACTGCAGACCCCAAGATTGCCCAACTTTGAATGGTAAAGGCTCCAGAACAACACCTATCAAAAATATAAAGCCATTAAATGATAGACTAGAAGCTAGAGAACAAGGTAATAGGAGCAGATTTAAGATTTGATTGAGTTATGGGAAAGGCAGTTATTGAAGCAATGCCACCCCCTATTGTTTACTGTTAATATACCGGTTAACATGCCAAGACCATGAGAAACTTCCTATTGAGTATACGATAATATTAAGGGAACCTAAATTAACCTACAACTAGTAAGCTAAAACCAATGTCACAGCGCCGGTTTAAGGAGTCCCCACCATATGATATGGCACTTTCATGCCGCATTCCGCCATCAGCCACTTCGGGTTTGCCCATATTGTAGCCGCCAATTACCAGCAGGTTGGTTTCACAGACAATCTGCTCGAGTACTGGTGCCAGTATCAGGTGGATTGATCGGACTACGGGACTAGGTGGCTTTTGCCCACGATGCCCGGGATTGTTATTCCCCAGCTTTTTTTCGACCCCCAGGAATTACTTCAACCATATCCACCTTACAAAATTACTCGAGAACCGATCCTCTACGGCCCTCAAATCGTCGAAAAAAATACAAAATGTCTCAACACCACTTCAGTGACGACATCAACTCTTTCAATATCACTTCTTCTAACAATATACGGGATGATCCTGTGTTGCCCGACGAGAGGTCGGAAATTTTGGAATGGCTATCGCCACTTGAACCCCAGATACGGCATCAAGACATTCGAGCCCGCAGGGTCGATGAGGTGGGAAACTGGCTCCTTCAAACTGAGGAATATCGGAACTGGTTTCGTAGTATTCGTGGAGGTGAATCTGATGGTGCAGCCTTGTTTTGCTACGGGGGTCTGGGGGTTGGCAAGACTTACATTAGGTGAGAGAGAAGATATTCGGAGGAAGAAAGATATTGCTAATAAATTGCGATGTTAGCTCCCTGGTGGTTGATACTTTATGCAAGCAGGATGTGGAGGGAAACGCTGTCGTTGCGTGCTTCTACTTCGACTTCGCCGCTCAGGGGGAGCAATCCCCAGCTGCTGTTTTGGGTTCGGTGCTGAAACAGGTTGTTGCTGGACTTGATGAAGTTCCGGAAAGAATAGTCAGAGCTTTCCGAAGCCGAGAGGCGGTCATTGGTGGCCAGAGGCTACCGCTTTCTGAAATTGTGGAGTTCCTGCAGGATATCTCGCCCTCACGATGCACATTTATATGCATTGACGCCCTGGACGAGTGTCCGTCAGGACATCGGGAGATCCTCCTCGATTTACTCAACCAAATTCTCCAGAAGTCCCCCGGCGCTCGACTATTCATGACTGGGAGACAGCATATCCTGCGTGGCGTCGAGAAGCATCTTGGGGGAAGGGTGGCGACTAGATCCATAACAGCCACCATGAATGATATCATCACATTCCTCCGAGCGAAGCTGAAAGAAGACACGATTCCGGACGCGATGGATTCGAGTTTAGAGGAAGAAATTATTCAGAATATCCCCGAAACAGGGTCCGGAATGTAAGTAGGAAAGGGACACTTCTAAAAATACCTAAAACTATGCGCTCAAGGATTTTGTATTTAGATTCCTGCTTGTTTCCCTAAGTATCGAGACGATTCTACAAGAGACCACCATATATTCAAGGAGACAAAGGCTTGGAGAAACGAAGAATGGCTTAGACTTGGGAGGGGCATACGGGGCAACGTTGGGAAGGGTAAAGGCCCAGGGTGGAGAGAAGGCAAGACTCGGGATGGCCGCACTGATGTGGATCTCCCATTCGAGGCGGCCTTTGCAGGTGGATGAGTTATGTCACGCCGTAGCAATCCGGATAGGGTCAAATGATCTCGATAGCGATGATGTTCCTGCGATATCGACCTTGGTGGACTGTTGCCAAGGACTTATGACGGTTGACAAGGGTACTTCGACTGTTAGGTTGATCCATTTTACCCTTCAAGAGCATCTTTTCACACATGCCGAGCTCTTTCACAGAGCCCACTCGACGATGGCCGAAACCTGCTTGGCGTACCTTAACTTCCAGCAGGTCAAGGATCTTCCAGCTAGCCGGTCCCCTGACCCCCGTGACACACCCTTCCTGGAGTATTCTTCTCTCTATTGGGGAGCCCACATGCGAATAGAGCTCTCAGATCGCGCAAAAGCCCTCGCGCTCCAACTTCTTGTCCAGTACGATCGTCACATATCTGCCGCATGCCTTCGGAAGTCGATCAATGAGGAGTTTCCCGTTGACGGTCACCTTGGCTATAAACCGTTTTCTGCGCTGCACTGGATCTCATACTTTGGCATCGCCGAAGTCGCAAATACTTTGATAGAGATGAACATATGGGATGTGAACGAAGCAGATGGTGCGGGTGTGACGCCACTCATATGGGCTGCAAGGTATGGGCACGAAGAGGTAGTGAGGCTACTTTTGCAAAAAAAAGAGATTCAACCTGATCAGCAGGACGCGAATTATAACCGAACCGCACTCTCGTGGGCTGCTGGAAATGGACATGAGGGAGTGGTGAGTTTATTTCTTGAACCGCGATTTGTTAATCCTGCGAGCACAGGCCGTCGACGGGAGAGGGGGCGGCGAGAGCCCGATCCACTAATTGGTAGGAGATATGTCAACCCCGATAGCTCAGGCAAATCCGGTCGAACACCTCTCTCGTGGGCTGCGGGGAACGGCCATGAGGGAGTAGTGAAGCTACTGTTAGGGCGGGAAGATGTCAACCCCGATAGCACAAGAGAATCTGGTCGAACACCGCTCTCGTGGGCCGCTGAGAATGGGCGTGAAGGAGTAGTGAAGCTACTGCTGGGGAGGAGAGATGTCAACCCCGACACCCCAGACACGACATATGGCCAATCGCCGCTCTCGTGGGCTGCTGTGAATGGCCACGAGGGAGTAGTGAAACTGCTCCTGGAACGCCGGGACGTCATTCCCGATTCATCGGATAGAGGAGGCCGAACGCCGCTATCATATGCTGCCTCAGGGGGGCATGAAGGTGTAGTGAGACAAGTTCTGGGACACGGGGATGTCAATCCCAATTCTTTGGCTAGCAATGGTCGACCTCCGCTATCATATGCTGCCGCGGGGGGATATGAAGGTGTAGTGAAGTTGCTTGTGGAAAGCCCGGATATCGACCCCAATTCATGGGATAGAGATGGCCTAACACCCTTATCGTATGCTGCCAAGTGGGGGAGGGAGGATTTAGTGCGGCGGTTTTTAGCAGATGCCGGCGTCAGCCCCGATTTGCCTGATAACGATGACCGAACGCCCCTATCTTATGCTGCCTCGACAGGACACGGAGGTGTAGTGGAGATGTTTCTAGAACACGGGGATGTTAATCCCAATTCAGTGGATCGCAACAGTCGACTCCCGCTATCATATGCTGCCGCCGAGGGACATGGAGATGTAGTAAAGCTCTTCCTCAAACGCGAGGATATTAGTCCTGATTTATCGGACAGTGAAGGCCGAACACCCCTATCTTATGCTGCCTCGACAGGACACGGAGGTGTGGTGGAGATGTTTCTAGAACGCGGGGATGTTAATCCCGATTCGTTGGATCATAACAGTCGACCCCCGCTTTCATATGCCGCCGCAGGGGGGCATGAAGGCGTAGTGAAGCTCTTCCTCAAACGCGGGGATGTCAATCCCGATTCTCCGGATAGAAGTGGTCGGACACCTTTATCATATGCTGTCATTTCGGAGGATGAGGGCGTAGTAAAGCTCTTCCTCGAACGCGAGGATATTAGTCCTGATTTACCTGATAGCGAAGGTCGAACACCCCTATCGTATGCTGTATCCAAAGGATCCGAAGGTGTAGTGGAGCTGCTTCTGGGACGCGGAGATGTCAATCCCAATTCACTGGATCGTGTTGGTCGACCCCTGCTGTCATATGCTGCCGTGGGGGGACATGAAGGTGTAGTGAAGTTGCTTGTGGAAAGCCCCGATATCAATCCAAATTCATCAGATAGGGGTGGTCTAACACCTCTATCGTATGCTGCCAGGTGGGGAAGAGAGGATCTAGTACAGCGGTTTTTAGAACATAGCGGTGTCAGGCCCGATTTACCGGATTTCAATGGTCGAGCGCCCTTATCTCATGCGGCCTCGACAGGACATGAACGTGTAGTGGAGCTGCTTCTAGAACGCGGGGATGTTAATCCTAATTTATTGGATCGCAGTGGCCAGCCTCCACTATCATATGCTGCCGCGGGAGGACATGGAGATGTGGTGAGGCTACTTGTGGAAAGCCCAAATATCAATCCAAATTCAGCGGATAGCGATGGCCTAACGCCCCTATCGTATGCTGCCAGGTGGGGGCGAGAAGATCTAGTGAAGCTGTTTTTAGATAATAGCGGTGTCAAGCCCGATTTACCGGATAACAATCACCGAACACCCCTATCTTATGCCGCCTCGACAGGACATGCAGGTGTAGTGGAGCTGCTCCTAGGGCGCGGGGATGTCAATCCCAATTCATTGGATCGCAGTGGCCAGCCTCCACTATCATATGCTGCCGCGGGAGGACATGGAGATGTCGTGAAGCTACTTGTGGAAAGCCCAAGTATCAATCCAAATTTAGCGGATAGCGATGGCCTAACGCCCCTATCGTATGCTGCCAACTGGGGGCGGGAGGACCTAGTGAAGCTGTTTTTAGAACACGGGGGTGTCGATCCCGATTTACCGGATAACAATAATAGAACACCCCTATCTTATGCTGCCTCGAGAGGGCACGAAGGTGTAGTGGAGCTACTTCTGGGACACGGGGATGTTAATCCCAATTCATTGGACAACAATAGTCGGCCCCCGCTATCATATGCTGCCGCCGGGGGACATGGAGGTGTAGTGAAGCTCTTCCTCAAACGCGGGGATGTCAATCCCGATTCTCCGGATAGCAGTGGTCGGACACCTTTATCATATGCCGCCATCTCAGGTTCCGGGGGTGTAGTGAAGCTGTTCCTCGACCATGGGGATGTCAATCCCGATTCTTTGGATAACAGTGGTCGGACACCTTTATCATATGCTGTCATTTCAGAGGATGAGGGTGTGGTGGAGCTCTTTCTCGAATGCAAGGATATCAGTCCTGATTTATCGGATAGCGAAGGTCGAACACCCCTATCATATGCTGTATCCAAAGGATCCGAAGGTGTAGTGGAGCTGCTTCTGGGGCGCCGAGATGTCAATCCCAACTCACTAGATAGGGTTGGCCGACCACTGCTGTCACATGCTGCCGCAGGGGGGCATGGAGGTGTGGTGAAGCTACTTCTGGAAAGCCCGAATATCGATCCCAATTCATTTGACAGCGATGGCCAAACACCCCTATCATATGCTGCCCAGTGGGGGCGAGAGGATCTGGTGCAGTTCTATTTAGGACGTTGGGGCGTCAATCCCGATTTACCAGATAACGGTGGCCGAACACCTCTGTCCTTTGCTGCCTTAGGGGGACATGAGAATGTAGTGAAGCTGCTTCTACGACGGGAGGATGTCAATCCCAATTCGTCCGATGGCAATAACCTGACACCGCTGTCATATGCTGCCATTTTGGGGGCTCCGGGTGTGGTGAAACTACTTCTGGAAACCAACGGTGTCAATCCTAATTCACCAGATAGCGGCGGCCGAACACCCCTTTCATATGCTGCCTCGAGAGAACATAAAGGTGTAGTGAAGGTGCTTCTTGGGCGCGGGGATACCAATCCCAATTCATCTGATGGCAATGGTCTGACACCTCTATCATACGCCGCCATTACCGGGGCTCCAGATGTAGTGAAGCTACTTCTAGAATCCGATGGCGTCAATCCCAATTCGCCGGATGCCCACGGTCGAACACCTCTATCATTTGCTGCCTTTAGAGGGCATGAAGGTGTAGTGAGGGCGCTTCTGGGCCACGAGGATGTCAATCCCAACTCACAGGACCTCAATGGCCGGACACCCTTGTCATACGCTTCTAGGATGAGGCGGGAGGGTGTGGTAAAGTTGTTATCGGACGCCAGAAACTCTAATTCTAAAACGTTGGAAACCCCCAATCGATCGTACTTGTACGTAGCTCTACTGATTATCTTCTCCGCTTATAGGGCTAGTTTAGAGTTTCCTTTTTTCCTTTTAACTTTATTCCTATTTATTTTTTCTATTTTTCTATTTTCCTATTTTTTTCCTTGATAGAGCACCACAGGTATGGGGATCCTCGTGAACTAATCTCACGACATCCACAGCACTTTGCGGCAACTGGTATTTCGGTTTTGGTTAGGTTCGGCGTGCTCTATCATCTTGTCTGTAATAAAAATAGACTATGTTCGGTAGAGAGTCTTGTGTTGGTCCTTATTCTTTTTGTGCTGCCAGCAGCGTCCTATATATACACAAAAAATCCCTACAGAAAAAACCTTTCTGCACCTTCGTCCAAGTCATCCGTTCCATCATCGTCTGTTTCCAGATCACACCCTCAACCTTCTGACACATTTCGTCCTTCAATCCCTTGACTCCTTTTCACCTACTTACAGAGTTTTCCTAGTATTTCCCTTTCTGAACATTCTTGATCCTTTCGTCTGTTTCGCTACCATCATAGTGTGACACTCGTTCGTTCCATCTTCTAGCTAACCCTAGTTCCAAGCCTTCAGCTCCTCCTAATGCGATTCCTGAATGTTCCCAAAACATCTCCACTGCACCTAAGCTTTCGCCCATACATGCCATTGCTTCAACCTCCATACTTCCCACCAATCTCCAAATGAAAACTCTCCTGATCCAAACATCCGGTGCAGTAGTGGTGTTGTAGATATGGAAACTTCGTGAATATTTTGGCAGTCTGTTCAGTACTACCCTTATATTTCTTTTCCTCCCTCCATTTTCATTGAGACCCCCTTTCTGCAGCATTCCTAGAGTATGATATTGTCCGTGGACAAAATTAACCGCGGATGAGCCAAGAAGGAAAAACTTAAGGCATGACAACAACACCCCCCCACTAACCCCACCATCACTAAAAGCAAAGAAGAAGAAAACATTGATGTGGGTGTGGGGCGGAATACATAGAAATTCATATGTGAGCTGGAGAAAGTGCTTTAAGTGGTGTTGAAAGTGTAGCCTGATGAGTAGGGGTGGGTTGCCATCGATGGTTGATCCGCGGTTACTTTTGTCCACGAACAATATTATGAGAAATATTCATTAAATTTTATAATAATACATATCTTGATACTAGCCACAACCCCTAGGCGTCAAAAGTGCGCTAGAGGGCGGATAGAACCCTCGGCATCCACTAACCTTCCCCCCTCTCTCCCACCATCTATCTATCTTCCCAGCAGCTTTTGACTCCGAATCCGGTGGTCAGAGTGCTGAGGGAGATGGTGCATTTCAAGAGATTTTAAGGTACCGGAAACAAAAGTGCCCTGGCCGGTGAGTCTACCCTCTAGGACGCAAGTACCGCCAACTGCGCACTAGGTAAATCCCCTAGGGTGAAAGAAAATCCCACAATGCGCAATTAGCTCAATCCAATTCTAGCTAAATACCAACTTTGCAATCCTGCCCAATGCCAGGTGGAAAGACAGGAAAGAGCCCAGAGGGTGAGGGAAAGTCTGATCCTGGTTGTTGAACTATCTATGCTCTGATAGCCCTCAGTAATCCTCCAAAACTAATCTTGTTGCTGGTCCACCGTGATGGATTCTCTAGTAGTGAACTAAATTTACAAGGCTTTTTTAAGGCAAAAAAGACAAGTCATCCGCATATATAACAACTAGTCGCAAACTTGGCATACAACAACCCCGGTAGCAAACATGGCGTATTCTCCTGGCTTCCTGAAATCTGCCAAGAAAGCACTCTCCGGAGCTGCTCATAACCGGACATTGTCAAGTTCTCTAATACCCACCGACATTGGAAACACTGTAATACGAGGAGAGCCAATTGCATCCCTCCCCCTTCAGCACTTTCACTGCTCAAGGGATAACCAACTTTTCTTCATGTTCTCAGTGAATCCTATCCCTGTTGTCATAGAAAGGCTGAGGAATTGCATTTCTGAGGATGCGGCGACTGAAAAAGGTAGGATAAAGGTGTGATCCGCGGTGTTGGGGACGTGGGACAAAGGTATATTAATAGTTAGTGATTTGTATTGAGGGTGAAATAAGCTCTGACTCGATCTGGTTTAGGTTAACAATTGATTGTACGGGATCCGACCCGGTATGTACTGTACAAGTATGTTTCCTACTTATCTAGCATACCCCACGGCGAGTCGAAACACACGGTGACACGAAATAAACATAAGTTATAAACCAGAGTGGTATTCGCAAAACCGGTTTGTGCTCTCTACTACGGAGGTACAGCGCCTAAGTTTTGTATGTTCCACAAGCGAGGTTTGCTGCCCCTACCTCCTGTGGAACATACAAAACTTAGGAGCTGTACCTCCGTAGTATATCGGTAGCCGGTTGTTTCGTGTCACCGTGTGTTTCGACTCACCGTGGGGCACGTCACCTCCCGTACCCGTACTACCAGACAACATCGAACAATACTTCCTACTCTACGTACAAGTAGTTTCTTTTCTTTTTTATTTGCTTTGAGTTTTTATTTGCCATGGGCTCTTTCCCGATTGCAGCAGCTGCTCCCTAGGGAGGCGCTTGTCATGCACCTATAATCATACGAGGGATTTAACAAAAAAAAAAGTAAATTTATGTAGGCGTTGAGAAATGTATTGTGAATAACCGGCGCTTCGATTTATAACAGAATCTTGATGTCTCAAGAACCAGGACTACATATCCGGAATTCATCGCTTCTCGCATAAAGGACAAACACGAATGATCTGGAAAACGGTGAACGAAGCAGGAGCTGGGCGCGCAGTGAAGAAGTGAGGAAGAAGGGAAGAGAAGAGAAGAAGCAGCGCCAGGAATGGAAGAGAGGTGAAGCGGAGGAAATGGAGAGAAAGAACGGGTGAGGTTGGACAGAGAGAGAAGAGACGCAGCGAATGTTATCGTGGGAAAAGAGAGTCTAGGAAAGGAAAAAGTTAGAATGTAAAAGTTTTTTGAGTTATGTATTTAAGGATGCTAGTTTCCCCCTGAGTGCGACGATAGAATCAAGATCAAAACATCCTCCTCCATTATTTTTTGTCCCTTCCACGCAGATAGTCTTTAGTTTTACTTTAAAATGGTCCTCCGGGCCGAGGTATGAGAGATTTGCTTAAGACTTCCTACTCACTATGGGGTATGAGGGAGTGTACGCGGAGGTGTGTATTCTACATCATGGGTTGCGCCATCACGATAGGGTATACTTATACCGTTTATGTTCCCCTTAGCTAGCTAGAGAACTTAATCAACAATCTTCCGCTGCAAGACAAAAACGTTCACTTCCTGACAGAAACTTCGGGTGGCGAGTGATATCCCATGATGTTGACTCCGCCCTTTTTTATCTGCCCATCCCTTTTTAGAAAATCTATGACTAGCCACTGAACGGGTATTTGTAGTCCTCACTCCCATTGACTTGGAGTGAGAGACGGTGAGATAAAAGACTGTTTTTCGAGCTCAACCCTTTCCAGCCAAAGTAATCATCTTGCATCCAACCATGCTTTGGCGTTGTAGCCCCCGCCAAGTATACATTTTCTTCTTTTCATCCTCTGTTTCTGCTAGCCATATCTCCAATGTTCCCTATTTGTGGTAACATACGAGAATCGTACCGTACATTCGAGAATTAGAGGATAAGTCCAGTGTATGATTTAGAAATTTAAGACATAAGTTCGTTTGGGAAAGAAGTTGTTCGTTTTCTGGAATTAGGCCATTCTATTTCAAGCGGCCTTTCACCATCGGAAGCAGCCACCCCCACCTGTGCCTCCAATCCACAAAACGTCAATCTCTTACATTCACCCCCGAATGCGTTGACAATGTATCTAAGTATCCCACGCATCCCTTTATGTTCGAACAAGAGGAAGGAAAAAAGAGTTATTCTATTGGACTAAAACACGCTCTGCCCAAAAATAGATCTTAAGGTATATCCTCTACCAAAACCTAAATATATTCCATCATTGAGTAAAAGAATGAGATTGCCTGGGGGCGGGAGGAAGGTTAGCTTACCCAACAAACATCCGAATTAATCCCTGAAAATTCTAGAAGAAGGACCTAAAGCAAAAGCTAATAAACATCACAGACCACTAGGTGCATAACCCATATTCACCCGACGCTGCTGATACGAACAAACGGCGATTTCTGTGAAACGGGATTACAGACTCTGGGAAAGCAAGCGGGACCCAATTACCGGACCGGATGCATCGGGAATGTCGGGCATGTAGCAGCTATACAATTCGAAAGGGTCGGTTTGCGGCAGCATTTGATGAACGGTGTTGGGCTGGATTTACTCGACTTCTTGGGGCTGACATCTTCTCACCCCCGCAGTGGCTTCCCTTCCTTATGACCACTCCTGGTAGCCCGCAAGAGTTGTATTTAGTTAAGCACTGTGTCTAGAATGTCGGGGTTGACATCTTCCCGCTCCAACAATAGCCTCACTACTCCTTGATCTCGATTCTGGCAGTCCGCGTGAGCAGCACTCGGCGAGATTAATTCAAACTATCGGGGTTGAAGGTTTCCCCCAACAGCAGCTTCACTACCCCTCCACCCCATTCCCCGTAGTCCACGGGAGCGGTGTTTGACTATGCACAACGTCTGGGGTGTCGGGCTGGTACAGTACTCGAGTACAGTCAGTAGAGATCAGTCTGTGAAAGCCGAGTTAGCAAAGGCTAAGCGAGAACAAGTACGACCCCCCATAGCGAAAAACCAGGCACCGGTACGATACAGAATACTAAATGTGTTCTTGCTTCCCTGCTCGAGTACTACTATAGTAATATTTCATGTTTAATCCATCTCTTTTTTCTACTATTGCAATTCTATTATCCGCCTTTTGCTACATATCCATTCGGTGCACTGTCGTGTCTCAGTATTCCGCAATCATTGAGATTGGTATCTGGTCACTATATCACCCTCTGATGATACTGTACAGTACATTTGCTGAGGTTGAAATCTTCCGCCCCTAATTCTACCCCAAGTGCATTGCGTAACTCCTCTGATTGTAAGGGCACCTAGTATAAGACGTGCGCATGATATTCCAAGCTTATATATTCTCACCCTCCATTCCATCCGGTTCAATATCTTCTTGTCATATGCTTTCTATCAACCAAGGGGATTGGTCATCCTATAAAGTCTAGTGAATGGTCGCCTCTACGAGGGCTGCGTTCATATTGGGAGCGGCAGGGGGGAGTCTAGCGGCCAACGTTAGCTCTACTCCTAGAAGTTAATCCATCATGAAAATGCATACCCCCCGTAAAATTCTTTAGATACCGGATTCTAATTCCCGTCCATTGCATCGAGCTTAGGGTTCCTGTTCAACTAATTCTAAAACATAACCCAATATCATGCTTCCTAGGGCTTAGTGGCAAAATCTCAGGAGCTCTGGAAATATGACTCTGTACTTTGTCACATATGTGAAGTCTCCCTGTGAGGAATAGCAGAGTGTTTGGGCACCTCCGCACAACCTGCTGTAAAGATTCCCGAAGCTCTAGCCGGAGTTTCGCAAAAAGCTCATCGATGGCATCTATGCAGATAAATACCCTCCGTAGACATGACGAAGGTTGGACGAGCTCCCAAGGGCATTAGGGAGTGAGAGCCTACGACCACCAACCCCCCTTCGAATTCTCAAATGCCCACTATACCTCATCTAGGATCAGTTCCGATGAATTGACAACCTGCTTTAACATTCCAAGTACCGACACACCCATGCCACCACCATATTGCCCGCAACTATCCGATCGCCATGGCCCATCTACCAAAAGGGAGCTGTTAGTGCTACTATTTTGCCTCGCCCACACTCTCTGAGGGTAGCCGCAATCTATGCCCAATACACACGTAGCGCGCAAGTCTCATCGCCGGAATTCCCCCAACCGAACAAGACAGGCTTGGGGTTTGATCACCACTTTCACCCCAAGGCATAGACTCGTTCATAAGAAGCTAGTCGCCCATCCCGCCACCCAGCCGATGCCTATCCTGATGTCTTTTGCGAGGTTCGAGGGGAGACGACCATTCCGGAACGACGCGTTTCCCCATCGGCGATCGATCTGTTGTAGTTATCCCATAACCGCCACGACCTACCACAGTCGCTATCTGTCGAAATGGCAGATTTTTGACGTGGTATTAGATTCATCTCGTGTTGGTCGCTATCGGCTTTGTTGTTGAAATCTGTTCTCCGGAAGGGCAGGTGGGTTATCAAAGTAAGGTGATCAACAGATTCAGTGGGGGGGAGATGGGACAACCCATCCCTTACCACATTGGTGTTGGACGGTGCAGTGTCGCCAGATTCCCGAGTTGCGAGAGTGGCGGCGCTCTTAGCCACTTGGCATGGATTTTCCCATGGTCAACCCTGCTTTTAAATTTTCGTTGATACATTTCTTGTTTGCTCTTGGGATTGAAGTTTCTCTTTCGGGCTAAGCCTTGATTCAAGTGGAGGTATGTACTTGTGCCCGTTTTTATGCTACGACTCTCGCAACTCGAGATCCTCTGGGAGACTGTAGCTCTTTCCAATTATTTCCACGCCTGAGAAATCATGCACACTTGTTCATGACTTTGAACTTGGACTCTAGCGAGGCTTGGCAAATATTTGCGGCTGATTCATACAGAAATTTGATACCAATAAAAAATGCCAAGCATCGCCGGGGGTGCTGCCTTGCCAAATGCAAATCAAACCTGCTCTCATCTACGAGGAGTGCCATCAGCCTCAACCAGTTCGGGCACAAGGACAAATCCCTACAACAGAAACTAATCACTACAATACAAGAACATCTCTTGCCTAGAGCCCGGAAATTCGCTTTCATTTAAATGTCTTGGTATTGTGTTGGCGCTAGCATTAGCTAGAATTGGAAGTTCACAGGGTGTCCCAAACCCTATACATGGCGTATGTTCTAATTTATTAGAGAAGTTTGCTTCCCCGAGAGGCTCCCTAGTCTAATAGGTTAGCCAATACCTGGGGTGAGAATAAGTATCTCGGTGACGAGACAGAGGTTTTATAGTACCGAATATAACTTAGATGAGGCCATAAGTTAGCCCCCTACATCCAAGATTGCCAAAACTCATGTATGGTAGCAGGGCGCCTTTTCTCGTCCTAATCGCCGGCCCCACTATGCCCCACTATCTCGGATGATGGTAGCGCTTCCCGGTTTGAATTCAACGAGTTCTGAATTCCGCTACAGTATGCCAAAACCTCACCTGTTGTCATGGATCCCCTAACCGTTCTTATCACCATAGCAACCGCACTAATCTTTCCTAATGCGCAATAGTGGCTCAACTTTAGTAGTCTTAGGCCCGTTTACTGATCCATTGCGTTTCGAGATTTTGGTGGGGAAACTAGATGGTGGCGTCTCAAGACTCTCAACCAACATCATAATATTATTCCAATAAATGTGGTAAAACTCTTTACCCTGTTTTCAACCGTCTAATATTCTGGGTGTTAGACAGTCAAAACAGGATGTGGCTCAAGAGGTGGTATTGCAACCACTGTCTGCGGTACCACAAAAATGCCACCAACCTGCCATGCCTTCAATAACAAGAGCAGCTACGAATAAGCTCTATTTTCCTTGCACAATCAGCAATTCCTTCTCTCATAATTTAGGGTAAGTTTAATAACAAAATTCTCATCAGTTGATTGTGAGAGGGCATTGTTGGTCAGTCCAATATCTTGGTTATTGAGCACTGTGAGAATTGAAAGCTACTATACCTGGTTGCACACCTCACATTTGTGGATCAAACTTTTCACACTATATTACCGTAAAAACTCGAATAGAAAAAACATGTGCTAGGACGTTGGAATTTCCTTTCTGAGCTACGCGAGGGGAAAACACCTCAAACCCAGCCCCCTGTTGAGACAAAATAAAAGGAATATACGACGCGCCTTACTAGGAGAAGGTAACTCCAACGTCCTAGCACATGTTTCTTCTATTCGAGTTTTTACGGTAGGTAAACACACACCCATCAATTTTCCCTACTCCCCTTCGACCGTTTAGCCTCCCTTGACGTTCGGCACCGTCTCCGGTTGCTTGACGGCCGTCTATTGGTAAACGGGCCCTTAAGAACAATTCTTAAATAAGACCGTCGCAAAGGAGTTGTGTTTACCCTGTTGTTTACCAAGGGTTAGTGGAGTTTATGCCAACACCAAGAGAAATTTTTTCAACCCACACCAAGTTTTGTATGATACTGTTCTTAGCAGAACTTCAGTGCTCTGACAGTGCTGCAACCTGCTCAATTCGCCACAAAAATAAGAACTGTTCGTATTACGACCGTCTTAGCAGAACCTCCCTATTGTGCTTGGTGGCTCTTTGCATTTTGGCTGTCTGGAATATCTAGATATGACTGTGCACGGAACCTCTTATCAGTATATCCATGAATAAAGTCTAAACGCTGAACGAGGGGTGGCGGGGGCCGCAGCAGGGGCGATGGGGAAGCTCAACCTTATGAATCGAATGGTTGCTCCCAACCTACTTGGAATAATTCTATTCGCCACATAAGTGAAGTTACCCACTTCTTGTGAGAACCAATACTGCAATTCTTCATGCCAGATAAACAAAGCCCTCGCTTAGAGAAGCAACACAATGCGCGCAGGCATGGAGTAGTCACTTATAAAGTGCAAAAGTCTTGGTGCTTTGCTCGAGAAATGCCCCACCATAATCTCCGCCAAAGACAGTCTCCAGTTCATGAGGAGCTCTGCCGAGTGGCTTTATGAACTGAGGTGGAAGTCCCTGGTCATGTATTGGTAGTACCTACATTTATGAACAAAGTCCCGGCAATCCAGAGAGAAGCAATACTGGTAGTAGAAGCTTGTAAACTGAGTCAAAAATCTTGTTCAACAACGGACACATAATTACGGTTTCCTGTCCTGAAAGTTGTATAGTAATTCGGCTCAAGGCACCACATAGGGTATCTGTGCGGCACTAGTTTCGCCTGCGGGACTCCCTGGGAGGTGGTAATTCGCGATGCCATGTATCATAGTATGGTATGCCACTTTCATGCCGTCCATTCCGTGATCAGCCACTTGGGGTTTGCGCATATTATAGCCGCCAATTATCAGCAGGTTGGTTTCACAGAAAATCTGCTCGAGTATGAGTGCTAGTATCAGGTGGGTTGATCGCACTACTGGTTGGCTTTTGCCCACGAAGCCTTGGGGTCTTGACTCTCCCCGGCTTTTTTTCTCCCCCCAGGAATTATTTCAACCTAATCCACCGCACAAAATTACTCGGGGACCCATCCTCTACAGCCCTCAAATCGTCGAAATAAATACAAAATGTCTCAACACCACTCCAGCGACGACATCAACTCTTTTGATATCACTTCTTTTAACAATATATGGGATGACCATGTGACGACCGACGAGAGGTCGGAAATCTTGGAATGGCTATCGCCACTTGAACCCCAGATACAGCATCAAGACATTCGAGCCCGCAGGGTCGATGAGGTGGGAAACTGGCTCCTTCAAACTGAGGAATATCGGAACTGGTTTCGTAGTATTCGTGGAGGTGAATCTGATGGTGCAGCCTTGTTTTGCTACGGGGGTCTGGGGGTTGGCAAGACCTACATTAAGTAAGAGAGAAGCTGCTCGGGGGAAGAAAGATATTGCTAATAAACTGCGATGTTAGCTCCCTGGTGGTTGATACTTTATGCAAGCAGGATGTGGAGGGAAACGCTGTCGTTGCCTGCTTCTACTTCGACTTCGCCGCTCAGGGGGAGCAATCCCCAGCTGCTGTTTTGGGTTCGGTGCTGAAACAGGTTGTTGCTGGACTTGAAGAAGTTCCAGAAAGAATAGTCAGAGCTTTCCGAAGTCGAGAGGCGGTCATTGGCCAGAGGCTACCGCTTTCTGAAATTGTGGAGTTTCTGCAGGATATCTCGTCCTCACGATGCACATTTATATGCATTGACGCCCTGGACGAGTGTCCGTCAAGACATCGGGAGATCCTCCTCGATTTACTCAACCAAATTCTCCAAAAGTCCCCCTGCGCTCGACTATTCATGACTGGGAGACAACATATCTTGGGTGAGGTTGAGAAGCATCTTGGGGGAATAGCGGCGACTAGATCCATAACACCAACCAAGAATGATATCATCACATTCCTCCGAGCGAAGCTGAAAGAGGACACGATTCCGGACGCGATAGATTCGAGTTTAGAGGAGGAAATTATTCAAAATATTCCCGAAACAGGGTCCGGAATGTGAGTAGGAGGGGGACACACTTCTAAAAATACCAAACTATGTGCTGAACGACCTTGTATTTAGATTCCTGCCTGCTTTCCTAAGCGTCGAGACGATTCTGCAAGAGACGACACTATATCAAAGGAGAGAAAGGCTCCAAGCAATGAAGAATGGCTTAGGCTGGGGGGACGTGTACGGGGCAACGCTGCAGAGGATAAAGACTCAGGGTGGGGTGAAAGCAAGACTCGGGATGGCCACTCTGATGTGGGTCTCCCATTCGAGGCGGCCTTTGCGAGTGGAGGAGATATGTGACGCCGTAGCAATCCGGATAGGGTCAAATTATCTCGATTACTATAGTATCCCTGTGATATCGACCTTGGTAGGCTCTTGCCAAGGACTTGCCACCATTGATAAGGGTACCTCAACAATTAAGTTGATCCATTTCACACTCCAGGAGTATCTCTGCACACATCCGGATCTCTTTGACAGAGCTCATTCGACTATGGCCGAAACCTGCTTGACGTATCTCAACTTTCAGCACATCAAAGATTTTTCAGCTAGCCCATTCCCTGATTTACGGATCACACCCTTTCTTGAATATTCTTCTCTCTATTGGGGAGCTCATATGCAAATGGAGTCCTCAGATCGCACAAAAGAATTTGCGCTCCAGCTCCTTGAGAAGTTCGAGAATCACATATCTGCCACACTCCTTTGGAAGTCGATCATTTGGGGGTTTCCTCTTGACTATGACCCTGACGATAGGCAATTTTCCGCACTGCACTGTGTCTCATACTTCGGCATCGCCGAAGCCGCAGATACCTTGATAGATACAAATGGATCGGATGTGAACGAAATAGATGGTACGGGTGCGACGCCACTCATATGGGCTGCAAGGTACGGGCATGAGGAGGTAGTGGAGTTGCTCTTGCAAAAAAAGGATATTCAACCTGATCAACAGGACGTGAATTGTGACCGGACCGCACTCTCGTGGGCTGCCGAGAACGGTCATGAGGGCGTAGTGGGGCTGCTGTTGGAGAAGAAAGAGGTCGAGCCCGATCGCCTAAGCAAATCTGGACTAACACCTCTCTTGTGGGCCCTCAAAAATGGCCATGAGGGAGTAGTGAATCTACTGTTGGAGCGGTACGATATCGACCCCAATCGCCCAGGCAAATTTGGGCGAACACCGCTCTCGTGGGCCGCCGAGAATGGCTGTGAGGGAGTAGTGAAGTTACTATTTGGCCGGGAAGATGTCGACCCGATCACCCAAGCAAATTTGGACGGACGCCGCTATCATATGCTGCCTCGGGGGGGCATGGGGGTGTGGTGGAACTCCTCCTTGGACGCCGGGATGTCAATCCCAATTCTCTAGATAGAGGCGGTCGACCTCCGCTATCATATGCTGCCGTGGGGGGGTATGAAGGTGTGGTGAAGCTACTTGTGGAAAGCCCAGATATCGATCCCAATTCATCGGATAGCAATGGCCTAACGCCCTTGACGTATGCTGCCAAGTGGGGGCGAGAGGATCTAGTAGAGCAGTTTTTAAAACGGCGGGGTACAAATCCTAATTCGCTGGACAGCACCAATCGACCACCGCTATCGCATGCTGCCGCGGGGGGGCATGCTGATGTAGTGAAGCTACTTGTGGAAAGCCCGGATATCGACCCCAATTCATCGGATAGCAATGGCCTAACACCCTTATCGTATGCTGCCTACTGGGGGCGAGAGGATCTAGTGGAGCGATTTTTAGAACGTGGTGATGTCAAACCTGATTTACCGGATAACAATCACCGAACACCCCTGTCATATGCTGCCTCGAAAGGACACGAAGGTGTAGTGGAGCTGCTTCTGGGGCGTGGGGATGTTGATCCCAATTCGTTAGATAGCTATAGTCGACCCCCGCTATCATATGCCGCCGCAGGGGGGCATGGAGGTGTGGTGAAGCTCTTCCTCAAACGCGGGGATGTCAATCCCGATTCTTCGGATAGCAGTGGTCGGACACCTTTATCATATGCCGCCATCTCAGGTTCTGGGGGTGTAGTGAAGCTCTTCCTCGGCCGTAGGGATGTCAATCCTGATTCCTTAGACAACAGCGGTCGGACACCTTTATCATATGCTGTCACTTCTGAGGACGAGGGTGTAGTGAAGCTCCTTCTCGAAAACGAGGATATCACTCCCGATTTATCAGATAGCGAAGGTCGAACACCCCTGTCGTATGCTGTATCGCGAGGATGCGAAGGTGTAGTAGAGCTGCTTCTGGGGCGCCAAGATGTCAATCCCAATTCGCTGGATAGGGTTGGCCGACCTCTGCTGTCACATGCTGCCGCGGGGGGGTATGGAGGTGTAGTGAGGCTACTTATGGAAAGTCCGAATATCGATCCCAATATATCAGATAGCGATGGCCTAACACCCCTATCGTATGCTGCCCAGTGGGGGCGAGAGGATCTAGTGCAGCTATATTTAGGACTTTGGGGCGTTAATCCCAATTTATCAGATAATAATGGCCGAACACCCCTGTCCTTTGCTGCCTCAGGGGGTCATGAAGGTGTAGTGAACCTACTTCTACAACGGGGGGATGTCAATCCCAATTTATCGGATGGCAATGACCTGACACCGCTGTCATATGCTGCCATTTTGGGGGCTCCGGGTGTGGTGAAACTACTTCTGGAAAGCAATGGTGTCAATCCCAATTCACCAGATAGCAGCGGCCGAACACCCCTTTCATTTGCTGCCTCAAGAGGACATGGAGGTGTGGTGAAGGTGCTTCTTGGGCGTGGGAATATCAATCCTAATTCATCTGATGGCAATGGTCTCACGCCGCTATCATACGCCGCCATTACCGGGGCTACAGGTGTAGTAAAGTTGCTTCTAGAATCTGATGGTGTCAATCCCGATTCATCCGATGCCTGCGGCCGAACACCCCTATCATTTGCTGCCTTCAGAGGGCACGAAGGTGTAGTGAAGGTCCTTCTGGGGTGCGAGGATCTCAACCCCAACTCACAAGATATCAAAGGCCAGACACCTTTGTCATATGCTACTATGATGCGGCGGGAGGGTGTACTGAAGTTATTATCGGACGCTCGAAACTCTAATTCTAAATCGTCGGAAACCCTCAATCGTCAGTACTTTTACTTAGCTCTACTGGTTATTATCTCTGCTTTGGTTATTATCTCTGCTTTAGGGGCTAGTTTAGAGTTTCCTTCTCTTCTTTTGACTTTATTCCTGTTTATTGGTTCTATGTTCCCATTTTTCTATTTTTTGCCTTTATAGAGTACCATAGGTATGGGGATTCTCGTGAATTAATCTCCCGCCATCCGCAGCACTTTGCGGCAACTGGTATTTCGGTTTTTGTTAGGTCCGGCGTGTTTTATCAACTTGTCCCTACAATACCACCCTTATGTTTTTTTTCCCCCTCCCATTTCATTGAAATTCTCTTTCTACAGCATTCCTAGAGTATGACATTAGTAGAAATATTCATTTATAATAATACACATCTTGTTACCAGCCACAAACCTTGCGCGCCCATTGTGCGCTACAGGGCCTATAGCACCCTCGGCATCCACTAGCCTTCCCCCCTCTCTCCCTCTATCTATCTATCTTCCCAGCAGGTTTTGACTCCGAATCCGGTGGTTACAGCGCTGACGGAGATGGTGGATTTCGAGAGATTTTAGGGTACCAGAAACAAAAGAGGCTGGGGCCGAAGTCTGCCCTCTAGGAAGCAAGTACCGCCAACTGCGCACTAGGTAAATCCCCCGGGGCGAAAGAAAATCCCACAATCCTCAATTAATTCAATTCAATTCAAGCTAAATACTAGCCCTGCAATCCTGCCCAATGCCAGGCAGAAAGACAGGGAAAAGCCCAGAGGGTGAGGGAAAGTCCAACCGATCCTGGTTGTTGAGCTATTTATGCTCTGATAACCCTCAGCAATCCTCCAAAACTAATCCTGTTGCTGCTCTGGTCCTCTGTAATGGATTCTCCAGTGGCGAACTAAATTTACAAGAGTTTTTTAAGGCAAAAAATACAAGTCGTCCGCATATATAACAACTAGTCGCAAACCTAGCACACAACAACCCCGGTAGCAAACATGTCATATTCCCCTGGCTTCCTAAAATCTGTCAAGAAAGCACTCTCCGGAGCTGCTCATAACCGGGCATTGTCAAGTTCTCTAATACCCACCGGCATTGGAAACACTGTAATACGAGGAGGGACATTTTGGACGTGGATCAACGGCGACGGCGAAAACGAAACGAAACGGCGAAAAGCCAAGAGTTCTCTCGCCAAAACGATGGCACACTTGGAGTGGGGAAGTTCATTTCATTGAACGACACTCTCTCAACAACTAACTAACGACGATGACCGAGTATATATCAACTACAATAACCTCCCATCCATCCATGAGCCACCATACAGACTCATGCTATTACGGTGAGTCTCCCCTTTCCCTTTCATGATTCCCGGGCTGTCAAAAGAAAACAAACTCCGCCACTGCCTCTGGGCTTCCAGCCCTTTCTCACTAGCCCTACAGCGTTCCCGCTTTCCTCCCGTCTTTCCTCCCGGCATTCTCGCCGGCTGTGCAGTTCCAGGACTCGTGCATTCCTGCATTCGAAATGCTTTTCACAAACACAAAACATCACGCCAGAATCCTAAGCGCATTTCCGAAGCTATAAATAAGCGGCTCTCCGGAGGCTATCTAAACAACAAAGCAGGTATCGAGAGGGCATGCCAAGCAGCATAATATGGTTTTCAACAGGACAATCACACCCCCCCACCTACACATCATTGCTCAAGGGATAACCACCTGCTATATATGTTCTTAGTGAATCCTATGCCTGTTATCATACTTATAAAGGCTGAGGAACGGCATTTATTAAGATGCAAGGGCTGAAAAAGGTAGGATAAAGTTGCGATCCGCGGCGTTGGGGACATGGGGCAAAGATATGCTAACGGTTAGTGCTTCGCATCGAGGGTGAAATTTCCAGACTTCGACTGCCAAAACGATACACGGCGAGTGACAAGCGGTGAAACGAAACGCCAAGCAAACTCACAATGAAAACGATCGCAGGCTCAAGGGCGGGGAAAATCTTTTCACTAACAACCACAGTCCCACGCTCAACGACTACTACTTTAATAACTAGCTAAAGGCGATTATAGGAGTATATATCAGTCGCAAAGACATATGCCCGAATCCTCATCGCATTTCCGAAGCTACAAACAAAGCACGCCCTAGTGAAGTTATTCAATCGACAAAGAAACTATTGTGAGAATATGGCGAGCAGCATCATTTGCAACAGAAATATCCTCTGACTACATTGGGTTTAGGTTAACCATTGATTGAACAGGATTCGGCTTGGTATGTGCAAGTATGCTTCCTACTTATCTAAGTTACCTCACTCGCTCTTACTACTAGGCAACAATGAACAACACTTCCTACTCTACATACAAGATAATTTCTTTTGTTTCTGTTTTGCTTAGAGTTTTGATTTTCTGTAGGCTCTTTCCCGATTGCAGCAGCTGCGCTATAGAGAAGTGCTTAAGTAACTATGGTCATACTAGGGATTTAACGAAAACGAAAAAAAGAGTAAATTTGCCGTAAGAACTTCGAGGCGACGAGTGATATCCCATGATGTTGGATTCCGCCCTCCTAATCTGCCCATCCCTTTCTAGAAACTCTATGGCTAGCCATCGAACGCGTATTCTGTAGTCCTCACTCCCATTGACTTGGAGCGAGAGACGGTGAGATAAAAGACTGTTTTTCGAGCTCAACCCTTTCCAGCGAAAGCAATCCTCCTGCATCCAACCATGCTTCGGCGTTGTAGCCCCCGTCAAGTACACATTTTCTTCTTTTAATCCTCTGTTTCTGCTAGCCATATTCCCAATGTCCCCTATTTGAGAGTCGTACTGTACATTCGAGAATTAGAAGATAAGTCATGTGTATAATTTAGAAACATAAGACATAAGTTCGTTCGGGAAAGAAGTTGTTCGTTTTCTGGAATTGCGCCGTTCTATTTCAAGCGGCCTTTCACTATCGGACGCGGCCACCCCCACCTGTGCCTCAAATCCACACAGTGTCAATCTCTTCCATTCACCCCCGAGTACAGCGGGTCAAGTAGACATCGAGTGCAAAAAAAAATCCTAAGCGAGAGAGAGCCAGGGCGCAGATATTGATTATGTAAGCAGCCCATCGGGGCATGGGAATCCTCATTCCCTCCATGCTTTCCATTAAACTACAACCACATGATCCTTACCTAGTTATAATTGTTAATATTCTGTCACTCCTGTGCATTATTTCTATTCCTCAACAGGTGTTTCAGTGATTTATGCCATGAGTTGAAGGGTTGTCCGGGCTGGTAGTTACCCTGCTCTTAGAGCTTAACCCTTGGCTTATCATCTAAGATGCTTCGCTCACCACAAGTAATCATGCCCTTAAGTAGTAATTAAATCCAATAAAAGAAATGGGTATGGGAATAGAATATTATTAAAGGATATACCAGTAGTTAGAGAACACTTCGGCCGCGAGTTCTAGTGCTTCCGACCACCTAGGTGGAATCATCTCTTGGTTTGTACCAAATGTCACTCACTCTCAAGTTTAGAGAGGTGATGCATAAGATCTCTATCCTGATTACTGTAGTTCAAATATCATCCACTAAAGGAATGGGCTCACTCACAGAAGGCCGACCTAGCAAACGAAAGAGGCTGACCTTCCCCTAGCCGAGGATAAACCACTATTCATACCCTTTAGAGTTTGGAAGTGAAAGAAAGCTGTCTTCTTGTTAATTCTCTCTGGACAGCTTATGTAATCAAATACCTGCTTTGGTTACGATAACCCGCACTTAAGTTTGATTTTCTCATACCGAATATTTACTCAAGTGCTTGACCTGCCATACCGGATAGAAAAAATGGGCAGGAGTGGTAGAATATTAAATCGCTGTAACTAGATAAGGATCCAGTGGTTGTAGTTTGACACTGGGAATGAGGATTCTCATGCCCCCAATGGGGCAGCTTATGTAATCAATATCTGCGCCCTGGCTCCCTCTCGCCTAGGATTTTTTTTTTGCACTCGATGTCTACTTGACCCGCCGTACCCGAGTGTGTCGACAATGTATCAGGTATCCCAAACATTCCTTTACGTTCGAACAAGAGGAAGGAAAAAAGAGAGTTATCGTATGGGACTAAAACAAGCTCTGCCCAAAATTAGATCTTATGATCTAAGTTATCCTCCACCAAAACCTAAATATATTCCATTGTTGAGTAAAAGAATAAGATTGCCTGGAGGCGGGAGAAAGGTTAGTTTATCCAACAAACATCCGACTTAATCCCTGAAAACTCTAGAAGAAGGACCGAAAGCAAAAGCTAATAAACATCACAGACCACCCGGGGCAAGACCCATATTCGCCCAAAACTGATGATACTAACAAACGGCGGTTTCTGTGAGACGGGATCATAGACTCTGGGAAAACAAGCGGGGACCGAATTACCGGATGCGTCGGGAATGTCGGGCATGCAGCGGCCGTACAATTCGAAAGGGTCTGTCTGCGGCAGCATTTCATGAGCGGTGTTAGGCTGGATTTACTCGACTTCTTGGGGCTGACATCTTCTCACCCCCGCAGCGGCTTCACTCCCTTATGACCACTCCTGGCAGCCCGCAAGAGTTGTACTTGGTTAAGCACTGTGTCTAGGATGTCGGGGTTGACATCTTCCCGCCCCAGCAATAGCTTCACTACTCTTTGATCACCACTCCGGCAGTCCGTGTGAGCTGTACTCGGCGGGATTAATTCAAACTATCGGGGTTGAAAATTTCCTACCCCAACAGCAGCTTAACTACCCCTCCACCCCATTCCCGGCAGTCCACTGGAGCGGTGTTTGACTATGCACTGCGTCTGGTGTGTCAGGCTGGTACAGTCACCAGAGATCAGTCGTTGTGAAAGCTTAACTTAGTCAGCAAAGGCTAAGCGAGAACAAGTACGACCCCGTAGCGAAAAACCAGGCACCGGTACGATACAGAATACTAAATGGGCTCTTGCTTGCCTACTCGAATACTACTATGGTAATATTTCATGTTTAATCTATCTCTTTTTTCTACCATTGCAATTCTATCATCCGCCTTTTGCTAAATATCCATTCGGTGCACTGTCGTGTCTCCGTATTCCGCAATCATTGAGATTGGTATCTAATCACTATATCACCCTCTAGTGTTACAGCCTCGCTCCAAAAGTTCTTGCACCCTGGCTAGTACCGTGACGAATTTTTATACCAGATGTATTATAGCCCTTGGTGTCACTGTGCCACCCTGGGTGCGGGGGCTTTTGGAACGAGGCTGTACAGCATTGGGTGAAGTTGGAATCTTCCGCCCCTAATTCTACCCAAAGTGCATGGCGTAACTCCTCTGATTGTAAGGGCACCTAGTGTAAGACGTGCGCATGAGCGTTGGTATTCCAAGCTTGCATATTCTCATACCCTCTATTCCATCCGGTTCAATATCTTGTCGTATGCTTTCTGTAAACCAAGGGGATTGGTCATCCTATAAAGCCTGGTGAATGGTCGCCTCTACGGGGACCGCGTTCATAGTGGGAGCGGCAGGGGGAGTCTAGTGACCACCATTAGCTCTACTCCTAGAAGTCAATACATCGTGAAAATGCATACTCCCCGTAAAATTCTTTGAATACCGGCTTGTAATCCCCCCCCACTGCATTAAGCTCTGGGTTCTAGTTCAACTAATTCTAAAATATAACCCAATGTCATGCTTCCTAGGACTTAGTGGCAAAATCTCAGGAGTTCCGGAAACGTAGCTCTGTACTTTGTCACATATGTGAAGTCTCCCTGTGAGGAATAGCGGAGTGTTTGGGCACTGTGGCGTATGAAATTGTGTTTACCGCTATAGCACTATGTGCTTAGATAGTTTTCCTATTGAACCCGTAGATAGGTAGTTAGTATGGTGGACAGGATGGGCTAGCTTGGGATTACGTGATTTGAACAGGGGGCGAAGGGTTATAAAAGGCTGTAGCTAGATAGACAGGCACAACAAGGGAAGCAGCCGACGCAGAGAACGACGACAACCTCATGGGAAGAGGTATTTTCTGAACGCTATCGTGACTTTTCTTTCTTTTTCTATCGGGAACTTTGTGATTCTATCTACTTCGCCGGTGATTGCCCCTCCGGAAGTATCTTCGTTTGTCTTGGTGTTTCTTTTCCGTTCGTACTATCATTTCCACTGACAGAAGTGATTTCACTGCTATCTACACCTTCTGTTTGTGTGGCCCGGAATCGACCTTTCAGCACCTCCGCACAACCTGCTGTAAGGGTTCCTGAAGCTCCAGCTGGAGTTTTGCAGGAAGCTCATCCAGGGCAGCTATGCAGATAAGTACCCTCCGTAGTCATGACGAAGGCTTGACGAGCTCCTGAGGGTGTCGGGGAGCAAGACCCTGCGACCACCAACCCCCCTTTCGAATTTCAAATGCTGGCTGTGCCTCATCTAGGATCAGTTCCGATGTATTGACAACCTGCTTTAACAGTGTAAGTGACGCTGCCACGGATTGTTCATTCCGAGCACGAAAGCCGTAGTACCGGCACATACTGTACATGCCACAACCATGTTGCCCGCAGCTATCCGATCGCCATGGTCCATCTACCAAAAGGGAGCTGTCAGTGCTACTATTTAGCCTCGCCCACACTCTCCAAGAGCAGCCGCAATCTATACCCAATGCACACGTAGCGCGCAAGGCCCCCCATCGCCGTGATTCTCCCAACAGAACAAGGCAGGCTTGGAGTTTGGTCACCACTTTCACCCCAAGGTATAAACTCGTTCGTAAGAAGAAGCTAGTCGCCCACACCGCCACCCAGCCGATGCCTATCCCGATGTCTTTCGCGAGGTTCGAGGGGAGACGACCATTCCGGAACGACGCGTTTCCCATCGGCGGCCGATCTGTTGCAGTTATCCTACACGCTCCCATAACCGCCACGACACTACCACAGTCACTATCTGTCGGAATGGCGGATTTTCGACGCGGTATCGGATTCATCTCGTGTATGATAGCTACCGGCTTTGTTGTTGAAATTTGATCTCTGGAGGGGTAGGGCGTCGAAGGAAGGTGATCAACAAACTCAAATGGGGGGTGGGAGATGGGACAACCATCTTTACGGTACTTGGCCTCCAGCGAGGCTTGGCAAATATTTGCGGCTGATTCCTACGAAATTTGGTATGATACTGTTAGGGCTTAAACTTGACTTTCCTAACTTGCTGTTGTGTAGCTTATTTGTAATTAACTCATACCGGTACTAAATAGGTAGTTAGTCACGATCGTAGGGTGGTGGTTGCCTAGGCTTGGCGAACAGGGGCTGCTATGTACGAGTAAGTTAGGTTTTCTTCTCTCACGCTTCCCTTCCTTTCCCACACAGGACGACCACACACGACGACCACCACCGACGCCCTTTGTAGCAAGGAAAGCGGCAACGAGGATCGTGTGTTTGGAGGAAGGAAAATTGGACCTGTACTTAATTAGTAGTCGGACAACCTGCTGGGTTGGGCTTTCTTTGAGTTGGGAATTTTCTGTTTGGTGCGGTTTGTGGCGTTGATTTGCGAGATAGCTTAGTGAATTGAGATTGATTGTGACTTGTGTGATTTTCTTTCCACTTGAGTGTTCCTTGAGAGTGACAGTTGTTTTCCTGTTCTTCTCCACTTCGGTCAAGTAGAAACTGTTCGGTGGAATTTTCTTCTTTTCAATACCAATGAAGAATGCCAAGCATCGCTGAGGGTGCTGCCTTGCCGAGTGCTTCACCTGGCACAAACCCAAATCAAACCTGCTCTCATCTACGAGGATGCCTTCAGCCTCAACCATTGGGGCACAAGGACAAATCTCTACAACAAAAACTAATTACTATCATACCATTCAGGAAATATCTCTTGCTTAGAGCATAGAAGTTTGCTTTCTCTAAGAAGCTCTCTAGCTTAATGTGCCAGCCGAATACCTTTTGTTGTCCTAGTTACCCCCTCCCCCCCCACACTATCCTGGATGATGATAACACCGATGCCCGCTGCTCCGTTTGAATCTCAATGAGTTCTGAATTCCTCTATCGTATGCCAAAACCTAGCCTGCTGTCATGGATCGCCCTGTGCCGGGGAGCTCTCTGCATTTTGGCCGTCCGGAATACCGGAGCTGGGTGCGACTGTGCGCGGAACTTCTTACCAGTATTCAAGAACAAAGTTCAAAACTGAACGGGGGGGGTATTGAAGACCGCAGCAGGGGCAATAAGGAGGCTCGGCCATATGAATCGAATGGGGTTTTTTTTATAGTTTTTTTATTTATATCGTGTGTATTTTACCCCAGGCCAAAATACTCGCGACAGGGGTAAAGTATTGGAACAAACATGGGGGTGAATGTCTGTGCGATGAGCAAAAAAAACGGTTATTGTCCCTCTTAAGTATCTTGGGATCTGAATAAAGGGGGTTTCGCATTGGCCATCATGACCCCAGTTTGTTCCAATACTTTACCCCTGTCGCGAGTACATGCATGCGACTTGCGCAATGGCATATAAAACCCTTATGCATTGAATAGTTTCTCCTAGTTTACTTGTACTTGTAATATCGGTACTAGTAATTCTATTCACCACATGGGGGATGTCACAAGCACCTAAGTTATTCCTTGCGGGGCATTCCTTGTGGGAACCGATACCGGTAGGGCAATAGAACATGGCACCTTCATGCCATCCATTCCACCATCAGCCGCTTGGGGTTTACGCATCTGGTAAGGTAGCCACCAATTACCAGCAGATTGGTTTCACAGACAATCTTCCAGTATCACGTGGATTGATTGGGCCACTGCTAGACTCTTGCCTGCGAAGCCTTGGGAATGTGATTCCCTCGGGTTTTCTTCGCCCTCCGGGAATTACTTCAACCAAATCTACCGCACAAAATTTCTCAAGAACCTATCCTCTACAGCCCTCAAAACCGCGAGTGGTACGAAATGTCTTGTTAAACTCCAACGCCGGCGGTACGATTAAACGAGCACGAGTGACGGGCGGTGAAACGAAACGTCAAGACTAAAGCGACACTAAAGATAGAAGACAAATCGCATACAACTAAAGCGCTGGGAAAAGACTTTTCATTCAACACACTCACTTCTCAACTCACGACTCCATGATACTCGATACTCTAACTAACTAGCGCAGACAGGAGCATACATCAACAAGACCCTATGCTCCTCATGAGCTACCGCTGCTGCTCCCTGTGAGTCTCCCTTTCCATCATGAGCACACCCGGCTAACAAAAGGAAAACAAACATCACTGCTCACAACCTCAGCTCTTTTTCCCTTCCTTTCCACCCGTCCTTGCAGCCTATCCGCTTCCTGTCCGATTGCGAGATTCCTATATAGGAAATGCTCTCCCGAAGACAAACCCATGCCCGATGCCGGAGCCATATACCTGAATCCTCAGCGCATATCCGAAGCCGCAAACAAGCGCACTCTCGGAAGCTAGCTAAACAACAAAGGAAGTATCAAGAGAGTATGGCGAGCAGCACCATTTTCGACATTTCTCGACAGCACATCACCAACAGCAATTCTTCCAATATCACTGCTTCTGACAATGCGCGGGGTCACATCACCAACGACAATTCTTTCAATATCACTGCCTCTAACAATACGCGGGGCCACACTGCTGCGGCTGACGATACGTCGGATATTTTGGCCTGGCTATCGCCACTTGAACCCAAGATACGGCACCAGGACATTCCAGTCCGCAGGGTCGATGAGGTGGGAGACTGGCTCTTTAAAACTGAGGAATATTGGAACTTGTCCGGTGGTATTCCTGGGGGTGAATCTGATGGCGCAGCCTTGTTTTGCTGCGGAGGTGTTAACAAGACTCACATTTGGTAAGCGAGACGCTACTCGAGGGAGGAAAGATATTGCTAATAAGCTGCAATGTTAGCTCCCGGGTGGTGGATACGTTATGCAAGCAGGCCGTGAAGGAGAACGCTGCCGTTGGGTGCTTCTACTCCGACATTGCGTGGGCTGCCGAGAACGGCCATAGCGGAATAGTGAAACTACTGCTGGGGCGGGAGGTTGTCAACTCTGATAGCCCGGGCAAATGCGGTCGAACACCGCTCTCGTGGGCTGCCGGGAATGGGCGTGAAGGAGTGGTGAGGCTACTGCTGGGGCGGAAAGATGTCAACCCCAACAGCTCAAGTGAATGTGACAGAACACCGTTATCATATGCTGTCTCTGAGGGGCATGAAGGCGCAGTGAAATTGCTCTTAGAACGCCGGGATGTCAATCCCGATTCATCGGATAGCGGAGGCCGAACACCGCTATCATATGCTGCCTCAGGGGGGCGTGGAGCGGTAGTGGAGCTGCTTCTGAGACGTGGGGATATCAATCCCAATTCACTAGATTCCAATGGCCGACCTCCACTATCACATGCCGCCGCGGGGGGGTATGAAAGTATAGCGAAGTTGCTTGTGGAAAGCTCGGATATCAATCCCAATTCGTCGGATAGCGAGGGCCTAACACCCTTATCGTATGCCGCTAAGTGGGGGCGGGAGGATCTAGTGCGGCGGTTTTTAAAACGCAGGGGTACCAATCCTAATTTGCTGGATGGCAATGATCGACCCGCGCTATCGTATGCTACCGCAGGGGGACATGGGGGTGTGGTGAAGCTACTTGTGGAGAGCCACTATATCGATCCCAATTCGTCGGGTAGCGATGGCCTAACACCCCTATCATATGCTGCCAAGTGGGGGCGAGAGGATCTCGTCCGGCGATTTTTAGAACATAGCAATGTCAATCCCGATTTACCGGATAACAATGGCCGAACACCCCTGTCCTTTGCTGCCTCGGGAGGACATGAAGGTATAGTGAAATCGCTTCTGGAACGCAATGATGTCAATCCCAATTCATTGGATCACAATGGCCAACCCCCATTATCATATGCTGCCGCAGAAGGACATGGAGGTATAGTGAAGCTACTCGTGGAAAGCTCGGATATCGATCCTAACTCATCAGATAGCGATGGCCTAACACCCCTGTCGTACGCCGCCAATTGGGGCAGAGAGGATCTAGTGAGGCGGTTTTTAGAACATAGCGGTGTCAATCCTGATTTACCGGATAATAATGGCCGAACGCCATTGTCTTATGCTGCCTCGGGAGGACACGAAGGTGTGGTGGAGCTGCTTCTGAGACGCGGCGATGTCAATCCCGATTTTCCGGATAACAATGGTCGAACACCTTTATCCTATGCTGTCATTTCGGAGGATGAGGGTGTAGTGAAGCTCTTTCTCGAACGCGAGGATATTAGTCCTGATTTACTGGATAGTGAAGGCCGAACACCCCTATCACATGCTGTATCGAGAGGATGCGAAGGTGTAGTAGAGCTGCTTCTGGGACGCGGAGATGTCAATCCCAATTCGCTAGATAGGGTTGGTCGACCTCTGCTGTCACATGCTGCCGCGGGGGGGTATGGAGGTGTAGTGAGGCTACTTATGGAAAACCCGGATATCGATCCCAATTCATTTGATAGCGATGGCCTAACACCCCTATCGTATGCTGCCCAGTGGGGGCGAGAGGATCTAGTGCAGCTGTATTTAGGACGTCGGGGCGTCAACCCCGATTTACCAGATAATAATGGCCGAACACCCCTGTCCTTTGCTGCCTCAGGGGGTCATGAAAGTGTAGTGAACCTACTTCTACGACGGGGGGATGTCAATCCCAATTCATCGGATACCAATAACCTGACACCGCTGTCATATGCTGCCATTTTGGGGGCTCCGGGTGTGGTGAAACTACTTCTAGAAACCAACGGTGTCAATCCCAATTCACCAGATCGCAGCGGCCGAACACCCCTTTCATTTGCTGCCTCGAGAGGACATGGAGGTATAGTGAAGGTGCTTCTGTGGCGTGGGGATATCAATCCTAATTCATCTGATGGCAATGGTCTGACACCGCTATCATACGCCGCCATTACTGGGGCTACAGGTGTAGTGAAGCTACTTCTAGAATCCAGTGGTGTCAATCCCAATTCACCTGATAGCCGTGGCCGGACGCCCCTATCATTTGCTGCCTTCAGAGGGCATGAGGGTGTAGTGAAGGTGCTTCTAGGACGCGAGGATGTCGATCCTTACTCAAAGGATTTCAATGGCCAGACACCTTTGTCATATGCTACCATGATGCAGCGAGAGAGTGTGGTAAAGCTATTATCGGGCCCCAGAAATTCTAATTCTAAAACGTTGGAGACCCTCAATGGATCGTACTTTTTCGTAGCTCTACTGGTTATATTCTCTGCTTTTGGGGCTAGCTTAGACTTTCCTTTTTTCCTTTTGATTTTATTCCTGCTTGTTTTGTTTATTTTCCTATTTTCCTATTTTCCTATTTTTCGCCTTGATAGAGCACCACAGGTATGGAGATTCTCGTGAACTAATCTCACACCATCTGCAGCCCTTTGCGGCAATTGGTATTTCAGTTTTGGTTAGGTTCGGGGTGTTTTATCATCTTTTCTTGTCTGTGCTAGTACTACCCTTTTGTTTCCTTTCCCTCCTCCATTTTCATTGAGATTCTCTTTGTGCAGCATTACCGGGGGGTGGTATTAGTGGGAGTGTTCGTTTATAATGACACACATATCGTTACCATAATCCCTACATGCTCAAAGTGCGCTATAGACAGTATCCACCAACATTTCTCTCCCCCTCTATATATATTTATCTTTCCGGCAGATTTTGACACCGAATTCGATGGTTACAGCGCTGACGGAGATGGCGGATTTCAAGATATTTACGGGACTGGAAACAAAAAGCCCAGGGCTGATAGGTCTACCCCGTGGGACGCAAGAACCACCAACTGCGCATTAGCGGATCCCTCCGGATGAAAGAAAATCCCATATACCACAATCAATTTAATTCAACGCAAGTTAAATAATACTAACGTTCCAACCCAGCCCAATGCCACAACAAGAGACAGGAGAGAGCTCGGAGCGTAAGGAAAATTCCAACTAATCCTGGTTGCTGAACTATCTATGCTCTGATAACCCTCAGTAATCCTCCAAAACTAATCTTGTTGCTGTCCTGTCCCCCATGATGAATCCTTCAGTGGTGAACTAAATTTACAAGGGGGGTTTTAAGGCAAAGAGAGAAAAGTCGTCCCCATATATAGCAACTAGTAGCAAACCTAGCACACAATAGCTCCTGTAGGAAAAGTGGCGCGTTCTCCTAGCTTCCTTAAGCCAGCCAAGAATGCACTCCCCGAGACTCCTCATGGCCGGACACCGTCAAGTTCTCTAATATCCACCGACATTAGAAAAAAGGTAATAAGAGGAGGGACATTCTAGACATTCTAGACATGGATCGACGGCGACGGCGAAAACGAAACGAAACGGCAAAAAGCCAAGAGTTACCTCACTAAAACGATCGCACACTTGCAGCGGTCAAGTTCACTTCACCGAAGGACACACTCTCAACAACTAACTAACCACGATGACAGGAGTATATATCAACCACAATATCCTCCCATCCATCCATGAGCCACTGTACAGACTCATGCCATTCCATGTGCGTCGCCCCTTTCCCTTTCATGACTCCAGAGCTGACAAAAGAAAAACTCTGCCACAGCCTCGGGGCTTCCAGCTCTTTCTCGCTGGCCCCACAGAGTTCCCGCTTTTCTTCCGTCTTTCCTCCCGGCATTCCCGTCGGCTGCACAGTTCCGGGACTCTCGTGCATTCCTGCATTCGAAATGCTTTCCACAGACACAAAACACTTGTCAGAATCCTGAGCGTATTTCCGAAACCACAAACAAGCGGCTCCCCGGAGGCTATCTAAACAACACAGGAGGTATCAAGAGGGCATGCCGAGCAGCATAATATGGTTTCCAACGGGGCGGTCGCACCCCCCACCCTCTACACATCATTGCTCAAGGGATAGCCACCTTTTATACATGTTCTCAGTGAATCCTATCCCTGTTATCATACTTAGAAAGGCCGAGGAACGGCATTTCTTAGGATGCGGGGGCTGGGAAAGGTTGGATAAAGGTGTGGTCTGGGGTGTTGGGAATCTAGGGCGAAGGTATGTCGATGGATAATGCTTCGTATTGAGGGCAAAATATACTGGATATGTGTGGAGATATGGCTATTATTCTTACTTAAGCCATGTCTCTGGGTTAAAATAAGCTCTGAATACATCGGGTTTAGGCTAATCATTGAATTTGCGGGATTCGGCTTGGTATGTACTCGGGGGGTAAACACAAGTCGGGCGCACTTCCAAAACGGGTCGGGTATTTGTGTGGAACCTACGATAGCACGAATTAGGAAATCTGAGTGATCCCTCATGATCACAACAGATGGGCCGCAAAAGTCGGGCGCGCTCGGAAACCCTCTCCTACCGGCACCAGTAGTGCTACCTCCACCACAAGGGGCCCACTGTTGAAAATGGTGCTGCTCGCCATACTCACGATACTTCCTTTGTTCAGATAGCCTCCAGGAGCACGCTTGTTTGTTGCTTTGAATATGCGCTGAGGATTCGGGAATATGGCTTCGGCTTTGGGTGTTTGGTTTATACGTTCAGGAAAGCATTGCGAATGCAGGAATGTGCGATAGTTCTGGGATCGTGCAGCTTTCGGGAAAGCCGGGAGAAAAGCGGAAGCGCTGTAAGGTCAGTTTGAAGGAGCTGGAAACCGGGAGGTGGGAAAGTGTTTGTTTTCCTTTTAGTTAGCCGGGAGTGCTCACGGGGGAGGGAGGGACTCACATGGAGTAGTGTGGTGCCTCATGGATGGATATGATGTCTTTGTGATTGATATATACTCCTGTAATCGCCCTTAGGGGGAGCAGAGAGCGCCGTGGAGTTGTTGAGCGAGGGCCTGTGGTTAATGAAAAGATTCCCCCCTCACTTGGCTGTGCGATCGTTTTCGTTGTGAGTTGCTTGGCATTCGTTTCGTTTCACCGCCCGTCACTCGTGCTCGTTCAATCGTATTGCCGCCGTTGAAGTTTAGCACCCACCACAAGGGGCCCAATAGTTTGCAGTATCTCCAGCCCGCCTCTACTTGAATCTATAATTTATGACTCATCGGGGTTATGAGAACCATCTTACTGCTATTGTGCCCTCATGGAGCACCGTAGAGAGGAGTGGCACAGGTGCATTAGGGGGGGCATGGAAATTTCGCGATCACCACAGGGGTATGGTTACCGGGACTAAAAGTAGGGCGAGAGTAGTGCTAAGCCTGAAAATAGCAGTGCACCCGACTTACCCTTGTACCCGAGTACAAGTAAGTTTCCTACTTATCTATCATACCAGCCGTTTTTTTAAGTCTCCGGAATGGGGATTCAAATAAGAGATTCGGTTATAGAGTAACTGGTGGCACCTTTGAGTGCAGAGGCTGCCCCCTAGGGAAGTGCTTGTCAGACACCTATAATCATACCAGAGATTTAACAAAGAAAAGAAAAGTAAACATGTTGTAAGTGTTGAGAAATGGTCCTCCTGGCGAAAGCATGAGAGATTTGCTTGAGACCTCCTACTCACTATTGCGTATATGGGAGCGTACGCGGAAGTGTGTATTCCACATCATGGGTTGCGTCATCACGATAGGATACTTATACTGTTCATGTTTTGCTTAGCTAGCTAGAACACTTAATCAACAATTTTCCGCTGCACAAAAAAACGTCCACTTCTTGACATTAGGAGCTTCGAGGCGACGAGTGATATCCCATGATGATAGATTCCGCCCTTTCTAGGGTACTCGGGGCGAGAATAAGTCCTGAGACAACTACAATTCCCCACAACCCCCAACCATCGTACTACCACAATCGCGTAAGCCGAAATAACAGTCAAAATGAAAGATCCTGCCGAATATATGGCTCCTCAAGAGAGGGAGGGACTATAATCTCGAGGCATTTGCCATTGTTATAGTCATTGTTGAATTTGGGGGGGGTTGTGGTTGCGCCCGTTGTCTCAGAACTTATTCTCAGCGCGAGTAATCTGCCTATCCCTTTTTATGATAGAAAATCTATGACTAGCCCTTGAACGGGTATTTTGTAGTCCTCACTCCCATCGACTTGGAGTGAGAGACGGTGAGATAAAAGAGTGTTTTCGAGCTTAACACTTTCCAGCGAAAGCAACCCTTTTACACCCAACCATTCTTGGGCGTTGTAGCCCCCGCCAAGTATGCATTTTATTGTTTTCATCCTCTGTTTGTGCTAGCCATATCTCCAGTGCCCGCTATTTATAGTAGCATATGAGAATCGTGCATTCAAGAATTAGAAGACGGGTCATGTGTATAATTCAGAAAGGCAAGACACAAGATGGTTCGGGAAGGAAACCGGTTGTTCTCAGGAATTGTGCCATCCTATTTCAACGGCTTTTCATTATCTGACCCTGCCACCCCCACCTATCTCTCCAATCCACAAGATATCAATCTCTTCCATTCATCCCCAAGTAGGTCAGCAATCAATGTATCCAAGTATACCACACATTCCGCTGCGTTTGAGCAAGAGGGAGAAGGAAAGGAATTATCATATGGGCCCAAAACACGCTCTGCCCAAAAATAGATCCTAAGATATATCCTCTACTAAAACCTAAATATATTCCATAATTGAATGGCGGGTTTGGAGAACCCATTGCTAATTGGGCAAACCATCGGCTATGGGGACGGATTGGGCTGTTGGGGTTCGGGGGGCTGGCGGATTAATGTATTGCCGGTTGCCAGGCCATCACGATAGTGGGGTCATAGCTTACACACGCGGGGTTCCGTGGACCACCGATATATATACCACCATCTGCTACCGCGTTATTACGAGATCACCAAGCCTCCTCCGTCCTACACCCCGCGTTCTTTTTTCCCACCCCCCGCCCCAACTTGGGGCTCTGGCGCCCTCATTGCCACCCTGGGATTCATCGGTGGCTCCGATCTCTAGCGGCAAGGGCAGCGAAAACCCTCACCAAAGCCTCCGGTAGTGGAACACCTCCCAGACAACACGCGGCATAGAATGGTTCGGGATATTATTTTTGTAGTTATTTCCTTACGGTTTCTCTGTAATTTCTTTGGCTTGATCTACATAATTTAAAGTTAGAATGGACTTATTTGGCTTTGGAGAATTGGGTAAAAGAATGAGATTGCCTCGGAGCAGGAGAAAGGTTAGCTTACCCAACAAACATCCGGCTTAATCCCTAAAAACTCTAGGTGGACCTAAAGCAAAGGCTAATAAACATCGCAGACCACCCGGGACAAAACCCATATTCATCCACCACTGCTGATACTAAAAAACAACAATTTCCATGAGACGGGATCTCAGACTCCGGGAAAGCAAGCGGGGACCTAATTACTAGATATGTGGGGAATGTCGGGCATGTAGCAGCTGTACGATTCCAAAGAGTCGGTTTGCGGCAGCATTTGACTGGCGGTTTTAGGCTGGATTTACTCGACTTGGGGCTGACATCTTCTCACCCCGTAGTGGCTTCGCTCCCTTATGACCACCCCTGGCAGCCCGCACGAGTTGTATTTGGTTAAGCACTGTCTAGAATGTCGGGGTTGACATCCTCCGGCTCCAGAAATAGCTTCACTGCTCCTTGATCGCCACTCCGCAGCCTGCGAGAGCGTCATTCGGTAGAATCAATTCGAATTATCGGGGTTGACTTTTCCTACCCCAACAGCAGCTTCGCTACTCCTCCATCCCATTCTCGGTAGTCCACGGGAGCAGTATTTGGCCATACACTGCGTCTGGGGTATCGGGGCTGGCGCAGTCACTAGGCATAAGTTGTTGTGAAAACTTGGTTAGCAAAGGCTAAGCGAGAATAGTATAGAGAAAAACCAGGTACCGGTACGATACAGAGTTCTAAATGTATTCTTGCTTCCCTACTACCATAGTAATATTTCGTGTTTAGTTCATCTCTTTTTTCTACCATTGCAATACTATTATCCGCCTTTTGCTAAATACCCATTCAGCGCACTGACGTGTCTCAGTATTCCGCAATCGTCAAGATATCTAGTCACTATCTCACCCTCCAATAGTACAGTACATTTGTTGAAATTGAAGTCTTCCGCCCCTAATTCGGCCCCAAGCGCATGGCGTAACTCCTCTGATTGCAAGGTGCCCAGAGTAAGAAATGCGCGGAGCGTTGGTATTCCAAGCTTATATATTCTTACACCCCCCATTCTACCCGATTCCATATCTTGTCGTACCCTTCTATAAACCAAGAGCATTGGTCATTCTATAAAGTGCCTGCCTCCTCTAGTGAATGGTCGTCTCTGCGAGGACTGCGTTTATATTGGGAGCAGCAGGGGGGAGTCTAGTGGCCACCATTAGCTCTACTTCTAGAAGTCAATACATCGTGAAAATGCATACCTCGCGGATAATTCTTAGAATATCAGCTTCCAATTCCCGTCCATTGCATTGAGCTCCGGGTTCCTGTTCAACTAAGACCAAAATATAACCCAATGTCGTGCTTCCTAGGACTTAATGGCAAATTCTAACCGTTTTCCAATTGCCAAATTGGCTATTTATCGGAATGGAGGATTTTAACATGCTTTCGGATTCATCTCGTATAACTAGGCTTTGTTGTTGAAATTCGTTCTCCGGAAGGACGGTGGGGCATTGGAGTAAGGGAAGGTGATCAACAGAGTTGGTGGGGATGGGAGGTGGGATAGCCCACCACTTACCACATCGCTATTGGAGGGTATCATAGCTCTATCCAATTATTTCCCCGCCCTGAAAAATCATGCGCACTTGTTCAACATGGCTTTCGGCTTGACCAGTAGGTGCCTAGCGAAGCAGCACTTCCGGCGAGGCATGGCAAATATTTTCCCTTGATTCGCACCGAAAGTTGGCGCCAATAAAAAATGCCACACATCGATGAGGGTGCTGCCTGGCTGCGTGCTCACCCGGTTAGACTAAATTCGAATCGCGACTGCTCTCATCTGCGAGAGTGCCCTCAGCCTCAACCAGTTGGGACACAGGGATAAATCACTACTCGAGTACCGTACAACAAAAACTAATCACTATGATGCCATACAGGGAATATCTCTTGCCTAGAGCACAGAAATTCCCTTTTATTTGAAGGTCTTGGTATTGTGTTTGGGCTAGCACTAAGCTAGAATGGAGGTTCACAGGGTGTCACAAACCCGCTACTTGCACATGGCATATGTTCCAATTTATTAGGGAAGTTTGCTTTCCCAAGAAACCCCCAGTCTAATGGGCCAGCCAAATACCTGGGATGAGAATCAGTAGCTAGGTGACCAAACAAAGGTTTTATGGTACCGAATATTAACTTATGTGCTGCAATACCCCCCTTGCGCCCCAGATATCCAAAACTCTTGTATAGCAGCCGAACGCCTTTTCTCGTCCAAATTACCGGGACCCCGCCCCCCCCACTATCTCGCCTCATGACAGCTCTGCTCTGTTTGAATTTCTACGGGCTCTGAATTCCTCTATCGTATGACAAAACCTGACCTGTCGTCATGGATCCCCCACTGTGGTGGTTAGCTCTTTGCATTTTGGCTGTCTGGAATATCTGTGTGCGACCGTGCACAGAACTCCTTACCATTATATTCATGAGCAAAGCCCGAAGGCTGAACAAGGGGTGGTAAAGGCCGTAACATGGGCGATAAGGAAGCTCAACCATACGAATCGAATGGTTGCTCCACAACCTACTTGTAATAGTTATATTCGCCGCATAACGGAAGCTACTCGTGCCAAGGTTGTGGTTACTGTACCAAGGTTGTGGTTGCGCCACAACCTTGGCTCGAGTACCCTTTCCTTGCTAGGTCCTTGCGGGAACTAATACCGTACTCGAGTAACTTACTCGAGGAGTACTGTGATTCCCCCCGCCGGATAAACAAAACCATCGCTTAGAGAAGGAACACAATGCGGGCATCAAATAACCATTTATAGAGTGAGAAGTGTTCGTGGAGTGGAATTTCTCCTTGCTTGCGAAATGCCCCCCCTCAAGCTAGCATAATCTCCGCCAAAGCCAATCTCCATCTCACGAGGGCCTCTGCCGAGTGGCCCTATGAACTGAGGTGGAAGTCCCTGGTCAAGTATTGGCGGTATGATATGATACTCGTATTTATAAAGCAAGGTCCCAAACCTAAGGAGAGGCAACGGCTGAAGCTAGTGAACTAGGGCAGAGATCTTGTTCGACAGCACGCGTAGAGTTACGGTTTTCAGCTCTGAACGTGATACAATAATTCGACTTGAGGCGCGAAATAGGATACTTGTGCAGTACTGGTTTCGCCTGCCGGTGCTCGCTGGGAAGTGATAACTCTTGATGCCACATAGAGCACAGAACGATATGGCACTTCAATGCTGTCCATTCCCTCATCAGCCGCTTGGGGTTTGAGCATATGATAGGCTCCAATTACCCGCAGGTTGGTTTCTCAGACAATCTGCTCGAGTACTAGTGCCAGGATCAGGTGGATTGATCGGACTACTGGTTGGCGTTTACCCACGGGGCTTTGGTGTCGCGATTACACCAGCATTTCTTCGCACTCTAGGAATTAACTTACTTCAACAGAATCCACCGCACAAAATTTCCCGAAAACCTATCCTCTCTACAGCCCTCAAAACCGCGAAAAATACAAAATGTCTAGACAGCGCATCACCGACGATAATCCTTTCAATATCACTTCTTTTAACAATGTGCGAGGCCACCCTGCTGCGGCTGACGAGAGGTCAGAAATTTTGGCTTGGCTATCGCCACTCGAACCCCAGAGACGGCACCACGAAATCCAAACCCGCAGAGTCGACGAGGTGGGAGACTGGCTCTTACAGAGCGAAGAATATCGGAATTGGTTTGGTAGTATCCATGGCGACAGATCTGGTGGGGCAGCCTTGTTTTGCTATGGAGATCCAGGAGTTGGCAAGACCCACATTAGGTGAGAGGGAAGCTACTCGAGGGAAGAAAGATATTGCTAATAAGCCGGAATGTTAGCTCCCTGGTGATGGACACTTTATGTAAACAGGCCGTGGAGGAAAACGCTGTCGTTGCGTGCTTCTACTTCGACTTCGCCGCCCAAGAGGAGCAATCCCCGGGCGCTGCTCTGGGTTCGGTGCTGAAACAGGTTGTTGCTGGACTTGAAGAAGTTCCGGAGGGAATAGTCAGCGCTTTCCGAGACCGAGAGGGGGTCATTGGTGGCCAGAGGCTACCGCTCTCGAAAATTGCGGAGTTCTTGCAGGATATCTCGTCCTCACGATGCACATTTATATGCATTGACGCCCTAGACGAGTGTCCGTCAGGACATCGAGAGAGCCTGCTCGATTCACTCAACCAAATTCTCCAGAAGTCCCCCGGCGCTCGGCTATTCATGACAGGGAGACCGCATGTCCTGGGTGAGGTTGAGAAGCATCTTAGGGGGAGGGCAGCGACTAGATCTATAACACCCATCAAGAATGATATCACTAGATTCCTCCGAGCTATGCTGAGAGAGGACACGATGCCGGACGTGATGGATGAGAGTTTAGAAGAGGAAATTATTCGGAATATCCCCGAAACAGTGACCAAAGCGTGAGTAGGAAGGGGACACTTCTAAAAAATACCTAAACCTATGTGCTGAACGATCTTGTATTTAGATTCCCGCTTGTCTTCCTAAGTATCAAGACGATTCTACAAGAGACGACTATACATCGAAGGAGACAAAGGCTCAGAGAAATGAAGAATGGCTTAAACTTGGGGGGCGCGTACGAGGCAACGCTGAGGAGGATAAAGGCTCAGGGTCGGAAGAAAGCAAGACTCGGGATGGCCGCCCTGATGTGGATCTCCCATTCGAGGCGGCCTTTGCAGGTGGATGAGATATGTCACGCCGTAGCAATCCGGATAGGGTCAAATGATCTCGATAGCGAGGATATACCTGCAATATCGACCTTGGTAGGCTGTTGCCAAGGACTTGCTACCATAGATCGGGATACCTCGACTATTAGGTTGATTAACCCTACTCTCCAAGAGTATCTTTGCACACATCCCGACTTCCTTAATAGAGCTCACTCGACGATGGCCGAAACCTGCTTGAAGTATCTCAACTTTCAGCACGTCAAGGATCTTTCAGTTGGTCCATTCCTTGACCCGCGAGGTACGCCCTTCCTTGAATATTCTTCTCTATATTGGGGAACCCATATGCGAATGGAGCCCTCAGGTCGTGCGGGAGAATTCGCATTCCAGCTCCTTGAGCAGTTCGATAGTCACATATCTGCCAAACTCCTTTGGAAGTCGATCAATGGGGGGCTACCCCTTGACTGTGACCCTGGCGATAAGCCATTTTCCGCACTGCACTGTATCTCATACTTGGGCATCGCCGAAGTAGCAAATACCTTGATAGAGATGAACAGATGGGATGTGAACGAAACGGATGGTGCGGGTGTAACGCCACTCATATGGGCTGCAAGGTACGGGCATGAAGAGGTAGTGAGATTGCTCTTGCAAACAAAAGATATTCAGCCTGATCAGAAGGACGCGAATTATGACAGAACCGCACTCTCGTGGGCTGTCGAGAATGGCCATGAAGGAATTATGAAGCTACTATTGCGGCGGAAAGATGTTACCCCCGACGCCCAAGACACAACGTATGGCCAATCACGGCTCTTGTGGGCTGCCGAGAATGGGTATGAGGGAATAGTGAAGCTACTGTTAGGGCGGGAAGATGTCAACCCCAATGGCTCAAACGAATCAGGTCGAACACCGCTCTCGTGGGCTTCCAGGAATGGCTACGAGGGAATAGTGAGGCTACTATTGGGGCGGAGAGATGTCAACCCCGACATCCCAGACACAATGTATGGCCAATCGCCGCTCTCATGGGCTGCCGAGAACGGCCATGAGGGAATAGTGAAGCTACTGTTAGGGCAGGAAGATGTCAACCCTAATAGCTCAAACAAATCTGGTCGAACACCGCTCTCGTGGGCTGCCGAGAATGGGTATGAGGGGATAGTGAGGCTGCTGCTGGGGCAGGAAGATGTCAACCCTAATAGCTCAAACAAATCCGGTCGAACACCGCTTTCATGGGCTGCTAGGAATGGCTATGAGGGAATAGCGAGGCTACTATTAGGGCGGAAAGATATCAGTCCCGACACCCCAGACACGAAATATGGCCAATCACCGTTCTCGTTGGCTGCCGAGAATGGCCATGAGGGAATAGTGAAGCTACTATTAGGGCGGAAAGATGTCAACCCCAATCGCTCAAGTAGATACGGTCGAACACCGCTCTGGTGGGCTGTTGAGAATGGTCATGAGGGAATAGTGAGGCTACTATTAGGGCGGAAAGATATCAGTCCCGACATCCCAGACACGAAATATGGCCAATCACTGTTCTCGTGGGCTGCCGATAATGGCCATGAGGGAATAGTGAAGCTACTATTAGAGCGGAAAGGTGTCAACCCCAATCGCTTAAGTAAATCCGGTCGAACACCGCTCTTGTGGGCTGCTGAGAATGGTCATGAGGGAATAGTGAAGCTACTATTAGGGCAGAAAGGTGCCAACCCCAATAGCTCAGGCAAATCCGGTCGAACAGCGCTCTCGCGGGCCGCTGAGAATGGGCATGAGGGTGTAGTGAAACTGCTCCTAGGATGCCGAGACATCAATCTCTGTTCACCGGATTGGAGAGGCCGAACGCCGCTATCATATGCTGCCTCAGGGGGTCATGAAGGTGTAGTGAAACTAGTTCTGGGGCACGGGGATGTCGACCCCAATTCACTAGATAACAATGGTCGACCCCCACTATCATATGCGGGCGCGGGGGGGTATGAAGGTGTCGTGAAGTTGCTTGTGGAGAGCCCGGATATCGATCCCAATTCACCGGGTAGCAATGGCCTAACACCCCTATCGTATGCTGCCCAGTGGGGGCGAGAGGACCTAGTGAATCGTTTTTTAGAATATAGCTATGTCAATTCCGATTTACCGGATAGCAATGACCGAACACCCCTATCCTATGCCGCCGCGACAGGACACGAAGGTGTGGTGGAGCTGCTTCTAGGACGTGGGGGTGCCAACCCCAATTCATTGGATCGCGATGGCCAATTCCCACTATCATATGCTACCGCGGGAGGACATGGAGGTGTAGTGAAGCTACTTGTGGAAAGCCCAATCATCGATCCTAACTCATCGGGCCCCAATGGCCTAACACCCGTATCGTATGCCGCCAAGTGGGGGCGGGAGGATCTAGTGAGGATGTTTTTAGAACATGGGGATGTCGATCCCGATTTACCAGATAACAATGACCGAACACCCCTATCTTATGCAGCCTCGATAGGACATGAAGGTGTAGTGGAGCTACTTCTAGGACGCGGGGGTGTCAATCCCAATTCATTGGATCTCAATGGCCAACACCCACTATCATATGCTGCCGCGGGAGGACATGGAGGTGTGGTGAAGCTACTTGTGGGAAGCCCGGGTATCGATCCTAATTCGGCGGATAGCGATGGCCTAACACCCCTATCGTATGCTGCCCAGTGGGGGCGAGAGGATCTTGTGAAGCGGTTTCTAGAACACAGTATGAATCCCAATTTACCGGATAACAATGGCCGAACACCCTTGTCTTATGCTGCCTCGAGAGGACATGAGGGTGTAGTGAAGCTCTTTCTTGAGCACAAGGATATTAGTCCTGATTTACCGGATAATAATCACCGAACACCCCTATCGTATGCTGTATCCAGAGGATCCGAAGGTGTAGTGGAGCTGCTTCTGGGGCACGGAGATGTCAATCCCAATTCACTAGATAAGGTTGGCCGACCGCTGCTGTCACATGCTGCCGCAGGGGGGTATGGTGGTGTGGTGAAGCTACTTGTGGAAAGCCCGAATATCGATCCCAATTCATTTGACAGCGATGGCCAAACACCCCTATCATATGCTGCCCAGTGGGGGCGAGAGGATCTGATGCAGTTGTATTTGGGGCGCTGGGGCGTCAATCCCGATTTACCAGATAATAGTGGCCGAACACCCCTGTCCTTTGCTGCCTCAGGGGGACATGAGAATGTAGTGAAGTTGCTTCTACGACGGGAGGATGTCAATCCCAATTCGTCAGATGGCAATAACCTGACACCGCTGTCATATGCTGCCATTTTGGGGGCTTCGGGTGCGGTGAAACTACTTGTGAAAACCAACTGTGTCAATCTCGATTCACCAGATAGCAGCGGCCGAACACCCCTTTCATTTGCTGCCTCGAGAGGACATGGAGGTATAGTGAAGGTGCTTCTCAGGCGCGGGGATTGCAATCCCAATTCATCTGATGGCAATGGTCTGACACCGCTATCATACGCCGCCATTACCGGGGCCCCAGGTGTAGTGGAGCTGCTTCTAGAATCCGATAGTGTCAATCCCGATTCGCCGGATGCCCACGGCCGAACACCTCTATCATTTGCTGCCTTCAGAGGGCATGAGGGTGTAGTGAAGGCGCTTCTTGGCCGCGAGGACGTCAATCCCAACTCACAGGATCTCAATGGCCGGACACCCTTGTCATACGCTACTAGGATGCGGCGGGAGGGTGTGATGAAGTTATTATCGGACGCTAGAAACTCTAATTCTGAAACGTTGGATACCCCCAATCGATCGTACTTGTACTTAGGCCTACTGGTTATTATATCTGCTTTTGGGGCTAGCTTAGACTTTCCTTTTTTCCTTTTGATTTTATTCCTGCTTGTTTTGTTTATTTTCCTATTTTCCTATTTTCCTATTTTTCGCCTTGATAGAGCACCACAGGTATGGGGATTCTCGTGAACTAATCTCACACCATCTACAGCCCTTTGAGGCAATTGGTATTTTAGTTTTGGTTAGGTTCCGGGTGTTCTATCATCTTTTCTTGTCTGTACTAGTACTACCCTTTTGGTTCTTTTCCCTCCTCCATTTTCCTTGAGATTCTCTTTGTACAGCATTCCCGGGGGGTGGTATTAGTAGGAGTGTTCGTTTATAATGACACACATCTCGTTACCATAATCCCTACATGCCCAAAGTGCGCTACAGGGCCGACAGTGCCCTCAGCATCCACCAACATTTCTCTCACCCTCTATATATATCTTTCCGGCAGATTTTGACACCGAATTCGATGGTTGCAGCGCTCACGGAAATGGTTCGTGCGTCCCACGGGGTAGACCTATCAGCCCTGGGCTTTTTGTTTCCAGTCCCGTAAATCTCTTGAAATCCGCCACCAACTGCGCATTAGCAAATCCCTCCAGATGAAAAAAAAACCCATATACCACAATCAATTTAATTCAATGCAACTCCCCAACCCAGCTCAATGCTACAAGGAAAGACAGGAAAGAACTCGAAGCGTAGGGGAAATTCCAACTAATCCTGGTTGCTGAACTATCTGTGCTCTGATAACCCTCGGCAATTCTCTGGAACTAATCCTGTCACTTCTCCGGTCCTCCAGGATGGATTCCCCAGCAGTGAACTAAATCTACAATTTTTTTTTCCAAGACAGAGAAAAGCCGTCTCCCTATATAACAATCAGTTGCAAACCCAGCACACAACAGCTCCTGTAGCAAACATAGCGCATTCTCCTGGCTTCCTTATGCGGGCCAAGAATTCACTCCCCGAGACTGCTCATGGCCGGACACTGTCAAGTTCTCTAATATCCACCGGCTTTAGAACCAAGTTAATACAAGGAGGGCCAATCGCATCCCTCAGCCTCTAGCACATTCATTGCTCAAGGGATAACTACTTTTTATACTCGTTCTCAGTGAATCTTATCCCTATTGTTGTATCATACTTAGAAAAGCCGAGGGAACGCCTCGCTCAGGATGTGGGGGCTGAAAATTTTCGGACAAATGTGTGATCCGGGGTGTTGGAGACGCAGGGCAAAGACATGTCAATGGTAAATACTTTGTATTAAGGGTATAATACACCGGATATGTGTAGAGGTACGGCTACCCACTTGGGTAATGTCTTTGGGTTAAAATGAGCTCTGTCTACAATTGGTTCGGGTCAACCATTGGTTGTACGGGATTGGGCTCGGCATATACAAGTATGTTTTCTACTTATCTACCTCCCTCACTTGTGCCTCCTACTCTACATACAAGGTCATTTCCTTTGTTTTTGTTTTACTTTGAATTTTTATTTGCCATTGCAGCGGCTCTATCCTAGGGAAGTGCATGTCATGTACCTAAAATCATACCACAGATTTAAAACAAGGAAAAGTAAACTTGCTGAGGGACCTTCGAGGCGACGAGTGATATCCCATGATGAAGGATTCTGCATGTTAGCTGGATATAAAGGAGTGTATCCCCGTCGGGATGGAGGTAGGCCGGGGTCAGTTGAAGGTAATATGGTGTTAGTATGAATTGCGGCGTCCTTTTGTTTTATAAGATCTGGCTGATGGGTTCACTGCAAAGGGAATCAAGAGGTCTCTAAGAGCTGTTGCAGCGCATAGTATCACCCTTATCTTACTCTTGTACGGTAGTTCCTGATTGCCAACCTCCAAGTCAACCCCCGCTCCACCCTTCCAATCTGCCGATCCCTTTTAGAAAATCTATGGCTAACCCTTAAATGGGTATTTCGTAGTCCTCACTCCCATCGACTTGGAGTGAGAGGCGCTGAGTTAAAAAACCCTCTTTCTCGAGTTCAACACGCTCCAGCGAAAGCCTCTGTGATACCTCTGCTACTGGCCGGGCTGTAGCAACGCTCCTCCACATAACCATGCTTCGGCGTTGTAGCCCCTTTTAGACTTCGACAGCCAAACGATACACGGCGAGTGACGAGCGGTGAAACGAAACGAAAAACGCCAAGCAACTCACAGCGAAAGCGATCTCACACTCGGGGGCGGGGGAAACCTTTTCAGTAACAACAACCTCAAGCTCACGCTCAACGACGACTCCATCGACTGACAAACTAACTAACTAAGGGCGATCACAGAAGTATATATCAATCACAAAGACATCATATCCATCTATGAGCCATAGTGCTGCTCCATGTGAGTCCCCCTCCCATCACGACTCCCGGGCTGACAAAAAAGGAAAACAAGCTATCCCACTGCCGCTGGGTTTCCAGCTTTCCCACGCTGGCCTTACTGCTTCCGCTTTTCTCCAGGCTTTTCTCCCGGCTTTCCCGAAAGGTGCACTCTCCCAAAACTATCGCGCATTTCTGGATGTAAAATGCTTTCCACAGACACGTTCGAAGCTGAAATATATGCCCGAATCCTCAGCGCATTTCCGAAGTCAAACAAGTGCGTCCCCGACGGCTATCTAAACAACAAAGGAGGTATCGGGAGAGTACGGCTAGCAACCTCATTTCCAACAGCCCCCGCCAAGCATTCATTTTCTCATTTTCATCCTCTGTTTCTGCTAGCCATATCTCCAATACCCCTTGTTTGTAGCAGCGCATGAGAATCGTACATTCAAGAATTAGAAGGAAGATTATATGTATAATTTAGGAATGCAGGACACAAGATTGTCCGGGAAGGAAGTCGGTCGTTCTCTGGAATCGTGCCGTTCTATTTCAAGCGGCCTTTCACTATCTGACGCGGCCATCCCCACCTGTGCCTCCAATCTACAATATATCAATCTCTTCCGTCCACCCCCGAGTACGTCGACAGTCGGTGCATCTAAGTATCCACACATTCCGCCATGTTTTGAACAAGAGTGAGGAGAAAAGGAATAATTATCGTGTGGGACTAAAGCACCCCCCGTCCTAAAATGAATCTCAAGATATATCCTCTACCAAAACCTAAACCTGTTCCATCATTGAGCAAAAGAATGAGATTGCCTAGGAGTGGGAGAGAGGTTAACTTACTCAAAAAAAACTTCCAACTTAATCTTTGAACACGCCGGAAGGGGGGCTGAAAGCAAAAATAAATCCTCATCGCAGGCCACCCCTAATTAAGCTTATTCATCCAGCACTTGTGATAATGCTAGAAAACGACGGATTCTGTGAGATGAGATCATAGGCTCTGGGGGAGCAAGCGGGGACCCAATTATCGGATGCGTCGGGAATGTAGGGGATGTAGCAGCTGTGCGATTCGAGAGCGCCGGTTTGCGGCGGCAAGCATGAGCGGTGTTAGGCTGGATTTACTCGAACTTTTGGGGTTGACATCTTCTCCCCCGGCAGTGGCTTCACCCCCTTATGGTCACCCCCGGCAGCCCGCAAGAGTGGTATTTGATCAAGAACTGTGTCTAGAGTGTCGGGGTTGACATCCCCCCGCCTGAGCAATAGCTTGACTGCTCTCTTGATCGCCACTCCGGCAGCCCGCGAGAGCGGCACTCCGCTGGGGTAATTTGGACTGTGGGGGTTGACTTTTTCTAACCCTAATAGTAACTTTACTATCATACCCCTCTATCCTATTTTTGGTAGTTTACTGCGTCTGGGGTGTCAGGGACGGCACGGTCGCTAGATATAAGTCGAGGTGAATGCTTGGTCAGTAAAGGCTAACAGAGGAGTACGACCCCACAGAGAAAAACCAGGTATGATATTATACGGAGTACTAAATGTGTTCTTGTTTCCCCACTATGATACTTGTACTAAAGTAATTTTTCATTTTTCATTTCTTCATTTTTTTCTACCATTGCAATACCATTATCCGCCGGTATTCCGCAATCACCAAGACTTCTGTCTAGCCAGTCACTATATCTTCCTCCCCAACGGTGCAGTACATTGTTGAGGTTAAGATCTTCCGCCCCTAATCATACTCCAAGTGCATGGCGCTACTCCTCCGATCTCGGAGACGGCTCAGTGAAAGAAGTCCGCATGGCCGCTCGCATTCTAAGCTTATATTTTTTTCTACCATACTATCCTATCCGATTTAATATCTTGTCGCACGCTTTCTATAAACCAAGGACCATAGTGATCCTGTAAAGTACCTGCCCCCTCTAGTGAATGGTCGTCTCTGCAAAGACCGCGTTCATATTGTGAGCAACAGGGGGAGTCTAGTGACCACCATTAGCTCTACATCTAGAAGTTAATACATCGTGAAACCGCATACGTCCCCGGGGCCACCTCCGGGATAATCCATAGAATATCGGCTTCGAATTCCCCGTCCATTGCATCCTAAGGTATAACCCCATGTCATGCTTCCTGGGACTGATTAGCAAAATCTCAGGAATTCCGGAAACGTGTTTCCATACTTCGTTGCGTATGTGAAGCCTCCCAGTAAGGAATAACCAAGTTTTTAGGCACCTCCGCACAATCTGCTGCAAAGATTCCCAAAGCTCTAGGTGGTGTTTCGCAGGAAGCTCATCTAGGGCGTCTGTGTAGATAAATACCCTCCGTAGACATGACGAGGGCTTGACGAGCTCCTGGGGATATCGGAAGCAGGAGTGCGACCGCCAACCTGCCCTCCCTTCGAATTCTCAAACGCCTGCGGTACTTCACTAGGATTAGCTCCGATGCGCTGACAACCTGCCTTAACAGGGTTCTAAGTAACCCCGTCGCAAATTGTTCATGCTGAGTATGAAAGCTGTAGTGCTAGTACACGTATGCGATAGCCATATCGCCCGTATCTCTCCGGTCGCATAGTATATCTACCATAAAGGAACTGTAAGTGCTACTGATTAGCCTTGCCCATACTCTCTGAGGGTAGCCGCAATCTTTACCTGATATACACGTAGCGCGGAAGTCTCCCCATTGCCGGGATTCCCACAACAGAACAAGACAGGCATGGAGCTCGGTCACTACTTTCACCCTAACATATAAACTTGTTCGTAAGAAGAAGCTAGTCGGCCACCCCGCTACCCCGCCACCCAGCCGATGCCTATCCTGATGTCTTTCGCGAGATTCGAGGGGAGATGACCATTCTGGAACGACGCGTTTCCCATCGGCGACCGATCTGTTGCAGTTATCCTACATGTTCCCATAACCGCCACGACACTACCACGGTCGCCATCTGTCGGAATGGCGGATTTTTCACCCGGTATCGGATTCATCTCGTGTATGATAGCTATCGGCTTTGTTGTTGAAATTTGTTCTCCGGAAGGCCAGGTGGGGCGTCGAAGTAAGGTGATCAACAGACTCGGTGAGGGGATGGGAGATGGGACCCATCCCTTACAATATTACCGTCTTATCGAGGTTTTGCACCGCCAAGCGCACTCTAGTTGCTACGGTAACAATGCGGATTACGGTAGCGGCGGGCGAAGAAAACCATGAAAACCATGTAATGCGGTACTCGCACATGGCGTATGTTCCAATTTATTAGGGAAGTTTGCTTTCCCAAGAAGCCCCCTAGTCTAATGGGCCAGCCAAATACCTAGGGTGAGAACAAGTATCTAGGCGACCAAACAAAAGGTTTTATGGTACTGTTACAGTGTAAAATTGATTTCTTAACTTGCTGTTTTCTAGCTTATCTCCGATTAACTTATGCTAAATAGATAGTTAGTCACGATCTTAGCTTTAGGATGTTGCGTGGTTCTGCATGCAGGGGTTGTTGCTGCCTAGGCTTGGCGGACAGGGGCTTCTATGTTTAGGTTTTGTCTTCTCTCACGCTTTCCTTCCTTCTTCCTTGCGGCAGAACGACCTCCCACGGAAGAGAGGATAACGGCAACGCGCATCGTGTGGTTTAAGGAAGGAAATTGGACCTGTATTTAGATAGTCGGACAACCTGCTGGGTTGGGCTTTCTTTGGGACTGGAATTTTCTGTTTTGTGCGATTTGTGGGGTCGGTTTTGCGAGATAGCTTAGTGAATTGAGATTGATCGCGACTTGTGAGGTTTTGTTTTCTACTTGAGTGTTCTTTGAAAGTGACAGTTGGTTTTCCGTACTTCTCCACTTCCATTAAGTGGATACTATCCCCGATTTTCTTGTTCTCAGTACCGAGTATTAACTTACATGCGGCCATAGCCCCCTGCACCTGGGATAGCTACTCGAGTAAAACTCTTGCATGGCAGCCGAACGCCTTTTCTCGTCCAAATTACCGGGACCTGCCCCCCCCACTATCTCGGATCACGATAACGCTGCTCCGTTTGAATTTCTACGGGCTCTGAATTCCTGCACCGTATGCCAAAACCTGACCTGTCGCCATGGATCCCCCGCTGTGCTGGGTAGCTCTTTTCATTTTGGCTGGCCGGAATATCTAGATGCGACCGTGCACGGAACTTCCTACGAGTACGGTATATTCATGAGCAAAGTCCAAAGGCTGAATGAGGGGTGGTGGGGCCGTAGCGGGGGCTATAAGGAAGCTCAACCATACGAATCGAATAGTTTCTCCCAGTCTAGTTGTAGTAATTCTATTCGCTGCATGAGGGAAATTACCCATTCCTTGCGGGCAACCCATAATGTAATTCTTTCCAACACATTTCGCAGGGGCATGAAATAATCACTTATAAAGTGCAAAGGTCTTCGTGGAGGGAGATTCCTCTTTGCTTGCGAAGTGCACCCCCCTCAGGCCACGATAATCCCCGCCAAAGACACTTTCCATCTCACGAGGACCTCTGCTGAGTGGATTTATGAACTGAGGTGGAAGCCCCTGGTTATGTATTGGCGGTGCCCATGTTTATCAACCAAGGCTCAAAACCCCAAAGAGAGGCAACAGTTGAATCTGGGAAACTGAGGCAAAAATCTTCTTTGACAAGTGATACAGTAATTCGGCTCAAGGCGCGAAATAGGGTATGATACCTGCGCGGTACTGGTTTCGCCTACTCGCTGGGAAGTGACAATTCTTGATGCCACGTAGAGCATAGGACGATATGGCACTTCCATGCAGTCCGTTCTGCCACCAGTCGCTTGGGGTTTGTGCATATGGTAGGCTCCAATTACCAGTAGGTTGGTTTCATAGGTAATCTGCTCGAGTACTAGTGACTAGTCGGTTAATTGGACTACCGGTAGGCCTTTGCCCACGAAGCTTTGGGGCCTCGATTGCCCCAGCCTTTCTTCGCCCTCCAGGAATTACTTTAACCGAATCCACCGCACAAAATTGTTCAAGAACCCACCCTCTACCTACAGCCCTCGGAACCGCGAAAAATTCAAAATGTCTCGACAGCACATCACAAACTACAATTCTTCCGAGATCACTTCTTTTAACAATGTGCGGGGTTACCCTGCTGCGGCCGACAAGAGGTCGGAGATTTTGGCCTGGCTATCGCCACATGAACCCCGGATACAGCACGAGGACATTAGGACTCGCAGGGTCAATGAGGTGGGAGACTGGCTCTTTCAAACTGAGGAATATCGGAATTGGTTCGGTGGTATTCGTGGGGGTAAATCTGATGGTGCAGCCTTGTTTTGCTACGGGGGTTCAGGGGTTGGCAAGACTTACATTAGGTAAGAGAGAAGCTGCTCGAGAGAAGAAAGATATTGCTAATAAGTTGCTACATTAGCTCCCTGGTGGTGGATACGCTATCTAGGCAGGCCGCGGAGGAAAATTCTGCCGTTGCGTGCTTCTACTTCGACTTTGTCACTCATGAGGAGGAGCAATCCCCGGCTGCTGTTCTGGGTTCGGTGCTGAAACAGGTTGTGGCTGGACTTGAAGAAGTTCCGGAAAGGATAGTCAGAGCATTCCGGGACCAAGGGAAGGTTGTTGGAGGTCAGAGGCTACCGCTCTCGAAAATTGTGGAGCTCTTGCAGGATATATTGTCCTCAGGGTGCACATTTATATGCATTGACGCCCTGGACGAGTGTCCGTCAGGGCATCTGGTGAAGCTCCTCGATTTACTCAACCAGATTCTCCAGGAGTCCCCCGGCGCTCGGCTATTCATAACCGGGAGACAACATATCCTGGGTGAGGTTGAGAAGCATCTTGGGGGAAGGGTAGCGACTAGAGTTATAACACTCCCCAAGAATGATATCATCACATTCCTCCGAGCGAAGTTGGAAGAGGACACGATGCCGGACGCGATGGATGAGAGTTTAAAGGAGGAAATTATTCAGAATATTCCTGAAACAGGGTCCGGAATGTAAGTAGGAAGGGACACTTCTAAAAATAACTAAAACTATGTGCTGAACGATCTTGTGTTTAGACTCCTGCTTGTTTCCCTAAGTATCAAGACGATTCTACAAGAGACGACTCTATATCGAAGGAGAGAACGGCTCAAAGGAATAATAGCTGCCTCAGACCCGGGGAACGGGTACGAGGGAGAGCTGAAGGGGATAAAGGCTCAGGGTGGGGAGAAAGCAAGACTCGGGATGGCCGCTCTGATGTGGATCTCCCATTCGAGGCGGCCTTTGTATGTGGATGAGATATGTTACGCCGTAGCAATCCGGATAGGGTCAGATGATCTCGATAGCGATAGTATTCCTACGATATGGACCTTGCTAGATTGTTGCCAAGGACTTACCATCATAATAGACCAGGATACTTCGACTATTAGGCTCAATCGTTTTCTCCAAACGTATCTTTGCGCACATCCCGACCTCTTTGACAGACCTCACTCCACAATGGCCGAAACCTGTTTGACGTACCTTAATTTCCAGCACGTCAAGGATCTTTCAGCTGGCCCATTCCCTGACCCGCAGGACACTCCTTTCCTTGAATATTCTTCTTTCTATTGGGGGACCCACATGCGAATGGAGCCCTCAGATCGCGCAAAAACATTTGCACTCCAGCTCCTTGATCAGTTCGATAGTCACATATCTGCTAAACTCCTTTGGAAATCGATCAATGGGGGGTTGCCCCTTGACTGTGACCCTGGGGATAAGCCGTTTTCCGCACTGCACTGCATCTCATACTTCGGCATCTCCGAAGTCGCAAATATCTTGATAGAGATGAACAGATGGGATGTGAACGAAACAGATGGTGCGGGGGTGACGCCGCTCATATGGGCTGCAAGGTACGGGCATGAAGAGGTAGTGAAGTTGCTCTTGCAAAAAAAAGATATCCAACCTGATCTGCAGGACACGAATTGTGGACGAACGGCACTCTCGTGGGCTGCTGGAAATGGACATGAGGGAGTGGTAAGTTCATTTCTTGAACGGCGGTTTGCCAATCCTGCGAGCATAGGCCGTCGATGGGGGAGGGCACGGCGAGACGCGGGTCTACTGCTTGACAGGAGATATGCCAACCCCGATAGCCCAAGCAAATTCGGTCGAACGCCTCTCTCGTGGGCTGCCGAAAATGGCCATGAGGGAGTAGTGGGTCTACTATTGGGGTGTAAAGAAGTCAACCCCAACACCCCAGACACGACGTATGGCCGATCACCGCTCTCGTGGGCTGTCGAGAATGGTCATGAGGGAATGGTGGAGCTGCTGTTAGGGCGGAAAGATGTCAGTGGCAATAGTTCAGATAAATCCAATCGAACACCTCTCTCGTTGGCTGCCGAGAACGGTCATGAGGGAATGGTGAAGCTACTAATAGGGCGGAGAGATATCAACCCCGATGGCTCAAGCAAATCCGGTCGAACGCCGCTATCGCGGGCCGCCGAGAATGGCCATGAGGGAGTAGTGAAGCTACTGTTGGAGCGGAAAAATGTCAACCCCGACAGCTCGAGCGAATTCGGTCGAACGCCGCTCTCGTGGGCTGCCGAGAATGGCCATGAGGGAGTAGTGAGGCTACTATTGGAGTGGAAAGAAGTCAACCCCAACACACCAGACACGACGTATGGCCGATCACCGCTCTCGTGGGCTGCCGAGAATGGCCATGAGGGAGTAGTGAGGCTACTATTGGAGTGGAAAGAAGTCAACCCCAACACCCCAGACACGACGTATGGCCGATCCCCGCTCTCGTGGGCTGTCGGGAATGGTCATGAGGGAATGGTGGAGCTGCTGTTAGGGCGGAAAGATGTCAACCGCAATGGCCCAGATAAATCCGGTCGAACACCTCTCTCGTTGGCTGCCGAGAACGGTCATGAGGGAATGGTGAAGCTACTAATAGGGCGGAGAGATATCAACCCCGATGGCTCAAGCAAATCTGGTCGAACGCCGCTCTCGCGGGCCGCCGAGAATGGCCATGAGGGAATAGTAAGGCTACTGCTGGGGCAGAAAGATGTCAACCCCGACAGCTCGAGCGAATCTGACCAAACACCGCTATCATACGCCGCCTTGGGAGGGCATGGCGCAATAGTGGAGCTGCTTCTGGGACGCGGGGATGTCAGCCCCGATTCATCGGATAGAGGAGGCCGAACACCGCTGTCATATGCTGCCTCGAGGGGGCATGGAGCAGTAGTGGAGCTGCTTCTGGGGCGCGGGGACGTCAATCCCAATTCATTGGATACCAATAATCGGCCCGCGCTATCATATGCTGCCGCTGGGGGGTATGAAGGTGTAGTGAAGTTGCTTGTGGAAAGCCCGGATATCAATCCCAATTCGTCGGATAGCGAGGGCCTAACACCCTTATCGTATGCCGCTAAGTGGGGGCGGGAGGATCTAGTGAAGTCGTTTTTAAAGCGCTGGAATATCAATCCTAATTTGCGGGATAGTATTAATCGAGCCGCGCTATCGTATGCTGCCGCGGGGGGGCACGGAGGTGTAGTGAAGCTACTGGTGGAGAGCCCGGATATTGATCCCAATTCATCGGATGGCGATGGCCTAACACCCTTATCGTATGCTGCCAAGTGGGGGCGGGAGGATCTAGTGAAGCGGTTTTTAAAACATAGCGGTGTCAGTCCCAATTTACCAGATGACAATAACCGAACGCCCCTATCACATGCTGCCTCGGCAGGACACGAAGGTGTGGTGGAGCTGCTTCTGGGACACCCGGACGTTAATCCCAATTCGTTGGATAACGGCCGAACCCCACTATCATATGCTGCCGCCGGAGGACATAGAAGTGTAGTGAAGCTACTTGTGGAGAGCCCGGATATTGATCCCAATTCATCAGATAGCGATGGCCTAACACCTTTATCGTATGCTGCTAACTGGGGGCGAGAGGATCTAATGGAGCGGTTTTTAGAGCATAGCTATGTCAAGCCCGATTTACCGGATAACAATGGCCGAACACCCTTATCACATGCTGCCTCGACAGGACATGAAGGTGTAGTGGAGCTGCTTCTGGGACGCAGGGATGTTAATCCCAATTCATTGGATTGTAGTGGCCAACCTCCAATATCATATGCTGCCGCGGGTGGACACGAAGGTGTAGTGAAGCTACTTGTGGAAAGCCCGGGTATCGATCCTAATTCGGAGGATAGTGATGGCCTAACACCCCTATCGTATGCTGCCAAGTGGGGGCGAGAGGATCTAGTGAGGTTATTCCTAGAGCATGGGGGTGTCGATCCCGATTTACCGGATAACGATAACCGAACACCACTATCGTATGCTGCCTCGAGAAGAGATGAAAGTGTAGTAGAGCTGCTTCTGGGACGTGGGGATGTCAATCCCGACTCTTCAGATAGTAGTGGTCGGACGCCTTTATCATATGCCGCCATCTCGGGTTCTGGGGGTGTCGTGAAGCTTTTCCTCGAACGTCAAGATGTCAACCCCGATTCCTCGGATAGCCGTGGTCGGACACCCCTATCATATGCTGTCATTTCGGAGGATGCGGGTTTAGTGAAGCTCTTCCTCCAACGCAGGGATATTAGTCCCGACTTACCAGATAGTGAAGGCCGAACACCCCTATCATATGCTGTATCAAAAGGATCTGAAGGCGTGGTGGAGCTGCTTTTGGGGCGCGGAGATATCAACCCCAACTCACTTGATAGCGTTGGTCGACCTTTGCTATCATATGCTACCACAGAGGGGCATAGAGGTGTGGTGAAGCTACTTGTGGAAAGCCCGAATATCGATCCCAATTCATCAGATAGCGATGGCCTAACACCCCTATCGTATGCTGCTCAGTGGGGGCGGGAGGATCTAGTGCAGCTATATTTAGGACGTTGGGGTGTCAATCCCGATTTATCAGATAGCAATGGCCGAACACCCCTGTCCTTTGCTGCCTCAGGGGGTCATGAAGGTGTAGTGAAGCTGCTCCTGGGACACGGAGATGTCAACCCCAATTCATCGGATGGCAACAGCCTAACACCACTATCATATGCTGCCATTTCCAGGGCTCTGGATGTGATGGAGCTACTTCTGGAAACCAACGGTGTCGATCCCAATTTACCGGATAGCAGCGGCCGAACACCCTTGTCATTTGCCGCCTCGAGAGGACATGAAGATGTAGTAAAGGTGCTTCTAGGACGCAGGGATACCAATCTCGACTCACCAGACGGCAATGGTCTAACACCGCTATCATACGCCGCCATTACCGGGGCTCCAGGTGTAGTGAAGCTGCTTCTAGAATCCAATGGTGTCAATCCCAATTCACCGGATGCCTGCGGCCGGACACCCCTATCATTTGCTGCCTTTAGAGGGCATGAAGGTGTAGTGAGGGTGCTTCTGGGGCGCGAGGATATCAATCCCAACACACAAGATTTAAATAATCAGACACCCTTGTCATATGCTACTATGATGTGGCGAGAGGATGTGGTGAAGCTATTATCGGACGCTATAAACTCTAATTCTAAATCGTTGGAAACCCCCGATCGATCGTACTTTTACGTAGCTCTACTGGCTATTATCTCTGCTTTTGGGGCTAGTTTAGAGTTTCCTTTTTTCCTTTTGACTTTATTCCTGTCTGTTTTGTCTATTTTTCTATTTTTCTATTTTTCGCCTTTATAGAGTACTAAAGTTATACGTATCGGGATTCTCGTGAATTAACCTCACGCCATCCACAGCCTTTGTGGTAATTGGCATTTCATTTTTGGTTAGGTTCGGGGCATTTTATCATCTTGTCTATTCTGCCCTTATGTCTCGTTTCCCCTTCCATTTTCAGTGAGATTGTCTTTGTACAGCATTCCTAGAGTATGATATTAGAATGATAGAAGCATTCATTCAGGATACGCATCTTGTTGCCATCCATAGTCCCTGCGTGGCCGAGGTGCGCTATAGGGCCGATGGCACCATCGGCATCCACCAACCCATCCCAGCAGCCCCCGAGCCCGAGCCCAGAGACCACAACGCCGACGGAAACACCATTTCAAGAGATTTTACCGTATGATACTGGAAACAAAAGCTCAGGGCCGACAGCCCCACCACTCCCTAGGACGCAGAACCACCAGCTGCGCACTAGGTAAATCCCCCCAGATGAAAGAAATCCAACAAGCCACAATCAATTCAATTCAATACATGCCAAATACTAATTTTCCAACCAAGTCCAATACAACAAGGAAAAATAGAAAGAACCCGAGCCGTAAGGTAAATTCCAGCCGATCCATGCTGTTGGATTATCTGTACTCTGATACCCCTCAGTAATCCTCCAAAGCTAATCCATCCCGTCGCTTTGCCCATTCTTCATGATGGATTCTCCCGTGGCGAACCAAATTTAAAACGGGGTTTTCAGGTAAAAAAAGAAAGGCCCCCTCCTTATATCACAATCAGCAGCAACCCGAGCACACAACCACTCCTGTAGCAAACATGATGGATTCTCCTAGCTTCCTTGAACAGGCCAATAGCCCTGGATGGGACGGGATGGTAATTTGGAGTCCGTCCGGGGAGGTCAAATTGCAGGACTGCCGTCCTTTGGGCAAGGCGGCGGGCCCTACAGGGCGAGACATGTTAGTTCAGGGCAGGGGGCGGCAGGGGACTGCACGAGTGGTGTCTCATGATGCAATAATGATACCTTTGGAGGTGTATGATTTCAACTTGGCTAGTCCTGGAAGTCCAAGCGCTAGGACTATGGTCCCCTAGAGCGTCTAGTCCTCACCTTCTCAGGCATAGCCCGTCCTAGAATCCCCAAAAAGACCGACTATGAGCCGTAGTTCGTCCCGTCCTACCCCGAGGACACATGGACTAGACGGCTGGGAACACTTTCCACATTCATTTCTCAAGGGATAGCCATCTTTTATACGCTTTTTAGCAAATCCTATCCTTGTTGTTACACTTAGAAAAGCTGAGGAACGGTGTTTTACAGGATACAGAAACTGAAAAAGGCCGGACAAGGGTGGGATCTGCAGTGATAGAGACGCAGGACAAAGGCACGTCAATGGCAAATACTTTGTATTGAGGGTATAATATACTGGATGTGTAGAGATACGGCTACCCACCTAGGTAATGTCTTTGGGTTAAAATAAGCTCTTACAATGGGTTCAGGCTGGTTGTACGAGATTGGGCTTGGCACGTTGAAGTACTGTACGTTTCCTACTTATCTAGCTTCCTCGCTTACAGAGTATGATACTACTAGACAACAACGAACAAAACTTCCTACACAACATACAAGGTAATTTATTTTGCTTTTATTGCGCTCTGATGTTTTATCTGCCATGGGCCCTTTCCCGATTGCAGCGGCTCTATCCTAGGGAAGTGCTTGTCATGAACCTAAAACCATACCACGGATTTAAAAATAATAAAAAGAAGTAAACCCCAGTGTTGAAAATGGTGCTGCTCGCCATACTCACGATACTTCCTTTGTTCAGATAGCTTCGGGGAGCGCGCTTGTTTGTGGCTTCGGATATGCGCTGAGGATTCGGGCATATGCCTTCGGCTTTGGGCGTTTGGTTTATACGTTCGGGAAAGCATTGCGAATGCAGGAATGCTCGATAGTTTTGGGATCGTGCAGCTTTTGGGAAAGCCGGGAGAAAAGGGGAAGCACTGTAGGGCCAGCGTGAAAGAGCTGAAAGCCCGGAGGTGGTAAAAGTGTTTGTTTTTCCCCTAGTTAGCTGGGAGTACTCACGGGGGAAGGGGAGACCCACATGGGGTAGTGCGGTGCCTCATGATAGATATGATGTCCCCGCGATTGATATATACTCTTGTGATCGCTCTTAGTTAGATAGAGGATAGAGCATTGAGCATCGAGGTGTCATTGCCCGAGAGACTGTGGTTGTTAGGTAGTGAAGAGTTTTTCCCCGCTCCTGAGTGTGATCGTTTAGGTGTGAGCACCTTGACATTCATCGTTTCGTTTCGTTGTCGCCATACTATCGTTTCGCCGTGTATCGTTTCTCCGTCCAAGTCTAAAACCCAGGTCTGTCAAGAAGTGGACTGTTGTGTTGTGCAGCGGAAGATTGTTGATTAAGTTCTCTAGCTAGCTAAGCGGAACATAAATGGTATAAGCATACCCTATCGTGATGATGCAACCCATGATGTAGAATACACACATCCACGTACGGCCTCTCATACGCAATAGTGAGTAGGAAGCCTTAAGCAAATCGCTTGTAGCTCCGCCTGGAGGATCATATCTCAACACATATCTCAACACTCCCACCCTTCCTCTCACTATCCATGCCAGACCCCATGAAACACAAGAAGCCTGTCCCAAGCATAAAGTAGAAAAAACAGTGAATATGGCCAGCCTCATTAAAAACCTATCGTGCTGCTCGCAATAGGGAAAAAGAGTACTGCCTACAAAAATAAGAATGAGAGAAAAAATATAAGAAATACAAAAGGTAGACAAGACTACTAGTAGATAAAAAGGCTAATTCAGGAGGTCTGTGTCAAAGAAGTCCTAAGGCCTTAACATGCTTCTGGTGTAAATCCCTGGTAAGCGGCTTGGTAAGAATATCTGCAGTCATGTCAATAGACGGAAGGTATTCCAGAGAGATAAGGCCATTCCGAAAGGAATCCCGGACATGATGATACTGAATACTGATATGTTTAGACCTCTCATTAAACCTTGGTTGTTTGACTAGTTGTAAAGCACTCTTGTTGTCGCAAAAAAGCCTTTGTGGTTTGTAGACAGTACAGGTAATCTCATGGTAAAGCCATTTGAGCCAAATGGCTTCCCTGGAGGCCTCTGAGTATCCAATATATTCCGACTCGGTAGATGAGAGTGCCACCAGACTTTGTTTCTTTGACTTTCAGGAAATAGATCCTCCTGCAAGGATGAAGACATAGCCGAATGTTGACTTAGAATCCTGGGAGTCCCAAGCAAAGTCTGAACCGCAGAATCCCTCAATATCCAGAGTGCAGCCAGAATGATAGTAGAGCCCTAAATCTATTGTACCCTTGATATAACGCAGTAGTCTTTTCACAGCAGCAAGGTGGACAGCGCTCGGGTTGATACTAAACTTACTAAGCATGCCAAGAGTATAAGAAATGTCTGGCCTAAAGCCAATGGCAAGATACATCAAGGACCCAACAATTGACTGGTATTTGGCTTGATTGCCTTTGGCACATTCTGGAGTTGTAGAGACAAAGGGCTTAACTTCCAGTGGAGTAGAAACACTATTGCAGTGGGCCATTCCAAACTGGTTGAGTACTGTCTGGATAAAGCACTTCTGGTTTAGAAAGAGATAGTCCGAGCCAGTGGTAATCTCTAAGCCCAGAAACTGGCCAGCGTGTCCAAGATCATTCAACTTGTACTCTCTAGCTAGCTTGACCTTGAACCTGCCAATGAGATCTGAGGACTTCGACAGAAGCAGAATGTCGTTGTCACAAATTCTGGCTTAGCCAAATTGTTTTCACATGACTAATCAGTTATTAGTCATCCCCTGTTTATGTTTTACGCTGTAATGATTTTCGCACATGACTCATATTATAAGTCATGGGTTTCACGCATGTGACTCATTTGACCACATGACTTGGTTTATGAGTTTTGATTAGTTAATGGAATTGTAACCGGTACAGGTACTATGGTTACTGATGGATTTTCTTTAGGATTAGTTTGGTTTCAGGATATGAGCCTTGTGGCTGTAGCCTTGTTATGCAGGAGGTATTGTTTAATACCTAGTTTGTTTTATGTTTGGTTTTGGGATACGAGGTTGTGCCTCTCCGTGATTGTGTTTCTGAAGTATTATTTGATACTCCGGTTGTTTGAAGTTTTGTTTCAAGGGATCGCTTGATACCTTGAATGTTTTATGTATTGTTTCATGGTATCGATTTGATACCATAGCTGTTTTAGGATACGAGCTGTGCTCGTAGGAGTAAGGCTTTAGGAAAAGCCAGCTATGTATTAAATGGCTGTATCTTTCAGACTTGGAAAGAGCAGACTTCGACAGACAGTTTTCAATATACTTGGTTGGATAGTTACCTCTGTAGTTCGCCACGATAGTGAGAAGCTGCCAAACACTTCAAGACCTTAGCGATATGGTAAAAGGTTTTATCTAATAACCTTTCGGAGCCTCTACTTGATCAATCTGCCTAGGCCACTCTTTGGCTAGGATTTTAAGTGCACAACCTGGGACGGTTTCTTAGAGGTTCTCAGTGTACCGAGAACCAATAAGGAAACGTTACACTATGTAAAGAACTATCTCTATATCAAATATTAGTTTATTATATATTCTACAATGAATTTATATTTTTTGATTTGGCTTTTGTGAGTTTTCATGATATTGGGGTGGGTGGGAAAGTGCTGTTACAGGAACAGAATATACCGTTTCACCCAGAACAAGGAATGCGAAGGTACAAGTACAACGGGGTGGAGTTACACATTTACTCGTAGTATCATGACGTTTGTGAAATGGACCGGGCTTCCACGACACAACGAGTATATAGTAAAGCACCTCCCTAAAAGTCTTGGTAAAATGCCCTTTTTGCACCAAAATTGGTCATGTTTAACCAACCCACCCCCACACCTGGAACTACTTCATATAATGTTCATGACTTACCTAACCATTTTACAGCTTTCATTTGATACTACTTATCAGGTGGATTTACGCTATCGGTCTGATTTACAAGCCTCCAAAGTGGATCATATGATACCTGTTGCAATGCCAATTTTGTGTCTAAAATGGCACTTTTTCACCGACTCAAAACTTTAGAACTCTAATTTCATTAATAGTTGTTTAGAAGTAGGAGAAAGATATTGTAACTATATATGAGAAATTATGTTGGAAAATAGCATGTGGTTTATGAGCTACAAGTAGCTAAAAATCATTGTTTTTTGTGGGAAAAACATGTTTCACGAACACTTTTGCACAGGTATGCTATTGTATAATATAGAACCAAGGATTGAGGTGTCGGATTGCAGTATACTCGAGTACTGGTATGGTAGAAGGCTTACAGGCTAAGATTCTAGGTCAACCTTTTTGATTCGTATCAGCAGGTCAGGTTTCCAATGTGTATAAATATTGGGAGTCTGCAAAAGATGGAGTTGTTTTGGGACACAAACTCTCTAGTACGAGCTACAGCCAGGGCGAACAATTCTGAAATTAGGGCAGGAAAGAAGGGATATTGATATCGTCCAGATTATGGCACACCCCGAGTACTTGGCAAGACCTGGTGACAAAATGAGCACAACGCAAAAGAGCCTCCTCGCCAATCACTGTTGTGTTCACAAACATCAAAAATTACAAGTACAAAGGCAAGCACACTCCTCCTGCGTATTGCTCTCTCAAACTTTCAACAGTCCTGAGTTGTCATGGGCGTTCCTCAAGTGCCCGAATTCTACACACTTATAGCTTGCGTAGAAATCCCACATGACGAAATCGACCAGGTGGACGCACTATGTCAGCCCAATCGTACTAGTAGTCTGAATGCCAGAATGACACCGGCCTTTCATACATCATGTAGGAACAAAAGATCAATTTATAAATTTAGACGCTTCAATTAATGCGCCAAATTGAGACCTGGACAAGATAGATTTGTTGACAAAGCTACCTTCGATGAGTATCAACCTCAAGAGACAGAGAAAACAGAAAAAGTAGAATTTGATTGTAATATTAAAATGTAAAACTTTTAATTTACAGATCAGATGGAGACCGAACTCCAACTAGGGGGGGGAATGTCTGAAAAAGAGCCGCTATTGCAAACCGGCAGGTTCAGAATGAAAAACAAGCCATATTTTGGTGGCAAGGTTGGAAGCACTTAAAAAAGGCTTCCACCTGAAGGCTGGTCTGCAGGGGGGGTGAATTTTGTCAAGAGTCCAGTCCAATCCTGGATCGCAAGGTGAATGTAATACCAGTTCCTTGGTATATATAGTGAATTGGCTAGATGGCAAAAGGCAACAAGGCCAGCCTGCAAATCAGGTGCACTTTCAGAGATAGAGGACTTGGCAGATATGATCCTGGTGTGATATTCATTCGGGGGCCACAATAGCCAAAAAATGCTACCTCACTAGGTAGCTGCCCCAGTGCATTGTCCGACGCAATCTAGCTGGTTAGCTAGGCTATGTATGCGGACCAGGAGTCACGAACCCTTTGCATTTTCCCGCCCAACCTGTATCCCTGGACATTGCGATTCTACGATATAATCCACTGGCAGAGTGCTCGTGAGTTTTTGAAAGTTCGCATATTTCGCAAGGAACAGGGGCAGGGTGCGCAGGCTAGGTCCTATTTCAAGACTTGAAAGGTATAATGCAAAGGAAGGAGCATTAATGTCGGACTCTTTTTGTGGATTCATAAAATGCCAGAAGGTAGAGGCATTTATTTTCCCATCTCACAACCCCTTAATTCCGATACGCAATCGCTCTTTATCTGAAGCATTCCGCCCAATTGACCTCCACATCAGCAAGGGAGCATCTGTGGGAAATACAGAGTCATTGGTTTAGGGATCGGGTGCTATCAGCGGGTTAAGTTGGGGAATTAGGTGTTGGAACAGTTTGATGTGTTCTAATCTAGGGTCTTCCACATGTAGCTTCTATCGTTGTTTCCGATTGGCTAAGTATTTAGCGAGGTATCCTAGATGAAGGTCGCTATGAGCCTCTGGGTCGGCCTAAGCCTGAGCCTTGTCAAGTCTGGTTGAGACTTAGCGATCCTATCAAACCTGTGGGGCTACCATCCTACCAAACATACGTTCTTGCTTGCCTCTTCCACCACCCAGAAGTCCTCCCTGTCCTCCCTCCCATATCTGGCGGCAAATCCCTTTAATCACGTGGAAAGAAAATGGAACCAGGCAAGGTGAACAAAGGTGTGACCAAGGCAGGAAGATACTAGGAATGGAGAACCGCATGCAACAACATGGGTGAGGTGATGAATGCTTGGAATGGTTTGAACCTAGGTCCTGCAGGTCTTGGCGGCAACATGTTACCCCATACCGTGCAACCAGGACGAGAATCCCCTCCAGCGTTTGAAAGACGCCTACGGAGGTACAGGGCATAAGTTTTGTAGATTCCACAAGCCAAGTTTGCTGCCCTCACCCCCTGTGTAACCTACAAAACTTATGCCATGTACCTCTGTAGGCGTCTTTCGAACTCTTGTTGGGGACCAGGGCGAGGTGGAGAAAAAGGACAACAGTGGATGGAGGAGAGATTTGGTCAGGTTTTAAGACAACCGGAGTCGGGAAAGCAACCCCTGTTAACCCACAAATATTTTATTAATCTTACCTTGCCGCTCGCTCACCACACCCCCACCTCAAGTACACAAGTGAAGGGGGTTCAGGGTAAGTACGGCGAACCACCTCTGGTTGGTTCATAGCCTGATGGTCCAGTAGCAGGGTCAACCTGTTGCTAAGATCGGTTGTTTCTAGGATTACACACATGTTATTTTGGCCGGTCTTGGGTTCGCCTCGCTTACGCATACGGTACATGGCCCAGGGGGCCTACCGGTACTTGTGCAGCAAATCGGATATTGATGGCGGCACATGGTCGGTTGTGAATCCATGTGAAAATTACCTCTGGAGGTAATTATTTTTTCCATGGATTGCATTTTTCACAATCTCTGGACCGGGGGTCATCAGAGAATCTTTTACCATTCCAACCGTTGAAATCCTTAGTTATCCGGAGACCTTGGCGCAGATATGAGTCTTGGCGCTGAAGGGGATATTGCATACAGCGATCGGTTAGAGCCTCAGGATTTTGTTGTCTCTTCCGAAACTAGACTTACTGTCACGAGTGTCGCGCGTTTCTCCTCCTTCCCATCCTCCTTCTTCGTCCTTCCTCCCCGATCCAGTGCCACAGCGTCAGATGGCACCCGTCAAGTACAACCAACCACTCTCTCTTAAGGATATTCAGGACGAAGTAACCACCTTCCACAAAGAGTGCAGCTGGTCTTCGTCCATGCTCAGTATAGTTTGCGGTGAGCACTATGCAATGCATAGACATGTGCTGTCTACATCCTGTTCGAACGATCCTTCCTCTACCGAGCCCACGATCTTGAAGTCCAGCTGGCCAGACTGGTTGGGTGTAGATGGATTTTGCAGACTTTTGTTTTTCATCCGCGACCCACATGATGTAAGTCTCTTAAAGCAAAAAATGATAAGCTAGTTAATTCTGTTAATATTCAGAATACCTAGAAATGTCATGAGATTTTGGGAGACCAGTTAGTGAAACCGAATGGACAAAACTGTTCACCAGAAATTGCCGAGTTGCGCCTCAATGTGCTGGCATCGACACATCTCCAGCCAGCATTTGCACTTCCCCAATTCCTCCATACGGTGGCTCGCTATAGCTTTCCTGTCCAAGTAAATTTCACTTCTCAGGGAACATATGTGCCAGTGCACGCGCATGTTGGTTTGACAATACTCTCATTCTGCGTTGACCCTGTTGTCTTGCACCCAAATGCTAACCTGACTTAGACTGTGACTATGCAATGGTCTCCCAAATGCCTCCAGCTTGCAAGAAGGTGTGGGCACTCTGGCCTCCGACCGCTATCAACCTTGAGATTCTCTACGCGCATTGGGCCAAAAGGCAAAGAAATGCGGGAAGGAGTGGGATCCAATATACGGCTGTTGGGCTTGAACTTCACGAATGCAAAATAGCACTTACCCGCGAACACGAATCGCTCTACCTCCCGCCTGGTTGGATCCACTCGGTTCTTACCCTACGAGGTCCAGGATTGATTAGGCAAAGCTTCATTCTCGCAAGCTCCCTTCCAACCTTTATTGACTGCCTAAATCTTGAGCTATCGCAATCGTTCGTACGTACCGGAGATGTGTTAGGTACATTTACGACGTTTGTAGAAGCCTTTCAGAAAGCTTGTCGTTGAAATCTCAATGAAGCTACCGAAAATGGCAAGCCGAATAGTACCCCGCTCTGGAACGATTATGCTGTCAGGAATCGTGTGGTAGTCATGAAGCTCCTGCAGGCTGTGAATAAATTGAAAGTCAAGTGCTTTCCCCCCAGTTTGAAGGGCCTGCTTGCGACCCTTCGACGTGCCATTGACGGGTTTGGTAAAGACACTTGGTGCCCATCTGGTTGCAAACTTCCCCAAGGGGTTACCCTAAGTGAGCATCTTTCGGAGCTTTCTGAAGGAGAGACCCGTCTTCACGATGGTCTCTCGAATAGTTCCGAAGAGCCACTCATTAGTCATTACCCTTTCTACCAATCATTCGTTAAGAGGGATTACAGTAGGTCTGCTCGAGCAACAAGAGAGGAAATGGGAGGAGGGTGGAAAGGACACAGAAGGGACCAGGCCTACGAGTAGCATCGGCACATTTGATGAGATGTGATGTACACTAGTATATTTTAACATACTGGGCGCGAGGTTTTTCTTCAAGCTCCGTCCCCTCTATTTTCCTCTCTTAAAGAAAATAGGCCACGTAACCTCCTTGTGATCCGTCACATTCTGGTTTTCAGCGACTCAGCTTCCTTGATTCCTTATCGCCCCCTCTCGCGATAGCTTCAAGTCTTTAACTTCAAGTACTCCGCTGGGCTCTGCTTGATTTTAATTCTTTCCTCTCGAATACGTTCGGTTGGAGTCTCGAGGTTCCTCATCTTTCCCCTCTGCTTTCTTCTTCCTTCGGTCGGCTTGCCCTCTGCTTCTTCCTTCCTTTCGGGGTTAACGCACCTGCTTCTTCCTCCTTTGGTTGAGTGCTGGCGGTTTCCTCCCTTCGGTACGGTCGAAAGGTCGGTGGTTTTCTTCCCATCTGTCGGTTAGTCGTTACGGTCGGTCTTCTGTCGGTCAGGTTGATCGTCATGGTTAAGCGAGGTTCCTCAACCTTTTCTGCCGCCGCGGTCGCAAGATCGGGCCTGGCTCTTGGTCGGACGGTCGAGAAAACTTTGGCCCTCGAGGCTGAGGTTTCCCGCCTCCGCCATCACATTTCCGTCCTCTCCCGTCGGCTACATTTGTCGGCTTTGGAGAGTGAGTCCCTCCGCCGTGAGCTCGATGCTCTTCGCTCGGTCGCTCCCCTCTCTCGTGAGGGTGACGGTGCTGAAGCCTCTTCTCCTCTTCGTGAGGGGGTGGCTGATGAAGTGGCGGTGCTCGCCCCGGTGGCTGAGCCTGCTGCGCCTACGGTGGCATCCCTCGGGGCACATGTGGAGGCGTTGACGGTGACTACTGTGGCTTCCGCTGTCATGGCGCAGGAGCCTGAGCCCGATGTGGCTGAGCCAGTGTTACCGGTGGTGGTTCAGGTTGAACGGTCGCCATCGGCTGATGGGGCTGTTGCCAAACGTCACCCGTGTCGTGTGCGTTGGGTGGACGATGAGGCTGGCGTGGCTTCTCGGAAGGCTCGGGTGATTGAGGTCTCCTCGTCGCCTCCTCCGGTTCCCGCTGGTCGTACCGGTTCTGCGGTGGTTTCGGCTGCTGTGGGGGGGGGGTCCGATCGTCATGCTCGTGACCCTGGTGTTATTACCGTCGGCCGTGGTCGGCGTCGGAAAGGGCGTGGTGGTGGACGCCATTAGATTGTGTTGGATTTCTTTTGTTGTGTTTGCGGGACCGGTTTGCCAGGTGTGGGCTTGGTTGTGGCTATGACCTTGCTTACGGTTGTGTTTGATGGATGGCCATGGGAGGTGGATTTACTTTGTTTGTACCCTAGTTGGGTGGTTTATTTTGTGATTCCCGTGTGCTGGCCGGATACTCGGACTTCGGTCTACGAATCGCGCGGGTGGTACTTTTCCAGATGTACCGCGGGCTAGGCGGGGTTGGGACTGGCGTAGTCCTTGGAACGTACTGCCGTATGGTTGTGCAAGCCCGGATAGGTAGTCGCTCCATTAGCTAGTTTAGTTATAAATAAAGATATATTGAACCCCTCTATTTTCCTCACTTTTGGTTGCAACCAATCAGATCCCCGGATTTAGAAAAACTCAACACCACACATCATCACCAGTCCTGGTGGCAAATCTGCCCTGGCCATCAACCCTCCCTGTCACCCATCTGAAATAGCTTCCCAGATGGAGGACACTCTCGAATCCCCTACACCTAGGGTGTTTAGCCCATGGTATCATGAATTTATGCATGGTATCAGAGGCATGGTACCAAAAATGTCTCTTCCGGAAGATTCAGCCCTGAAAGACAAAGTATTAAATCTAGAAGAAACCGAGATGTCAGATGGCGAAGTTTTAAACGTCACCTTCCAACTCGAGGTTCTAGGAGTCATCCAAGGACTACAACATCAGGTAGTCAACCTCACCAGTACAGTGGACACACTTGTGGCCACGGTCAAAACCCTCTCAAACAAGGCCAAAGACCTGTCCACAAATGTGGCAGCTTCAGCAGCGAAAACAACCCCGCAAGTCAGCATATTGCAACGTCCACAAACGAAGTCGTATGCAGAAGCGGCATCACAACCACCGAAAACACCAGCGAAAGGGAGGAAGAGATCCGCAACTCAAGGACCCACCCCTCCTATGAACCCCAAACAGAAACAGACGAAAGAGGCTCGAGCACCGGAGGACACAAGTGCAACACCAGCCAAAGGCAACAATGAAAACGCCACTGCTTCTCACCCAAAAAACACCACGATCGCCAGAAGACGTATTTACGCCACTCGGACAACACCGGCACCGCTACCCGAAGCTTCGAAACTTGAACCTAAAATAAGTATGGCGATTACAAAGGAACTACAGAAATGTGGATGCTCAGCCCCCACCAACCTCCAAATCCAAATAAACCCCACCAACGGTACTGATTCCCTGACCACTACCCCTGGCACCGAAGCAGCCGAATACACGAATTACCTGGCACCGATGACAACAGCCCTTTCAGCGACCCTACCAGAAGCGGCCAGGGACTACAAGGAATTCAAAAGAGCGCCCACCGACACACAGGTTGTTATCCACGGGATCTCACTAGAAGCAACATCGAATGGGGAAGACTCCCTCTATACGGTCATGAAAGAATCTCTGTTCTTGGGCCAACAAGTCCACATCAGCTCTGCCAGGTTCCTCCCAAAGGATCCTAAAATAAGGGAAACCAAACGTTACACATCCGTGGTCGTATCTCTACCTACGGACGATGTTGAAAAAATAACACCTGCTGTTCTCGTATTCGGAAGACACAAATCCTCTGCGGTCATGTAGCACTCCAATCCTACCAAACAATGCCGCAAATGCTACTTAGACGGACATTCCGAAGAGGGGTGCAAAGCAACGAAACATACCTGTCCTATCTGTGCCGGTGAACACAGACTCAATGAGCACAAATGCACGTCACCAACGTGCCCCAAGAAGGGGGAGAAGAAGATAGTCGCGAATTGTTGCCCCTTTACCCCATCCAAGTGAATCGCTTGTGGTGGGAACCACCCAGCATATGCCGCTGAATGCCCGATCAAGATTAAGGCAAAGGCTGATGCTAAAGCTCATTATGACAGAAGGAGACCTTCCCGAACTCCTGAAGATATGGATACTACGAAATAATGATGGACGAATCCAATGATCCGCCCGACCACACTCCTTTAAAAAATTTAACAATATTGCAACATAATTGCCAGGGGAAGCAATTTGGTGTTTTTAACTTTATTTTCGCTCATTAGGAATAGAAATGTTTCTTTTGTTTGTTTACAAGATCCGCCATTATTTCAAGGTGACCCGCTTAGGGCACCAGGTTATCAGTGTTTTTCATCTAATATTATTGGTCAGAAGAAAAGAGTGGCTACTTATGTTAATTGTTTTCTTACTGAGAGTTTTAATTATTTGTGTGTTTCGCCTGCCGCTGATGTTCTTCATTTATTGATGTCAAGAAATGATGGGGGCAAGGTAGTAGGGGGACATGAAAAATTTTCCTTGATTAATACTTACAACAGACAGGTGGATGGCGACAATACTGTGTCACCCGCAGACCTGTTCACAAACAACACAAACCCATCCCTCATCGTTGGCGACCTTAATGTACACACGATGTACACGGATCCGGAACGAGACATGTCAGCCACTGAGAGGAGAAAAGGGGAACACTACTTCCGGGTAGCTGGACTCCATGGATATGCAATACTCAACGAACCTGGTATAAATACAAGAACACCAGATAACAATAGTACTACAAGGCCCTCAGTTATCGACTATACCTTAGCCAATAATCTGTTAGCCGAATTCGTCAAAACATGGAGAACCAACATCCCACACACCGGCTCTGATCACCGTCCCATTATCACTCCGATCTCCTCGACTACCTTTACCCTGACGAGACCTTCTCCCGACTGGAACCAGATTACCTGGAGAACAGCAGGAGAGGCCAATGAGGTAATTGAGGACGAGTTGAAAGTACTAATGGGCAACGAGGGTGAAGGCAGAAATAGTACCATATTCAAGTGGACTAAGGAAGGGGATTCGGAGAATGCAATCGAAGACTTCGAACACAATCTTTCCCTTTTGATACACACTATCAAGAAACATGCACCGATCAAGAAACCATGCAAGTGGTCCAAATCGTGGTGGACACTTGAACTTACGCAACTCAGGAAGGATTTCACGGTCAAAACCAGAAAGGCCAAAGAAGACCCTGGAGGAGTGGACAATGCAAAACAAGCCAAGAGGAAATACCAGAACGAGGTCAAAAAGGCCAAGTCAGCTCACTGGAGGAACTTCTTGGAAAACGCGAAGAAAAACGACGTGTGGATAGCATATCAATTTACGAAGAAAAGGTTAGGATCAACGGTACCCGACGGACATAACTACGCGAGTGCAGCCTCCCTAAACCTTGTAATAATGCAACACTTCTTCCCACAAAACCCGAACCCAGTCAACATGGAACTGCCTAGGTACATTGAGTTGGAAGAAAAAGATACAGTTGACGCTTCCGAAGTGGCACAAGCCCTCCAAAAGTGCAGTAACACGTCCGCACCAGGACCAGACCAGGTACCATATGGCGTTTGGAAGGGGATACATAGCGCTAATCGTCATATCATACCCGCCCTTATCAATCACATGCTCACATGGTCCATACATCCACCGGCCCTCAAAGACTCGCTAGGAATACTCCTCCCCAAGCCATCGAAAGGGGATTATGACGCCTTTGTGAGCTATAGAGTCATCGCACTAATGCAAACATTTTTGAAAATAGCAGAACGTATAATCAACCAACGCCTCATCAAATTTGCCAAGGCAAGCGGACTCTACTCAATAAGACAAACCGGCAGCCTCCCCCAAAGAGCCACATTTGACACGGGAATTTCCCTTAAACACTGGGTCCAAGAAGCACAGGGGGCGGGCCTCAAAGCCAGCACTATGTTCCTGGACATCAAAGGCGGATTCGATAATGTTGACCACGGTACATTACTTTGGAGGCTTCGGTCGAAGGACACCCCCAAGTATATGACTAGATGGATCTCAAACTTCATAGCATACAGACAATGCGCTATCATCTTCCCTGGCTCACCAAGGAATATGAAAGGCATCAACACGGGAATCCCTCAGGGCTCTCCACTCTCTCCAATCTTATTCGTAATCTACGTTGAGCCCCTTCATTCGTGCTTGGACCCAACCAGGGAACTTATTATTTCATACGTTGACGACATCCAGATTACGGTCAGCACGCGCTCGTGGAAGACGAACACCCGACTGCTGGAGGAAGCATACGAAAGGATCAAGGCGGCAGCTTCAGTGATAGGACTGAGCTTTTCTACTCATAAAACAGACCTGATGCATTGGAGGACATCTAAGGAGCGAGCGGATAAATGCGAGCACCCAATTGTCATTGACGAACAATGTGTCTAACCGGCCCCGAAAGCAGTCAAATGGCTCGGATTTCATTTCGAACCAAATTACAGTACGTGGACACACTTCGCGAAGAGACTGGCCCTGGCACAAGCTGCCTTCGAAAGGATAAAATGACTCTCCTCACCAGGTAGAAGACTTACACCATACAGTGCGCGAAGAATGGCCAAGGGAATCGTTGTCCCCACGCTGTTCTATGGAGCTGAATTCCTTGAACCCAACATCACAATGCGCAATAAAATGGAGACTTTCATGAACCGAGTGCGGAGATGGATCACGAATTGTTTCTATTCAACCAACACGATAGTCCTATCGGCAGAGGCTTGCCTAATGCCGACTGACCTATACCTCGAACAGATCACAGACATGGCCACAATTAGATGGGCTACAGCACTCCCCAACAATAACATTGCCACGGCCCTTTTCCCCCCTGGCTTTCCACTACGCCATAGCCTCCGTTTCCCTTCTAACAGGAGGGCTGCCTTTTCAAAGGCGGGAGGCATGAAACCTAAGACATGGGACTCCACATCTTTTACTTCGGTCCAGAGGGTGTTACCGATCGATGACATCGCTAGAAGAGCTAGACTGATCTTCAAGAAATGGCCGGTCCCAAGAAAACCCAACATATGGTCACCCCCTAGTGGCGAAGAGTGCACGTACTACGATGACACGATCAAAACGGTTAGGGAAGCCATCTACGAAAAATGGAAATTGCGCAACTACCCTGATTACTATGGCTACAGGCCACCTTTCAGAACATGTTGGCGATTCATGACGACGCGAAAATTTACCGCTGCACGCATCCATCAGATGAGGGCCGGTAAGAGCTACCTTAAAGCACACAAGGATTGGAGGGACCCGGATGGGTCCTCCCTGTGCCCAAGGTGTGAAGAAGAAGAAGAAAGTTTTAAACATGTTATAACCGTATGCCCTGCCCTGGCGGAAGCTAGGATAAGGCACTCGGAGTTTTCATTTGATATTTCCCCAGATTCATTGGTATGGAAAGAGAACAAGAAAGGATGGGATATGATGAAGCTTTTGATTTCGTTTATTTCCTTGAATAAGTTAAATTTTCCTGATAATAAGAATGTTTTTGCATTTACGCGGGCAACACAGGTGCAGTCTTGAAGTTTGTTTCAGGATGGAATTGGAAGAATCTCATTGGTTGGGAAATACTCACGTTGATTTTATACTTAGGTATTAGTGAATAGTTTTTGTTTTATTTCTTTTGTTTTGTTTTGTTTTGGGTTTTTATTTGCCATGGGATATTTCCCAAATGCAGCGGTTGGACCCTAGGAAGTGCTAGTCATGTACCTAAAATCATATCATGGAATTAACAAAAAAAAAAAAAGCGCGAGGTTTTTCTTTTTTTATGTTCTCCTCGAGCTTTCTGTATTTAGTGCAACCCCAAAACCCTTGTCGCAAAACAAGCTCCAATGTCTTGCCAGCTCGGGGGATACCTACGCAGGTACAGTTCTTAAGTTTTGTATGTTCCACAGGGGGTAAGGGCAGCAAACCTCGCCTGTGGAACCTACAAAACTTAGGCTCTGTAACTCCGTATGTTTTCTCCTATCATACCTATAGAAGTAGAGTACCGGGGGATTAAGGGTAAGTACGGAGAACTGGCTTGGATGGTTGTAGAAGGGTACCGTATGGTACAGCGCCTAGGTTTTGTATGGTTCCAGCTTACGAGCAAGCTTTTCCAGAGAAATACGGCTTGGCGGATGCAGGGTTCAGGAGCGAATCGCATGAGGCTCTGCTCTGGGCCATCGGCACCCAGCGCTCAACCAGCCTTTTCGCAACCCAAATGACTCACCTGTATTGCCAAGTTAAATACCGGTATTCTCCGACTTCTTTTAGTGTGCCTGGCTACTACCGGTACTGGACCTGGATTTGCCGAAATTTAATTTATCAACTTCATCTGCCATGCTCATTTTTATTGTTTTTCATTTTGGCTGTGAGAGTGGGTGGTCGGGGAGTGGTGCTGTCCATAACCGCAAGCTTTTCTTCGCCCCCCAGAAATTACCTCAATAGAAATCCACCACACAATATTGCTCAAGAACCCATCCTCTACAGCCCTCGGATCGGCGAAATACAAAATGTCTCAAGGTCACATTAGCGACGACATCAACTCTTTTAGCAATGTGCAGAATAATTGCACGGTGGCCGACGAGAAGTCCGAAATTTTGGAATGGCTATCGCCACTTGAACCCCAGATACGGCACCAGGACATTCGAACCCGCAGAGTCGAAGAGGTGGGAGACTGGCTCTTTCAAACTGGGGCATATCGGAACTGGTTTGGTGGTATTCGTGGGGGTGAATCTGATGGTGCAGCCTTGCTTTGCTACGGAGGTCCGGGGGTTGGTAAGACCTACATTAGGTGAGAGAGAAGCTACTCTAGGGAAGAAAGGTATTGCTAATACGCTGCGGTAGCAGCTCCCTAGTGATGGATACGTTATGCAAGGAGGCCGTGGAGGGAAAGGCTGCCGTTGCGTGCTTCTACTTCGACTTCGCCACTTACGAGGAGCAATCCCCAGCCGCTGTATTGGGTTCGGTGCTGAAACAGGTTGTTGCTGGACTTGAAGAAGTTCCGGAAAGAATAGTCAGAGTTTTCCGAGACCGAGAGAAGGTCATTAGTGACCAGAGGCTACCGCTCCCAAAAATTGCTGGGTTCTTGCAGGATATCTCGTCATCACGATGCACATTTATATGCATTGATGCCCTGGACCAGTGTCCGTCAAGACACCGGGCGAAGCTTCTCGATTTACTCAACCAAATTCTCCAGAAGTCCCCCGGCGCTCGGCTATTCATGACCGGGAGACCGCATATCCGGGATGAGGTTGAGAGGCACCTTAGCGGAAGGGTAGCGACTATGATCATAACACCCACCAAGAATGATATCACCATATTCCTCCGAGCAAGGCTGAAAGAGGACACGATCCCGGGCGCGATCGACGCGAGTTTAGAGGAGGAAATTATGAAGAATATTCCCAAAATGGCTTCGGAAATGTAAGTAGGAAGCGGAGACACTTATAGAAATGCATAAAGCTGTACTGAGAAATGTTGCATCCAGGCTGCTTGTCTACTTAATTATTGAGGAGATTCTACAAGAGACAGCCATATATCGAAGGAGACGAAGGCTTAGCGCAATGAAGAATGGTTTAAATTTGGGGGACGCATACAAAGCAGCCCTAGTGAGGATAAAGGCTCAGGGTGGGGAGAAGGCAAGACTCGGGATGGCTGTTCTCATGTGGATCTCCCATTCGAGGCGGCCTTTGTATGTGGATGAGATATGTTACGCTATTGCAATCCAGATAGGGTCAAATGATCTCGATAACGATGAAATTCTTGCGATACCGACCTTGGTGGACTGTTGCCAAGGACTTGTCACCATAGACCGGGGCACCTCGACTATCAGGTTGATTAATTTTACCCTCCAAGAGTATCTTTGCGCACATCCCAACCTCTTTGACAGACCACACTCGACGATGGCCGAAACCTGCTTGACGTACCTCAATTTTCAGCACGTCAATGATCTTTCAGGTGGCCCATCCCCTGACCTGCGAGGTACACCCTTCCTTGAATATTCTTCTCTATATTGGGGAACCCATATGCGAATGGGGTCCTCGGTTCGGGCGAAAGAATTTGCGTTCCAGCTCCTTGAGCGGTTCGATAGTCACATATCCGCCAAACTCCTTTGGAAGTCGATCAATGGGGGGTTGCCCCTTAACTATGACCCTGGCGATAAGCCGTTCTCTGCACTGCACTGCATCTCATACTTTGGTATCGCCGAAGTCGCAAATGCCTTGAACGAGACGAACAGATGGGATGTGAACGAAATAGATGGTGCTGGTATGACGCCACTCATATGGGCTGCAAGGTACGGGCATGAAGAGATAGTGAAGTTGCTCTTGCAAGAAAAGGATATTCAACCTGATCAGCAGGACGCGAATTATGACCGAACCGCGCTCTCGTGGGCTGCTGGAAACGGACATGAAGGAATAGTGAAACTACTGTTAGGGCGGGACGATGTCGACCCCGATAGCTTAAGAAACTTTGGTCGAACACTGCTCTAGTGGGCCGCCGAGAACGGGTGTGAAGGGGTAGTGAGGCTGCTGCTAAGGCGAGAAGATGTCAACCCCGACACCCCAGATACGACGTATGGCCACCTGACAGCCGTGGCCGAACACCCCTATCACTTGCTGCCTTCAGAGGGAATGGGGGTGTAATGAAGGTACTTCTGGAGCGCGACGATGCCGATCCCAACTCACAGGATTTCAAAGGCTTGACACCCTTGTCATATGCTACTATGATGCGGCGCGGGGGTGCGGTGAAGCCACTACCGGACGCCGGAAACTCTAATTCTAAAACATTGGAATCGCCTAATCAACCATACTTGTACGTAGCTCTACTGGTTATTATCTCTGCTTTTGGGGCTAGTTTAGCGCTTCCTTTTTTCCTTTTGGCTTTGCTCCTGTTTGTTTTTCACTTTTCCTACTTCCCTATTTTTCCCCTTTATAGAGTATCATAGGTATGGGAATACTCGTGAATAAATCTCACGCTATCCACATTCCCTTGCGGGAATTGGTATTTCAGTTTTGGTCAGATTCGGGCTGCTTTATCATCTTGTCTGTCCAGTACTACCCTTATGCCCCCTTCCCCTCCATTTTCATTGAGATTCCCTTCGTGCACCATTCTTAGAGTATGATATTAATAGAAGTATTCATTCATAATACACATCCTGTTACCATCCATAATCCCTGCGTGGCCGAGGTGCACTGCAGGGCAGATAGCAATTTTCAAGAGATTTTACGGCACTGTACTGGAAGTAAAAGGCCAGGGGATGATAGGTCTACTCTGTGGGGCGCAGGAACCACCAACTGCGCATTAGGAAAATCCCCCCAAATGGAAGAAAACCCCACAAGCCACAATCAGTCTAATTTAATGCAAGCTAAATACTGTACTAACTTTCCAACCCAGCCCAACGCCACAAGGAAAGACAGGAAAGAACCCGAAGTGTAAGGAAAATCCCGACCGACTCCAGTTGTTGGACTATCTATGCTCTGATGACCCTCTGAAAACTAATCCCGTCGCTTCTCCGATCTTCCATGATGGATTCTCTAGTGGTGAGCTAAATTTACAAGTTTTTTTCGGGCAAAGAAAGTAAGGTCGCTATGTAGCAATCAGTTGCAAGCCGGCGCGCCCCTCCCGCCCCCCTAAACAGGCTACGAAAGCGCCCCCTCCCCTCTTTTTCAAAACAAAATTGCGTCATAAATTATCATTCGCACAACACAAAAAACATCCCCCATACGGTTAATAAATACTTACCAAGGCATGTCCGATTCCGCCCCCACAGGACTTCTTCAACGGAGAAGAGCTAGCCCACACCGGCCACTGCAAATTGTTGAATGTGGTCTGGGATGAGGTGTTCATTAAAGTCTAGTCGTATGATACAAGAGACAAAACTATTCAAGGAGAAACACAAACGCCAGGCCCACTCCCGCACAACCAATGATTGACCCAGTCCCAAACGTAGACAGACCCTGGTCTAACCCAAAGACATGACCCAAGTGGGCAGCCGTACCTCCACATATCGTATATCATACCTAACACAATTGGGGAAACAGAATCTTAGCGGGGGAGCACGGACACCTGATATACATTCATCATTCCCAGAAGCAGAAACCCCAAGTACCCCTCATGACCGTCTCACTCCTTGCGCTCCTCTCGGAGTGCAGTGCATCCATGAAATTGGATTTCGGCATCACCGTAAGAATCCGTGTTCAGAAGGTAGAGCGCCACGCGGAAACCGAGTTCTTCGGCAATGGGGTCGGTTGAATCTCGAGTCGCAGCGAGTGCATGTGGAATATATGCAGGGTCAATATGCGGCGGCTTTTCCTGAGATTGAGGGAAGAGCCGTGAAATCACTTTCAGCGCAGCTGCCCTCCCCTTATTCAGCTCTCTTGTTGGTAAATATTCCCGTAAGGATAATTGGACTAAGTGGTCAAGCTGGTAAAATGTCTTGTCCCCACAATCGACACTCGTAACCAGCGAGAGTCCCAATAGTTTTCCAATGGCGCAACGAAACTTAGCCAAATGGTCCATTCCTTCTAGACCGCACTGGGTCAGTAGCTCCTCAGGTATTTTCTGATGATTGAAGAATGCCATTAGCCGCAGGAGATCCGCCGCTAAGGGCATCTGTTGCCTGATTTGGTCAAAGGTGATAAAGTAGGTGCCCAGGATGCTCTCAGTTCCACCTTCTCGCTGGATGTCACAAAATGGCCGCGAAAGTAGGTACTTCATTCGTTCCTCATTCTCCTGGAGAATGGTCCGATAGGTGAATGGTGATGTCGTAGTCTCGGTCATGTAGGCTGCCGACCCAACAACAGCCAATGGCAAGTGATATACCGAGCCGAGGATCGCTGCGATATGCTCTTTTTCTTTATCTCTCAAACTGTCCCAGCTGTGAAAGCGCTTTGAAAACAGCTCCGTGGCTTCCTCCTCCCCCATCCTTCCCACCTCGATCATTCTACAGCCCTGCCGTGATGCGACCAGTCGAGATCTAGTTGTAAATATCAGGGTCCCATTAATTCCTTGTGGTATAAACTCAGCGATCGGGCTGTTGTTTCCAATAAAATCGGCTTCGTTATCGGCGTTGTCAACAACCAGAATCCAGCTACCGCTGTTTGGACTTTCAAACCATCTCCTTACACTCAGCAGGAATCCCTTTTCGTCTGTCTTGTTGGTGGCTGGAGGAATTTGAGCATGCTGTGCAATGGCCCTGAAGCCCTCACTAAATTTTAATACCCCACTTCCCTGCACCCAGAAAATATGACAAGTGCTCTCGCTGGCGCGCTGATGGACGTATTCGAGGGCAATCTGGGTTTTGCTAAGCGATATTAGCGCACTCTTCATACTGCGAAGAACGCGACAAATACCGTACTAACTTGAATAAGAGAACTTTGTCTTAGGAAGCCCAAATTTTCCCTTTAAGAAACATATTGCTTTGTTTTGCTGGTGCTTCCTCCGCCACCGTCGAAATGGGAAACTCATACGCCCGAGACAAAGTTCTCTTATCTGAGTTAATCCGGTATCAGTACCGTACCGTACTTACCCGGAACCGCCTAATCCATGGAGTGCGACCCGGCTGTGACCCTGACACTCGGAAACTCTCTTGACCTCCTCCAGGAGACTTTTGCGGCCGGTGAACCCACTATTCCTGCAATACGGGAGTAACCGATAGGGCCTAGATGCTTATTTCAGTTAAGATAACACATTAGTTCTTTGCTAGATGCCTTTCCGGGATACTGATAATAATACCTGTGTCTCCCACCCCTGGGTGCAGCCCTTGATTTCGAACTCCGGAATCGGCCCCACTGGGCCACAAAATCGTATTATATTGATGAATACGTGTACTGCCATAAATATTGCCATCGCCCTTATTCCCACTCAAGTTTCCGGGGATATCGGATTGGTCCTGGGTAACCCTAAAAGGATTGTCAGATGGGCAAGTCTTATCTTTGGCAGGAGAGATTTTAAAGAAAAGAGCGGTATACTGAGCCATCGGGTTTAAATATAGTTCAATCTAGAGTTGTTTTCGAGGATCGGACATGTTCATAAAAAGATATCCCAGGCTCGTTTAGATATCCTTTTGTGCGCCTGAAATAAGCGGGCGGGGGAGATAGGCGCGGCGGAGATCCAAACCTTGGACACCGAAGAGAATAACTCCCTGCGTCTGGATCTATTGGGGGGTAGAATGCTAGTGAGTGGTGCCCAAGCCTAGTGAGGGCTAAAGGTTTCGTGTGGTGTAGAATCGATGGGAGAATTTAGAAGACAGAAAACGGAAGCCTGAGGGCCCTGGCGAAGGAAAGGACAGTGAAAATTTGGGAAGACCGTGCGCCCCACACTTGCCAGCCCTGTTCTCGTTTGGGCAAAATAATTGGCTGGGCCACACTTGGGATTTGGACCACAGCACGTCGACTGCAGCGTCTTGGGTGGGTGATGGCTATTGGATGACACAAAGTACGTGAGACAACCGTAAGAGCCTCCCGACTGCTGTGCAGATTCCTGCAACCTACAATTGCCGCCCAGGCCCTTCAAGTACGAGCATTTCCACCGAGGTGCCTAGGTTATCGAGGCAACCATTTGGTAAGTTGGAAAACACTCAGATGCATGTGCCAGGATTATTGGCGTCTCCGTCTTTTACAACTGATAAGGTCTACCAGTACTAGAATATTGAACAAAACCGATAGACTACCGCTGTTGGGGGTATTTCGCAGGACCCGTTTAGTTTGGATGGTGTGTCGCGCGTGCCGAAATCACCCTCCCGTGCGTATGTGTGACCTATTGATATACCGGAAGACAAACAGGTGGAAAGTTGACCAGACGATGAATTGC
>Ga0307509_10000215_pt1 | contig 92190 bp, 82 predicted proteins | sample 10_EM_MG_FD_202245 | JGI IMG/M metagenome (GOLD analysis project Ga0307509, IMG submission 202245) | Populus trichocarpa ectomycorrhiza microbial communities from riparian zone in the Pacific Northwest, United States - 10_EM | ecosystem: Host-associated > Plants > Roots > Unclassified | place...
GACCTGGACCGTGGTCTGGACCGACCGCCTGACCGCCTGCGACATGTACCGCGCGAAGGCCTACCGCGTCGAGCCGGTGCCGGGCATCCCGGGCCAGTACTTCTGCTACGTCGCCTACGACTTGTCGCTGTTCGAGGAAGGCTCGATCACCAACGTCGCGGCCTCCGTCATCGGCAACGTGTTCAGCTTCAAGCCGCTCAAGGCGGCGCGGCTCGAGGACATGAAGTTTCCGGTCGCCTACGTGAAGACCTTTTCCGGGCCGCCGACCGGCATCGTGGTCGAGCGCGAGCGGCTCGACAAGTTCGGCCGGCCGCTGCTGGGTGCGACCACCAAGCCCAAGCTCGGCCTGTCGGGCCGCAACTACGGCCGCGTCGTCTATGAAGGCCTGCGCGGCGGGCTCGACTTCATGAAGGACGACGAGAACATCAACTCGCAGCCCTTCATGCACTGGCGCGATCGCTTCCTGTTCGTGATGGACGCTGTCAACAAGGCGAGCGCCGCGACCGGCGAGGTCAAAGGCAGCTACCTGAACATCACCGCCGGCACGATGGAAGAGATGTACCGCCGTGCCGAGTTCGCGAAGCAGCTCGGCTCGGTGATCGTGATGGTCGACCTGGTGATCGGCTACACCGCGATCCAGAGCATGAGCCACTGGTGCCGGCAGAACGACATGATCCTGCACCTGCACCGCGCCGGCCACGGCACCTACACGCGGCAGAAGAACCACGGCGTGAGCTTTCGCGTGATCGCGAAGTGGATGCGGCTGGCCGGCGTCGACCACATCCATGCCGGCACCGCGGTCGGCAAGCTCGAAGGCGACCCGCTGACGGTGCAGGGCTACTACAACGTCTGCCGCGACACGCATACCACCGTCGATCTGCCGCGCGGCATCTACTTCGACCAGGACTGGGGCGCGCTGAAGAAGGTGATGCCGGTGGCCTCGGGCGGCATCCATGCCGGCCAGATGCACCAACTGCTCGACCTGTTCGGCGACGACGTCGTGCTGCAGTTCGGCGGCGGCACCATCGGGCACCCGCAAGGCATCCAGGCCGGGGCGACCGCGAACCGGGTCGCGCTCGAGGCGATGGTGCTCGCGCGCAACGAGGGCCGCGACATCAAGGAGGAGGGCCCGCAGATCCTGCGCGACGCGGCCAAGTGGTGCACGCCACTGGCGGCTGCGCTCGATACCTGGGGTGAGATCAGCTTCAACTACACCTCGACCGACACGTCCGACTACGTGCCCACGGCGTCTGTCGCCTAACCGGAGCCAAGCATGCGAATCACCCAAGGCACCTTCTCGTTCCTGCCCGACCTCAGCGACGCCCAGATCACGAAGCAGATCGAGCACTGCCTCGCCAAAGGCTGGGCCATCGGCCTCGAATACACCGACGACCCGCACCCGCGCAACACCTTCTGGGAGATGTTCGGCAACCCGATGTTCGACATCCACGACGCGGCCGGCGTGATGCTCGAGCTGCGCAACTGCCGCAAGACCTTCCCGAGTCACTACATCCGGCTGACCGCGTTCGACTCGACGCACGGCACCGAGTCGGTGGTGACGTCGTTCATCGTGAATCGCCCGAAGGAGGAACCCGGCTTCCGGCTGATCCGCAGCGAAGAACCCGGCCGCACGATCCGCTACAGCATCGAGAGCTATGCGGTGCAGCGGGCGCCCGAAGGCGAGCGCTACTGAGGCGCGCGATGGACACCGCCGTGCATCCGACCACACCTGTGTCGCTGCTCGAAGCATCGGGGGCGCGCGCCGTGCTGGATAAGCTCGATAGCGAGCTCGTCGGCCTGGCGCCGGTGAAGGGCCGCATCCGCGACATCGCCGCGCTGCTGCTGATCGACAAGCTGCGCGCCGAGCAGGGCTTGCAGTCCACCCCGCCGTCGCTGCACATGTGCTTCACCGGCAACCCCGGCACCGGCAAGACGACGGTGGCGATGCGCATGGCCGAGGTGCTCAAGCAACTCGGCTACGTGCGCAAGGGGCATCTGGTGGCGGTGACGCGCGACGACCTGGTCGGGCAGTTCATCGGCCACACCGCGCCCAAGACCAAGGAGGTGCTGAAGAAGGCGATGGGTGGCGTGCTGTTCATCGACGAGGCCTACTACCTGTACCGCCCCGAGAACGAGCGCGACTACGGGCAAGAGGCCATCGAGATCCTGCTGCAGGTGATGGAGAACCACCGCGACGACCTGGTCGTCATCCTCGCCGGCTACAAGAACCGCATGGATACCTTCTTCGCGAGCAACCCGGGGATGGCCTCGCGCATCGCGCACCACATCGACTTCCCCGACTACAGCGAAGCCGAGCTGATGCAGATCACGCAGCTGATGCTGGCCCAGCTGAATTACCACTTCGACGCGGCTGCCGAGCCGGCGTTCGCACGCTACGTGGCCTTGCGCCGGCAGCAGCCGCATTTCGCGAACGCGCGTTCGATCCGCAATGCGCTCGATCGCATCAGGCTGCGCCATGCGACGCGGCTGTTCGGATCCACCGAGGCCCTGTCGCGCGAGCAGCTCGTGACCCTGCAGGCTGAAGACATTCTCGCCAGCCGCGTGTTCGCTGCAAGCGAGCGGAAGGAGGTGACACCATGAGCATTGAAGCACTGATCTTCGACGTCGATGGCACGATGGCCGACACCGAAGAGGCACACCGCGTCGCCTTCAACCTGGCCTTCGATCGCCAGCGCCTGGGCTGGAACTGGACGCGCACCGAGTACCGCGCGCTGCTGGCTATCACGGGTGGCAAGGAGCGCATCACCAGCTACATCGAGTCGCTGCCGGTGAGTGCCGCGCTGCGCCGGCGCCTGATCGAACGCGTGCCCGAGATCCATGCCGACAAGACCAAGCTCTACAGCTCGGCGGTGCGCGATGGCAGCGTGGCGCTGCGCGACGGCGTGGCCCGGCTGCTGGACGAAGCGCTGGAAGCCGGCTGCCGCCTTGCGATCGCGAGCACGACCACCGCGGTGAACGTGGATGCGCTGCTGCACGCGGCCTTTGGCCCGCAGGGGCTGGAGATGTTTGCCGTGATCGCCTGCGGCGACCAGGTGCGCGCAAAGAAGCCGGCGCCCGACATCTACAAGCTCGTGCTGCAGACACTGGGGCTGGGCGCGGATCAGGCCGTGGCTTTTGAGGACTCGGCGAACGGCTTGCGCGCCGCGGTGGGCGCGGGGCTGTGGACGGTCGTCACGCCAACCTTCTGGACAGCAGGCGCCGACTTCTCTGCCGCTGGGCTGCTGCTGCCGCGTCTCGGCGACCCGTCGCGCCCACTGTCTGCGGAACCCGGTACGGCGTTGAAGACGCGGGCCTGGCTGGGTCTGGACGAACTGCAGGAACTGGCGCAACCGCCGCGTCCGCGAAACGCGGTGCGGGCGCTGTACGAAGGGCGGGCGGCGTGAGTGAAGGAACTCCGATGAGCGCCATCCGCATCGCCCCCAGCCTGCTGTCGGCCGACTTCGCGCGGCTCGGCGAAGAGGTCACGTCGGTGATCGCGGCCGGCGCCGACTTGATCCATTTCGACGTGATGGACAACCACTACGTGCCCAACCTGACGATGGGCCCGATGGTGTGCCAGGCGATCGGGCCGTACTGCAAGCGCGGTGACCAGTCGGTGCCCATCGACGTGCACCTGATGGTCAAGCCGGTCGACGCGCTGATTCCGCTGTTCGCGCAGGCCGGCGCGGCCATCATCTCGTTCCACCCCGAGGCGAGCGAGCACGTCGACCGCACGCTGCAACTGATCCGCTCGCACGGCGTGAAGGCCGGCCTGGTGCTGAACCCGGCGACGCCGCTGCACTGGCTGGACCACACCCTGGAGCAGCTTGACCTCGTGCTGTTGATGTCGGTCAACCCCGGCTTCGGTGGCCAGGCCTTCATCGACAGCGTGCTGCCCAAGATCGAGGCGGTGCGCCGCCGCATAGCCGCGAGCGGGCGCGACATCTGGCTCGAGGTCGACGGCGGTGTGAATGCCGCCAACGTGCGGCGCGTTGCCGCGGCCGGTGCCGACACGTTGGTCGCGGGCTCGGCCGTGTTCAGCGGCGGCGACTACCGTCGCGCGATCGCCGCGCTGCGCGACGGCGCCGAGGTGGTGCGGCGATGATGAAGCGCTTCGACGCGATCGCCTTCGACCTCGACGGCACGCTGATCGACAGCGCCGGCGGCATCGCGCACGCGCTGAACGCGGCGCTGGCCGACGAAGGCTTGGCCGGCTTCGCGCTGGACACCGTGCGTGCCTGGATCGGCGACGGCCCGGACGCGCTGATCGCGCGTGCGCTGGGCACCGGTGAACTCGCGGCCATCGACACCTACGACCTTGCGGAACGGCTTCGGCGCGGCTTCGACGCCGCCACCTTGCGTGCGCCGATGACGGGCTGTGTCGTCTTCGATGGCATCGAGCACGTCGTCGCCGAACTCGCAGCGCAGCGGCCCTTGGTCGTGGTCACGAACAAGCCGACGCCGCTCGCGCGTGCCGTGCTGAAGGAGGCCGGACTGCTGCCGTTCTTCGAGGCCGTGCACGGCGCCGACACGCCGCCGCAGCGCAAGCCATCACCGCTGTTGCTGCGCCAGGCCGCCGGCGGCCTCGGCGTGGCGACGCAACGCCTGCTGATGGTCGGCGATGCCGCCATCGACATCGCCGCCGCGCTCGCCGCCGGCAGCCCGGCCGCGTGGGCGGGCTGGGGCTACGGGCACGCGCCGGCGCAAGCGCCCGCCGAGATCTGGCGGCTCCCGACGCCGCACGAATTGCTGCGTCGGCTGGCGATGCCCGTCGGCGCCGACACCACAGAACACTGACTCGAGGAGACCGCCATGCCCACCGGAGGAAAGCCCACGCTCACCCAGTTCCTGATCGAGGAACGCAGACGCCATCCCGGCGCCACCGGCGACCTGAATGCGCTGGTCACCGATGTCTCGCTGGCCTGCAAGGCGATCGCGCGCAAGGTTGCTTTCGGCACCCTGGGTGGCGCGCTCGGCAACGAGCTCGGTACGGCGGGCGGCATCAATGTCCAGGGCGAAGAGCAGAAGGCGATGGACGTGCTGAGCAACGCGCTCTTCATCCGCGCCACCGAGTGGGGCGGGCACCTCGCCGGCATGGCGTCCGAAGAGATGGAGGTGCCCTACACGCTGCCGCCGCAGCATGCGCGCGGCAAGTACCTGCTGCTGTTCGACCCGCTCGACGGCTCGTCGAACATTGACGTCAACGTGGCGGTCGGCAGCATCTTCTCGATCTTGCGCGCCGCGACGCCGGGGCACGATCCGCAGCCGGATGATTTTTTGCAGCCCGGCACCGAGCAGGTCGGCGCCGGCTACGCGATCTACGGCCCGTCGACGATGCTGGTGCTGACCCTGGGTCGCGGCACGCACGCGTTCACGCTCGACCCGATGCTGGGCGAATGGGTGCTCAGCCACCCGAACCTGCGCATTCCCGAGAGCACGCGCGAGTTCGCGATCAACGCGTCGAACAGCCGCTTCTGGGAGCCGGCCGTGAAGCGCTACGTCGACGAATGCATGGCCGGCCAGACCGGCCCGCGCGACGCCGACTTCAACATGCGCTGGATTGCCTCGCTGGTGGCCGAGACGCACCGCATCCTGATGCGCGGCGGCGTGTTCTTGTACCCGCGCGACCGCAAGGACCCGTCGCGCCCCGGCCGCCTGAGGCTGCTCTACGAGGCGAACCCGATCTCGTTCCTGATTGAACAGGCGGGCGGCGCCGCGAGCACCGGTCGCGAACGATTGATGCAGGTAAAGCCGGACGCGCTGCACCAGCGCATCGGCTTCATCTTCGGCTCGAAGCACGAGGTCGCGCGCATCGAGGGCTACCACCACGACGAACCGCCCGAGGCCTTCGATTCGCCGCTGTTCGGCAAGCGCGGCCTGTTCGCTGCGACCGCATAGGAGTGAACGACCATGTCCGCCAAACACCCCATCATCGCGATCACCGGCTCGTCCGGTGCCGGCACCACCTCGGTGACGCGCACCTTCGAGAACATCTTCCGCCGCGAAAGCGTGGCCGCGGCCATCGTCGAGGGCGACAGCTTCCATCGCTACGACCGCGTGTCCATGAAGACCGCGATGGCCGAGGCCGAAACGCAGAACCGGCCGCACTTCAGCCACTTCGGCGAAGACGCGAACCTGTTCGACGAACTCGAGGCGCTGTTCGCGAGCTACGCCGAGAGCGGCACCGGCACCAGCCGAAAGTACCTGCACAACGATGAAGAAGCCGCGCCGTTCAAGCAGCCGCCGGGCACCTTCACGCCGTGGGCGACGCTGCCGCCGAGTGAACTGCTGTTCTACGAAGGGCTGCATGGCGGCGTGACCACTGACAAGGTCGACGTGGCCTGCCTGGCCGATCTGCTGATCGGCGTCGTGCCGGTGATCAACCTGGAGTGGATCCAGAAGATCCACCGCGACAAGAGCACGCGCGGCTACTCGACCGAGGCGGTGACCGATGTGATCCTGCGCCGCATGCACGAGTACGTGCACTACATCTGCCCGCAGTTCACGCGCACCCACATCAACTTCCAGCGCGTGCCAGTGGTGGACACCTCCGACCCGTTCATCGCGCGCACGATCCCGACCGCCGACGAGAGCCTGGTCGTGATCCGCTTCTCGGACCCGAAGGGCATCGACATGCCCTATCTGCTGAGCATGCTGCACGACTCGTTCATGTCGCGCGCCAACACGCTGGTCGTGCCGGGCGGAAAAATGGAGCTGGCGATGCAGCTGATCTTCACGCCGATGATCATGCGGCTCGTCGAGCGACGCAAGAAACTGCTGTCCCACTGAATCGGAGCCGCGATGAACACGAGCACGAACCCGCCGTCCCGCGCGACCTGTGCCAACGCCTTGCGCGTGTTGGCGATGGACGCGGTGCAAGCCGCCAACTCCGGCCACCCCGGCATGCCGATGGGCATGGCCGACATCGCCGAGGCGCTGTGGCGCCATCACCTGAAGCACGACCCGGCCGACCCGCAGTGGATAGACCGCGACCGCTTCGTCGTCTCGAACGGCCACGGCTCGATGCTGCTGTATGCGCTGCTGCACCTGAGCGGCTACGCGTTGACGATGGACGAGCTGAAGCGCTTTCGACAGCTGCACTCGCGCACCCCGGGCCACCCCGAAGTCGGTGTGACGCCGGGCGTCGAGACCACGACCGGCCCGCTCGGCCAGGGCATCGCCAACGCGGTCGGCATGGCGCTGGCCGAGAAGCTGCTGGCCGGCGAGTTCAACCGCCCGGGGCACGCGGTGGTCGATCACCGCACCTATGTATTCCTCGGCGATGGCTGCCTGATGGAAGGCATCAGCCACGAGGCCTGTTCGCTCGCCGGCACCTGGGGTTTGAATAAGCTCATCGCGTTCTACGACGACAACGGCATCTCGATCGATGGCGACGTGAAGGGCTGGTTCGGCGACGACACGCCGGGCCGTTTCGAGGCTTATGGCTGGACCGTGATCCGCGCTGTCGACGGCCATGACTTCGCCGCGCTCGACCGCGCAATTGCCGCGGCCCATGCGTCCGACAAGCCGGTGCTGGTCTGCTGCCGTACGCGCATCGGGCAGGGCTCGCCGAACCGCGCCGGTACCGCGAAGGCGCACGGTGAAGCGTTGGGCGCGGCCGAGATCGCATTGACGCGCGAAGCACTGGGCTGGACGGCCGGGCCGTTCGAGATCCCCGCACCGGTCGCGCAGGCCTGGTCGGCGCTGGAGACGGGCGCGTCGGAGCGTGGCGCCTGGCTGGAGCGCTTCGCGGCGTACGAACGCGACTATCCCGACCTCGCCGACGAGCTGTTGCGCCGCACGCGGCATGGCGTCGCGCTCACGCCCGAGACCGAGGCCGTGCTGGCCACCGCCTGCGCGAACGCCGAACACCTGCGCGCCAGCGTCGCGACGCGCAAGGCCTCGCAGGACGTGCTGCAGGAAGTGGGCCCGGCCACGCCCGAACTGCTCGGCGGCTCGGCCGACCTGACCGGCTCGAACCTCACCGACTGGAAAGGCCACCGGCCGCTGAAAGGCCGGGCCACCGGCAACCATGTGCACTACGGCGTGCGCGAATTCGGCATGGCCGCGGTGATGAACGGCGTGATGCTGCATGGCGGCTTCCGGCCGTTCGGAGGCACCTTCCTGACCTTCTCGGACTACGCCCGCAACGGTGTGCGCATGTCGGCGCTGATGAAGCTGCCGGTCGTCTACGTATTCACGCACGACTCGATCGGCCTCGGCGAAGACGGCCCGACGCACCAGCCGGTGGAGCATGCCTCGAGCCTGCGGCTGATCCCGAACGTCGATGTGTGGCGCCCGGCCGATGCGACCGAAACGGCCGTGGCCTGGCGCGAGACGCTGCGCCGAAGCGACGGCCCCGGCTGCCTGCTGCTGACGCGCCAGGCCTTGCCGCACGCCGGCGACGGCACGCCGCGGCTCGATGCGATCGCGCGCGGCGCCTACGTGCTGCGCCGGCCGGCCGGCGAGCGCATCGCGCTGCTCGCGAGCGGCTCCGAGGTCGGTGTCGCGCTGGCTGCGGCCGAGCTGCTCGCGGCCGAGGGCATCGCGGCGCGCGTCGTGTCGGTGCCGTGCATGAACGTGTTCGAACGCCAGGACGCCGTGTACCGCCGCCACATCGTCCCGCGCCACCTGCCGCGCATCGCGATCGAGGCCGGCAGCACCGGCCTGTGGTGGAAGTTCGTCGGCGAGGACGGCGACGTGATCGGCATCGACCGCTTCGGCGAGTCGGCGCCGGCCGGCGAGCTCTTCAAGCTGTTCGGCATCACTGCCGAGGTGGTCGCGCAACGCGCGCGCACGCTGCTCGCGCGGGAGTCGGGCCGCGCGGTCGACACCGCGCTGGCGACGGCGACGACCTGAACGCATTCAAGCTTCCACAGGAGTTCGCTATGGCCATGATTTCGCTGCGACAGCTGCTCGACCACGCCGCCGAGCACCGCTACGGTGTGCCGGCGTTCAACGTCAACAACCTGGAGCAGATCCAGGCCATCATGCAGGCGGCCGAGAAGACCGACAGCCCGGTGATCCTGCAGGCCTCGGCCGGCGCACGTAAGTACGCGGGCGAGGCCTTTCTGCGCAAGATGGTCGAGGCTGCGGCCGAGACCTACCCCGACATTCCGATCGTGCTGCACCAGGACCACGGCGCGAGCGCGGCGGTGTGCATGCAGGCGATCCGCTCCGGCTTCACCAGCGTGATGATGGACGGCTCGTTGATGGAAGACGCGAAGACGCCGGCCAGCTACGACTACAACGTCGCGGTGACGCGCCGTGTGGTTGACATGGCGCACGCGGTCGGCGTGTCGGTCGAAGGCGAGCTCGGTTGCCTGGGCTCGCTCGAGTCCGGCATGGCGGGCGAGGAAGACGGGTCGGGTGCAGCGGGGCAGTTGTCGCACGAGCAGTTGCTTACCGACCCGCAGCAGGCGGCCGACTTCGTCGCGAAGACCGGTGTCGATGCGCTGGCGATCGCGATCGGCACCTCGCACGGCGCCTACAAATTCAGCCGCCAGCCGACCGGCGACATCCTCGCGATCGACCGCATCAAGCAGATCCACGCACGCATCCCCGACACGCACCTGGTGATGCACGGCTCGTCGTCGGTGCCGCAGGCGTGGCTCGCGATCATTCGCGAGCACGGCGGCGAGATCAAGGAGACCTACGGCGTGCCGGTCGAGGAGATCCAGGAGGGCATCCGCTTTGGGGTGCGCAAGGTCAACATCGACACCGACATCCGGCTCGCGATGACCGGCGCGATGCGGCGCGCGATGGGCCGCGACCGCACCGAGTTCGACCCGCGGAAGTTCCTGAAGGACGCGACGGCAGCGGCGCGCGATGTCTGCGCAGACCGGTTCGAGGCCTTCGGCTGTGCCGGCATGGCGTCGCGCATCAAGCCGGTCGCGCTGGAAGTCGGGGCGCGGCGCTACGCCTGATCGGCGTCAGTCTCGTCGCCACCGGCGAATGAAAACAATGGGTTGGTCGTCACCGGGGGCGCCTCGTTTTCTCTGCTGGCGCTCGACGGTGTCATCCTGGGGTAAACCCGGGGCGGCAGGTCGGCCTGCGCCATTGATTACTCACATATTAGTGAGTAAAGTGGCGGGGCCATGCCGACACCTGTTCGCTCCCAGTCCTTGCCATCACCGCGCGGCACCGTCTACGGCAGCCTGCTGAACTTCCGCAGTGCACTCGATGCGCTGGGTGACCAGGTCCACCGGCCCCCGTACAAGACGCCGCCGCGGGCGCCGGTGCTCTACATCAAGCCACGCAACACGCTGGCGGCGGATGGCGATGCCATTGCTGTGCCCGAAGGCGTGACCGGGCTCGAGATGGGCGCGTCGCTGGGCCTCGTGATCGGCCGTACCGCCTGCTGCGTGCGTGAGACGGACGCGCTGTCGTTTGTCGCCGGCTACGTGATCGTCAACGACGTGAGCGTGCCGCACGACTCCTATTACCGGCCCTCGTTGCGTTTCAAGTGCCGCGATGGGTTTTGTCCGATCGGCACCCCGGTGGCGCGCGAGGCGGTGGGCGATCCGAATGCGCTGACCGTGGTGGTCGAGGTCGATGGCGTCGAGGTGCAGCGCGCGAGCACGACCGGGCTGGTGCGGCCGGTCGAGCGGTTGCTCGCCGAGGTCTCCGAGTTCATGACGCTGCACCCCGGCGATGTGCTGATGGTCGGCGTGCCGGCCGGCGCGCCGCGGGCGGGCGCCGGGCAGCGCGTCAGCATTTCGATTCCCGGGCTCGGGCGCCTGCAGAACACGCTGGTCGCCGAGGGCACGCGATGAGGCGCGCGCGGGTCGCCCACGGCGGTGCCGTTCACGACGCGGTTGCCCACCCGCAGGGCGTGCGGCTCGCCGATGGGCGCGTCGTCGCGGAAGAGGCCGTCGTCTGGCTGCCGCCGTTCGAGGTCGGCACCGTGATCGCGCTCGGCCTGAACTACGCCGACCACCTGAAGGAGTTGTCCAAGGAGCTGACCGTCACCGCGCAGGACGAACCTTTGGCTTTCCTGAAGAGCGCCAGCGCCCTGATCGGCCACCGCGGCCAGACGCGCCGGCCGGCGGATGCGGGCTTCATGCACTACGAATGCGAGCTTGCGGTCGTGATCGGGTGCCGCGCCAAGAACGTGAAGCGCGCCGACGCGATGGCAGTCGTGGCCGGCTACACCGTCGCCAACGACTATGCGGTCCGCGACTACCTCGAGAACTACTACCGCCCGAACCTGCGTGTGAAGAACCGCGACACCTGCACCGTGATCGGCCCCTGGCTGGTCGATGCGGCCGATGTGCCCGACCCGCATGCGCTCGAATTGCGCACCTTCGTCAACGGCCGGCTCACGCAGCAGGGCAACACGCGCGACCTGATGAACGATATCCCCGCGTTGATCGAGTACCTGAGCAGCTTCATGACGCTGGACGCCGGCGACGTGATCCTGACCGGCACGCCCGACGGCGTCGTCAACGTCAACGTCGGCGACGAGGTCGTCACCGAGATCGAGGGCATCGGCCGCCTCGTCAACACCATCGTCGGCGACGCCGCGTTCGGCCGCGCCTGAAGGACTTCCCTCCATGACCCAGCGAATCGACCACCTGATCAACGGCAAGGCCGTGGCCAGCCCCGAACACTTCGAGACCGTGAACCCGTCGACACAGGCGGTGCTGGCCGAGGTGGCCGCGGGCGGCAGTGACGAGGTGAACGCCGCGGTCGCTGCTGCCAAGGCCGCCTTCCCGAAATGGTCCGCGACGCCGCAGAAGGAACGCGCTCGCCTGATGCGCAAGCTGGGCGACCTGATCAACGCCCACGTGCCCGAGATCGCCGCGATGGAGTCCAGCGATTGCGGCCAGACGATTTCGCAGACCGGCAAGCAGCTGATCCCGCGCGCGGCCGACAATTTCTACTACTTTGCCGAGATGTGCACGCGCACCGACGGCCACACCTACCCGACCGAGACGCACCTGAACTACACGTTGTTCCACCCGGTCGGCGTGTGCGCGCTGATCTCGCCGTGGAACGTGCCCTTCATGACCGGCACCTGGAAGGTCGCGCCGTGCCTGGCCTTCGGCAACACCGCGGTGCTGAAGATGAGCGAGCTGTCGCCGCTGACCGCCGCGCGCCTCGGCGAACTCGCGCTCGAAGCCGGCATTCCGCCTGGCGTGCTGAACATCGTGCACGGCACCGGCAAGGATGCCGGCGAGCCGCTGTGCGCCCACCCGGACGTGCGCGCGATCTCGTTCACCGGGTCGACGGCCACCGGCCACCGCATCGTCAAGGCGGCCGGGCTGAAGAAGTTCAGCATGGAACTCGGCGGCAAGAGCCCGTTCGTCGTCTTCGACGATGCCGACCTCGACCGCGCGCTCGATGCGGCGGTCTTCATGATCTTCTCGAACAACGGCGAACGCTGCACCGCGGGCTCACGCATCTTCGTGCAGCAGGGCATCTACAAGGACTTCGCCGCGAAGTTCGTCGAACGCGCGAAGCGGCTGCGGGTCGGCGACGCGCTGGACGAGAAGACCATCATCGGCCCGATGATCAGCCAGGCGCACCTGGCCAAGGTGCGCAGCTACATCGAACTCGGCCCGAGGGAGGGCGCGACCCTGCTGTGCGGCGGTCTCGGCGCGCCCGAGCTGCCGGCGCACCTGCAGCGCGGAAACTTCGTCCTGCCCACCGTGTTCGGCGACGTGCGCAACGAGATGCGCATCGCGCAGGAAGAGATCTTCGGCCCGGTCGCGTGCCTGATCCCGTTTGCCGACGAAGCCGAGGCGATCCGCCTGGCCAACGACATTGATTACGGCCTGTCCAGCTACGTGTGGACCGAGAACCTGGGCAAGGCGCACCGCGTCGCCGCCGCGATCGAGGCCGGCATGTGTTTCGTCAACAGCCAGAACGTGCGCGACCTGCGCCAGCCCTTCGGCGGCACCAAGGCCTCGGGCACCGGGCGCGAGGGTGGCACCTGGAGCTTCGAGGTGTTCCTCGAACCGAAGAACGTGTGCGTGTCCATGGGCTCGCACCACATCCCGCACTGGGGCGCCTGACCATGGGCCGCGTAGCGCTTGCCGCCAAGATCACGCACGTGCCGTCGATGTACCTGAGCGAACTGCCCGGGCCGCGCCAGGGCACGCGTCGCGATGCGATCGAAGGGCACGAGACCATCGCGCGCCGCTGCCGCGAGGCGGGCGTCGACACGCTGGTCGTGTTCGACACGCACTGGCTGGTCAACGCCAGCTACCACGTCAACTGCGCGCCGCATTTCAAGGGCACCTACACCAGCAACGAGCTGCCGCACTTCATCGCCAACATGCCGTTCGAGTGCGGCGGCAACCCGGCGCTCGGCCAACTGCTCGCGCAGGCCTGCAACGACGCCGGCGTCGAGACGCTGGCGCACGACGCGACCACGCTGGCGCCCGAATACGGCACGCTGGTGCCGTTGCGCTACATGAACGCCGACCAGCATTTCAAGGTCGTCTCGGTGTCGGCGCTGTGCATGGCCCACTACCTGAACGACAGCGCGCGGCTGGGCTGGGCGATGCGGCGTGCCGTCGAAGAGTACTACGACGGCACGGTGGCATTTTTCGCCAGCGGCAGCCTGAGCCACCGCTTCGCGCAGAACGGCCTCGCGCCCGAGTTCGCATTCAAGATCTGGAGCCCTTTTCTCGAGCAGCTCGACCACCATGTGATCGGCATGTGGCAGCGCGGCGAGTGGGCCGATTTTTGCGAGATGCTGCCCGAGTACGCCGCCAAGGGCCACGGCGAAGGCTTCATGCACGACACCGCGATGCTGCTGGGCGCGCTCGGCTGGTCGGCCTACGACGGGCACGCCGATGTGGTCACGCCGTACTTCGGCGCCTCTGGCACCGGGCAGATCAACGCGGTGTTTCCGGTGACGCCGCAAGACGGCCGCGCGGTCCCGGCCGCGGTCGCGTCGGCCGCCGATGGCTACCGCCGCGCGGCGGCAGGTCGCCTGTGAACCTTTGACCGAACGGAACCGCGATGCCGCACTTGGTGATCCTCTACACCCCCAACCTCGAATCGCGCACCGACATGACCGCGCTCGCGCGAGCCTTGGCCGACACGATGATCGCGCAGCGCGACGACCACGGCGCGCCGGTCTTTCCGGTCGGCGGCACGCGTGTGCTCGCCTACCCGGCCGCGCACTTCGCGGTGGCCGACGGCTCGGGCGACCACGGCTTCGTCTACATGACGCTGCGCATGGCGCGCGGACGCAGCGCGGCCGTTCACCAACGCCTGGGCGATGCGCTGGCGGCGGCGGTGCGTGCGCACGTCGCGCCGCTGCTCGCCGAGCACCACGTCGGCATCACCTTGCAGATCGATGAAGGCGCGGAGGTGTTCGACGCCAAGCTCGGCAACCTGCACCCACTGTTCCAGAAGAAGGACTGAGCGATGCTGTCGCCCACGGTGATCCAGGGCCTCGCCCGCGAGCTCTATGACGCGCGCAAGCGCCGCATCCAGTTGCGTCATTTCTCGACGCGTTTTCCCGAGATGACGATAGACGACGGCTACGCGGTGCAGCGGGCCTGGGTCGCGCTCGAGCTGGCCGACGGCCGCACGATCAAGGGCCGCAAGATCGGCCTGACCTCGCGTGCGATGCAGCTGTCGTCGCAGATCGACGAGCCCGACTACGCGCCGCTGATGGACGACATGTTTTTCGCGCAGGGCAGCGACATCCCGTTCGAGCGCTTCATCGCGCCGCGCATCGAGGTCGAGCTGGCGTTCATCCTCGGCAAGCCGCTGAAGGGGCCGGGCGTGACGCTGTTCGAGGTGCTCGCCGCGACCGAGTACGTCACGCCGGCGGTCGAGATCATCGATGCGCGCATCGAGCAGTTCGACCGCGAGACCAAGGTGATCCGCAAGGTGTTCGACACAATCTCCGACTTCGCGGCCAACGCCGGCATCGTGATGGGCGGCCGGCCGGTGCGGCCGCACGACGTGGACCTGCGCTGGGTCGGGGCCATGCTCTACAAGAACGGCGTGATCGAAGAGACCGGCCTGGCCGCCGGCGTGCTGAACCACCCGGCCACCGGGGTGGCCTGGCTGGCCAACAAGATCGCGCCGTTCGATGAGCAGCTCAACGTCGGCGACGTCGTGCTCGCCGGCTCGTTCACGCGCCCGACACCGGCCGTGGCGGGCGACAACCTCCATGTCGACTACGGCCCGCTGGGCTCGGTCGCGTTCCGATTCGTCTGAGGAATCCTCTTCATGATCAAGATGCCCGTGAACACCTTCAAGCAGGCGATGCACGACCAGCAGCGCCAGATCGGCCTGTGGGTCAGCCTGGCCGGGCCGTACACCGCCGAGGCCGTGGCCAGCACCGGCTTCGACTGGCTGCTGATCGACGGCGAGCACGCACCCAACGACGTGCGCAGCCTGCTGGCCCAGCTGCAGACCGTGGCCGCGTACCCGGTGCATCCGATCGTTCGGCCGGTGGTCGGCGATGTTGCGCTGATCAAGCAGTTGCTCGACGCGGGCGCGCAGACCTTGCTGATCCCGATGGTCGAGACCGCCGAGCAGGCCGCGCAGATGGTCGCGGCCACGCGTTACCCGCCGCGCGGCATTCGGGGCGTGGGCAGCGGCGGGGCGCGTGCGTCGCGGTGGAGTGGTGTGGCCGACTATGCGCACCAGGCCGACGACCAGATGTGCGTGCTGGTTCAGGTCGAGAGCGTGCGCGGCCTGGCCAACCTCGCCGAGATCTGCGCGGTCGAAGGCGTCGACGGCGTGTTCTTCGGGCCGGCCGATCTGTCGGCATCCATGGGTCACCTCGGCAACGCGAACCACCCGGACGTGCTGAAGGCCATCGATGACGGCATCCAGACCATACGCGCCGCGGGCAAGGCGCCGGGTATCCTCGTGTTCGACCGGGCGCTCGGCCAGCGCTACGTTGATGCCGGCGTGCTGTTCATCGCCGTGGGCGTGGATGCAATGCTGCTCACCAAGGCCTGTCGCGACCTGTCGGCGTCCTACCGCTGAGGGGCATGCGATGACTGTCAGCACCGACGAACACAGCCTGCGCGTGCAGCTCGCGGCCACCTACCGCATCTTCGACATGATGGGGTGGACCGAGCTGATCTACAACCACATCTCGCTGCGCGTGCCGGGGCCCGAGACCCACTTCCTGATCAACCCGTTCGGGCTGCACTACAGCGAGGTCACGGCGTCCAACCTGCTGAAGATCGACCTGCAGGGCAACATCATCGGCGACAGCCGCTGGCCCTTCAACCCGGCCGGTTTCACGCCGCATGCGACCATCCACGCCGGCATCCCGGACGCGCACTGCGTGATGCACGTGCACACGACCGCCGGCATGGGCGTGGCGTGCCTCGAAGAAGGCCTGTCGCCCAGCAATTTCTACTCGGCGCAGCTGCACGGCAAGCTCGCGTACCACGACTTCGAGGGCATCACGGTGCATGCCGACGAAGGGCCGCGGCTGCTGAAAAGCATAGCCAACAAGCCGGCGGTGATCTTGCGCAACCACGGGCTGCTGGCCTGGGGCGACGGCATTCCGCGCACCTTCGCCGTGCTGTGGCTGTTGCAGCGCGCGTGCGAGATCCAGCTCGCGACGCAATCGATGGGGCGGCCGCGCCTGATCAGCGACCAGATTCAGCGAAAATGCACCGAGGACTCGTTGCAGTTCAACGCCAAATTCGGCGCAGGGCAGGACGTGTTCGATGCGCTGGTGCGCAAGCTTGACCGCGTCGACACCAGCTACCGAAGCTGATTGTCGGAGCGGCCATGGCCCTGATTCAATACCTGACCCACATCAACATCGAGTTCGGCGCGCGCAAGCTGCTCGCCGCCGAATGCGAGCGCGTCGGCATCAAGAAGCCGTTGATCGTCACCGACGCCGGCGTGCGCGCGGCCGGTGTGCTGGCGATGGTCGAAGAAGCGCTGCCGCCCGCGTTGCGCGGCCCGGTCTTCGACGGCACGCCGCCCAACCCGACCGAGGCCGCCGTTCGCGCCGCGACACTGGTGTTCAACGAGCACGGCTGCGACGGCATCATCGCGGTGGGCGGCGGCTCGTCGCTCGACTGTGCCAAGGGCGTCGCGATCGCTGCGCGCCACCCCGGCCCGCTGAAGACCTACGCGACCATCGAAGGCGGCAGCGCCAAGATCACCGAAGCCGCGGTGCCGACGATCGCGGTGCCGACGACCTCGGGCACCGGCAGCGAGGTCGCCCGCGGCGCGATCGTGATCGTCGACGACGGCCGCAAGCTCGGCTTCCATTCGTGGCACCTGATGCCGCGCGCGGCAGTCTGCGACCCCGAGCTCACCTTCGGACTGCCACCCAAGCTCACCGCGGCGACCGGCATGGACGCGATCGCGCACTGCATGGAAACCTTCATGGCCGCGCTGTTCAACCCGCCGGCCGACGGCATCGCGCTCGACGGCTTGGCGCGCGGCTGGGCCCACATCGAGAAGGCGACGCGCGACGGCCAGGACCGCGAGGCGCGTCTGAACATGATGAGCACGTCGGTGCAGGGCGCGCTGGCATTCCAGAAGGGCCTGGGCTGCGTGCACTCGCTGAGCCACTCGCTGGGCGGCAAGAACCCACGGCTGCACCATGGCACGCTCAACGCCGTCTTTCTGCCGGCCGTGATCGCGTTCAACGCGAGCGCCGAGAGCGTGATCAAGGACAAGCGCCTGGAGCGCATGGCCACCGCGATGGGCTTGGCGAGCGCCGGCGACATCGGGCCGGCGATCAAGGCGATGAACGCGCGGCTCGGGCTGCCGGCGGGCTTGGCCGAGATGGACGTGCCCGTCGAGTGGTACGACCGCATCATCGAGGGCGCGCTCGCCGACCACACGCACAAGACCAACCCGCGTGTCGCGACGGCGGACGACTACCGGGCGATGCTGGTCGCGTCGATGTAGGGCTCGTCACGGTGCCAAAAACAAGGCCCGGGTTCTCGCGAACCCGGGCCTTGTCGTTTTTGGAGCAACGAGCGCTATTGCAGCGCGACCTCGACGCGCCGCGCCTCGGCGTTGCCGCCGCTGCCGGTCAGGGTCTCGGGTTTCTTCAGTTCGATCTTGTCGTCGGCGATGCCGGCCGCCTTCAGCGCCGCGCTGACGGCCTCGGCACGCTGCTTGGCCAGGGCCTCGTTCGCAGCCGCATCGCCGGTCGAGTCGGTGTAGCCGCTGACGACCGCCTTCTTGCCGGCCGCCACACCCTTGGCCACGTCGGCCAACGCGTCGTTGGCACCTGTCGCCAGATCGGCCTTGCCGCTGGCGAAGTAGAACTTCACGACACCGTTTTCGACCTTGAACGACGCGCCGTCGGTCGCCGCGATGACGGTAGCGGCCACAGGTGTCGCTGCCTGCGTACTCGTGCCCGCGGGCAGCAGCGGCACGATCAGCAGCGCGACGATGTTGATGATCTTGATCAGCGGGTTCACGGCCGGGCCGGCGGTGTCCTTGTACGGATCGCCGACCGTGTCGCCGGTCACCGCGGCCTTGTGGGCCTCGCTGCCCTTGCCGCCGTGGTGGCCGTCCTCGATGTACTTCTTCGCGTTGTCCCAGGCGCCGCCGCCGGTGCACATCGAGATCGCGACGAACAAGCCGGTCACGATGGTGCCCATCAGCATGCCGCCGAGTGCGGCCGGCCCGAGCAGCAGGCCAACCAGGATGGGCACGACCACCGGCAGCAGGCTGGGGATCACCATTTCCTTGATCGCCGCGGTGGTCAGCATGTCGACCGCCTTGCCGTACTCGGGCTTGGCCGTGCCTTCCATGATGCCTTTGATGTCGCGGAACTGGCGTCGCACTTCAACGACGACCGCCCCCGCGGCACGGCCCACCGCCTCCATCGCCATCGCACCGAACAGGTAGGGGATCAGCCCGCCGATGAACAGGCCGACGATCACCTTCGGGTCGCTCAGGTCGAAGCTCACGCTGATGCCGCGGCCTTCGAGCGAGTGCGTGTAGTCGGCGAACAGCACCAGCGCGGCCAGGCCGGCCGAGCCGATCGCGTAGCCCTTGGTCACTGCCTTGGTGGTGTTGCCGACCGCATCGAGCGGGTCGGTCACGTCGCGCACGCTCTTCGGCAGCTCGGCCATCTCGGCGATGCCGCCGGCGTTGTCGGTGATCGGGCCGTAGGCGTCGAGCGCGACGACGATGCCGGCCATGCTCAGCATCGAGGTCGCGGCGATCGCGATGCCGTACAGCCCCGCGAGCCAGTACGACACCAGGATCGCGGCGCAGACGAACAGCACCGGCCAGGCGGTCGAGCGCATCGACACGCCCAGGCCGGCGATGATGTTGGTGCCATGACCAGTGGTCGAGGCCTGTGCGATGTGCTGCACCGGGCTGTACTGCGTGCCGGTGTAGAACTCGGTGATCCAGACCAGTGCGGCAGTCAGCACCAGGCCGACGGCGCAGGTACCGAACAGCTTCAGGTGCGTGCCGGCACCGAGCGCGTCGGCCGGCATCACGCTGGTGGTGACGAAGTAGAACGCGATCAGCGACAGCACGCCGGCCACCGCCAAGCCCTTGTACAAGGCCGGCATCACGTTCTTCATGCCCGGCGAGGCCTTCACGAAGAAGCAGCCGATGATGGACGCGATGATGGACACGCCGCCCAGCATCAGCGGGTAGATCACCGCCGACATCGTGGCCGCGCCCTTCACGACAAGGGCACCCAGCGCCATCGTCGCGATCAGCGTCACGGCGTAGGTCTCGAACAGGTCGGCCGCCATGCCGGCGCAGTCGCCGACGTTGTCGCCGACGTTGTCGGCGATCACCGCCGGGTTGCGCGGGTCGTCTTCGGGGATGCCCGCCTCGACCTTGCCGACCAGGTCGGCGCCCACATCCGCGCCCTTGGTGAAGATGCCGCCGCCCAGCCGCGCGAAGATCGAGATCAGCGAGGCGCCGAACGCGAAGCCCAGCATGGGCTTGAGCGACTTGGACAGGTCGGCGACGTTGGCGCCGCTGCCGGTGAGGACCATGAAGAACAGCGCGACCCCCAGCAGGCCCAGGCCGACCACCAGCATGCCGGTGATCGCGCCGCCCTTGAAGGCGACATCGAGCGCGGGCCCGATGCCCTTGGTCGCCGCCTGCGCGGTGCGCACGTTGGCCTTGACCGACACGTTCATGCCGATGAAGCCGCAGGCGCCCGAGAGCACCGCGCCGAGCACGAAGCCCACCGCCGAGGTGACGTCGAGAAAGATGCCGATCAGGATCGCGAGCACGACGCCGACCAGTGCGATCGTCTTGTACTGCCGCGCCAGATAGGCAGCGGCCCCTTGCTGGATCGCACCGGCGATCTCCTGCATGCGCGCATTGCCCGCATCCTGGCTGAGGATCCAGCTTCGCTGCACGAAGCCGTAGACGACTGCGGCGAGGCCGCAGGCCAGCGCGAAGTAGAGCGCCATCGAGGTGTTGATCAAGGGGTGTCCTTTCTCGTCGATTGCAAGGTGAAATGGCTTGCCGGTCAGGGGTCTCGGCCCGATTGAGGCACGGGGCATGCTACGGGCCAAGCCCTTGATCTCGGCATGGTGTTTTCCAGCGGTCGCCGTCATCGGGGCGCGCGCGTCAGGGCCCCGCAAGCCGTGCGCATAAAATCGGGTTTTCCCCGAGCATCGAAGAACCACCATGAGCCTGCACAAAGTCACCCCGGGTGCGAAAGCGCCTGACGAGTTCAACGTCATCATCGAGATCCCGATGAACGCCGACCCGATCAAATACGAGGTCGACAAGGCGAGTGGCGCATTGTTCGTTGACCGTTTCATGACAACGGCGATGCACTACCCCTGCAACTACGGTTACATCCCGCAAACGCTGGCCGATGACGGCGACCCGGTCGACGTGCTCGTGATCACGCCGTTCGCGCTGTCGCCCGGCGTGGTCGTCACCTGCCGCCCGATCGGCGTGCTGAAGATGGACGACGAGGCCGGTGGCGACAGCAAGCTGCTCGCCGTGCCCATCGACAAGGTCCTGCCGATCTACACCCACTGGCAAAAGCCCGAGGACATCAACCAGATGCGCCTGAAGGCGATCCAGCATTTCTTCGAGCACTACAAAGACCTCGAAGCCGGCAAGTGGGTCAAGGTCAAGGGCTGGGAAGGCCCGGAATCCGCCAAGGAAGAGATCCGCCAAGGCCTGGCCGCGTACAAGCCCGCGTAAAGAATCATGGCTTCGGCAGGGGCGCCTACACTGCGCGCTCCCTGTCTCGTTGATCGGCCCATGCTGAAGCCTTTGCGTGTGTTGTGCCTGCTCGCCGCCCTGGCGAGCCCCGCCTTGCTGATCGCGCAGACGCTGCCCGCCGGCGTGACCAGCGTCCGCTCCGTCGAGGGCATAGACGAGTACCGGCTGGCCAACGGCCTGCAGGTGCTGCTTGTGCCGGACGGCTCTAAGCCGACGACGACTGTCAACCTGACCTACCGTGTCGGCTCGCGCTACGAGAACTACGGCGAGACCGGCATGGCCCACCTGCTGGAGCACATGCTCTTCAAGGGCACACCCAAGAACCCCAAGGTCTGGGGCGAGTTCCAGAAGCGCGGGCTCGAGGCCAATGGCAGCACCTGGCTGGACCGCACCAACTACACCGCGGTGCTGGCCGTCAACGACGACAACCTGAAGTGGTATATCGGCTGGCTGGCCGACGCGATGGTCAACAGCTTCATCGCGCGCAAGGACCTCGACACCGAGATGACGGTGGTCCGCAACGAAATGGAAAGCGGCGAGAACAGCCCGGATCGCATCCTGCTGCAGCGCACGATGGCGCTGATGTACGACTGGCACAACTACGGTCACGACACGATAGGCGCACGCGCCGACGTCGAGAACGTCGACATCCCGCGCCTGCAGGCCTTTTACCGCCAGTACTACCAGCCCGACAACGCGACCTTGGTGGTGTCGGGCAAGCTCGACGAAACCCGGGTGCTGGCGTGGATTGCGCAATCGTTCGGCGCCATCAAGAAGCCGACCCGCAAGCTGCCGACGCTGTACACGCTGGACCCCACGCAGGACGGCGAACGCAGCGTGACCCTGCGCCGCAACGGCGGCGCGCCGGTGATCTACGCCGGCTACCACGTGCCGGCCGGCGCGTCGGTGGACTATGCGGCCGTCGACCTGCTGCGCGTGGTGCTGGGCGACACACCGTCCGGGCGGCTGCACAAACGGCTGACCGACAAGCAGCTCGCGGCCAGCACCTACGCGTTCGGCTTCGGGCTGCACGACCCAGGCTTCTTCATCGCCGGCGCCGGGCTGGCGCCGGGGCAGGACGTGGACAAGGCACGCAGTGAACTGCTCGCAGCGGTCGAGTCGCTGAAGACCGAGCCCGTCACCGCCGAGGAACTGCAGCGCGCGAAGGTCAAGTGGCTCAACGAATGGGAGCAGGCTTTCACCAACCCCGAGACCATCGGCCTGGCGCTGTCGGAGTCGGTCGCGCAGGGCGACTGGCGCATGTTCTTCCTGATGCGCGACCGGGTGCAGGCGATGACGCTGGCCGATGTGCAGCGCGTCGCCGAGGCCTACCTGGTCCCGGACAACCGCACGCTCGCGACCTATGTGCCGACCGACAAGCCGCAGCGCGCCCCGGCGCCGGTGCGCGTCGACATCGCCGAGGTGATGAAGACCTTCAAGCCGGCCGCGGCCGCGGCCAAGGTCGAGGCCTTCGACGCGACGCCGGCCAACATCGACGCGCGCACGCAGAGCTTCGCGGCCGGCGCGCTGAAGGTCGGGCTGCTGCCCAAGGGCACGCGCGGCGGCGCGGTCACCGGCGAGCTGATGCTGCGCTTCGGTGACGAGAACACCACGCGAGGCCTGGGCGAGGTTGGCAGCACGGTCGCCGCGATGCTGGAGCAGGGCACGAGCAGCCTGTCGCGCCAGCAGGTGCAGGACCGGCTCGACGCGCTGAAGACCGAGTTGCAGATCAGCGGCTCGGGCAACCAGGTGACGGTGGCCTTCAACTCGCGGCGCGAGCAGCTGCCGGCGGCGATCGCGCTGATCGGCGACTTGCTGCGGCATCCGTCGCTGACGCCCGAGGCGCTCGACGAAGTGCGGCGCCAGGCCTTGGCCGCGATCGAGCAGCAGCGCAAGGAGCCGCAGTTCGTCGCGAAGAACGCGCTCGCACGCCTGAACAACCCGTACCCGCGCGGTGACCTGCGCTACGAGCGCACGCCCGACGAGATGGTCGAGGACGTGAACGCGCTGACGCCGCAGCAGCTGCGCGACTTCCACACCCGCTTCTACGGCGCGAGCACCGGCGAGTTCGCGGCGGTGGGCGACATCGACGTGGCGGCGACGCGTGCGGCGCTCGAGACCGCGTTCGCGGGCTGGGCCGGCCAGACGCCGTACACGCGGCTGCCGCGACCGGCGCAGCCGCCCAAGCCGGCACGCCTGCTGCTCGCGACGCCGGACAAGCAGAACGCCTTCCTGTTGGTGCGCGAGAGCGTGCCGCTGAACAACACCGACGCCGACTACCCGGCACTGCTGATGGCCGACTACCTGCTCGGCGGCGGCACCAGCTCGCGCGTGTGGAAGCGCGTTCGCGAGGCCGAGGGTCTGTCGTACGGCGTGGGCACCGGTATCTCGTGGAACCGCTTCGAACCCAATTCGGCCTGGCAGGGCTATGCGATCTTCGCGCCGCAGAACCGCGCCAAGGTCGAGACCGCGTTCAACGAGGAAGTTGCTCGCGCGCTGAAGGACGGCTTCACGGCTCAGGAACTGACCGAGGGCGTCAGCAGCTTTCTGGGCTATCGGCGGCTGAACCGGGCGCAGGACTCATATGTCGCCGGCGCGATCCGTGAGAACCAGCAGCTGGGCATCCGCTTCGCACGCGAGGCCGAGGTCGACGCCGCGATAGCCAAGCTGACGTTGGCCCAGGTCAACGCGGCGCTGCGCAAGTACCTGAAGCCGGGCGACTTCGCCGCTGCCTACGCCGGTGACTTCAAGCCTTGAACGGACGGCGCACGTTCAACTCGTCGAGGTAGTCGACGACCCCGGCACCTTCGCGCGCCAGGAAGTCGCCGACCGCCTGCGCGAACTGCGGGTGCGCGAGCCAGTGCGCCGACCAGGTCTGCACCGGCAGCAGGCCGCGCGCCATCTTGTGCTCGCCCTGCGCGCCGCCCTCGAAGCGAACGTAGCCGTTCGCGATGCACCAGGCCAGCGGCCGGTAGTAGCAGGCCTCGAAGTGCAGGCAGGGGACGTGTTCGGTCGCGCCCCAATAGCGGCCGAATGCGGTCTTGCGGACCGGGTCGATGCAGACCAGCGAAGCCGCGATGCGCTCGCCGCCGCGTGACGCGACGAACAGCAGCCAGTTCTCTGGCATCGTGTCTGCCATGCGAGCGAAGAAGTCGCGCGTCAGGTAGGGCGTGGAGCGGTGCTCGCGATAGGTCTGGCAGTAGCAGCGGTAAAAGAAGTCCCAATCGTTCGCGGTGATCTGCGCGCCCTCGAGTTCGGCGAAGACAACGTCGGCCTCGGCGACCTTGCGCCGCTCCTGCTGGATCTTCTTGCGCTTCTCGCGCTGCAGGCTGGCTAGGAAGGCGGTGAAGTCGGGCCACGGTGCGGCCTCGGGCTGGGTCCAGTGGAACTGCACCGTGCTGCGCATCATCCAGCCCTCGTCGCGCGCCGCCTGCTGGTCGGCTTCGTCGAGAAACAGCACATGGGCCGATGAGAGCTTGGCGTCGCGCGCCAGCTGCTGCATCGCGCGCAACAGCACGCGGCGCGCGGTCGCATCGCGCGCCATCAGCCGCGGCCCGGGCACCGGCGTGAACGGCACGGCGCTGAGCAGCTTCGGGTAATAGCTCAGGCCGTGGCGCTGGTAGGCGTCGGCCCAGGCCCAGTCGAACACGTACTCGCCGTAGGAGTGCTCCTTCAGGTACAGCGGGCAGGCGGCGACCAGCGTCTCGCCCTCGAACACCGCGAGGAACTGCGGCAGCCAGCCGGTTTCGGCAACAGCGCTGGCGGACCGGTGCATCGCCAGCAGGTAGGCGTGCCGCATGAAGGGCGTGCTGCTCGGGGCCGCGCAAAGCAATGATTCCCACGCGGTGGCGGCTATCGCGCCGGGGTCGTCCAACACCCGAATGACATAATCGTTCGAGGCCTTTTCAGCAGTGGCCGACTTCATCTCATCCTTCCAACTTTCATGTCAGCACAACCCCCGGTGATCGTCGCCCTGGCGCAGCTCAATGCCACCGTCGGCGACCTCGCCGGCAACGGCCGACGCATCGTGGCCGCGGCACGCGAGGCCTATGCGCAAGGGGCGCGCCTGGTGCTCACGCCCGAACTCGGCCTGTGCGGCTACCCGCCCGAAGACTTGCTGCTGCGCCCGGCGTTCATGCAGGCCTGCGCCGAGGCACTGGCCGATTGCGCGCGTGCGTTGGCCGACTTGCCGGGTCTGTTCGTGGTCGTGGGGCATCCGCATCAGTTCGGTGATCGGGGCGATGTTAGGTCGAACTCGGTGTCGGTGCCGCAGCGCTACAACGCGGCCTCGGTGCTGAGTGGGGGTTCGGTGCTCGCGACCTATTGCAAGCGCGAGTTGCCCAACTACCAGGTGTTCGACGAGCGCCGTTATTTCGCCTCGGGCCGCGACACCGGGCAGGGCGCGGTGGTGTTCGAGGTGCAAGGCCTGAAGTTCGGCCTGAACATCTGCGAAGACGCCTGGTTCGACGAGCCGGGCCGCACCGCGAAGGCGGCCGGTGCACAAGTGTTGTGCGTCATCAATGCCTCGCCCTTCCACCTGGGCAAGGTGGCCGAGCGCGAAGAGCGCATGGCCGAGCGCGCGCGCGACCTGGCGCTGCCGCTGGTGTATGCCCATATGGCGGGTGGTCAGGACGAGGTGGTGTTCGACGGCGCCTCGTTCGCACTCGACGCGACCGGTGCGGTGACGGCCCGCGCACCGATGTTCGACGAGGCGCTGCCGCTGATCGAGTTCGTGGCCGGGGTGCCGCGCGGTGTGGTTGCCGCGGTGCCGAGCATCGAAGCGCAGGCCTGGGCCGCGCTGGTGGTCGGTGTGCGCGACTACGTCAACAAGAACGGCTTCCCCGGCATCATCATCGGCCTGAGCGGCGGCATCGACTCGGCGCTGGTGCTGGCGATCGCGGTCGATGCGCTGGGCGCCGAGCGGGTGCGCACCGTGATGATGCCGTCGCCGTACACGGCCGACATCTCGTGGATAGACGCGCGCGACATGGCGCAGCGCCTGGGCGTGCGCTACGACGAGATCAGCATCGTGCCGATGTTCGAAACCTTCAAGGCGAGTCTGGCCGACGAATTCAAGGGCCGCGCCGAGGACGCGACCGAAGAGAACATCCAGGCCCGCATCCGCGGCACGCTGCTGATGGCACTGTCGAACAAATTCGGCTCCATCGTGCTGACCACCGGCAACAAGAGCGAGATGGCGACCGGTTACTGCACGTTGTACGGCGACATGGCGGGTGGTTTTGCGGTCATCAAGGACGTGGCCAAGACGCTGGTCTACCGGCTCGCCGAGTGGAAGAACGCGCAGGGCGCAGAGGTGATCCCGGTGCGCATCATCACGCGCCCGCCATCGGCCGAGCTGCGGCCCGACCAGAAGGACCAGGACAGCCTGCCGCCCTACGAGGTGCTCGACGGCATCCTGCAGCGCTACATGGAGCAGGACCAGGGCATCGACGAGATCGTCGCGGCCGGTTATGCGGCCGCCGACGTCGAGCGCGTGACCAAGCTGATCAAGATCAACGAGTACAAGCGCCGGCAGTCGCCGGTCGGGATCCGCATCACGCACCGCGCGTTCGGGCGCGACTGGCGCTACCCGATCACCTCGAAGTTCCGCGCGTAGACTAGACTCAGTTCAGTGCAACACTTGCTGGAGCCGGCCATGAAACAGATCACCGCGATTGTCAAACCCTTCAAGCTCGAAGAAGTGCGCGAGGCGCTGGGGCAGGTGGGGGTGACCGGGCTGACCGTCACCGAAGTCAAGGGCTTCGGCCGTCAGAAGGGCCACACCGAGCTGTACCGCGGCGCCGAGTACGTGGTCGACTTCCTGCCCAAGGTCAAGCTCGAGGTCGTCGTCAAGGACACCGACGTCGACCGCTGCATCGAGGCCATCGTGAAAGCCGCCAAGACCGGCAAGATCGGCGACGGCAAGATCTTCGTCACGTCGATCGAGCAGGTCATTCGCATCCGCACCGGCGAGACCAACGACGACGCGGTCTGAGGACGGCGTCCGGCCGGGTCAGGTGCGGCGGTAGTCGCCGCTGACCTGCGGCGCCAGGTCGACCAGGTGCTGCAGCAGCGCTGTCGGGTCGTCGCCGACGTGCAGCAGTTCGGTCTGTGCGGTCGTCATGAAGCCGTGTTCGCGGCTGTGCGCCAGAAAGCCCAGCAGCGCGTCGTAGTAGCCCGCCACGTTGAGCAGGCCCAGCGGCTTGACGTGGTAGCCGAGCTGGCGCCAGGTCCAGACCTCGAACAGCTCCTCGAAGGTGCCGATGCCGCCCGGCAGGGCCACGAAGGCATCGCTGCGTTCGGCCATCATGGTCTTGCGTTCGTGCATGGTCTGCACGACATGCAGCTCGGTCAGCCCGCGGTGGCCGAGTTCGCGGCCCATCAGCGACTCCGGGATCACGCCGATGACCTGGGCGCCGGCGGCGAGCGCCGCGTCGGCGACCTCGCCCATCAGCCCGGCGCGTCCGCCGCCATAGACGAGTTGCCAGCCGCGCCGACCGATCTCGGTGCCCACGGTTCGTGCGGCTTCAGCATAGGCTGGCAGTTCTCCGGGTCGGGAACCGCAGTACACGCAGACTGAGAAGGGATGCATGGTGGATTCAGCTCATGAAGCGTTGCCACAGCGCGGCAAGCCAGATGCCGCCGCACAGCAGCAACGAAAGCAGCACGGCCGCGCTCGCGAGGTCCTTGGCGCGTTTGGACAGGTCGTGGATCTCGAACGAGACGCGGTCGATCGCCGCTTCGATGCCCGAGTTCAACAGCTCGACGATCAGCACCAGCATCACCGAGCCGACCAGCAGCGCGACCTCGACCCAGCCGCGGCCGACCCAAAAGGCGAGCGGCAGCATCACGACGGCGAGCCAGAACTCCTGGCGGAACGCGCTTTCGCCGCGGTAGGCGGCGATCAGGCCGGCCGTCGAGTAGCCGGTGGCGTGGATGACCCGGTTCAGGCCGGTGCGTCCCTTGTGCGGATTCGTCATGCGGCCGGATTATCAGCGCGCCGCTGCGGCAAGGCCGTGACCAGCCGCGTGCTGCACAGCGCGTCGTGCCAGAACTGGCGCTGCGGGTGCAGCAGCGCGAGCAGCGCGTAGGCGACCACGCCGATGCCGATCGCGGCCAGGCCCTGCCAGCGCGTCCAGTGGTTCAACGCCGCGATCGCGGCGGCCGGCGCGAACCAGGCGCAGCTGGCGACGAAGCGCATCAGCGCGCGCGGCTGGCTCAGGGGGCCGCCGTCGGCCGTGACGACGCGGATGTGCCAGGTCTGCATCGGCAGGGTCTGCCCGCGCGCCGACCAGAACCAACTGAAGTACACCGCGTAGATCAGCAGCGTGATGGCACGCAACGAGGTGTCGCTCTGCAAAGGATGCTGATGGCCGGTGAGGGCGACGAAGAGCGCGCCGATGGCGCCGGGGATCAGACCGATGCCGAACAGCAACAGGCCTTCGTAGACAAATGACGCCATGCGCCGCTTCAGGCTGGGCGTGCTGCCCGCAGCATCTGGCGCACCCGTCATTGCGGCGCGGCAGCCCCGGGGGCGGGGGTGGCGGCCGACCGCACGGCGGCGGCACCCTGCGGCCCCCGTTGCGGCAACAGGGTGGCCTTGTCGACGAAGCCGGGGGTTGCCGCGATCTTGGGCAATCCGGTTTGTTGATGCATGGGCGGCGCGGGGCGCTTGGTGATCGGCGACGTCGTGGCGCCCGGGCTGGCCTGCACGACGACCGGCGCGATCACCTTGGGACGCGCGGTGAGCGCCGGGTTGGGGACGATGTTGGACTTGGCCTGCGAGTCGCGTGCCGCCGCCTTGCTGTCGAGGCCCACCGTCGAGGACGCCGCCGGGGCGGCGCGCGCGGCAAGGCGCCGCTTTTCCTCGGGGGGAAGGGCCTGGTAGGCGTCCCAACGCGCTTTGCGATCGGTGGCCGGCAACTGCTTGGCTTCCTGGAAGTTGAGCCGCGCCTGGCTGCGCTGTTGCGGCGTCAGCCGCGCCCATTCGGTCATGCGCTCCTGAATGCGCGACTGTTCCTCCGGGGGCATGGTCGGGAAGCGCGTCGACATCTCCAACCACTTCTGCTTGTGTTGCGCCCCGATGGCGGGCCATTCACGCTCGAGCGGCTTCAGCAGCGTCTGCTGGGCGGGCTTGAGCTCTTGCCAGCGCACGCCTTGCTCGGCGGCAGGCTTGGCGGTCTTGGTCAGCGGCGCAGACGCGCTGCCGCCTTGCGCGCCGACCCAGAACGGCAACGCACACCCGGCCACGCAAACGAGCAGCACGCCGACGACACGCCGACGGCGTTGGGCGCGATCGTTCACGGGCGTCATGGGCGCCCCGTTCACTCGTCCGGCGTTTTCAGGAACTCGGCGAAGCCGGCGTCGCTGTAGGCCTTGGGCGGGAGGTCGTCGGACAGCAACGCGGTGTCGACCTCTGCAGCGACCGAGACCTGGGCGTTGTCCTGCCAGCGCTGGATCAGCACCAGACCCGCCACCAGGGCGAGCGCCGGCAGCACCGCCGCGGCCTTGAACCACCAGCCCGAGCCGGCCAAACCCATGATCAACGCACCTGCACGCGTCACGCCTTGCTTGGGAGCGGCTTCGGCGCTGCGCGTGGCGCGGGCGCGCTCCAGCGCACGTTCGCGGGCGAAGCGCAGGCGCTCGGTCACGTCGGCGCCGAGATCTTGCGAGCGTTCGCTGAGGCGGGCGGTCACGCGCAGGGCAAAGCGCGTCTGCATGGCGTCCAGCGTGGCCGTGGGTGCCAAGGCGTCGAATGCGGGGGCGGGATGGGTCAGTTGGTTCATAGTGATATTCCCTTTGCCTTCAGGGCGGTGGACAAGGCGTGCACCGCGCGCGAGCAATGCGTCTTGACACTTCCCTCCGAACAGCCCATGGCAGCAGCGGTCTCGGCGACATCGAGTTCCTCCCAGTAACGCAGCAGGAAGGCTTCCCGTTGACGTCCCGGCAATTGCGCCACCTGGGCCTCGATGGCTAGCAGGATCTGAGCCCGAGACACGGTGTCGGCCGTGCTCTCGGACGCGAGTGACCCGCCCAGGGCCTCCAAAGTTTCAAGAATGTCGAAATCGCCGTCGCTGCCGGCGGATTCGAAATCCGAAAAGTTCCGGACCACGGCGTTGCGCACCTTCTGGCGCCGGAACCAGTCCATCGTCGCGTTCGAGAGGATGCGCTGAAACAACAGCGGCAACTCGGCGGCCGGACGATCCGCGTATTTTTCTGAGAGTCGGATCATCGTGTCCTGCACGATGTCGAGTGCGGCGTCTTCGTCGCGCACCGCGTACAGCGTGCGTTTGAAGGCACGTTTGTCGACGCTCTTCAGAAAGTCGGAGAGTTCTTTGTCTGAGGCCAAAAGCGCGTTGCCAAGAGAAGAGGTGCCCGCAATCAGGCGGCGCGATTATCTCACTGCAAAGCAATGTCAACGGAAGGCCGGCGGCGGCGCGACAAAGCAGTGACATAATCACGGGTTGCACGACAGTTCTGGTCGAACACGGGCCGCCCAACCGGGGCGCCATGTGCTTCGACCCTCAGGCACCACACCCGTCTCACGAGGATGAGGAGAGGTGCACCGATGGTTTTTCGTCAGAGAAATTCACAAAGGTTCTCGAACATGGACATTTCCCCCACCGAAATGAAGCGGGCCGCCTCAGCGCAGCCGCAACAACCCCCCGCCGAGCCGAACGGCTCCGAAATCCTGATCAAGTGCCTCCAGGCCGAGAACGTCAAGTTCCTCTGGGGCTATCCGGGTGGCGCGGTTCTCTACATCTACGACGCGCTCTACAAGCAAGAGACCATCGAGCACGTATTGGTGCGCCATGAGCAGGCCGCCGTGCACGCGGCCGACGGCTACGCGCGTGCCACCGGCGAGGTCGGCGTGGCGCTCGTCACCTCGGGCCCGGGCGTCACCAATGCGGTCACCGGCATCGCGACGGCCTACATGGACTCGATCCCGATGGTGATCATCACCGGGCAGGTGCCGACGCCGGCGATCGGGCTCGACGCTTTCCAGGAATGCGACACCGTCGGCATCACGCGGCCCATCGTCAAGCACAACTTCCTGGTGAAGGATGTTCGCGAACTGGCGATGACGCTGAAGAAGGCCTTCCATATCGCGCGAACCGGTCGCCCTGGTCCGGTGGTCGTCGACATTCCGAAGGATGTGTCGATGGCCAAGACTTCGTTCTACTACCCCGAGCGCGTCGAGATGCGCTCGTACAACCCGGTGCGCAAGGGCCACGGCGGGCAGATCCGCAAGGCCGTGCAACTGTTGCTGGCCGCCAAGCGTCCCTACATCTACACCGGTGGCGGCGTGGTGCTGGGCAATGCGCAGGGCGAGTTGCGCGAACTGGCGAACCTGCTCGGCTTCCCGGTCACGAACACGCTGATGGGCCTGGGCGCGATGCCCGCGAGCGACCCGAAGTTCCTCGGCATGCTGGGCATGCACGGCACCTATGAAGCCAACATGACGATGCAGAGCTGCGATGTGCTGCTCGCCGTCGGGGCACGCTTCGACGACCGGGTGATCGGCAACCCCAAGCACTTCGCGTCGGTCGAACGCAAGATCATCCACGTCGACATCGACCCGTCGTCGATCTCCAAGCGCGTGCGCGTCGACATTCCCATCGTCGGCGACGTGAAGGACGTGCTCCAGGAGCTGATCGCGCAGATCCGCGAAGCCCAGACCAAGCCCGACAAGGCGACGATCTCGGCTTGGTGGGGCCAGATCAACGAGTGGCGCAAGCGCGATTGCCTGGCGTTCAAGAACAGCACCGATGTCATCAAGCCGCAGCACGTGGTGCAGACTCTCTGGGAGCTGACCAAGGACCGCGACACCTACATCACGTCCGACGTCGGTCAACACCAGATGTGGGCCGCGCAGTACTACCGCTTCGACGAGCCGCGGCGCTGGATCAATTCCGGTGGTCTCGGCACGATGGGCGTGGGCCTGCCGTACGCGATGGGCATCAAGCTGGCGAAGCCCGATGCAGACGTGTTCTGCATCACCGGCGAAGGTTCGATCCAGATGTGCATCCAGGAACTCTCGACCTGCCTGCAGTACAAGACGCCGGTCAAGATCGTCTCGCTGAACAACCGCTACCTGGGCATGGTGCGGCAGTGGCAGCAGATCGACTACGGCGGCCGCTACTCGCACAGCTACATGGACGCGCTGCCCGACTTTGTCAAGCTCGCCGAGGCCTACGGCCACGTCGGCCTGCTGGTCGAGAAGCCGTCGGACGTGGAAGGCGCGCTGCGCGAGGCGATCCGCCTGAAGGACCGCACCGTGTTCCTCGACATCCGCACCGACCCGACCGAGAACGTCTGGCCGATGGTGCAGGCGGGCAAGGGCATATCCGAGATGTTGCTGGGCTCCGAAGACCTCTGAGGTGCTGAACGCCGACACGGGGCAGGGCGTTACCGCGCCCCGCACCGGCGCCGGCGACAGGCACCGACGGGCTTCGCCCGAATCGAACTTCCAATCATCGAAAGCAGCGTGGCCAAGGGCCGGTGGTTACCGCCGCCGGTCTGAAGAGCGCGCTGACACGACACCATGAAACACATCATTGCATTGCTGCTCGAGAACGAGCCGGGCGCGCTGTCGCGCGTCGTCGCGCTGTTCTCGGCGCGCGGTTACAACATCGAGAGCCTGACGGTGGCGACGACCGAAGACGCCTCGCTGTCGCGCATGACCATCGTCACCGTCGGTTCCGACGAGGTCATCGAGCAGATCACCAAGCACCTGAACCGGCTGATCGAGGTCGTGAAGGTCGTCGACCTGACCGAAGGCGCGTTCACCGAACGCGAGCTGATGCTGATCAAGGTCCGCGCGGTCGGCAAGGAGCGCGAGGAGATGAAGCGCATGGCCGACATCTTTCGCGGCCGCATCATCGACGTGACAGAAAAGAGCTACACCATCGAACTCACTGGCGACACCAGCAAGCTCGACGCCTTTCTCGAGGCGATCGACCGCACCGCCATTCTTGAAACCGTGCGCACCGGCACCAGCGGGATCGGTCGCGGCGAGCGCATCCTGCGCGTCTAGCCTGATTCAGGCCATCCACCCCCGCGATCCATCATCTGAACCGAAGGAGATAAACATGAAGGTCTATTACGACAAAGACGCCGATCTGAGCCTGGTCAAGGGCAAGAACGTCACCATCATCGGCTACGGCTCGCAAGGCCATGCGCATGCGCAGAACCTGAACGACAGCGGCGTCAAGGTCACGGTCGGCGTGCGCAAGGGCGGGCCGTCGTGGGCCAAAGCCGAAGCGGCCGGCCTGAAGGTCGCCGACGTGGCCGACTCCGTCAAGCAGGCCGACGTCGTGATGATGTTGCTGCCTGACGAGCAGATCGCCACCGTCTACAAGAACGACGTCGAGCCGAACATGAAGCAGGGCGCGTCGCTGGCGTTCGCGCACGGCTTCAACGTGCACTACGGCCAGGTCGTGCCGCGCGCCGACCTCGACGTGTGGATGGTCGCACCGAAGGCCCCGGGCCACACCGTGCGCTCGACCTACACCCAGGGCGGCGGCGTGCCGCACCTGATCGCCGTGCATGCTGACAAGACCGGCAAGGCGCGCGACCTGGCACTGAGCTACGCGGCTGCGAACGGCGGCGGCAAGGCCGGCGTGATCGAGACCAACTTCCGCGAAGAGACCGAGACCGACCTGTTCGGCGAACAGGCAGTGCTGTGCGGCGGTGCCGTCGAGCTGATCAAGGCCGGCTTCGAGACGCTGACCGAAGCGGGCTACGCGCCCGAGATGGCCTACTTCGAGTGCCTGCACGAGCTCAAGCTCATCGTCGACCTGATCTATGAAGGCGGCATCGCCAACATGAACTACTCGATCTCGAACAATGCCGAGTACGGCGAGTACGTGACCGGGCCGAAGATCGTCACCGAAGAGACCAAGAAGGCGATGCGCCAGGCGCTGAAGGACATCCAGACCGGCGAGTACGCGAAGAGCTTCATCGTCGAGAACCGCGCCGGTGCGCCGACGCTGATGTCGCGCCGCCGCATCACCGCCGAGCACCCGATCGAAGTCGTCGGCGAGCAACTGCGCGCGATGATGCCGTGGATCAAGAAGAACCGCCTGGTCGACCAGTCGAAGAACTGATCTCGCGGAAGTCTGGCGTATCCTCGTCGGGATGAACGAAGCTCCCCATTTACCTGACGACGAGCCCTTGCTCGCGGCCGAGACCCGGCCGCGGCGCAAGGGGCTCTATATGCTGCCCAACGCCATCACGTTGGCGGCGTTGTTCTCCGGTTTCTACGCCATCGTGATGGCGATCAACGGGCGCTTCGAGCTGGCCTGCATCGCGGTGTTCTGCGCCGCCGTGCTTGACAGCCTGGACGGCCGGGTCGCTCGCATGACGAACTCGCAGAGTGCGTTCGGCGAGCAGATGGACAGCCTGTCCGACATGGTCAGCTTCGGCGCCGCGCCGGCGTTGATCGTCTACATCTGGGCGCTCAAAGACCTGGGCAAGGCGGGCTGGATCCCCGCGTTCGTCTACATCTCGGGCGCGGCGCTGCGGCTGGCGCGCTTCAACGTCAACATCGGCGTGGTCGATAAGCGCTTCTTCCAGGGCCTGCCGAGCCCGGCGGCCGCGGCGCTCGTGATCGGGCTGATCTGGGTCGTCGACGATGCGGGCTTCAAGGGCGTGTCGCAGATCCCGGCGCTGGCCTACACGGCGTTCGCGGTGACGCTGTTTGCCGGGTTGTCGATGGTGACGAATGCGCCGTTCTACAGCTTCAAGGTCGTGGGTTCGCGGCGTACCGTGCCCTTCGTCGTGATTGTCGCGATCGCGCTGGCGATTGCACTCGTCGCGCTCGATCCGCCCAAGGTGCTGTTCGCGATCTTCTGCGTCTACGGCTTGTCGGGCTACGGCATCTACGGCTGGCGCAAGATGAAAGGCCGGCGCGCAAGCGTGATCGCCACATCGACGGACGATCCCGACGAACAAGGGTTGCACCGCTGATGCGGCGGCCATTCGCCGTGCTACATTCCAGCCCATGACGTTCGTGCCTGCCATTGCACTGCTGCTACTCCTAGAGGAACCACGGGTTCGCTAGTCAAGCACGTCCACGCGTTTTGAACTTAACGGCCCGTATGCAACCTGCAGCGGGCCGTTTTGTTTTTCAGTCCGTCATTTCTGTGCTGCAGGTCGCCTCCACTCTCATCTGGAACCACCATGTTGAAGCAACCGCAGCAAAAGTACCGCGCTTTCGCGCCGATCAAGTTGAGCGACCGCACCTGGCCCGACGCCGTGCTGACGCAAGCCCCGATCTGGCTCAGCACCGACCTGCGCGACGGCAACCAGGCGCTGATCGAGCCGATGGACCCGCGCCGCAAGCTGAAGATGTTCGAGATGCTGGTGCAGATCGGCTTCAAGGAGATCGAGGTCGGCTTTCCGTCGGCATCGCAGACCGAGTTCGACTTCCTGCGCCTGCTGATCGATGAAGACCGCATTCCTGACGACGTCACGATCCAGGTGCTGACGCAGGCGCGACCCGAGTTGATCACGCGCACCTTCGAGTCGCTGGTCGGCGCCAAGCGCGCCATCGTCCACATGTACAACGCCGTCGCGCCAGTGATGCGCCACGTCGTGCTGGGGCTGGACGAGGACGGCATCGTCGAGCTCGCCACCAAGCATGCCCGCATGATCAAGGATTGCGCCGAGCGCCAGCCCGGCACCGACTGGCGCTTCGAGTATTCGCCCGAGATGTTCTCGGGCACCGAGCTCGCGTTCAGCAAGCGCGTGGTCGATGCGGTGACGGAGGTCTGGCAGGCCACGCCCGAGCGCAAATGCATCGTCAACCTGCCCTCGACGGTCGAGCATTCGACGCCCAACATCTTCGCCGACATGATCGAGTGGATGCACCGCCACCTCGCGCGCCGCGACGGCATCGTGCTGTCGGTGCACCCGCACAACGACCGCGGCACGGGCACGGCGGCGGGCGAGTTTGCGCTGATGGCAGGCGCCGACCGCATCGAGGGCTGTCTGTTCGGCAACGGCGAGCGCACCGGCAACGTCGACCTCGTCAACATCGCACTGAACCTGTACACGCAGGGCGTGGACCCGCAACTCGACTTCTCGGACATCGACGAGGTGCGGCGCTGCGTCGAGCACTGCAACCAGCTGCCGGTGCACCCGCGCCATCCGTATGTCGGCGACCTCGTCTACACCTCGTTCTCGGGCTCGCACCAGGACGCGATCCGCAAGGCCTTCGCGGCGCGCAAGGATGGCGATGTCTGGGACATGCCCTACCTGCCCATCGACCCGAAGGACCTGGGCCGCGGCTACGACGCGGTGATCCGCGTCAACAGCCAGTCGGGCAAGGGCGGCATCGCCTACTTGCTCGAGAGCGAGTACGGCCTCGAGTTGCCGCGCCGACTGCAGATCGAGTTCAGCCAGGTCGTGCAGGCGGTGATGGACGGCGAGGGCAAGGAACTGGCCGCGGCCGACATTTGGCGCATCTTCGAGCACGAGTACGCGATCAACGACGCGGCGCGCGTTCAGGTCTCGCACCCAGCGACCACCGAACAAGTCGGTGGCACGGTTCAACTCGCCGCCGACGTGACGATCGCGCGCCAGGCGTTGCGTGTCTCGGGCGCCGGCACCGGCCCCATCGATGCCTTCGTCGACGGCCTTGCGGCACAGACCGGCGCGCGCATCCGTGTGCTCGATTACCACGAGCATGCGATCGGCAGCGGTGCCGACGCGCGTGCGGTGGCCTACCTCGAACTGCGCATCGGCGCGAGCGGCGAGGGCGGTCAGACGCGCTTCGGGGTCGGCATCGACACCAACATCGTCTCGGCCTCGCTGAAGGCGATCGCCTCGGCGATGAACCGCGCGCAAGGACTGTCGTTCGCCAGCGAGCGCGACACCAGCGTCGCCTAAGATTTCAAGAACTCAACGGAGCAACCGACATGACCGACAAGCTGATCATTTTCGACACCACCTTGCGCGACGGCGAGCAGTCGCCCGGCGCCTCGATGACCAAGGACGAGAAGCTGCGCATCGCACGCCAGCTCGAGCGCTTGAAGGTCGACGTGATCGAGGCCGGCTTCGCGGCCTCGTCCAACGGCGACTTCGAATGCGTGAAGGCGATCGCACATGCGATCAAGGACAGCACGGTCTGCTCGCTCGCCCGCGCCAACGACCGCGACATCTCGCGTGCCGCCGAGGCCTTGCACGGCGGCGCGTCGACGCGCATCCACCTGTTCCTCGCGACCAGCGCGCTGCACATGGAGAAGAAGCTGCGCATGACGCCGGACCAGGTGTTCGAGCAGGCCAAGCTGTCCACGCGCTTCGCACGCAACCTCTCGGGCGATGTCGAGTTTTCACCGGAAGACGGCTACCGCTCCGACCCGGACTTTCTCTGCCGCGTGCTCGAGGCGGTGATCAACGAAGGCGCGACCACGATCAACGTGCCCGACACTGTGGGCTACGCGATTCCCGAGCTCTACGGCAACTTCATCCTGAACCTGCGCAACCGCATTCCGAACGCCGACAAGGCGATCTGGTCGGTGCACTGCCACAATGACCTCGGCATGGCGGTGGCCAACTCGCTCGCCGGCGTGATGATCGGTGGCGCGCGCCAGGTCGAGTGCACGATCAACGGGCTCGGTGAGCGCGCCGGCAACTGCTCGCTCGAAGAGGTGGTGATGGCGGTGAAGACGCGGCGCGATTACTTCGGGCTGGACCTGGGCATCGACGCGACGCAGATCGTGCCCGCCTCGCGCCTGGTCGCACAGACCACGGGCTTCGTCGTGCAACCGAACAAGGCCGTGGTCGGTGCGAACGCGTTTGCGCATGCGTCCGGTATTCACCAGGACGGCGTGCTGAAGGCGCGCGACACCTACGAGATCATGCGTGCCGAAGACGTGGGCTGGGCCGCGAACAAGATCGTGCTGGGCAAGCTCTCGGGCCGCAACGCCTTCAAGCAGCGGCTCAAAGAACTGGGCATTGAGATGGAGTCCGAGGCCGAGATCAATGCCGGCTTTGCGCGCTTCAAGGAACTCGCCGACCGCAAGAGCGACATCTTCGACGAGGACATCGTGGCGCTGGTGATGGACGAGGGCAGCCATGCCGATGCCGAGCACTACCGCCTGCTCGCGCTGTCGCAGCGCTCAGAGATGGGCGAGCGGCCGCATGCCAGCGTCGCTTTCGCGGCCGGCGATGTAGAGCACCACGCCGAGAGCGACGGCAACGGCCCGGTCGACGCGAGCCTGAAGGCGATCGAGTCGCAGCTGAAAACTGGGGCCGAAATGCTGCTGTATTCGGTCAATGCCATCACGTCGGGCAGCACAGAATCTCAGGGCGAGGTGACGGTTCGGCTGCAGCACGGGGGTCGGGTCGTCAACGGCGTCGGCGCGGATCCGGACATCGTCGTGGCGTCAGCCAAGGCTTATCTCTCCGCGTTGAACAAGTTGCACAGCAAAATCGAACGCGTGGCCGCCCAGGGTTGAGACTTTTTTCACGGCCTGACCACTCCCAAGTCCTGACTTGAGGAAAAGCGCGTAAGTTTTTGATCTTGCGCGTTTTTTTTCTATCGAATACACTCGCGACAGCGAGCGAAAAGGGACTGCTGTGGCACTGATTGATCGACTGAGAACAACCGGCCTCGTGGCGCTGATCGCGACGCTGGCTCTCGCACTGCCCTTGGGCGCCAACGCGGCGACCAAAAAGAAGTCGTCGGCCGCCAAGGCCGCTCAAAGCGCTCAAGCCGGCAAGGCGTCGCGCACCGTGGTGCTGAAAAATGGCCGCCGCGTCGCTGTGAAGCGCGTGTCCTCCGTCGTTCGCATCGAACCGGCCCGACCGTCGTTCGGCCAGCTCTACGGCCTGCACAACACGGCCGATTCGCTCGAACTCAAGTCCAGCGTCGCGTTGGTGCTCGACTCCGACACCAACGAAGTGCTGTTCAGCAAGAACTCGCAAGCGGTGCTGCCGATCGCGTCGTTGACCAAGCTGATGACGGCCGTCGTCGTCACCGAAGCCAAGCTGCCGTTGAACGAACCCATCACCGTCACGCAAGACGACATCGACACCGAGAAGTTCAGCCGCTCGCGCCTGAAGGTCGGCACGACGCTGAGCCGCGAAGAAATGCTGCACCTCGCGCTGATGTCGTCCGAAAACCGCGCCGCGCATGCGCTGGGCCGGTCGTATCCGGGCGGCCTGGAGGCCTTCGTCGCCGCGATGAACAACAAGGCACTTGAACTCGGCATGCGCGACACGCACTATGTCGAGCCGACCGGTCTGTCCAGTCGCAACCAGTCCAGCGCGCGCGACCTCGCCACGCTGGTCCAGGCGGCTCAAGAGCACGCCATCATTCGTGAATTCTCGACCTCGCCCGAATACGAAGTCGAATTGGGCAACCGTCCGGCGCAGTTCCGCACGACCAACGCGTTGGTGCGCAGCCCGGCCTGGGACATCGTGTTGCAGAAGACCGGCTACATCACCGAGGCCGGCCGCTGCCTCGTGATGCAGGCCAAGATGGCCGGGCGTCGCCTGACCATGGTCTTCCTCGACTCGGCCGGCAAGTACTCGCGCATCGGCGACGCCGAGCGCGTGCGGCGTTGGGTCAGCGAACTGCCGGTGCATGTGCCCGCGGTGGTGGCCGCCCCGGCCAAGCTCGAGTCGTAAGTCTCGACCCGCGCTGGTCAGCCTCGGTGGCCCAAGGCCGCCGAGATCTGCGCAGCGGTTTCCTTCAGGCGCTCCAGCCAGCTGTCTTCCAGCCGATCGGCGGGCGCCGAGATCGACAAGCCTGCCACCAGCTTGCCCTGGTCGTCCAGGATGCTCGCGGCCATGCAGCGCACGCCCAGCTCCAGCTCTTCGTCGTCTCGCGCCGTGCCGTACTGGTTCACACGCGACAGTTCGCGCTCCAGCTGCGACAGGTCGGTGATGCTGTTCTTGGTGTGACCGGCCAGGCCGGTGCGCGTCGCGTAGGCGCGCACGCGCTGGGTGTCGTCGTGCGCGAGAAACAACTTGCCGACCGAGGTCAGGTGCAGCGGCGCGCGGCCGCCGATCGCGCGCACGACCTGCATGCCCGAGCGCTCGCTGTAGGTGCGCTCGATGTAGACGATCTCGTCGCCCTGGCGCATCGACAGATTCACCGGCTGGTGCGTCAGTTTGTGCAGCTCGCGCATCGGGCCGAGCGCCGCCTCGCGCACGTCGATGCGCGCTTTCACCAGATTGCCGAGTTCCAGCAGTCGCATGCCGAGTCGGTAGCTGCCGGCTTCGGGGCGGTCGACGAAGCGGCCGATGGTCAGGTCGTTCAGGATGCGGTGAGCGGTCGATGGGTGCAGCCCGGTCTTCTCGCTGATGTGTTTCAGCGAGACCGGATCGGGGTAGGACGCCAGCACGTCGAGCAAGCCGAACGCGCGTTCCAGCACCTGAATCGTCGGTGTCTTGTTGTCGCTTTTCGCCATGACGGTCATTGTCACAGAAGTCGCGAGATTTTTGTATGGCGAAACTTTACGCTGTGATCCGGGAGTCGCGACGTCGGGCGGTCAAGCCCGGTCGACGGTATCGTCTGCGCGGTGCCGCGTTTAGAGCAGTGCGACCGCCTGCAGGCCGCTGCGCACTGCACCCTCGAGGGTCGCGGGGTAGGGGCCGTCGATGTGGTCGCCGGCCGCCAGCAAGCCAGGGGCGATCAGTGCGCCGGGTCGTTGCAAACCGGGCGTGCAGCGAAAAGTAGCGCGTTTCTCCGCGATGGTGTGCACCAGCACCAGCGGCCCGCGCAGGTGGACGGTCAAGACCGCGTGCGCCTGTGTCAGTGTGGCTTGCGCGGTGGCGTCCAGGCCCTGGTCGACCCAGCGCTGCGCGCCGCTGATCACGAAGGCGAGCAACCCGCTCGGCCCACCCAACTGACCCCTGTCGAACACGAACTGCGCCGGCAGTTGAGCGTCGCTGTGCAGTGCCAGCATGGGCTCGGGCAGTCGGCTGCCCGCACTGCGGAGGTAGACGGTGACGATGGGTTCGTAGCGCAAGGCCGCCACGCGCTGGGCCCACGCGGGCGCGATGCCGACCGCGAGCCGTGCCGATTCGGTGGGTGTGGCGGCGAGCACCACGCGCTCGAAGACCTCGTCGTCGACACGCCAACCATCGCCATCGGCACGCACCTCGGTCACGCGGTGGTGCCGCCGGAGTTGGGCGCCGGCCTCGATGAGCCAGCGTTGCGCAGGCCCGGGCAACAGATCGCTCAGGCTCGCGCGCGGCAGCAGCAGATCGGCCGACCCTGGGCCCGAGAACAGCGCGTCTTTCAGCACCCGCAGGAACACGCGCGCACTGGCCTCGTCGGCGGGCGTGTTGAGCGCGGCGATACACAGCGGATCGATCAGCTGCGCGCGAATCGCCAGCGGCAGCTGCGCAGTCAATTGGCCCACGGTCAGCGCGTCGTCACAACGGAAGCGGCGCAGCGCCCAGCCGCTGGCAGCGGCCAGCAGCGCAACGCGTTCGCCTATCGTCCAGCGGTCTTGGCGCAGCACCGCCCGCGCGAAAGCGACCACGGGGGAGCCGGGCGCCAGGTGCAGGCCCGAGCCATCGGGTTGCGTGAAGCGCAACGGCGTGCGCAGCAAGGCCTGGTCGAGGTCGACGCCGACCTTGCGCATCAGCCCGAGCGTCGCGGCGTACGCGCCGATCAGGATGTGCTGGCCGTTGTCGATCGTCAACCCATCGACCTCGACGCCACGCGAGCGGCCACCGAGCTGCGGCGCCATCTCGAACAGCGTGACCTGGTGGCCGAGTCGGGTGGCTTCGACGGCCGCGGCCAACCCGGCCCAGCCGCCGCCGACGACGGCCACACGCTGGTCGGCCACCGTCAGCGCCCGCGCCAGTTGGTGCGCATCGCGATCCACAGCTTGCGCAGCGGCGTGAGCGATGTGCGCTGGTGCAGCACCTGAAAATTGTCGGCCTCGATCTCGCGCAGCAGCGTGCGGTAGATGTTGGCCATCATCACGCCGGGCTTCTGGGCGCGCCGGTCGGCGTCTGGCAGCAAGGCGAAAGCCTCGTCGTAGAGCCGGTGCGCGCGTTCGGCCTGGAACTTCATCAGTGCGGTGAAGCGCTCGCTGTAGCCGCGGTTCAGCACCTCTTGCGCCTTCACGTCGAACTGCTTGAGTTCGGAGACGGGCAGGTAGATGCGGCCGCGTCGTGCGTCGTCGCCGACGTCGCGGATGATGTTGGTCAGCTGCATCGCCAAGCCCAGCTTGTGGGCATAGGCGGTGGTTGCCGCATCGGTCTGCCCGAAGATGCTGGCGGCAACCTCGCCGACCACGCCGGCGACCAGGTGGCAATAGCGTGCCAGGCCGGCGAAGTCGAGGTAGCGCGACTGATCGAGGTCCATCTGGCAGCCGTCGATCACGGCCAGCAGGTGCTCGGCGCGGATGTTGTAGGCGGTGGTGTGCGGCATCACCGCTTTCATCACCGGGTGGCTGGGCTGGCCGGCGAATGCGCTCGCGACCTCCTTGCGCCACCAGCCGAGCTTGGTCGCGGCCACACCCGGGTCGCTGACCTCGTCGACCACGTCGTCGACCTCGCGGCAGAAGGCGTAGAACGCGGTGATCGCGGCGCGGCGCGGCGGCGGCAGGAAGAGAAACGCGTAATAGAAGCTCGATCCGCTCTGCGCGGTCTTGTCCTGCACGTACTGTTCAGGTGTCATGCGGCCTCCCGCGCGACGAGTGCCGTCGATGGCCGCATCCACAGTGCGCGCCAGAGCAGCCGAGGGGCATCCATCGTGCCCAGCGTGGGGCGCGTGTGGAGCGTGTCGAACCCGAGCGCTGCGATCTTGTCGAGAATCCGCAAGCCGCCTTGCACGACGAGGCGCAGCTCCCAGCCGGCCCGGCCGGGAATGGCATGGACCAGCGGTGCGCCGGCGTGCATCAGCTCGCGCGTCCAGCCGACCATCTCGGCGACTTGCGCGCGCGCGTCGTCGGCATGGCGCGCGCGATCGGTCGCCGGGACGTAGAAGCGACCGCGGCGCGTGTCCACGCCCAGGTCCTGCCAGAAGTTCGCGAGCTGCAGCGCGGTGCAGATCGCGTCGGACTGGCGGAGTGCCGCCGCGTCAGTCACGCGATAGAGGTGCAGCAGCAGGCGACCGACGGGATTGGCCGAACGGCGGCAGTAGTCCAGCAACTCGGCGCGGTCGGCGTAATGCTGCTTCGTCACGTCCTGCTCGAAGGCGCTCAGCAGATCGGCCAGCAGCGGCACCGGCAGCGCGCGCTCGCGCAGCACGATGCGCAGTGGCTCGAACACCGAGGCCCAGCGCGCCGACACGGCCGCGTCGGCGCTGACGGCGTGCAGGTCGGCGCGGTAGGCGGCCAGGTCGGCCAGGCGCTGCTCGGGCGTCGCGTCGCCTTCATCGGCAAGGTCGTCGGCTGTGCGCGCGTAGTGGTAGATCGCGGCTACGGCGGGACGCAGCGCTGGCGGACACAGGATGGATGCGACCGGAAAGTTTTCGTAGTGGTTGACGCTCACGGCGGCGATTGTCCACGTTGTGTGCGTCTGTCGACGCACCTAGGGTTTGACATGAGTAAAGCAGCCGAATATATTACTGACCAGTCAGTCATTTAGACTTTCAGAAGGATTCCCATGCGCCATGCGCTGATCGTCGCCCTGGCCAGCCTCACCGTGCTGGCCGCGTGTTCCAAGACCGAGACCGCGCCCGATCCGGTGCGCGCGGTGCGCACGACCACCATTTCGCCGCAGACCGCGGGCGGTGCGTACGAATACGCCGGCGAAGTCAAGTCGCGCACTGAGTCGCGCCTGAGCTTTCGCGTCGGCGGCAAGATGCTCAGGCGCTCGGTGGACCTCGGCGACGTGGTCAAGGCCGGCCAGGTGTTGGCGCAGCTCGACCCGCAAGACCTGCGCCTCGGCCAAGACGCCGCCCGCGCCACTGTCGCCGCGGCGCAGGCCAGCTACGACCAGAATGCCGCCGACTTCAAGCGCTACAAGGACCTGCACGACCAGGGCTTCATCGGCCCGGCCGAGCTCGATCGGCGCGACGCCGCGTTGAAGACCGCGCGTGCCCAGCTCGACCAGGCCAAGGCGCAGTCCAACGTGCAAGGCAACCAGGCCGGCTATGCCGCGCTGCTCGCCGACGCGAGCGGTGTCATCACCGGTGTCGACATCGAACCCGGCATGGTCGTCACTGCCGGCACGCCGGTGCTGCGCCTGGCCCACGACGGCCCGCGCGACGTGGTGTTCTCGGTGCCCGAAGACAAGGTGGGCCTGGTCAAGGCGCTGGCGGCCCAGCCGGGTCGCTTCAAGGTGCGGCTGTGGGGTGCCGACGCGCAGTTGCTGCCGGCTTCGATCCGCGAGATCTCGGCTGCGGCCGACTCGGTGACACGCACTTTCCTGATCAAGGCCGACATCGGCAGCACGGCCGCCAACGGCGTGCGCCTCGGTCAGACCGCGACGGTGCTGATGGAGCTGCCGCAGACCGCGGGCGTGACCAAGCTGCCGTTGTCGGCGCTGCGCGAAGAGCAGGGCAAGAGCACGGTCTGGCTGGTCGACCGCGACAGCATGACGGTCAAGTCGCAACCGGTCACGCTGGCCGGTGCCGATGGCAACGACGCGGTGATCACCGCCGGCCTCGCGCCGGGCCAGGTCGTCGTGACCGCCGGTGTGCATGTGCTCAACCCGGGCCAGAAGGTCAAGTTCTATGTCGACCCGGGCGTGCCGGCGAGCACGGCCGCCTCGCGCGCGAGCGGCACCGCGGTCGGTGTGAAGTGAGCGAGCCCGCGGTGAACCATCCGACTGACACGGCGCACGCCGCCGACACGGCGCCGTCGCGCTTCAATATTTCGGCCTGGGCGCTGGAGCATTCCGCGCTGACGCGCTACCTGCTGGTCGTGCTGATGCTGCTGGGCGCCGCCGCGTATTTCCAGCTCGGCCAGGACGAAGACCCGCCGTTCACGTTCCGCGCGATGGCGATTCGCGTGTTCTGGCCCGGCGCGACGGCGCAGCAGGTCGCCGAGCAGGTCACCGACAAGCTTGAGAAGACGCTGCAAGAGGTGCCGTACTCCGACAAGATCCGCAGTTACTCCAAGCCGGGCGAGGCGCTGATCATCTTCCAGGTGAAGGACTCGTCGCCGCCCAAGGAGATGCAGCAGGTCTGGTACACGGTGCGCAAGAAGATCGGCGACATGCGCGCGACGCTGCCCGCTGGCGTGATCGGGCCGTATTTCAACGACGAATTCGGCGACGTCTATGGCTCGATCTACGCGCTGTCGGCCGACGGCTTCACCTACCAGGAACTGAAGGACCAGGCCGACCGCGTGCGCCAGCGGCTGCTGAAGGTGCAGCACGTCAACAAGGTCGCGATCTTCGGCGCACAAGACGAGAAGCTCTTCATCGAGATCTCGCAGAAGCGTCTCGCGCAGATGGGGCTGGACTTCAATCAGGTGCTGGCCCAGCTCGGCCAGCAGAACGCGGTCGAGTCGGCCGGCGCGATCACCGCGCCGACCGATTACGTGCAGGTGCGCGTGGGCGGTCAGTTCAACTCGGTCGACGAGTTGCGCGCGCTGCCGATCCGCGCCAACGGCGCGAGCTTCAAGCTCGGCGACATCGCCGACATCAAGCGCGCCTATGTCGACCCGCCGCAGGTCAAGGTGCGGCACCAGGGCCATGAGGTGCTCGCGCTCGGCATCTCGATGGCCAAGGGCGGCGACATCATCGAGATGGGCAAGGCGCTCAACGTCACCATCGAGCAGATACGTGCCGAGCTGCCGGCCGGCATCGAGCTGCACCAGTTCCAGAACCAGGCCAAGGTCGTGTCGGGCTCGGTCAATGAATTCGTCGGCACCCTGATCGAGGCGGTGGTGATCGTTCTCGCGGTGAGCTTCATCAGCCTGGGGCTGCACTTCAAACCGTTCCGGCTCGACTGGCGGCCGGGGCTGGTCGTGGGCATCACGATCCCGCTGGTGCTCGCGATCACCTTCGTGACCATGTACTACTGGGGCGTGGGCCTGCACAAGATCTCGCTCGGCTCGCTCATCATCGCGCTCGGCCTGCTCGTCGACGACGCGATCATCTCGGTCGAGATGATGGTGCGCAAGCTCGAGGAGGGCTACGACAAGGTGCGCGCCGCGACCTTCGCCTACGAGGCGACGGCGATGCCGATGCTGACCGGCACGCTGATCACCGCGGTCGGCTTCCTGCCCATCGGACTGGCGCAGTCGACGGTGGGCGAGTACACCTTCGCGATCTTCGCGGTCACGGCCGCGGCGCTGCTGATCTCGTGGCTGGTCTCGGTGTACTTCGTGCCCTACCTCGGCGTGCTGCTGCTCAAGACCAAGCCGCACGCCGCCGGCGACCAGCCGCACGAGCTGTTCGACACGCCGTTCTATGCGCGTTTTCGGGCGACCGTGAACTGGTGCGTGCAGCACCGCTGGATCACGATCGCGTTGACGATAGGCACGCTGGTGCTCGGTCTCGTCGGCATGGGCAAGGTGCAGAACCAGTTCTTCCCGGACTCGAGCCGCCCCGAGATCTTGATCGACCTGTGGTTCCCCGAAGGCACGTCGTACGCGGCGAACGAAGAAGTGACCAAGCGCATGGAAGCGCGCGTGATGAAGCTCGACGGCGTCGATCACGTGACGACCTGGGTCGGCAGCGGCGTCGAGCGCTTCGTGCTGGTGCTCGACCAGGTGTTTCCGCAAAGCAACGTGAGCCAGATGGTCGTGCTGCCCAAGGACCTGAAGGCCCGTGAGCGCGTGCGCAAGCTGCTGCCCGAACTGCTCGCGACCGAGTTCCCGGAAGCGCGCGCCCGCGCCAAGCTGTTGCCGAACGGGCCGCCGGTGCCGTACCCGGTGCAGTTCCGCGTGGTCGGGCCGGACCCGGCCAAGGTGCGGGCCTACGCCGACGAGGTCAAGGCCATCATGCGCGGCAACCCGAACCTGCGCGGCATCAACGACAACTGGAACGAGTCGGTCAAGGTGCTGCGGCTCGACGTCGACCAGGACAAGGCGCGCGCGCTGGGCGTGTCCAGCCAGTCGATCGCGCAGGCCGCGCGCACCATCAACGCCGGCACCACCGTGGGCCAGTATCGCGACGGCGACAAGCTGGTCGACATCGTGCTGCGCCAGCCGCTCGAGGAGCGCAATGCGATCACCGACCTGGCCAACGCCTATGTGCCGACCAGCGTCGGCAAGAGCATCCCGCTGGGCCAGATCGCCAAGGGCACCTTCGTGTGGGAGCCGGGCGTGCTGTGGCGTGAAGGGCGCGACTACGCGGCGACGGTGCAGGGCGACATCATCGAAGGCCTGCAGGGCGCGACCGTGACCGCGCAACTCAACCCGCTGTTCGCACCGGTGCGCGCCCGCATGCTGCCGGGCTACCGCATCGAAGTGGCCGGCGCGGTCGAAGAGAGCAGCAAGGGCCAGGGCTCGATCGCGGCGGGGCTGCCTGTGGCGTTGTTCATTATGTTCACCCTGCTCATGCTGCAACTGCACAGCTTTGCCCGTTCCGTATTGGCGTTTGTGACCGGCATTTGGGGCATCGCCGGGATCGCCGCAGCCCTGCTGATCTTCAATCGGCCGTTCGGGTTTGTGGCGCTGCTTGGGGTGATCGCCTTGCTGGGGATGATCATCCGCAATTCAGTGATATTGATCGACCAGATCGAACAGGACCGTGCCCGCGGTGTCCCGACCTGGGATGCGATCGTCGAGGCGGCGGTGCGGCGTTTGCGGCCGATTGTCCTGACGGCGGCCGCTGCAGTGCTGGCGATGATCCCGTTGTCGCGCAGCGTGTTCTGGGGCCCGATGGCGGTGGCCATCATGGGCGGGCTGATCGTCGCGACCGTGCTCACGCTGCTGTCGCTGCCGGCGATGTACGCGGCCTGGTTCCGGGTTAGGAAGCCCGCCTAGAAGCCGGGCTAGAATCGGCGGCTTACCAGTAGCCTTGAAGGGGTCACCCCGGTGACCCCGCTGGCGTCTTCTGCCGAAGGCGTCTGCGCGGGTGGCGAAATTGGTAGACGCACCAGGTTTAGGTCCTGACGCCAGCAATGGTGTGCGGGTTCGAGTCCCGCCCCGCGCACCAGCCCTGCAATCTAAAGAGTTCACACATCATGTCCGTTCAAGTTGAAACCCTCGACAAGCTCGAGCGCCGCATCACGCTGACGCTGGCGGCCTCCACGATCAACTCCGAAGTCGAGTCGCGCCTGAAGAAGCTCTCGCGCACCGTCAAGGCCGACGGCTTCCGTCCGGGCAAGGTGCCGATGAGCGTGGTCGCGCAGCGCTACGGCTATTCGGTCCACTACGAGGTGATGAACGACAAGGTCGGCCAGGTGTTCTCGGAAGCCGTCAACGAGGCCAAGCTGCGCGTTGCCGGCGCGCCCAAGATCTCCGAGAAGGAAGGCGCACCCGAAGGCGAGATGGCCTTCGACGCGACCTTCGAGGTCTACCCCGAAGTCAAGCTCGGCGACCTGAGCACGGCCGAAGTCGAGCGCGTGTCGACCGAAGTGTCCGATGCGGCCATCGACAAGACGCTTGACATCCTGCGCAAGCAGCGCCGCACCTTCGCGCAGCGTCCGGCCGTCGAAGGCGCGGTCGAAGGCGACCGCGTGACGATCGATTTCGAAGGCAAGATCGACGGCGTGCCGTTCGACGGCGGCAAGGCCGAGGCCTTCCAATTTTTGATCGGCGAAGGCCAGATGCTGGAGCAGTTCGACCTGGCCGTGCGCGGCATGAAGGCCGGCGACTCCAAGACCTTCCCGCTGCAGTTCCCCGAGGACTACCAGGGCAAGGACGTGGCCGGCAAGGAAGCTGACTTCCTCGTCACCGTGAAGAAGATCGAAGCCCAGCACCTGCCCGAAGTGAACGAGGCCTTCGCCAAGTCGCTGGGCATTGCCGACGCGACCGTCGAAGGACTGCGTGGCGACGTGAAGAAGAACCTCGAGCGCGAGGTGAAGTTCCGCGTGCTGGCGCGCAACAAGGCCAGCGTGATGGATGCACTGGTCAAGGTCGCCGAACTCGACGTGCCGAAGGCGCTGGTCGCCGGCGAGACCGACCGCATGATCGAAGCGGCGCGTGCCGACCTGAAGAAGCGTGGCGTGAAGGACTCAGAAACCGCGCCGATCCCGGCCGAGATCTTCCAGCCGCAAGCCGAGAAGCGCGTGCGCCTCGGGCTGGTCGTCGGCGAATTGGTTCGCTCCAACAACCTGCAAGCCCAGCCGGCGCAGCTGCAAGCGCACATCGAAGAGATGGCGCAGAGCTACGAGAAGCCGTCGGAAGTCGTGCGCTGGTACCTGGGCGACCGCCAGCGCCTGGCCGAGGTCGAGGCCGTCGTGGTCGAGAACAACGTCGCCGAGTTCGTGCTGAGCAAGGCCAAGGTGACCGACAAGGTGCTGCCGTTCGACGAGCTGATGACGGGCTGATTGCGCGCAATCTCGCACAAAGGCGCGGACCGCGAGGTCGGCGCCTTTTTGTTATCTGCAGCGCGCGTCTTGTGACGACATAATCAGCCCCAACATCGTTTGAATCTTTCTGCAAGGAGTGCCATGAGCGCGCTTGAAACCCACGGCCTGGGCCTGGTCCCGATGGTCATCGAAACGTCCGGCCGCGGCGAGCGCGCCTACGACATCTACAGCCGCCTGCTGCGCGAGCGCATCATCTTCCTGGTCGGGCCGGTGAACGACCAGTCGGCCAGCGTGGTCGTCGCGCAACTGCTGTTTCTCGAGAGCGAGAACCCCGACAAGGATATCCACTTCTACATCAACTCGCCGGGCGGTTCGGTCAGCGCGGGGCTGTCGATTTTCGACACGATGCAGTTCATCAAGCCCGATGTCTCGACGATGTGCACGGGCATGGCCGCGAGCATGGGCTCCTTCCTGCTGATGGCCGGTGCCAAGGGCAAGCGCTTTGCGCTGCCGAACTCGCGCGTGATGATCCACCAGCCCTCGGGCGGCGCGCAGGGTCAGGCGACCGACATCGAGATCCATGCCCGCGAGATCATCAAGACGCGCGAGCAGCTGAACAAGATCTATGCCGAGCGCACGGGCCAGCCGATCGAGAAGATCCGCGCCGACATGGAGCGCGACTTCTTCATGGACCCTGAAGAGTCGAAAGCCTATGGTCTGATCGACCAGGTGCTGACGCACCGCAACGCTCCGCCGGCGACCTGATATGGCACGGCGCTGAAACGCGCGCGTAACAACACCTGAAACGGGGCCTTTTTAGCAAAGAAGGCCCCGATTTCTTTTGATCTATCATTCGTCAACCCCTACCTCCACGCCCCGGAAACCCACCCTATGGCCGACAAAAAAGGCGCTTCCAGCGAGAAGGTCTTGTACTGCTCGTTTTGCGGCAAGAGCCAGCACGAGGTGAAGAAGCTCATCGCCGGGCCCAGCGTGTTCATTTGCGACGAGTGCATCGAGCTCTGCAACGACATCATTCGCGATGAAGTGCCGGCCGAAGGCACGGACGCGAAGACCACCAAGTCCGACCTGCCGATGCCCAGCGAGATCAAGGCCAGCCTGGACAACTACGTGATCGGGCAGGACGTGGCCAAGCGCACGCTGTCGGTCGCGGTCTACAACCACTACAAGCGGCTCAAGCACATGAGCCGCACCAAGGACGAGATCGAGCTCTCGAAGAGCAACATCCTGCTGATCGGTCCGACCGGCTCGGGCAAGACGCTGCTCGCGCAGACGCTTGCACGCCTGCTCAACGTGCCGTTCGTGATCGCCGACGCGACCACGCTGACCGAAGCCGGCTATGTCGGCGAGGACGTCGAGAACATCATCCAGAAGCTGTTGCAGAACTGCGGCTACGACGTCGAGAAGGCGCAGCGCGGCATCGTCTACATCGACGAGATCGACAAGATCAGCCGCAAGGCGGACAACCCCAGCATCACCCGCGACGTGTCGGGCGAGGGCGTGCAGCAGGCGCTGCTCAAGCTGGTCGAAGGCACGATGGCCTCGGTGCCGCCGCAAGGCGGGCGCAAGCACCCGAACCAGGACTTCCTGCAGATCGACACGACCAACATCTTGTTCATCTGCGGCGGTGCGTTCGACGGGCTCGAGAAGGTGATCCAGAACCGGTCCGAGAAATCGGGCATCGGCTTCGGCGCGACCGTGCACAGCAAGAGCGAGAAGCGAGTGTCTGAGGTCTTCCGCGATGTGGAGCCCGAAGACCTGATCAAGTTCGGGCTGATCCCGGAACTCGTCGGCCGCCTGCCGGTGGTCGCGACGCTCGGCGAACTGACCGACGACGCGCTGGTGCGCATCCTGACCGAGCCGAAGAACGCGCTCGTCAAGCAGTACCAGAAGCTGTTCGCGATGGACGGTGTCGAGCTCGAGATTCGGCCGTCCGCGTTGCAAGCCATCGCCCGCAAGGCGCTGAAGCGCAAGATCGGTGCGCGGGGTCTGCGCTCGATCATGGAGCAGTCGCTGATCGACACGATGTTCGACTTGCCCACATTGGAGGGTGTGGCCAAGGTGGTGCTCGACGAGCACACGATCGAAGACGACGCCAAACCGCTGCTCGTGTACCGCGAGCAGAAGGCGAGCGCCTGAGAGCCCCAGAGAAGTCCGGTATCTGCCGCGGACCCAGGTCCAAGCGGCTCCTTGCAATCGACGCCTCAAGCCCTACATCGGTTTGAGAAAGAAAGGATTCTTCAATGTCCGGACATCCCGTTTTGCCTGCCGAAGAGATCACGCTGCCGCTGTTGCCGCTGCGCGATGTCGTCGTGTTCCCCCACATGGTGATCCCGCTCTTTGTGGGGCGCCCCAAGTCCATCAAGGCCCTCGAGGTCGCGATGGAAGCCGGCCGCCAGATCATGCTGGTGGCGCAGAAGGCCGCCGGCAAGGACGAGCCCAAGCCCGACGACATGTTCGAGGTCGGTTGCGTCTCGAGCATTCTGCAGATGCTGAAGCTGCCCGACGGCACGGTGAAGGTGCTGGTCGAAGGCATCCAACGCGCCAACACGCACAGCATCAGCGACAACGGCGAATACTTCGTGGCCGACGTCACGCCGGTGCCGCCGGTGGCCGACACCAAGCCCGAGATCGAAGCCTTGCGCCGTGCGGTCACGCAGCAGTTCGACCAGTACGTCAAGCTGAACAAGAAGATCCCGCCTGAGATCCTCACCTCGATCGCCGGGATCGATGACGCGGGCCGCCTGGCCGACACCATCGCTGCACACCTGCCGCTCAAGCTCGAGAACAAGCAGTCGGTGCTCGACCTCTACGCGGTCGACAAGCGGCTCGAGAAGCTGCTCGAGCAGCTCGAGCACGAGGTCGACATCCTGCAGGTCGAGAAGCGCATCCGTGGCCGCGTCAAGCGTCAGATGGAGAAGAGCCAGCGCGAGTACTACCTGAACGAGCAGGTCAAGGCGATCCAGAAGGAGCTCGGCGACGGCGAAGACGGCGCCGACATGGAAGAGCTCGAGAAGAAGATCATCGCCGCGAAGATGCCCAAGGACGCGCGCAAGAAGGTCGACGCCGAGTTCAAGAAGCTCAAGCTGATGTCGCCGATGTCGGCCGAAGCGACGGTCGTGCGCAACTACATCGACACGCTGGTCAACCTGCCGTGGGCCAAGAAGACCAAGATCAAGCACGACCTGGCGTTCGCCGAAGCCGTGCTGAACGAAGACCACTATGGCCTGGACAAGGTCAAGGACCGCATCCTCGAGTACCTCGCGGTGCAGCAGCGTGTCGACAAGGTCAAGTCGCCCATCCTGTGCCTGGTCGGGCCCCCAGGCGTCGGCAAGACTTCGCTGGGTCAGAGCGTGGCACGCGCGACCGGGCGCAAGTTCGTGCGCATGGCCCTGGGCGGCGTGCGTGACGAGGCCGAGATCCGCGGGCATCGCCGCACCTACATCGGCTCGATGCCGGGCAAGGTGCTGCAGAGCCTGACCAAGGTCGGCACGAAGAACCCCTTGTTCCTCCTCGACGAGATCGACAAGTTGGGCATGGACTTCCGTGGCGACCCGTCATCGGCGCTGCTCGAGGTGCTGGACCCCGAGCAGAACCACACCTTCAGCGACCACTACGTCGAAGTCGACTTCGACCTGTCGGACACGATGTTCATCGCGACATCGAACTCGATGAACATCCCGCCGGCCTTGCTGGACCGGATGGAAGTGATTCGCCTGTCGGGTTACACCGAAGACGAAAAGCTCAACATCGCGCTGAAGTACCTGGCACCCAAGCAGGCCAAGAACAACGGCGTGAAGGACGAAGAGATGGAGCTCACCGAATCGGCGGTGCGCGGCATCATTCGCTACTACACGCGTGAAGCCGGCGTGCGCTCGCTTGAACGCGAGATCAGCAAGATCTGCCGCAAGGTGGTGAAGGCGATCCAGCTCAAGCAGGTGAGCGACAAGGTCGTCGTCACAGACGAGAACCTGAACGACTACCTCGGTGTGCGCAAGTTCGACTACGGCCAGGCCGAGAAGAAGAACCAGGTCGGCCAGGTCGTCGGCCTCGCGTGGACCGAAGTCGGCGGCGACCTGCTGACGATCGAAGCGGCCGTGATGCCCGGCAAGGGCAACATCATCCGCACGGGCCAGCTCGGCGACGTGATGAAGGAATCGGTCGAGGCCGCGCGCTCGGTGGTGCGCAGTCGTGCGCGCCGGCTGGGCATCAAGGACGAGATGTTCGAGAAACGCGACGTGCACATCCACGTGCCCGATGGCGCGACGCCCAAGGACGGCCCGAGTGCCGGTGCCGCGATGACGACGGCCTTCGTGTCGGCGCTGACCGGCATCCCGGTGCGCGCCAATGTGGCGATGACCGGCGAGATCACCTTGCGCGGCGAGGTCACGGCGATCGGCGGCCTGAAAGAGAAGCTGTTGGCGGCGCATCGTGGCGGCATCACCACCGTGATCATCCCGGAAGAGAACGTCAAGGACCTGGCGGACATCCCCGAGAACGTCAAGAACAAGCTCGAGATCGTGCCGGTCAAATGGATAGACCGGGTGCTCGAAGTGGCACTGGAACGCGTGCCCGAGGCTTTGCCGGAAGACGAGCCGGTCAAGGCTGCGGAAGATGCCGCGAAACCGGCAGCGCCCGCGGCCGGGGCGGAACTGCTGACGCATTGAGTGAAGAAAAATGGCCGCTTGCAAATCGGCCATTTTTCAGCCTATAATGCGGGCTCTGTTGATGACGAAAGTCACCAGCAAATGCGGGAGTAGCTCAGTTGGTAGAGCGCAACCTTGCCAAGGTTGAGGTCGAGAGTTCGAGACTCTTCTCCCGCTCCAAATTTGGCGAACAAAGCCGGGAAAAGGGAAGCCGAGAGCTTCCCTTTTTCTTGTCTAGAATTCCTTGCTACAAGATCACGGCGCGATAGCAAAGCGGTTATGCCCTGGATTGCAAATCCAGTTAGTCCGGTTCGACTCCGGATCGCGCCTCCAGATGGACAAAAAAAGCCTCGCAGCGATGCGAGGCTTTTTGTTTGCTGGTGCCCGGGGCGGGGGTCGAACCCGCATGCCTTGCGGCCGCGGATTTTAAGTCCGCTACGTCTACCGGTTTCGTCACCCGGGCAGGGTGCGCGATCATATCGGCAGGTGCTCGACGCAGACACCCCGCAGCGTGGAGCATCGTTGCACGAGCGAGCTCATCGCCCCCATCGCACCGGTGCTGAGCACGCGCACGCTCGCTGGCCCGGCATCTGGATGCCCACGCACAACGGCCACGCGCTCGGCGACCGGCACGGCGGTGTCGATCAGACGAATCTCGTTCCCGAGTTGGGCCCGAATCGCGTCGGCGACAAACGGATAGTGCGTGCATCCGAGCACAACCGTGTCGACCTGCGCTGCGCGGATGCTGTCGCACAGCGGCGCCAGCACGGCGGTCAACTCGGGGCCGGAGTGAACGCCACGTTCTATCGTCGCGGCCAGGCCGGGACACGGTTGGACGTGGACGTGGACGTGAACGCCAGATGCGAACGCTTCGATGAGGTGACGCAACCGTGCGCTCGCGGCTGTTGCCGGCGTCGCCATGACGGCGATGCGCTTGGTGCGCGTGACGGCGACGGCCGGCTTCACGCCGGGTTCGACGCCGACGAAGCGCAGGGCGGGCCAGCGCTGCCGCATCGCGGCGATGCCCAGCACGGTCGCGGTGTTGCACGCGACCACGATGACGCGCGCGCCCAGCGCGGCGAGTCGCTCCACGATGTGCTTGCATCGGTCGACGACCTGCTCCGGATGGCGCTCGCCATACGGTGCGTAGGCAACGTCGCCGACGTACACCAGCGGCGCATGCGGCAAGCGCCGCCTCAGTGCGTCCAGCACCGACAGGCCGCCAACGCCCGAGTCGAAGACGCCGATGCAGGGTGTTGAAGCGATGGCCGTGTTCACCCCGTGCAGTCTAGCCGCGGCGATCATGTAAAATAGCACGATCGTTCTATTTTGTGCTGCCACGTCACTTCCGCGCCAGGCCCGCGTGCCACCCGCGAACTAGAATCCGCGCAACCCTGAACACACTGCTTGAGGAGCTCGTCGCATGAAGATACTCGTCCCGGTCAAACGCGTCGTTGACTACAACGTCAAGGTGCGCGTGAAGAGCGATGGCACCGGCGTGGACATCGCCAACGTCAAGATGAGCATGAACCCGTTCGACGAGATCGCGGTCGAAGAAGCGGTGCGGCTCAAGGAGAAGGGCCTCGTGACCGAAGTCATCGCCGTCTCGTGCGGCGTGACGCAGTGCCAGGAAACCCTGCGCACCGCGATGGCCATCGGTGCCGACCGAGCCATCCTGGTCGAGACCACCGACGAGCTGCAGCCGCTGGCCGTGGCCAAGCTGCTCAAGGCCCTGGTCGACAAGGAACAGCCCGGCCTCGTGATCCTCGGCAAGCAAGCCATCGACGACGACTGCAACCAGACCGGCCAGATGCTGGCCGCACTCGCCGACCTGCCGCAGGCCACCTTCGCCTCCAAGGTCGAGCTCACGGCCGATTCGGTCAGCGTCACCCGCGAAGTCGACGGCGGTGCCGAGACGCTGAAGCTCACGCTGCCCGCCATCATCACCACCGACCTGCGCCTGAACGAGCCGCGCTACGTCACCTTGCCCAACATCATGAAGGCCAAGAAGAAGACGCTGGAAGTGCTCAAGCCCAGCGACCTCGGCGTGGACATCAAGGCGCACCTGAAGACCCTGAAAGTGAGCGAGCCGCCCAAGCGCAGCGCCGGCATCAAGGTGCCCGATGTCGCCACCCTGGTTTCCAAACTCAAGAACGACGCGAAGGTGATCTGAGATGACGACGCTGGTTATTGCTGAACACGACAACGCCACCGTCAAGGGCGCGACGCTGAACACCGTGACCGCCGCGCTCAAGTGCGGTGGCGACGTGCATGTCCTGATCGCCGGCTCGAACGCCGGTGGCGCCGCCACCGCGGCGAGCCAGATCGCCGGCGTGAGCAAGGTGCTGCACGCCGATGCGGCCTACTTCGAACACGGCCTGGCCGAGAACATCGCGGCGCAGGTGCTCGCGATCGCCAAGGACTACAGCCACCTCCTGTTCCCGGCCACCGCCGCGGGCAAGAACGTCGCACCGCGGGTGGCGGCCAAGCTCGACGTGGGTCAGATCTCCGACATCACCAAGGTCGACAGCGCCGACACCTTCGAGCGCCCGATCTACGCCGGCAACGCGATCGCGACGGTGCAGAGCCTGGACGCGATCAAGGTCATCACGGTGCGCACGACCGGCTTCGATCCGGCGGCCGCGACCGGTGGCTCGGCGGCGATCGACAAGCTGACCGGCGTGGCCGACTCGGGCAAGTCGGTGTTCGTCGGCAGCGAGATCGCGAAGAACGACCGGCCCGAGCTGACGGCTGCAAAGATCATCGTCTCGGGTGGGCGCGCGCTGGGCTCCAGCGACAAGTTCAACGAAGTGCTGACGCCACTGGCCGATAAGCTCGGGGCGGCGCTGGGTGCGAGCCGTGCCGCGGTCGACGCGGGCTATGCGCCGAACGATTGGCAGGTCGGCCAGACCGGCAAGATCGTCGCGCCGCAGCTCTACATCGCCGCCGGCATCAGCGGGGCGATCCAGCACCTGGCCGGGATGAAGGACTCCAAGGTGATCGTCGCGATCAACAAGGACCCGGAGGCGCCGATCTTCAGCGTGGCCGACTACGGCCTCGAGGCCGATCTGTTTGTCGCCGTGCCCGAGCTGGTGAAGGCGCTCGGCTGACCTTGGTGCGCTGACGCAACGAGGCACAAAGGCGCGCAACGGGAGTTGACGCGCCTTTCTTTTTCTCTGGAGACAAGACCATGACTTACCGCGCCCCGATCAACGACATGCTGTTCTGCATGAAGGAACTGGCTGGCCTCGAACAGGTGGCGCAGTTGCCGGGCTTCGAGGACGCGGGTCTCGAGACCGCGCAGGCGGTGCTCGAGGAGTGCGCCAAGTTCAACGAGGGCGTGGTCGCGCCGTTGAACGTCGACGGCGACCGCAACCCGTCGTCGTGGAAAGACGGTGTGGTCACGACGACGCCTGGCTTCAAGCAGGCCTTCCGCCAGTTCGGCGAGGGCGGGTGGCAAGGCCTGCAGCACCCGAGCGAGTTCGGCGGCCAGAACCTGCCGAAGACGATCGGTGCGGCCTGCATCGAGATGCTCAACAGCGCCAACCTCAGCTTCGCGTTGTGTCCGCTGCTGACCGACGGCGCGATCGAAGCCTTGCTCACCGCCGGCACGCCGGAGCAGCAGGCGCTGTACCTGCCGAAGATGATCTCCGGCGAGTGGACCGGCACGATGAACCTGACCGAGCCGCAGGCTGGCTCCGACTTGGCGCTGGTGCGCACGCGCGCCGAGCCGCAGCCCGATGGCACGTTCAAGCTGTTCGGCACGAAGATCTTCATCACCTACGGCGAACACGACATGGCGGACAACATCGTCCACCTCGTGCTGGCGCGCGTGAGCGGTGCGCCCGAGGGCGTGAAGGGCATCAGCCTGTTCATCGTGCCCAAGTTCATGGTCAACGCGGATGGAACGCTCGGCGCGCGCAACGACGCGCATTGCGTCAGCATCGAGCACAAGCTGGGCATCAAAGCCAGCCCGACAGCGGTGCTGCGGTTCGGCGACCACGGTGGGGCTGTGGGTCAGTTGATCGGCGAAGAGAACCGCGGCCTCGAGTACATGTTCATCATGATGAACGCGGCGCGTTACGCGGTCGGCATGCAGGGCATCGCAGTGGCCGAGCGGGCCTACCAGAAGGCCGCGGCATTCGCGAAGGAGCGCGTGCAGTCGCGCCCGGTCGATGGCTCGCTGCCGGGCAGCGGCCCCATCATCCACCACCCCGATGTGAAGCGCATGCTGATGACGATGCGCGCCTACACCGAAGGCTGCCGCGCGATGGCGATCACGGCGGCGGCAGCGTTCGACGCGTCGCACCACCATCCTGATGCCGAGGTGCGCAAACAGAACCAGGCCTTCTACGAGTACATGGTGCCGCTGGTCAAGGGCTACAGCACCGAGATGAGCGTCGAGGTCGCGAGTCTGGGCGTGCAGGTGCACGGTGGCATGGGCTTCATCGAAGAGACCGGCGCGGCCCAGTACCTGCGCGACGCGCGCATCCTGCCGATCTACGAGGGCACGACCGCGATCCAGGCCAACGACCTGGTCGGCCGCAAGACCGCCCGTGACGGCGGTCGCACGCCGAAGGCGATCGCGGCGCAGATCGCGACGACCGAAGCCGAACTCGCAAGCCACGACAGTGCCGCCGCGAAGGCGATGCTGAAGCGCCTGCGCGCTGCGCGCACCGCCTTCGAGCAGGTCGTCGATTTCGTCGCCGGCAACACCAAGGCCAGCCCGAACGCGGTGTTTGCCGGCTCCGTGCCCTACCTGATGCTGGCCGGCAATGTCGTCGCCGGCTGGCAGATGGCGCGCGCGCTGGTCGCAGCGGAAGACCTGCTCGCGAAAGGCGAGGGCGATGCCGCCTTCCTGCGCGCCAAGGTCGCCACCGCGCATTTCTATGCCGAGCACCTGCTGAGCAAGGCGCCCGGCGTGCGCGACGCGATCGTCGAAGGCGCGGACAGCGTCACCGCGCTCGCGCTCGACTCGTTCTGAGCCCTGCGCCTCTCCAACCCCTCAACCCGCCGTGCGGGTGAAAGACCCACCATGCCCTTGCCCGGAGTTCTTGCCACGCTGCCGCTGCCCATCATCGGCTCGCCGCTGTTCATCATCAGCACGCCCAAACTCGTGATCGCACAGTGCAAGGCCGGCGTCGTCGGCTCGATGCCGGCGCTCAACGCGCGGCCGGCCGAACAACTCGACGAGTGGCTCGCCGAGATCACCGAGACGCTGGCGGCCTACAACAAGGCGAACCCGGACAAACCGGCCGCGCCGTTCGCGATCAACCAGATCGTGCACAAGAGCAACGACCGGCTCGACCACGACATGGCGATGTGCGCGAAGTACAAGGTGCCCATCATCATCACCTCGCTGGGCGCACGCACCGACGTGAACGATGCGGTGCATGCGTGGGGCGGCGTCGTGCTGCACGACATCATCAACAACAAGTTCGCGAAGAAGGCGATCGAGAAGGGCGCCGACGGCCTGGTCGCGGTCGCCGCCGGTGCCGGTGGTCACGCGGGCGTGAAGAGCCCGTTCGCGCTGATCCAGGAGATCCGCCTGTGGTTCGACGGCCCGATCGCGCTGAGCGGCGCGATCGCCAGCGGCGGCGCGGTGCTCGCGGCGCAGGCGATGGGGGCGGACTTCGCCTACATCGGCTCGGCCTTCATCGCCACCGACGAGGCACGTGCGGTCGATGCCTACAAGCAGGCGATCGTCGAGGGCAGCTCCGACGAGATCGTCTACAGCAACCTGTTCACCGGCGTGCACGGCAACTACCTGGCACCGTCGATCCGTGCGGCCGGCCTGGACCCCGAGCACCTGCCGGAAAGCGATCCCAGCAAGATGAATTTCGGCGGCGATGCGAAGAAGGCCTGGAAAGACATCTGGGGTTGCGGCCAGGGCATAGGCGCAATCGACAAGGTGGTGCCGGCCGGCGAACTCGTCGCGCGGCTGCGCACCGAGTACCAAGCGGCCCGTGGCCGGCTGGCACTCAGCGCCTGACCGCGTCGTCGTTCAGGGCGCCGATCACCAGGCTGTCGGCGTCGCAACCCTGGCCGGCGGCGATGTAGCGCTGCATCAGGCGTCGCAGCAGGCCGGGCCACCAACCGGCGCGCGTGCTCATCATCCCGCAGCGGTAGCGGCGCTGGCTGTCGTCCCAGCGCAGCGCGGTGCACGCCCCACGGCGTTTGCGCGACACCAGCATGCCGACCGGGCAGGGCTCGGCCAGGCAGCACACGCCGCACCCATTGCAGGTGTCGCCGCGCCCCGGCTGGGTCGGCGCGTCGGGGTGGATATGGATGATCTGCGACATGGCGATGACAACGCTCAAGTCTGTGCGCAATGCCCGCCCTTTGATCCGCGAAGAAGATGCCAATATAGGCTTGGTGATACAGTCTCGACCAGACATACAGGTCCTTCCCGTCCCCTTGCCGGCAACAGCAAGGCGGGTCGCTTGTCCGCCAGTGGCGTAGCCGCGTCGCGGAAGGTTTTTAACCCACTACAGCACCGGAAACCGGTGTGAAAGGTGAGCGAAATGATGCAGGAATCCAGGTCGAACTCGTACCTGTTCGGGGGCAATGCGCCCTACGTCGAAGAGATGTACGAGGCTTACCTCGACAACCCGGGCTCGGTGCCCGACAACTGGCGCAAGTACTTCGACGCGCTGCAGCACGTGCCCGCGGCCGATGGCTCGAACACCCGCGACGTGGCCCATGCGCCGGTCGTCGAGTCGTTCGCACAGCGCGCCAAGGCCAACACCTTCGGCTCCAAGGCGTCCAGCACCGACCTCGCCGTCGCGCGCAAGCAGGTACACGTCCAGTCGCTGATTGCGGCCTACCGCTTCCTCGGTTCGCGCTGGGCTGACCTCGACCCGTTGAAGCGCCAGGAACGGCCCAAGATTCCCGAGCTCGAGCCGGCGTTCTACGACCTGAGCGAGTCCGACATGGACATCGCCTTCAGCGCCACCAACACCTATTTCTCGACCGCCGAGCACATGACGCTGCGCGAGATCGTGCAGGCGCTGCGCGAAACCTACTGCGGCTCCATCGGTGCCGAGTACATGCACATCACCGAGCCGGGCGAGAAGCGCTGGTGGCAGGAGCGCCTGGAGGCGATCCGCTCCAAGCCCAGCTTCAACAAGGAAGAGAAGATCCACATTCTCGACCGCCTGACCGCGGCCGAGGGCCTGGAGCGCTACCTGCACACCAAGTACGTCGGCCAGAAGCGCTTCTCGCTCGAGGGCGGCGAGAGTTTCATCGCGTCGATGGACGAGTTGGTGCAGCGCGGCGGCACCAAGGGTGTTCAAGAGATCGTCATCGGCATGGCCCACCGCGGCCGCCTCAACGTGCTGGTGAACACGCTGGGCAAGATGCCCAAAGACCTGTTCGCCGAATTCGACCACACCGCGCCCGAGAACCTGCCCTCGGGCGACGTCAAGTACCACCAGGGTTTCTCGAGCGACATCACCACCGATGGCGGTCCGGTTCACCTGAGCCTCGCGTTCAACCCGTCGCACCTCGAGATCGTGAACCCGGTCGTCGAAGGCTCGGTCAAGGCCCGCCTCGACCGCCGCGGCGACAAGGAAGGCGACACGGTGCTGCCCATCATCGTCCACGGCGACGCGGCTTTCGCGGGCCAGGGTGTCGTGATGGAAACGCTGGCGCTGGCGCAGACGCGCGGCTACTACACCGGCGGCACGGTGCACGTCGTGATCAACAACCAGATCGGCTTCACCACCAGCGACCCGCGCGACTCGCGCTCGACGCTGTACTGCACCGACGTGGTCAAGATGATCGAGGCGCCGGTGCTGCACGTGAACGGCGACGACCCGGAAGCGGTCGTGCTGTGCACGCAGCTCGCGCTCGACTACCGCCAGGAGTTCAACAAGGACGTGGTGGTCGACATCGTCTGCTTCCGCAAGCTCGGCCACAACGAGCAGGACACGCCGGCGCTGACGCAGCCGCTGATGTACAAGAAGATCGCGGCGCACCCCGGCACGCGCAAGCTCTACGGCGAGAAGCTGGTCGCGCAGGGCGTGTTGCCGGCCGACGGCCCGGACACGATGGTCAAGGCGCTGCGCGCCGCGATGGACGCGGGCAAGAGCACCTACGACCCGGTGCTGACCAACTACAAGAGCAAGTACGCGGTCGACTGGGCGCCCTTCCTCGGCAAGAAATGGACCGACGCAGCCGACACCGCGTTGCCGATGTCCGAGATCAAGCGGCTGGCCGAGCGCATCACCACGGTGCCGGCCAACTTCAAGGTCCACACGCTGGTCGAGAAGGTGCTCGCGGATCGCGCCGCGATGGGCCGTGGCGAGATCAACGTCGACTGGGGCATGGGCGAGCACCTCGCGTTCGCGTCGTTGGTCGCGAGCGGCTATGCGCTGCGCTTGTCGGGCGAGGACTCGGGTCGCGGCACGTTCACGCACCGCCATGCGGTGCTGCACGACCAGAACCGCGAGAAGTGGGACGAAGGCACCTACACGCCGTTGCAGCACGTGGCCGACGGCCAGGCGCCGTTCGTCGTGATCGACTCGCTGCTGTCCGAAGAAGCGGTGCTCGGCTTCGAGTACGGCTACGCGTCGGCCGAGCCGAACACGCTGGTGATCTGGGAAGCGCAGTTCGGCGACTTCGTCAACGGCGCGCAGGTCGTGATTGACCAGTTCATCGCGTCCGGCGAGGTCAAGTGGGGCCGCGCCAACGGCATCACGCTGATGCTGCCGCACGGCTACGAGGGCCAGGGCCCCGAGCACAGCTCGGCGCGCCTCGAGCGCTTCATGCAGCTCGCGGCCGACAACAACATGCAGATCGTCCAGCCGACCTCGGCAAGCCAGATCTTCCATGTGCTGCGTCGGCAGATGGTGCGCATGTTCCGCAAGCCGCTGATCATCATGACGCCGAAGTCGCTGTTGCGCGCCAAGGATGCCGGCTCGCCGCTGTCGGACTTCACCAAGGGCGAGTTCAAGACCGTGATCGGCGAGGTCAGCGCCGACGTGCAGGCCGACAAGGTCAAGCGCGTGATCGCGTGCTCGGGCAAGGTCTACTACGACCTCATCAAGTCGCGCGCCGAGCGCAAGAACGGCGACGTGGCCATCATCCGCGTCGAGCAGCTGTATCCGTTCCCGCACAAGGCCTTCGCAGCCGAGATGAAGAAATACCCGAACCTGACCGAAGTGGTCTGGTGCCAGGACGAGCCGCAGAACCAGGGCGCCTGGTTCTTCGTGCAGCACTACATCCACGAGAACATGGTCGACGGCCAGAAGCTCGGCTACGCCGGCCGCCCCGCCTCGGCGTCGCCCGCGGTGGGCTACGCCCACCTGCACCAGGAACAGCAGAAGGCACTGCTCGACCAGGCCTACGGCAAGCTCAAGGGCTTCGTGCTCACCAAATAAGCCGCTGCCCTTCGCACATCAAAAATACAGAGATTCCAAATGGCCATCGTAGAAGTCAAATGTCCCCAGCTGTCCGAGTCCGTCGCCGAGGCGACGCTGCTGCAATGGAAGAAGCGCCCCGGTGAGCGTGTCGAGATGGACGAGATCCTTGTCGAAATCGAGACCGACAAGGTCGTCCTGGAAGTGCCGGCCCCCGCGGCGGGCGTGATCGCCCAGCTCGTGAAGAACGACGGCGAGCAATGCGTCGCCGACGAGGTGATTGCGAAGATCGACACCGAGGGCACGGAAGCCATCAGCCCGCTGGACGTGAAGCCGGTGCCCGAGGCCGTGCCGGCGCCGGGTGCGACCCCTGGCGTGATCCCGGCGCCGACGCCCGATGCCGCGTCTGCCGGCGTCGCGATGCCGGCGGCGGCCAAGCTGATGGCCGACAACCGCATTCCTTTGGGCTCGGTCCCCGGCACCGGCAAGGACGGCCGCGTCACCAAGGGCGATGTGCTCGGCGCGATCGAGGCCGGCACCAAGCCGGTCGCGATGACGGCCCCGGTGGTCGCCCCGCCGGCCGCCGCACCGAAGGCCGCGCTGCCCAGCGTCGCCGCGCCGCCCGTGCAGTCGCTCGGCGACCGCCCGGAACAACGCGTGCCGATGAGCCGCCTGCGCGCGCGCATCGCCGAACGCCTCGTGCAATCGCAATCGACGAACGCGATCCTGACCACGTTCAACGAAGTGAACATGGCGCCGGTGATGGAAATGCGCAAGCGCTTCCAGGAGAAGTTCGAGAAGGAGCACGGCGTCAAGATCGGCTTCATGAGCTTCTTCGTGAAGGCCGCGGTGGCCGCGCTGAAGAAGTACCCGATCATCAACGCGTCGGTTGATGGCAACGACATCGTCTACCACGGCTACTTCGACATCGGCATTGCCGTCGGGTCGCCGCGCGGCCTGGTCGTGCCCATCCTGCGCAACGCCGATCAGATGAGCTTTGCCGACATCGAGAAGAAGATCTCCGAGTACGGCAAGAAGGCCGGCGAGGGCAAGCTCTCGCTTGACGACCTGACCGGCGGCACGTTCTCGATCAGCAACGGCGGCACCTTCGGCTCGATGCTGTCGACGCCCATCATCAACCCGCCGCAGTCGGCCATCCTCGGCGTGCATGCGACCAAGGACCGCGCGGTGGTCGAGAACGGCCAGATCGTGGTGCGCCCGATGAACTACCTCGCGATGAGCTACGACCACCGCATCATCGACGGCCGCGAGGCCGTGCTGGGCCTGGTCGCGATGAAGGAAGCGCTGGAAGACCCGGCACGCCTGCTGTTCGAGATCTGAGGCCGAGACGACCATGAGCAAAGCATTTGACGTCGTCGTGATCGGCGGCGGCCCCGGTGGCTACATCGCGGCCATCCGCGCGGCGCAACTCGGTTTCAACACCGCCTGCATCGACGAGTGGAAGAACGACAAGGGCGGCCCGGCACCGGGCGGCACCTGCACGAACGTGGGCTGCATCCCGTCCAAGGCCTTGCTGCAGTCGAGCGAGAACTTCGAGCAGGCCGGTCATCACTTCGCCGACCACGGCATCGGTCTGACCAACCTCAGCATCGACGTGGCCAAGATGCTGGGCCGCAAGAACACCGTCGTGAAGCAGAACAACGACGGCATCCTGTACCTGTTCAAGAAGAACAAGGTCACGTTCTTTCACGGCCGCGGCTCGTTCGTGAAGACCGGCGCCGATGGCCACGAGATCGCGGTGGGCGGCGACAAGCCCGAGACGCTGACCGCCAAGCACGTGATCATCGCGACCGGCTCGAACCCGCGTGCGCTGCCGGGCGCGGCGTTCGACGAAGAGAACATCCTGTCGAACGATGGTGCGCTGCGCATTCCCGGCGTGCCCAAGACGCTGGGCGTGATCGGCTCCGGCGTGATCGGCCTCGAGATGGGCTCCGTCTGGCGCCGCCTCGGTGCCGACGTGACGGTGCTCGAAGCGCTGCCGACCTTCCTCGGTGCGGTCGACGAGCAGATCGCGAAGGAAGCGCACAAGGCCTTCACGAAGCAGGGCTTGAAGATCAACCTGGGCGTGAAGATCAGCGAGGTCAAGTCGGCCAAGAAGGGCGTGACGATCGCCTACACCGACGCGGCCGGCAAGGAGCAGAAGCTCGAGGTCGACAAGCTCATCGTCTCGATAGGCCGCGTGCCGAACACGATCGGCTTGAACGCCGAGGCCGTGGGCGTGAAGCTCGACGAGCGCGGCTTCGTCGCGGTCGATGGCGACTGCAAGACCAACGTGCCCAACATCTGGGCCATCGGCGACGTGGTGCGCGGCCCGATGCTCGCGCACAAGGCCGAGGAAGAAGGTTCGGCGGTCGCCGAGCGCATCGCCGGCCAGCACCCGCACGTGGACTTCAACACCGTGCCCTGGGTCATCTACACCTCGCCCGAGATCGCGTGGGTGGGCCAGAGCGAGCAGGCGTTGAAGGCCGAGGGCCGCGCCTACAAGGTCGGCACCTTCCCGTTCATGGCGAACGGCCGCGCGCGCGCACTGGGCGACACCACTGGGCTGGTGAAGATGATCGCCGACGCGAAGACCGATCAGATCCTCGGCGTGCACATCGTCGGGCCGTATGCGTCGGAGCTGATCTCCGAGTCGGTGGTCGCGATGGAGTTCAAGGCCTCAAGCGAAGACATTGCGCGCATCTGCCACGCGCACCCCAGCCTGAGCGAAGCCACGAAAGAAGCCGCCCTGGCGGTCGAGAAGCGCGCACTGAACTTCTGACCCAGCATCTCTCGTGGCCGTCCGCGAGCTCTACCTGCAAACGCTCGCCGAGCGCGGCTACACGGCCGACCCGGCGCAGCTGCGTGCCGTCGATTCGCTGGAGCGCTGCGAGACCGAGTGGGCCGACTACAAGGCGCGGCGCAGCAATGCGCTGACCAAGCTGATCGCGCGGCCGCCCATCCCACGCGGCGTCTACATGTACGGCGGGGTCGGGCGCGGCAAGAGCTTTCTGATGGATTGCTTCTTCAACGCCGTGCCGCTGACGCGCAAGACGCGGCTGCACTTCCACGAGTTCATGCGCGAGGTGCACCGCGAGCTCGCCGAACTGCACGGCACGGTGAATCCGCTGCAAGAGCTGGGCAAGCGCATGGCGCGGCGCTACCGGCTGATCTGCTTCGACGAGTTCCATGTTGCCGACGTCACCGACGCGATGATCCTGCACCGGCTGCTCGAGGCGCTGTTCGAGAACCGCGTCAGCATTGTCACGACGTCGAACTTCAAGCCCGACGACCTGTACCCGAACGGCCTGCACCGCGACCGTATCCTGCCGGCGATCGAGTTGCTGAAGGCCAAGCTGGAGGTCGTCAATGTCGACAACGGCACCGACTACCGCCAGGTCACGCTGGCCCAGGTCGGGCTGTACCAGACGCCCTTGAATGCCACGGCAGAGGCCGCGATGACCGACGCCTTCGAGCGCCTGGCCGAGGCGAAGGACGAGTCGCCGCTGCTGCACATCGAGCACCGCGAGATCCAGGCCCGGCGCCGCGCGGGGGGCGTCGTGTGGTTCGATTTCAAGGAGTTGTGCGGCGGCCCGCGTTCGCAGAACGACTACCTCGAGCTGGCGAGCCAGTTCCACACGCTGCTGTTGTCGGGCGTGCCGCTGATGTCGCCGCGCAATGCGTCCGAGGCACGCCGCTTCACCTGGCTGGTCGACGTGCTGTACGACCGGCGCGTCAAGCTCATCATGTCGGCCGAGGTCGAGCCCGAATTGCTGTACACCGAAGGCCCGCTCGCGCACGAATTTCCGCGCACAGTGTCGCGGCTGCGCGAGATGCAATCGGCCGAGTTCCTGGCGCTCGCGCGGCGCGACGTCGACACCTCGCTGACATGATGAGACAGCTTCTGCACTGCATCGTTGCTCTCGCCGCGGGCGTGGCGATCAGCAGCGCGCACGCCGAGTCCGAACGTGAGCGCCTGGACGCCGAGCGTGCGGCGGCCGTGGCGCGTTTGGCCGACAAGGAGCGGGCGTGCCAGAAGCAGTTCGTCGTGACGCCGTGTGTCGACGCCGCGCGGCGCGAGCACAGCATCACGCTCAAGCGCCTGCATCAGGAGCAGCTGGCGCTCGACGAAGCCGAGCGGCACGAGGCCGCGGCGCGGCGGCGCCAGGCGATTGCCGAGCGCTCGGCGACGCAGGCGGCGCGTGCCAGCGAACCGCTGCCAGCCGCCGCGCCGCGCGACGGCCCGCGTCGTGCACCGTTGCCCAACCCGCCGGCCGCATCGGGTGCCAGCGGTCTCGGTGTTCAACGCTCGCCGGCCACCATGGCCGAACAGCGCGCGGCCGAGCAGCGCAACGAGGCGGCCTTCGCGGCCCGGGCGCGCGCCGCGCAGGAGCATCGCGAGGCGGTGGAGCGTCGCAACGCGCAGCGTGCGGCGTCGGGCAAGGTGGTGGCGCCGTTGCCGGTGCCGTCAGGCGCCTCAGCGCCCTAACGTTGCGCGTGCCTCAGGGCAGGGGGTCGACCCGCACCAGCGCCAGCGACAGGTTGTCGCCGCCCCCGCGCGCGCGTTGGCGCGCCTTGCTGACGAGCATCTCGCTCGCCTCACGCGCCGGCAACGCATGCACGATCGCGCCCAGCTCGCGCGGGGTGAAGTAATGCCACAGCCCGTCGCTGCAGGCCAGCATGGTGTCGCCGACCTCGAGCTGGTCGATGTGGCTGTGCGTCAGCGGCGGGTCCTGGTTCGTGCCCAGGCAGCCGGTCAGCAGGTTGGACTGCGGGTGCGAGTTCGCCTCTTCCTCGGTGATCTGGCCTTCGTCGACCAGGCGCTGCACATACGAGTGGTCGATGGACCGCGTCACCATCTCGGCGCCGCGAAAATGGTACACACGTGAATCGCCGGCATGAATGACGTCGCAGTCGCGCGAGGGGCTGATCATGAACGCGGCCACGGTGCTGTGCGGCTCTTCTTCGGACGTGATCGCGGTCAGCTTGATCATCAGGTGCGCTTCGAGCACGAGCTGCTTCAGCGTCTCGGCGGCGTCGTCGCGGCTGGGCGCGTAACGCTCGAACAGCTGCTGCGCCGTCAACAGCACCTGGTCGGCGGCCTTGCGGCCACCGCTCTTGCCGCCCATGCCGTCGGCCAGCACGGCGAGCATGCAGCCGGGGACGCGGTCATGGGCGATGATCTCGACCTGGTCTTGTTGGTAGGCGCGGTCACCGCGGTGGATGCCGGTGGTGGCGGTCAGGCGGAACCCGGATGTGCTCATGGTCGAAAACTATAATCGCTTTGCATTTGCTCACGCCGCCCATTACTGCACAGAAGTGTCGCGCCCATGGATCTCAATCTGCATTCCCTGCCGCGCCGACTGATCGAGTTGCGGATGGAGCATGCAGATCTCGACAATCTGATCGATCAGGCCAGCGCGACCCTGCCCGAGGACGAACTCAGCCTGCGCCGGCTCAAGAAGCGCCGCCTGTTGCTGCGCGACCAGATCGCGCAGATCGAAGCGGAGCTCGATCCGCCCGAGCCCGCGTGAGCGCCGGCTCCCGATGAGCGAGCTGACCGAAGCCGTCACCGCGGCCTTCGCGCGCGGTGGCGCGCTGGCGCAGGCCGATGCGAACCACGTCGAACGCGAGGTGCAGCTGCGCATGGCGCTGGGCGTGGCCCAGGCCATCGAAGAACGCAGCGCGCTGGTCGCCGAGGCCGGCACCGGTGTCGGCAAGACCTTCGCCTACCTCGTGCCGACGCTGCTCAGCGGCGCACGCGCGCTGGTCAGCACCGCCACCAAGAGCCTGCAGGACCAGCTCTTCCTGCGCGACATCCCGCGCCTGCGCGATGCCCTGCAATTGCCGGTCACGGTCGCGCTGTTGAAAGGCCGCGGCAGCTACCTGTGCCTGCACCGGATGAACCAGGCACGCCAGGCCGACACGCTGCCGGACCGCTGGGCCGTGCGCACGCTGGCCAAGGTCGAGCAGTGGTCGCACGTGACGGTGAGCGGCGACCTGGCCGAGCTCGAAGGCCTGGACGAGCGCAGCAGCGTGATCCCGCTGGTGACCTCGTCGCGCGAGAACTGCCTGGGCCAGGAATGCCCGCAGTTCCGTTCATGCCACGTGGTCAAGGCGCGCCGCGAAGCGATGCTGGCCGACGTGGTGGTCGTCAACCACCACCTGTTCTTCGCCGACATGGCGCTGCGCGACACCGGCGTCGCCGAGTTGCTGCCCAGCGTCGAGGTCGCGTTGTTCGACGAGGCGCATCAGCTCGCCGAGGCGGGCGTGCAGTTCCTCGGCACCACGCTGGGCACCGCGCAGGTGATCGACTTCGCGCGCGACATGCTGGGCGCGGGTCTGCAGCAGGCGCGTGGGCTCGCGCCATGGCAGGAGCTGGCAGGCGCCTGCGACCGCGCGGCGCGCGAGCTGCGCATCGCCGCAGTCGGCACGCTCGGCTCGTTGCGCGGCACGATCAAGCTGCGTTGGGCCGAGCGCTCGGGGCGCGACGACTTCGCGACCGCGTTGCAGGTCATCGCGCAGACCTGCGACGCCGCGGTCGCAGGCCTCAAGCTCGTCGCCGACATGTCGCCCGACTTCGTCAAGCTCGCCGAGCGCGCCACGCAACTGGCGGCGCTGGCGCGCCAGTTCGACGCCCCGGCCGACGACGGCAACGTGCGCTGGATCGACGTGTCGCCGCACCAGGCGCGCCTGGTCGAGTCGCCGCTGGACATCCGCGACGCACTGCGCGAGCAGATGGCCGCCGCACCCAAAGCCTGGGTCTTCACGTCGGCGACGCTGGGTGATGATGAACAGCTCAGCTGGTTCACCGAATCCGCCGGCCTCACCGATGCGCGCAGGCTGCGTCTGGGCAGCCCGTTCGACTACGCGGCGCATGCGCGGCTCTACATCCCGCGCGGCTTTCCGAAGCCCAACGAGCCCGACCACGCGCGCTCGGTGGCCATCCTCGCGGCGCGCTGCGCGCGCGCGCTGGGCGGACGCACCTTCGTGCTGACGACGACCTTGCGTGCGCTGCAAAGCGTCGGCGAGCGGCTGCGTGCCGAGTTCGAGGCGCACGGCGACAGCATCCAGGTGCTGATGCAGGGCCAGATTCCGAAGCGGCAGCTGATGCAGCAGTTTCTCAGCGGACCGCGCTCGGTGCTGGTCGGTTCGCAGACCTTCTGGGAAGGCATCGACGTCCCGGGCGATGCGTTGCAATGCGTGCTGATCGACAAGTTGCCGTTTCCGCCGCCCAACGACCCGCTGGTCGAGGCGCGCGTCAAGCGGCTGGAAGGCGAGGGCCGCAACCCGTTCGCCGACTACTTCGTCGCCGAGGCGGCGGTGTCGCTGAAGCAGGGCGCCGGGCGCCTGATCCGCAGCGAAACCGACCGCGGCCTGCTCGTGGTCTGCGACCCGCGCATGGCCGGCATGAACTACGGCAAGCGGCTGCGCGAGGCGCTGCCGCCGATGACGCTGGTGACGAGCGAGGCCGAGGCGCTGGCCTGGCTGGAATTGCTGGCGAGCGAGGCGCGGCCGTTTTAGGGAGTCAGTCGAGCGCCGGGCCGCCATGGGCCACGAAGAGGCCCACGTCGTGGACCTCGGCCGACTGAGCTCCCCTCGGGGGACGGCACCGAAGGTGCCCAGGGGCGGTCAATATCACCACATCTGCCACCAGGGCTTCTTCACGGCGCTCACGCCATCGGTGTGGAGGGTGGTCTCCGGGAAGCTCTTGCGCAGCACGCGGTCGGCGTCGTCGCGCAACGCGGTCAGGCCGAGCTTGTCGTAGCTTTGCACGAGGATGTACAGCGCCTCCTGTGCCGACGGCGATTGCTGGAACTCGGACACGACGACCTGCGCCCGATTGGCAGCCGCCACGTAGGCCTCGCGCTTGTAGTAGTAGCGCGCCACATGTACTTCGTAGGCGGCGAGCGCGTTGACGATGTAGTTCATGCGCACACGGGCGTCGTCGGCATACAGCGACTGCGGGAACTGGTCAACGAGCTGCTTGAACGACTGGTACGAATCGCGCGAGGCCTGCTGGTCGCGTTCCGACAAGTCTTGTCGCGACAGGTTGCCCAGCAGCCCGAGGTTGTCGTTGAAGTTGATCAGGCCCTGCAGGTAGAGCGCGTAGTCGAGCGCGGCACTGGTCGGGTGCAGCTTGATGAATCGCTCGAGCACCGACAGGGCCTGGGCCTTGTCCGAACTCTTGTAGAGCATGTAGGCGCGTTCGATCTGGGCTTGTTGTGCAAGCGCGGTGCCGGAGGCCCGGCCTTCGAGACGCTCGTAGAGCTTGCCGGCGCGTTCGTAGTTGCCGAGCGAAGCCTCTTCCTTGGCCTCTGCATACAATCGCTCGGCGCTCCACTTCGACTCGGGCTCTTTCGGCGTCGAGCCGCAGCCTGCGAGCAAGACCGCCACCGACGCCAGCAACACGGCCAATGGCCGGCGCAGCACACTCAATTGAATCATGGGCCTGAGGCGCGCACGCGGTGCGGCGCCGTCCTGTCAAAAACGAAAATCGATTATATGGTTGGCCCCCAGGCGGACGAGGTGGAACCCACGGCAGGCGAGGCCGACGACGCCGCGCCGTGGACCGCGGAGGTGGAGCGACGCGAGGCCGCGGTGCCGGCGGCGTTGCATGGCCAGCGTCTGGACAAGGCCGTCGTCGCGATGGCCGACGAGTTCTCGCGCAATCATTTGCAAAGCCTGATCGAGGCCGGGCATGTCAGTGTCGATGGCCTGCCGGCGCGCAGCGCCTCGCGCAAGGTGCTGGCCGGTCAGGTGATCGCGGTCGACCTGATGCCCACCGCCGAGAGCCGCGCGTTCCGGCCCGAAGCGCTGCCCATCGCCGTCGTGTTCGAGGACGAGCACCTCTTGGTCGTCGACAAGGCGTCGGGCATGGTCGTGCACCCGGCGGCGGGCAACTGGTCGGGCACGCTGCTGAATGCGCTGCTCGCGCATCACCGCGGCGCTGCGAGCCTGCCGCGCGCTGGCATCGTGCACCGGCTCGACAAGGACACCTCGGGGCTGATGGTCGTCGGCAAGACGCTGGCAGCCGTGACGGCGCTGACGCGGGCGATCGCGGCGCGCGAGGTGCACCGGCACTACCTCGCCATCGCCCAAGGCGAGGTCAAGCCGCGGGCCTTCAGCATCGACGCGCCGCTGGGGCGCGACCCGCAGTCGCGCATCCGCATGGCCGTCCTGGCCAGCGGCAAGCCGGCGCGCACCGACGTCGAGGCGCTCGTGATTGCCGACGGCTTCAGTGCATTGCGCTGCACCCTGCACACCGGCCGCACCCACCAGATCCGCGTGCACCTGGCCTCCCGCGGGCACCCGCTGGTGGCCGACGCGGTCTACGGCGGCCGGCCGGCGCTGGGCATGACCCGTCAGGCGCTGCACGCCACCCGGCTCGCGTTCGTGCACCCGGCGTCGGGGCGGCCGGTCACCTTCGATGCGCCGCCGCCGCTCGATTTTGCGTCGGCCTGGCGCAACGTGGGAACGGCATCGACATGACGCGAGGTGCAGGACAGGTACAATGACGGCAATTCTGTTCGACGCCCACCCTCGCGGCGGCACCTCAGGTGCCAGCCGGCCAACGACGAAGCCCGGGCAGAAGCGAGTTGCACCCCAAGGTGCCTCCACCGGTTCGACGCGAGAAGCGTCGCCTGCTTGCCAACCCTGACGTGCCGTGCCGCACCGTGGTTGATGCCCAAATCGAACGTGAAATTCGACTTTTCCGCCCGGAGCGAACCCGGCCGACGATGTGAACGACGCCCATGAATAGCCAGGATGCCAAGCGCGTCCTCGAGACCGCCCTGATCTGCGCCAGCCAGCCGCTGCCGCTGCGCGACATGCGCGTCTTGTTCGCCGACGAAATCGGCCCCGACACGCTGCGTTCGCTGCTCGACGAACTCACCCGTGACTGGCAAGGCCGCGGCGTCGAACTCGTCGCCCTGGCCAATGGCTGGCGCTTTCAGAGCCGCCCCGAGTTGCGTGAATTTCTCGACCGGCTGAACCCCGAGAAGCCGCCCAAATACTCTCGCGCCGTGATGGAAACGCTGGCGATCATCGCCTACCGCCAGCCGGTGACGCGCGGCGACATCGAAGACATCCGCGGCGTGACCGTCGCCAGCCAGATCATCAAGCAGCTCGAGGACCGCGGCTGGGTCGAGGCCATCGGCTACCGTGAGTCTCCCGGCCGGCCGGCCCTGCTCGCGACGACGCGGCAGTTTCTCGACGACCTCGGCCTGGCCAGTCTCGAGCAGCTTCCTTTGTTGGCAGGTGCTGCCGGCGAGGCCGAGCCGCTGGCCAATGCGCTCGCCGTGCAGGCGAGCCTGCTCGATGTCGCGCCCGAGCCTGCTCCCACTCCCGAAGAACCTGTCGTCTCCACCGAGTCTGTCGACGCCGTCGACGCTGCTCCCCTTCCCCCCGAATCGCCAGCGGCGGATGCCGCACCCATGGAACCCCACGCATGAACGTCAATCCTGAATCTTCGCCGCTGCCCGATGCAGACGCCGCCCCCGCTGCCGAGGGCGACGCGCCGGCGAAGCCCGTGCGTCGCAAGCGCGCGGTGAAGGCTGTCGAAGAGCTTGCTGCGCCGGCCGAAGCCGTGGCGACAGATGTGTCGGAAGAGCCCGCGGCCAAGCCGAAGCGCCGGCGCACGGTCAAGGCCGATGCCGAGTCTGGTGAGGTCGCAACGGCCGAACCTGCCGTCGAGAGCGTCGCCGCCCCAGCGCCTATCGTCGCGTCGCCGGTGGACGTCGCAGAAGCGAGCGCGCCTGTCGCGGCTGACGCCGAAGGCGAGACGCGCGAAGCGCGCGAACCCGGCTCCGACGAAGGGCCGAGCGACGGCCCGCGGGGTCGCCGCCGTGGTCGGCGCGACCGCAACCGCGGCGAGCGTGGCGACGCGTCGTCGGACGAAGCCCCGAACGCTGCGGCCGCACCGGCCCGGGTCGGCGAGTTGTTCGCGCAGGTTCAGTCCGGCGAGTTCGATGTGGTCGGCGAGCCCGAACCCGGCGGCGAGCTGATCGAGGCACCAGAAGAGGTCGAGGACGTGGCCGAGGCGGTCGAGGTGGCGACCGACGATCCGGCCGCGCCCAAGCGCGTGCTGGCGCCCGAGTCCGACGCGCCCAAACTGCACAAGGTGCTCGCGCAGTCCGGCATCGGATCGCGGCGCGACATGGAAGACCTGATTGCCGACGGTCACGTCACCGTCAATGGCGAGCCGGCCCATGTCGGCCAGCGCGTGTCGTTCGGCGACCGTGTCACCGTCAACGGCAAGCCGGTGCGCCTGCGCATCGTGCCGCCGGCGCCGCGCATCATCGCGTACCACAAGCCCGTCGGCGAGATCGTCACGCACGACGACCCGCAGAACCGCCCGACCGTGTTCCGCCGCCTGCCGCGTTTGCAGCAGGGCAAGTGGCAGTCGGTCGGCCGGCTCGACATCAACACCGAAGGCCTGCTGCTGTTCACCAACTCGGGTGAGCTCGCGAACCAGCTGATGCACCCGCGCTTCGGCGTCGAGCGCGAGTACGCGGTGCGGCTGCTGGGCACGCTGACGGCCGAGGACAAGGCCAAGCTGCTCGCGGGCGTGGAGGTCGAAGGCCAGACCGCGAGCTTCCGTTCGATCGAAGAGGGCGGCGGCGACGGTGCGAACCACTGGGTCCGCGTCGTGATCACCGAAGGCCGCAACCGCGAAGTGCGCAAGCTGTTCGACACCGTGGGCCTCACGGTCAGCCGGCTGATCCGCATCCGCTACGGTACGGTGGTGCTGCCGCTGGGTCTCAAACGCGGCGTGTGGGTCGACCTCGAGGAAGGCGACGTGCGGGCGATCCGCCGCCTGGCCAGCGGCGACAACGGCGGGCCGCGGCCCGATCGGGGCGACGCCGGGCGCGGCAATGCGCCGGGCAACCCGCAAGGGCGAGGTCGCGAGGGTGGTCAGCAGCCGCGTCAAGGCGGGCAGCAGCCGCCGCGCAATGACCGCAACGACCGCAACAACGATCGCGGGCGCCAGAACCAGAACGACCGCTCGCGGGGCCGCGGTCGCGACGGCAACCAGCCGGCGTTCGTCGCCAGCGAAGCAGCACCGCGCGACCTCGGGCAAGGCCAGGACCGCGACAACGACTTCGACATGGACTTCGATCCGGCGTCGATCCCGAACCCGCTCGAGCAGACCTTCGACAAGCGCTTCGTGCAGAACCCGCGCAGCCCGGTCGGCGGGCGTGGCTTTCGCAATGGCGGCGGCGGCGGCTTCGGCGCCGGCGGCAGTGCACCGACACCGGCCAATCCCAAGCGCGGCCCGGGCAGCGGTGGCCCGAAGCAGCCCGATCCGTTGCAGACCTCGTTGGGCGTGTTCGGCGCGGATGCCTTCCATCGCAAGAACCGCAGTGGCGGCGGAGGGGGTGGCGGTAACCGGGGCGGCAATCGCGGCGGTGGAGGCGGTGGCTTCGGTGGAGGTGGCGGCGGTTACGGCGGCGGTGGTGGCCGCAAGGGTGGCCGCTGAACGCGGCGCAGCCCGGTTCGCTTCACAGCCTGGCCACAGGTGCAGGCTACAATCTAAGGCTTTGCCAAGACACTGATTCAGGAGAAAAACATGGCCATCGAACGCACGCTTTCGATCATCAAGCCCGACGCCGTCGCGAAGAACGTCATCGGTCAGATCTACGCCCGCTTTGAAGGCGCCGGCCTGAAGATCGTCGCCGCCAAGATGGCGCACCTGTCGCGTGGCGAGGCCGAAGCCTTCTACGCCGTGCACAAGGCGCGTCCGTTCTTCAAGGACCTGGTCGATTTCATGATCTCGGGCCCGGTGATGATCCAGGCGCTCGAAGGCGAAGGCGCGATCCTGAAGAACCGCGACCTGATGGGCGCGACCGATCCGAAGAAGGCAGAGAAGGGCACGATCCGCGCCGATTTCGCCGACAGCATCGACGCGAACGCGGTGCACGGTTCGGACGCCGCAGAAACCGCGGCGATCGAGATCTCGTTCTTTTTCCCCGGAATGAACGTCTACAGCCGCTGACGTTCAAGGGCTGATGACCAACCTGCTGGAGTTCGACCGCGACGCGCTGGCTGCCTTCTGCGAGCAGCTCGGGGAGAAGCGCTTTCGCGCGACCCAGCTGTTCCGCTGGATCCACCACCGCGGCGCGTCCGACTTCGAGCAGATGTCCGACCTGGCCAAGTCGCTGCGCGAGAAGCTCGCGGGCAAGGCGGTCATCAGCGCGATGCCGGTCATCAGCGAGCAGGCCTCGAACGACGGCACGATCAAGTGGCTGTTCGATGTCGGTGCCGGCAACGCGGTCGAGACCGTGTTCATCCCCGAGACCGACCGCGGCACGCTGTGCGTGTCGTCGCAGGCCGGTTGTGCGGTCGGTTGCCGCTTCTGCTCCACCGGCCATCAGGGCTTCAGCCGCAACCTGACGACCGGCGAGATCATCGCCCAGCTCTGGTTCGCCGAGCACCACCTGCGCAAGCGCCTGAACCTGCCTGAAGGCCAGCGCGCCATCACCAACGTCGTGATGATGGGCATGGGCGAGCCGCTGCAGAACTACAGCGCACTGCTGCCGGCGCTGCGCATGATGCTCGACGACCATGCGTACGGCCTGTCGCGTCGGCGCGTGACGGTGTCGACTTCCGGCGTCGTGCCGATGATCGAGCGCCTGCGCGACGATTGTCCGGTGGCGCTGGCCGTGTCGCTGCACGCGCCGACCGATGCGCTGCGCGACGACCTCGTGCCGCTGAATCGCAAGTACCCGCTGGCCGAGTTGCTGGCGACGTGCAAGCACTACCTCGACAAGGCGCCGCGCGACTTCATCACCTTCGAGTACTGCATGCTCGACGGCGTGAACGACAGCGACGCCCAGGCGCGCCAGCTGCTCGCACTGGTGGCCGCGTCCGGCGTGTCCTGCAAGTTCAACCTGATCCCGTTCAACCCCTTCCCAGAATCTGGCCTGAAGCGTTCGCCCGATGCGCGTGTGACCGCCTTCCTGCGCGTGCTGCAGGACGGTGGCCTGGTCGCGACGGTGCGCAAGACGCGCGGCGACGACATCGATGCGGCCTGCGGTCAGCTCGCCGGCGAAGTGCAGGACCGGACCAACGCCAAGCAACGAATGACGCGCGCCCCGGTGCAAGTGCATCGCAGCGATTCGGCCGCGGCGCGGGCCATCCTGGCCGGCCGGCAGGAGACCAGCGCATGACGCAGCGGTGGCGGGGTCGCTGGCTGCTCGTGGCCGCCCTGATCGGGCTGTTCTCGGGCTGCGTCACGCGCAGCACGTCCACCGAGTCGCTGGTCGACGGCAGGGACATCGTCACCGCCTCCGACGAGTCCGAGGGCAGCAAGCGGGCGCGCGTGCGCATGGAGCTCGCGGCCGGCTACTACGGCCGCGGCCAGATGACGATCGCGCTCGACCAGGTCAAGCTCGCGATCGTGGCCGACCCCAAGCTGGCCGAGGCCTACAACATGCGCGGCCTGATCTACGCCAACCTCGGCGACGACAAGCTCGCGGAAGAGAGCTACCGCCGTGCGCTGCAGCTCGCGCCGCAGGACGCCGACTCGATGCAGAACTACGGCTACTTCCTGTGCCAGCAGAAGCGCTACGCCGAGTCGAATGCGATGTTCGACCAGGCCCTGGCGGTGCCGCGCTACCGCGATTCGGCGCGCACCTGGCTGACCAAGGGCGTGTGCCTGGCCTTCGCGGGGCAGCTGCCCGAGTCCGAGGCCGCCCTGGTGCGCGCTTACGAGATCGAGCCCGCCAACCCGTCGATCTCGGTGAACCTGTCGGAAGTGCTCTACAAGCGGGGCGATTACGAGCGGGCGCGTTTCTACATCCGCCGCGTCAACGCTGTCGTCGCCTTGCAGGGCCCGCAGACGCTGTGGCTGGCCGCGCGCATCGAGCAGCGCCTGGGCAACCGCACGGGTGCGCAGGAGTTCGGCGCGCAGCTGCGTCAGCGCTTCCCTGAATCGGTAGAAGCCGGAAAATTTGCACGGGGCCAGTTCGATGAGTGAGGACACGTCCGACATCTCCGCCACCCCGGCGCCGACGACAGCCGGCGGGTTGTTGCGGCAGGCGCGCAAGGCGCAGGGCATGCACATCGCGGTGCTCGCCGCGGCGATGAAGGTTTCGCCGCGCAAGCTCGAGCTGCTCGAGTCGGACCAGTTCGACCAGCTGACCGATGCAACCTTCACGCGGGCGCTGGCGCAGACCATGTGCCGCGCGCTGAAGATCGATGCTGCACCGGTGCTGGCGCTGATGCCGCGCCCGCCGGGGCACCGGCTGGAGCAGGTGTCCGAAGGCTTGAACACGCCGTTCCGCGACCGCCCCGACCACCTCGTGCCCAAGGAATGGGCGAACGCGGCGATGCCGGCGCTGGTGATCGCGGGGCTGCTGCTGATCGGCGCGGCGGTGATCTACCTGCTGCCGGGCAACTGGGTATCGCAGGCCCGCAATGCCGTGGCGCGGGGTGGCAGCGAGCCGGGGACGGCCTCTGCGCGGACCGCCGATGGGGTGTCCGAACCGATCGCCGCGGCGTCGAGTGCTGCGCCCACGACCACCGCGGCGTCCGCGCCAGTCGATGTGATGCCGCCGGGGGTTGTCGAAACCCCCGTGCCGCCAGCGCAGACGGCGGCATCGGCCGCCGGGCCGGTGGCGGTGGTCGGTGTGCTGCAACTGCGGCCGAGCGCGCCGTCGTGGGTCGAGGTCATCGACGCCAACGGCAAGCCCTTGATCGCGCGCCTGCTGCAGGCCGACGAAAGCGTGGGTCTCGATGGGGCTTTGCCGATGAAGGTCAGAATCGGCAATGCGAGCGCCACCGAAGTGGTGTTTCGCGGCCAGCCGCTGGAACTCGGGCCGTTCACCCGGGACAACCTGGCCAAGCTGGAACTCAAGTAAGACGGGGCCGACACCATGAACGACCTGACCCAAGCCTTCGCCGCGATCGACGATTTCATCGAGCCCGCCGTGCCCGCGCCGCACCGCACGCGCCAGGCGCAGGTGCGCTGGGGCTCGCGCATCGTCACGGTCGGCGGTGGCGCGCCGGTGCGCGTGCAGGCGATGACCAACACCGACACGGTCGATGCGATCGGCACCGCGATCCAGGTGAAGGAGCTGGCGATCGCCGGCTCCGAGATGGTCCGCATCACCGTCAACACACCCGAGGCGGCGGCGCAGGTGCCCTACATCCGCGAGCAGCTCGACCGCATGGGCATCGACGTGCCGCTGATCGGCGACTTCCACTACAACGGCCACCGCCTGCTGACCGATCACCCGGCCTGCGCCGAGGCGTTGAGCAAGTACCGCATCAACCCCGGCAACGTGGGCAAGGGCGACAAGCACGACAAACAGTTCGCGCAGATGGTCGAGGTCGCGGCCAAGTACGACAAGGCGGTGCGCATTGGCGTCAACTGGGGCAGCCTCGACCAGGAACTGCTGACCGACATGATGGACGCGAACGCGAAACTCGCCGAACCGTTCGAGCCGCAGCAGATCATGTACCGCGCGATCCTGACGTCGGCGATCCAGTCGGCGCGGCGCGCCGAGGCGATCGGCCTGCGTGGCGACCAGATCATCCTGTCGTGCAAGATGTCCGGCGTGCAAGATTTGATCAGCGTCTACCGCGCGCTGGCCAAGCGCTGCGACTACGCGCTGCACTTGGGCCTGACCGAAGCCGGCATGGGCACCAAGGGCACGGTCGCATCGACCGCTGCGCTCGGCGTGCTGCTGCAAGAGGGCATCGGCGACACGATCCGCGTCTCGCTCACGCCGCAGCCGGGCGAGGCGCGCACGCAAGAGGTCGTGGTCGCGCTCGAGATCCTGCAGTCGCTCGGCTTGCGCTCGTTCAACCCGAGCGTGACCGCGTGCCCGGGCTGCGGCCGCACCACCAGCACCACGTTCCAGGAACTCGCCAAGCAGATCGACGACTACCTGCGTGCGCAGATGCCGGTCTGGAAGGCGCGCTATCCCGGCGTCGAGAAGATGAAGGTCGCGGTGATGGGCTGCATCGTCAACGGCCCGGGCGAGAGCAAGCACGCCGACATCGGCATCAGCCTGCCGGGCACCGGCGAGGCACCGGCCGCGCCGGTGTTCATCGACGGCGAGAAGGCGCTGACCTTGCGCGGCGACAACATCGCCGCCGAGTTTCACGCGCTGGTCGAAAGCTACATCGACAAGCGCTTCGGCAGGGTCACCGCAAAGCATCCGATCGCGCACGCCTGAGGGCTTGCGCATCTGACCGCAGCTGCCTGCACCGCAGGCAGCGTGGCCCGCATTCGACCGAGACATTCCATGACTGAACCGAAACCCCGCAAGCCCGAAGCGCTGCAAGCCGTGAAGGGCATGAACGACCTCCTGCCGCCTGAGTCGGCGCGCTGGGAGTGGTTCGAGGCCAAGGTGCGCGCGCTGATGGCGCGCTACGGCTACGCCAACATCCGCACCCCCATCGTCGAGCCGACCGCGCTGTTCGTGCGCGGCCTGGGCGAGGTGACCGACATCGTCGAAAAAGAGATGTATTCGTTCGAGGACGCGATGAACGGCGACAAGCTGACGCTGCGGCCCGAGGCCACCGCCGGCATCGTGCGCGCGGTGATCGAGCACAACGCGCTCTACAACGGGCCGCTGCGGGTCTGGTCGCACGTGGCGCTGTTCCGCCACGAGCGTCCGCAGAAGGGCCGCTATCGGCAGTTCCACCAGATCGACGTCGAGGCGCTCGGCCACGCCGGCCCGGACGTCGACGCCGAGCAGATCCTGATGTGCCGCGCGCTGCTGCGCGACCTCGGGCTGGTCGAGGGCCGCGACGTGCGCCTCGAGATCAACAGCCTCGGCCAGGCCAGCGAGCGCCAACAACACCGCGCAGCGCTGATCGCGCACTTCGAGCAGCACGCCGACGTGCTGGACGAAGACGCGCGTCGCCGCCTGCACAGCAACCCGCTGCGCATCCTCGACACCAAGAACCCTTTGATGCAGGCCATGGTCGAGGCCGCGCCCAAGCTGATGGACTTCCTCGGCGAGGCGTCGCTCGCGCACCTGACCGGCGTGCGCGCGGTGCTCGACGCGGCGGGGCTTCCGTACCGCGTCAACCCGCGCCTGGTGCGCGGCATGGACTACTACAACCTCACCGTGTTCGAGTGGGTCACCGACCACCTCGGCTCGCAGGGCACGGTGTGCGGCGGTGGCCGCTACGACACGCTGATCGAGCAACTCGGCGGCAAGCCCGCGCCGGCCGTCGGCTGGGGCATGGGCATCGAACGCATGCTGCTGCTGCTCGAGGCGATGGGTGTCACCGCGCCGGCGCCTGTGCCCGACGTGTTCGCCGTCGTCCCCGGCCCCGAGGCACTGGCCGTCGCGATGACGACCTGCGAAGCGCTGCGCACCGCCGGCCTCGCCGTGCTGATGCACGGTGCCGGCGCGGCCGGCTGGGGCAGCATGAAGTCGCAGTTCAAGCGCGCCGATGCCAGTGGCGCTCGTCACGCACTGATCTTCGGTGCCGACGAGCTGGCGCGCGGCGAGGTCTCGCTGAAGTCGCTGCGCAACGCCGACGCACCGCAGCGCAGCCTGCCGCTGGCCGAGGCTGCGGCCTGGGCCGCCGAGCTGGCCAACGCATAATCCCGCACTCACCGAACCGGAACGCTCCCGTCCATGGCCACGAATCTCGATCTCGAAGAACAGGAACAGCTCGACGAGCTGAAAGCCTTCTGGAAGAAATACGGCAACCCCATCACCTGGCTGTTGGTTGTTGCGCTCGGCAGCTATGCCGCATGGAACGGCTGGAACTGGTACCAGCGCGACCAGGCCGTGAAGGCCGGTGCGATGTACGACCAGCTCGACAAGGCGGTGCAGGCCGGTGACGTCGACCAGGCCGGGCGCGTCTTCGCCGACCTGAAGGGCCGCTACCCCGGCACGGCGTTCACCGAGCAGGCCGGTCTGCTGACCGCGAAGCTGCAGTTCGAGAAAGGCAAGGCTGACGACGCGCTGGCGAGCTTGGCATGGGTCGAGGCCAATGCGACCGAAGGCGAGTACCAGACCGTCGCGCGCCTGCGCGCCGCCGGCGTGCTGCTCGACCAGAAGAAGTACGACGAGGCGCTGAAGCGGCTCGACGCGATCGTGCTGAAGGACGGTGCCGCCGAGTTCGGTGCGCTCGTCGCCGACCGCCGCGGCGACGTGCTGCTGGCGCAGGGCAAGCCCGACGACGCGAAGGCCGCGTACACCAAGGCCTGGCAGACCATGGACGCCAAGGTCGACTACCGCCGCCTGATCGAGGCCAAGCTCACGTCGCTCGGCGCCGCACCCGCCAAGACGGAGACCACGCCATGACGTGGGCCTCGCTCGATGCGCTCGCGCGCAGGCTGGCGCTGCTGGCCGCCGTCGCGGTGATTGCCGGCTGTGCCGCCAGCAAGCCCAAGCCGCAGCCGCTGGAGCCGCTCACCCCCAAGATCGGCGGCACGCTCGCGTGGAGCCAGCGCATCGACGGCGTAAAGTTTCCGCTCGCGGTGGCGGTGACCAAGGGCCAGTTCACGGTTGCTGGCGACGACGGCACCGTGCTCGCACTTGACGTCGAGTCGGGTCGCGAAATCTGGCGCGGCAGTGCCGGTGCCAAGCTGAGCGCGGGCGTCGGCAGCGACGGCCGCTTTGCCGCGGTCGTCACGCGCGAGGGTGAATTGGTCGTCTTCGATCAGGGCGCGGTCAAATGGCGCAAGCCGCTGGGCACGCGTGTCAGCACGGCGCCGCTGGTGGCCGGCGAGCGCGTGTTCGTGCTTGGCGTGGACCGTGCGGTGCAGGCCTTCGACGTGCTCGACGGCCGCAAGCTGTGGATTCTGCAGCGCCCCGGCGACCCGCTGACGCTGGCGCAGTCGGGCGTGCTCAGTGCCTTCAAGAACACCTTGATCGTCGGCCAGGGCCCGCGCATGGCGGGCGTCGATCCGACGCGCGGCGAGGTGCGCTGGGACGTGGCGGTGGGTTCGCCGCGCGGCGCGAACGAGATCGAACGCCTGGCCGACCTGGTCGGTCCGGCGGTGCGCGTCGGCGACACCATTTGCGCGCGTTCGTTCCAGGCTGCGGTCGGCTGTGTCGATGCCGAGAAGGGCACGACGCTGTGGAGCAAGAACATCGGCGGCACCGACGCCGTCGCAGCCGATGCGGACTACGTGTTCGCCGGCGACGCGTCGGACCGCATCACCGCCTGGAAGGCCAACGGCGACGCCGCCTGGACCTCCGACAAGCTGCTGTACCGGTCGCTGAGCGCGCCGCTGAGCGTGGGCAAGACGGTGGTGTTCGGCGACGAGGACGGGACCTTGCATTTTCTGTCGCGCGAAACCGGCGAGGCGCTGCTGCGCCTGACGACCGATGGCAGTGCCATCGTCGCGCAGCCGGTCGTGTCGGGCACCGTGATGCTGGCGGTCACGCGCAAGGGCGGGCTGTTCGCGTTCCGCCCGCAGTGACTTGAATTGACATGAAACCCGTGATCGCCCTCGTGGGCCGGCCCAACGTGGGCAAGTCCACGCTGTTCAACCGGATGACGAAGAGCCGCGACGCGATCGTGGCAGACTTCGCCGGTCTCACGCGCGACCGCCACTACGGCGACGGGCGCAGCGGCGAGCACGAGTTCATCGTCGTCGACACCGGGGGGTTCGAGCCCGACAGCACGACCGGCATCGTCAAGGAGATGGCCAAGCAGACGCGCCAGGCCGTGGCCGAGGCCGATGCGGTGATCTTCGTCGTCGACGTGCGCTCTGGCGTGTCGGGGCAGGACCACGACATCGCACGCTACCTGCGCACGGTCGGCAAGAAGATCGTGCTCGCGGTCAACAAGGCCGAGGGCATGCAGGAGTCGCCGCTGCTGGCCGAATTCTTCGAACTCGGCCTCGGCGATCCGATTCCGGTCTCGGCCGCGCACGGGCAGGGCATACGCAGCCTGACCGACGCCGCGCTCGCGCATTTCGAGTTCGACGACGAGGAAGACGAGACGCCGGTCGATGGCGGCCCAATCCGCCTCGCGGTGGCCGGCCGCCCCAACGTCGGCAAGTCGACGCTGATCAACACCTGGCTGGGCGAAGAGCGCCTGGTCGCGTTCGACCAACCCGGCACGACACGCGACGCGATCACCGTGCCCTTCGAGCGCAACGGCCAGAAGTTCGAGCTGATCGACACGGCGGGCCTGCGCCGCCGCGGCAAGGTCTTCGAGGCGATCGAGAAGTTCTCGGTCGTGAAGACGCTGCAGGCGATCGCTGACGCGAACGTCGTGCTGCTGCTGCTGGACGCGACCCAGGGCGTGACGGATCAGGACGCGCACATCGCCGGCTACATCCTCGAGAGCGGCCGCGCGGTGGCGATTGCGGTCAACAAGTGGGACGCGGTCGACGACTACCAGAAGCAGACGCTGCAGCGCTCGATCGAGCAGCGCCTGGCCTTTCTGAAGTTCGCGCCGGTGATGCACATCTCGGCGATCAAGCGCCAAGGCCTGGGCCCGGTCTGGAAGGCGATTGCCGACGCCCACGCTTCGGCCACGCGCAAGATGTCGACACCGGTGCTGACGCGCTTGCTGCTCGATGCGGTCGAGCACCAGGCGCCCAAGCGCGCTGGGGCCTTCCGCCCCAAGCTGCGCTACGCCCACCAGGGCGGCATGAACCCGCCGCTGATCGTGATCCACGGCAATTCGCTGGACCACATCAGCGAAGCGTACAAGCGCTTTCTCGAAGGGCGCTTCCGCGAGCATTTCAAGCTCACCGGCACACCGATGCGCATCGAGCTGCGCTCGTCGAAGAACCCGTTCGACAACAAAAGCTGACAAACCCGATCCCAGGGCTATTCAGGGTATTGGCGTAAACCTCGATTGCGCTAGCGACCCTGTGTTAATGTGACCTCTTCTGAACTTTCATCACGGAGCTAACACGTGAGCAATAAAGGGCAACTCCTACAAGACCCGTTCCTGAACCTGCTGCGCAAGGAGCATGTTCCGGTGTCGATCTACCTCGTCAACGGGATCAAACTGCAAGGCCACATCGAGTCGTTCGACCAGTATGTCGTGCTGCTTCGGAACACCGTGACGCAGATGGTCTACAAGCACGCGATCTCGACCGTGGTGCCGGGCCGGGCCGTGAATTTCCACGCCGCCGAGCCCAGCGAACCGGCCGCGTGACGTCGACCGCACCCCGCATCCCTTGAGTTCCACGGATTCGACCGTCACCGACGGGAAAGGTGCGCCCGCGCGGGCGATCCTGGTGGGCGTGGACTTCGGTCGCGGCAAGGCGTTCGATGCGACGCTCGACGAGCTCGCGTTGCTGGCCGAATCGGCTGGCGACACGGCGGTCGCCCGCATCATCGCGAAACGCAAGGCGCCCGACGCCGCGCTCTTCGTCGGGTCGGGCAAGGCCGACGAAATCAAGGCCATGGTGCAGGCTTACCAGGCCGACGCCGTGCTGTTCGACCAGGCCTTGTCGCCGGCGCAGCAGCGCAACCTCGAGAAGCACCTGGGCGTGGCCGTGGCCGACCGCACGATGCTGATCCTCGAGATCTTCGGCGAGCGCGCGCAAAGCCACGAGGGCAAGCTGCAGGTCGAGCTGGCGCGGCTGCAATACCTGTCGACGCGCCTGGTGCGCCGCTGGAGCCACCTGGAGCGCCAGAGCGGTGGCATCGGCATGCGCGGCGGCCCGGGCGAGGCGCAGATCGAACTCGACCGCCGCATGATCGGCGAGCGCATCAAGGCGGTGAAGAAGCAGCTCGAGCGCGTCAAGAAGCAGCGCAGCACGCAGCGCCGCTCGCGCGAGCGCAACCAGACCTTCCGCATTTCGCTGGTGGGCTACACCAACGCCGGCAAGTCGACGTTGTTCAATGCGCTGGTGAACGCCCGTGCCTACGCCGCCGATCAATTGTTCGCGACGCTGGACACGACGACGCGCCAGCTCTTCCTCGAAGACGCGCAGCGCTCGGTGTCGCTGTCCGACACCGTCGGCTTCATCCGCGACCTGCCGCACAAGCTGATCGAGGCTTTCGAGGCGACGCTGCAGGAGGCCAACGACGCCGACCTGCTGCTGCACGTCGTCGATTGCGCGAGCCAGGTGCTGGCCGAGCAGATGGCCGAGGTGCAGCGTGTGCTGACCGAGATCGGCGCGAGCGGCATCCCGCAGGTGCTCGTCTACAACAAGCTCGACGCCCTCGAAGAAACGCAGCGGCCGCGCGAATTGCGCGACGTGCTGGAACTCGATGGCGGCCTGCGCGTCCCACGCGTGTTCATCAGCGCACGCAGCGGCGAAGGCATGACCGATTTGCGCGCGATACTCTCGGAAGCGGTGGCCGGCACGTTGGAGGGTTTCTTGAACCCCGACGTTTCGGCCCCAGATGACATCCGCCTCGTTGACGATGTGGACGACTTCGACGACGACTCCATGGCCCCGCCGCACACCCAGCACCTACTCGCATGACCATGAGCCACCCGACCTCTGACACTTCTGGCCGCAACCCGCGCCCGAATGCGTTCACCGCCGCATGGCGCCGCCTCGCTGGCGGGGTCATGAACAGCAACGGCCGCGGCGACGGTCCGCCGGACCTCGACGAGCTCTGGCGCGACTTCAACCGCAAGCTCAGCGGCCTGTTCGGTGGCAAGGGTGGCGGCGGTGCGCCGCGCGGCAACGGCGCGGGTGACGGCGGCGGCAACGGCCCGAACTTCCAGCCCGACATGAAGAGCGCCGGCATCGGCGCCGGCCTGGTGGCCGGCGTGGTCGCGCTGATCTGGCTGGGCAGCGGCTTCTTCATCGTCCAGGAAGGCCAGCAGGCCGTCGTCACGTCGTTCGGCAAGTACAGCCACACGGCAGACGCCGGCTTCCAGTGGCGCATGCCGTACCCGTTCCAGGCGCACGAGACGGTCAACGTCACGCAGCTGCGCTCGAAAGAGGTCGGCCGCAACGCGGTGATCGCGGCCACCGGGCTGCGCGACTCGTCGATGCTGACGCAGGACGAGAACATCGTCGACATCCGCTTCACGGTCCAGTACCGGCTGAAGGACGCGCGTGCGTTCCTGTTCGAGAACCGCGACCCCGAAGAAGCCGTCACGCTGGCCGCCGAATCGGCGGTGCGCGAGATCGTCGGCAAGAGCAAGATCGACTCGGTGCTGTACGAGCAGCGTGATGCGATCGCCGCAGAGCTGGTGAAGTCGGTGCAAGGCCAGCTCGATCGCCTGAAGGCCGGCATCATCGTCGTCAATGTCAACGTGCAGAGCGTGCAGCCACCCGAGCAGGTGCAGGCTGCGTTCGAGGACACGCTGAAAGCCGGCCAGGACGGCGACCGCCTCAAGAAGGAAGGCCTGGCCTACGCGAGCGACGTGATCCCGAAGGCGCAGGGCACCTCGGCGCGTCTGCGTGAAGAAGCCGAAGGCTACAAGTCGCGCGTGATCGCGCAGGCCGAAGGCGACGCGCAACGCTTCACCAGCGTGCTCAACGAGTACCAGAAGGCCCCGACCGTGACGCGCGAGCGCATGTACATCGACACCATGCAGCAGGTCTACACCAACGTCAGCAAGGTGATGATCGACACCCGCAACAACTCGAACCTGCTGTACCTGCCGCTGGACAAGCTGCTGCAGCAGTCGGCGGCGGCCACGACGACGGTCACGCCGGCCGTGCCCGCGACCGAGACACCGGCAACCGGCGTCGGTACCGATGTGCGTTCGCGCGACAACCAGCGGGGTCGCGACCGCGACGGCCGCTGAGCGCAGGAGAACAAGAACATGAACCGCCTTGCTTTGTTCGCCGCCAGCCTGCTGCTGGTGCTGATGGTGCTGTACTCGACGCTGTTCGTCGTCGACCAGCGCCAGGTCGCCGTGATCTACGCGTTGGGCGAGATCAAGGAAGTGGTCCAGGAGCCCGGGCTCAAGTGGAAGCTGCCGCCGCCGTTCCAGAACGTCGTGTTCCTGGACCGCCGCATCCAGACCATGGACAGCCCCGAGAACCGCCCGATCTTCACTGCCGAGAAGAAGAGTCTGGTGATCGACTGGCTCGTCAAGTGGCGCATCACCGACCCGCGTCAGTTCATCCGCAACAACGGCTCCGACATGCGCAGTCTCGAGACGCGCCTGAGCCCGATCGTGCACGCCGCGTTCAACGAAGAGGTGACCAAGCGCACCGTCGGCGAGGTGTTGTCGAGCGGGCGTGACAAGGTCATGCAGGACGTGCGCGGCCGGCTCGTCGACGAGGCCAAGTCCTTCGGCATCGAGATCCTGGACGTGCGCATCAAGCGCGTCGACTTCGTCGCCAACATCACCGACTCGATCTACAGCCGCATGCGCTCGGAGCGCCAGCAGGTCGCGAACCAGCTGCGCTCGACCGGCGGCGCCGAGGGCGAGAAGATCCGCGCCGACGCCGACCGGCAACGCGAGGTGATCGTTGCCGAGGCCTATCGCGATGCGCAGAAGATCAAGGGCGAGGGCGACGGCAAGGCCTCGGCCACGTTCGCGGAAGCCTTCGGCCGCGACCCGCAGTTCGCGCAGTTCTATCGCAGCCTCGAAGCGTATCGGGTGAGCTTTCGCAACAAGACCGACGTGATGGTGATGGACCCGAACAGCGAGTTCTTCAAGGCGATGCGCGGCAGTTCGAACGCGGCGCCTGTCGCTGCCCCGCCTGCGGCGAAGCGGTAGGCCGTTCGTGGGCACCTCGCCCCCGGAGCTGTCCGACCTGCTGCTCGGCGCGTTCGCGCTGATGCTGGTGATCGAGGGCTTGCTGCCTTTCATCAGCCCGCCGCAATGGCGCAGTGTGTTCGAGCGCGCGATGAAACTGACCGACGGACAGATCCGTTTCATCGGTCTGGGCAGCATGCTCGCCGGCCTGGCGATGCTGTACTTCTTCGTGTCCTGAAGGCCGCGATCGCGCCGGTACAATCTCGTTTTTAACCCCCGGCGTTTTTTATGTCTTCTGCTTGGCTGCTGCCCGAGCACATTGCCGATGTGCTGCCCGCGCAGGCACGACACATCGAAGAACTGCGTCGCGGGCTGACCGACGTGGCCCGCGGCTACGGCTGCGAACTGGTGATGCCGCCGCTGCTCGAGCACATCGAGTCGCTGCTGACAGGGGCCAGCCGGTCCCTCGATCTGAAGACCTTCAAGCTCGTCGACCAGCTCAGTGGCCGCACCCTGGGCGTGCGCGCCGACAGCACGCCACAGGTCGCGCGCATCGACGCGCACCTGCTGAACCGTGTCGGCGTGACCCGGTTGTGCTATTGCGGCCCGGTGCTGCATGCGTTGCCCTCGGGGCTGCACTCGACGCGCGAGCCGCTGCAGTTCGGTGCCGAGATCTACGGCCATGGCGGCCTCGAGGCCGACCTGGAAGTGCAAGACCTGGCGCTCGACTGCCTGCGCGCGGCCGGCCTGTCGCGCGTCACGCTGGATCTCGGCGACGCACGCATCGTGCGTGGCGTGCTCGCCGGCGTGATGGTCGATGCGGAGCAACTGGTCGCGGTCTACGCGGCGCTCGCGGCCAAGGACTCGGCGGCCTTGCGCGAGCTGTCGCGCGGCTACCCGGACGAGACCCGCCAAGCGCTGATGTCGCTGTTGACGCTGTACGGCGGGGCCGACGTCCTCGAGGTCGCGCGTCGCGTCTTGCCGGCGCGTCCGCTGGTGCTGGCCGCGCTCGACGACCTGCAATGGCTGGCGAATCACGTCGAGCAGTCGCACGCCGACGTGAAGGTCGGCTTCGACCTCGCCGACATCGGCGCGAACGACTACTACACCGGCGCGCGCTTTGCCGCCTACGTCGCCGGCTCGCCGGATGCGGTGGCGCGTGGCGGCCGTTACGACGAGGTCGGCGCCGTGTTCGGGCGCAGCCGCCCGGCGGTGGGCTTCAGCCTCGACCTGAAGGTGCTGGCCGCCTGTGCGCCGGCGACGGCGCTGCACGCGGCGATCCGTGCGCCCTGGGCCGAGGACGACGCGCTGCGTGCCAGCGTGCGTCAGTTGCGCGAACAGGGCGAGACCGTGGTGCGCGTGCTGCCCGGCCACGAGCACGAAGCGCAGGAATACGACTGCGACCGCGAGCTCGTGCGCGTCGGCAGCGAATGGACGGTGCGCGCGCTCTGAGCGCCGCACCCAAGAATTTCAGTATCGGATCACTCTGACATGCAACAAACCAACACCACCGCGGCCGCAAAAACCGCAGGGCACAACGTCGTTGTCGTCGGCACCCAGTGGGGCGACGAAGGCAAGGGCAAGGTCGTCGACTGGCTGACCGACCACGCGCAGGCGGTGGTGCGCTTCCAGGGCGGCCACAACGCCGGCCACACGCTGGTCATCAAGGGCGTGAAGACGGCGCTGCAGCTGATCCCGTCCGGCATCATGCGCGACGGCGTGGCCTGCTACATCGGCAACGGCGTGGTCGTCGACCCGACGCACCTGCTGGCCGAGATCGAGCGCCTGGAAGCGATCGGCGTCGAGGTGCGCTCGCGGCTGTTCGTCAGCGAATCGTGCCCGCTGATCTTGCCGTTCCATGTGGAGGTCGACAAGGCGCGCGAAGCGCTGCGCGAGAGCAGCGGCGCCGGCAAGATCGGCACCACCGGCAAGGGCATCGGCCCGGCCTACGAAGACAAGGTCGCGCGCCGCGCGCTGCGCGTGCAGGACCTGAAGCACCCGGACCGCTTCGCGAAGAAGCTGCGCGAATTGCTGGAGCTGCACAACTTCGCGCTGAGCGGCTACCTGAAGAGCAAGCCGCTCGAGTTCCAGCCCATCTTCGATCTGGCGATGAAGGTGGCCGAGCAGATCAAGCCGATGCTGGCCGACGTCGGCTACATCCTGCACAACGCGAACCGCAACGGCGCCAACATCCTGTTCGAAGGTGCGCAGGGCACGCTGCTCGACATCGACCACGGCACCTACCCGTACGTCACGTCGAGCAACTGCGTGGCCGGCAACGCCGCCGCCGGCGCGGGCGTGGGCCCGGACCTGCTGCACTACATCCTGGGCATCACCAAGGCCTACACGACGCGGGTGGGCAGCGGGCCGTTCCCGACCGAGCTCGACATGGACACCCCGGGCACGGTGGGCCACCACCTGTCGACGGTGGGCCAGGAGCGCGGCACCGTCACCGGCCGCCCGCGCCGCTGCGGCTGGCTCGACGCGGCGCTGCTGAAGCGCTCGATGATCATCAACGGCATCTCAGGCCTGTGCATCACCAAGCTCGACGTGCTCGACAGCCTGCCCGAGATCAAGGTCTGCGTCGGGTACGAGCTGCACGGCAAGCGCATCGACATCCTGCCGCTGGACGCCGACGACATCGCTGCCTGCGTGCCGATCTACGACACCTTCCCAGGCTGGACCGAATCGACCTTCGGCGTGACCGAGTGGGACAAGCTGCCGCTGAACGCGCGCCGCTACCTGGAGCGTGTGCAGGACTTCATCGGCCGGCCCATCGACATGGTCTCGACCGGCCCGGACCGCGACCACACGATTCTGTTGCGTCACCCGTACAAGGGCTGAATAACAGACGCTCGCGCGGATATGCTTCTGAACGCAACACACATCAACTTTCCGATCCCCGAGGGCCGAGCATGCTGACCGACGATGGCAAACACCTGTATGTGAGCTGGGACGAATACCACATGCTGATCGAACGCCTGGCGCTCAAGATCGCCGGTTCGGCCTGGCAGTTCGATCAGATCCTGTGCCTCGCACGCGGCGGCATGCGGCCGGGTGATGTGCTGTCTCGCGTCTTCGACAAGCCATTGGCGATCATGTCGACGAG
>Ga0307509_10000216_pt1 | contig 92035 bp, 77 predicted proteins | sample 10_EM_MG_FD_202245 | JGI IMG/M metagenome (GOLD analysis project Ga0307509, IMG submission 202245) | Populus trichocarpa ectomycorrhiza microbial communities from riparian zone in the Pacific Northwest, United States - 10_EM | ecosystem: Host-associated > Plants > Roots > Unclassified | place...
CCCCGACCGAGGGCTGCGCCGGGGTCCAGCGCCGCCGCCCGGCAGCGTCGGTCGTGAAGATGGCACCGTGGGCCCGCCACAGCTCAGATCCCGGTGGTGGCTGACCAAACGGCGAATACACGTACGATGCGAGCGCGACGCGATCACCGGCATACGCGTAGATCGCTTCGGTCAGGCGCCCGGCATCGAGCAGGCCGGCGGTCGCGAGCGCAGCCACCTGCGACCGTCCCTCCCCGACGGTACCATCGATGACAGCCGCTGCCTTGGCGCGAGATCGTCATCCGCCGTCATCGATTGGAGCACCTGCAGGCGAGATGCTTCGGCCGGCATCCGCGAGGCATCATGGCGTTTGAGCGCGTGTTTGGCCGCGAGGCACGCAGCGGCTTCCGTCGCGGCACTTGTCCGCCTGCGCCTGGCCGCCTCGCGATAAACGGATGTCTTCATGTTCCGACTTTCGTCTTCTCACTCGCCGCCGAGCCAGAACCGCGGCACGCGGTCGTGCAGCAGGTCGCCGGCCGCGCGGTGCGCGATCGCGGTGAGCCCTCCGGTCGCCTCGACGGCCGCAGCGACCCGGCCGAGGTCGAGCAGGCTCTGCGTGCGCATCGTGACGTCGAGCAGAAACGCGGTATCGCGCTCGAACAGTCGAGTGTACGGACCGATCGCATTTTTGCGGAGCAGCAGCTGTGAGCCATCGGCGCTCTGATGCTCGAGGTAGTCGCCGCCGAGGTCGGGATCGACGCCCGCGGTGAACGCGACCGGGAAGGCACGCTCAGCGGTGGCCCGCGCGGCTGTCCAGTCGGTGGCGTCCAGGGCGAACGTCAGATGACCGGTCAGCACCGGCGCGACGGCCGACTCGTTCCACCGGATATCATCGCCGACCGGCGTGCGCTCTGGTGTCCAGCGGCGTGCGGCGGCGGCGTCGGTAGTGAGAATAGCGCGGTGGGCGCGCCACATCTCCGCCGGCGCATCCGGTCCGGGCCAGTTGACGGCGTAGGAAGCGAGCACGGCGCGCCGTGCTCGGGCGTGCACGGTCTCGACGAGCCGGCCCGCCTCAAGCAAGCTACCGGTGAGTTCGACGCGTGCGACCAGCGGCAAGTCCGGCCGGTGCGGTGCGTACCACATCGCAGGCATGGGGTGGTTGGCGTGCACGCGCACCCCGGCGAGGCCGGCGGACGGCAGCGGGCGCGGCGCATACTCGAGGAACGCGCCGCCGAGCTCGAGGTCGTCGGGCCAGGCCAGATTGATCCCGAGCGCGCCGCCGATCTGCCGCTCGGCCTCCTCGAGCGGATCGTCGTCGTGCGCGGCCGGCTCGTCAGCTGCGGGGGGCCGGAGCCCGAAGCGGAGCGTGATCGCGAGTGGCGTGGCCGGCTGCATGGATCGGTGTTACCTCGGGATGGGAAGGCGGATTTTGTTGGTCGTGCCACTGCCGACGATCTGGAAGTGCACGTGGTGGGGGAGGCCCGTCGCGGCGCGCACAGCCTCGTGCGCCGCGCGGTCGAGCTCGCCGAGATCGAGCGCCGCAATGTCGTCGGGACGCAGCTGCCCAGTACGCGGCGGGATCTCCTTCAAGACCGCTATATCTGCACGTTTCGCGGCCTCGAGCAGGCGATCGGACACGATCGCGATGTCATAGTCACTGACCCGGCCGACGTTGAACGGGGCGCCGGTGTGGGCCTGATCGACCAGCCGATCGAACCGGCGCCCGGCCGCGCCGCTGCCCTCGATCGCGAGCTCGGCGTCGCGCGCGCTCGCCGGCAACGCGGCATGGACCGTGTTGCCGAATTGCTCGAACCCGGCGCGGTCATAGAACCCGAACGGGATGTCGACGGCGGCGTTGACCGTGGTGCGGGCGGGCGCGCCGGCGGCGAGACTCAGTGGCTCGCCGCGCAGCTCGCGCTGAGCCTGGGTGTACGCGCGGGCGCGCGCCTCGGCGCGCAGCTCGCTGTCGAGCGTGGCGCGCTGGTCGCGGCCGCGGAACACGGCGCGGCGTTCCTTCCATAGCTGGTCGAACATCGGGCCCTCGAGCTCGGCCGCACGCACCGCGATCTGCTCCGCGCTACCGGCCGCTGCCTTCTGCAGATCGAACTCCGCGAATGAGTCGGCCAGCAGGTAGACGTGAAGCGCGGCGCCGGCGACGTCGCCGATCGCCACGACGCCCAAGGCCAGACTGCTGCTGCCGCCGGCCGGATCGCCGCGAGTAGCACCGATCGCCATCGGCGAGGCGAATTTAGATACCTCGTGATGTAATAATGACTCGATTCTCTTTGGTGCAGCGAACCAAATAGGAAGCTCCGGCACGTTCGACAACGAGATCACCCTCGCACGCAAGGCAGCGTCGATCCGTTCGTCCATGGCGTGCGATGTCCTCAGCAGCGAGGAGCGCGTTGTCGATTTCCGCCACTTCGTCGGGGGCTTGACTAGTATCCATAGAGTATTTTCCTCATGAATGCGTTGGCCTGGATGGGTACGCCCGCTTCCTTGGCGCGTTCCATGGCGTCGAGGACCAGGTGAATCCGGTCCTCTTCGGACAGGCAGGTTCTTGGCTGCCCAGTAGCTTGCGCGAAACTCGTCGTTCCATGCGCCAATCGGCAGCTTTGTGCCGCGATGTGCCCCGTGTCCAAGCTCGTGACCAAGCGCAGCCTTTGAACTCATCGCTGACCGCGGATGCATAGAACCCTCGACCGGGTTTACGCCACCGCGAACCACAATGATGTTTCCACGGTCCCAATAGCCGGTCTGAGTACCTTGATTGAAACGAAGCATCTGAGGATCGCCACCGAGATCCGCGAATTCTCGCCTGAGGCGCTCCATCTCGGCAAGCTCGATGGTTTCGAGCGCGGGCTGCCGCAGTCCACCGGCGTTGCGCTCGACTTCGTCGAGTAGCAGTGATGCCGCTTCGTGCTGGCCGATCGTCGCGGCAGCGTGCTCCGCGGTGCGGGCCGCCGCCGGAGCCGCCTCGGTAGTACCCGCGCGTCCGGTGGCGCTGGCCTCGGCCGAGCCGGCCCTGCCGAGCAGCGCGTCGGCCTGCTCGCCGCCGCCGCGCAGCCGAGCCAGCCGGTCGCGCAGCTTCGCGCCCAACCCGGACTTCTTGAGCTTGGGCAGCGCGTCCGCGGCCTTCTCCAGCTCGGCCGCAGCGCTCGCGGCGCCACCGCCGCGGGCGGCGAGCGCCACGACGACTCGCGGCCGGAGCGCCTGGAAGGCCTTGAACGCCGCGATGCCGTCCGCCGTGAACCCGACGATCGGCTGAAATGTATAGCGCGAGTAGTCGCGTCGAAATGTATACGAACACGCCCATTGCTGCACTGAATCTCGATGAGCGCGACGACGTCTCCATTGAGCACCGGGCCGAGCCCGGAGATCTTCGCAGCGTCTGATACTGGGATCAGCCCAGCAGGATGCGCGGCACGCGATCGTGCACCAGGTCGCCGACCGCGCGATGGGCGATCGGCTCGAGCTCGCTGCCGGAAGCCGCCGCGGCAACTCGGCCCAGATCGAGCAAGCTCTGGGTGCGGAACGTGACGTCGAGGAGATACGACACGTCGCTTCGCGGCTCGAACAACCTGCCGGTTCCCTCGAGCGCGTTGCGCCGCACCACCAGGGACGACCCGTCGCGGGTGATGTGCTCCGCATGATCACCGCCGGCCGGATCGACGACCGGCGCGAACGCGACCTGGAAGGCGCGGGTGGCCTCATCGAGCGCTGCGCCCCAGTCCGGCGCGCGCACCGCGAACCGGATATGCCCGACCACCACCGGCGCGACCGTTACCTCGTCCCATCGAATATCGTCCCCGATCGAGGACTGCGCCGGGGTCCAGCGCCGGCGGCCGGCAGCGTCGGTCGTGAAGATGGCACCGTGGGCCCGCCACAGCTCAGATCCCGGTGGTGGCCGACCGAACGGCGAATACACGTACGATGCGAGCACGACGCGATCACCGGCATACGCGTAGATCGCTTCGGTCAGGCGCCCGGCATCGAGCAGGCTGGCGGTCGTGAGCGCGATCTGCGCCACGAGCGCAAGGTCTCGCCGGTGCGGGGCCGCCCACGCATCATCGCGATACTGATTGGCGTACACGCGCACGCCGGCGAGCCCGGTGGCGGGCAGCGGCCATGGCGCGTACCGCAGGTAGTCGCCGCCGAGCTCGGAGTGTTCAGCCCACGCAAGCGGCACACCAAGCGCCCCGCCGACCAGCGCCTCGGCCTCCACGAGCGGCTCGTCGACCGATGGTTCGATCGGGATCCCGAACATGAGCGTGACGGAGAAATGGCCGGGCTGCATGCAAGCTCCTTATCGAGGCAGCGGCAGGAGGGGCGCCGCGGCAGACCCGCGCGGGGCGAGGACAAAATGGACCTCGTGGGGGATGCCGATGGCCTCCAGCGCGGCCGCCTGCGCAGCGCCGTGGAGGTGGTCCAGGCCGAGGTCGCGCAGCTGCGGTGGCAACAGCACAGCGGTACGCGGCGGATTGCCCACGATCGGGATGCTGTTCTCGCGCGCGAGCACAACCAGTTCGTCCGACACGATCGTGACATCGTAGTCGCTGAGCTTGCCGACGTCAAACGGCGCACCGGTGTGGGCGTGCTCGACGAGGCGCTCGAAGTTACTGCCGCTCACCCCGCTGCCTCCCATCACCAGCTCGATATCGCGACCCGCGCCCGGTATCGCCGCATAGAGCTTGCGCGAGAACTGCTCGAAGCCGCCGCGATCGAATAAGCCGAACGGAATTTCGGTCGCGGATTCACGACCCCTACGCGCCGGCGCACCGGGCGCAAGGCTGAGTGGTGTGCCGCGTAGATCGGACTGCGCTTCCACGAACGCCCCCGCATGGGCCTCCTGGTCGAGCCGCTTCTCGAGCGCAGCGCGCACCGTGCCTCCCCGGAACAGCCGGCGGACAGCGGATGGCAGAAACGAACGTGACATGTACGCCTCCCCGAGCGGGCGTCGTCGCTCGCTCAAATCCCTGTTCCGTCGCTGTGGCGTGCTCGAACCGCTCGGCCCGCGAGCGCGAGGGCCGACTCGAGCCATGATTCTGCGACGTCGAGACCGACCCTTGGCACAAATGCTTTGATGGCGTGAGTTCCCATGACGTCTACGTGATCGGCTGACATGTATAACGCGAAGTAGCCGCGTCGAAATATATACGAACACACCCATTGCTGCACCGAGTCTCGATCAGCGCGACGTCGTCGCCATCGAACACCGGGCAGTGCACGGAGATCTTCGCAGCGTCTGATACTGGGATCAGCCCAGCAGGATGCGCGGCACGCGATCGTGCACCAGATCACCGACCGCGCGATGGGCGATCGGCTCGAGCTCGCTGCCGGAAGCCGCCGCGGCAACTCGGCCCAGATCGAGCAAGCTCTGGGTGCGGAACGTGACGTCGAGGAGATACGACACGTCGCTTCGCGGCTCGAGCAACCCGCCGGTTCCCTCGAGCGCGTTGCGCCGCACCACCAGGGACGACCCATCGCGGGTGATGTGCTCCGCGTGATCACCGCCGGCCGGATCGACGACCAGCGCGAACGCGACCTGGAAGGCGCGGGTGGACTCATCGAGCGCAGCGCCCCAGTCCGGCGCGCGCACCGCGAACCGGATATGCCCGACCACCACCGGCGCGACCGTTACCTCGTCCCATCGAATATCGTCCCCGACCGAGGGCTGCGCCGGGGTCCAGCGCCGCCGCCCGGCAGCGTCGGTCGTGAAGATGGCACCGTGGGCCCGCCACAGCTCAGATCCCGGTGGTGGCTGACCAAACGGCGAATACACGTACGACGCGAGCACGACGCGATCACCGGCATACGCGTAGATCGCTTCGGTCAGGCGCCCGGCATCGAGCAGGCTGGCGGTCGTGAGCTCGATCTCCGCCACGAGCGCAAGGTCTCGCCGGTGCGGGGCCGCCCACGCATCATCGCGAAACTGATTGGCGTACACGCGCACGCCGGCGAGCCCGGTGGCGGGCAGCGGCCATGGCGCGTACCGCAGGTAGTCGCCGCCGAGCTCGGAGTGTTCAGCCCACGCAAGCGGTACACCAAGCGCCCCACCGACGAGCCGTTCGGCCTCGGCGAGCGGCTCGTCGACCGATGGTTCGATAGGGATCCCGAACACGAGCGTGACGGCGAGATGTCCGGGCTGCATACAAGTTCCTTATCGAGGCAGCGGCAGGAGGGGCGCCGCGGCAGACCCGCGCGGGGCGAGGACAAAATGGACCTCGTGGGGGATGCCGGTGGCCTCCAGCGCGGCCGCCTGCGCGGTGCCGTGGAGCTGGTCCAGTCCGAGGACGCGCAGCTGCCGTGGCGACAGCACAGCGGTACGCGGCGGATTGCCCACGGTCGGGATGCTGTTCTGGCGCGCCACCGCAACCAGCTCGTCCGACACGATTGTGACATCGTAGTCGCTGAGCTTGCCGACGTCAAACGGCGCACCGGTGTGGGCGTGCTCGACGAGGCGCTCGAAATTCCTGCCCCCCACCCCGCTGCCGCCCATCACCAGCTCGATGTCGCGACCCGCGCCCGGTATCGCCGCATAGAGCTTGCGCGAGAACTGCTCGAAGCCGCCGCGATCGAAGAAGCCGAACGGAATGTCGGTCGCGGGATCGACGGCCAGACGCGCCGGCGCACCGGGCGCAAGGCTGAGTGGTGTGCCGCGCAGCTCGGACTGGGCTTCCACGAACGCCCGCGCATGGGCCTCCTGGTCGAGCTGTTTTGCGAGCGCATCGCGCACCGCGCTTCCTCGGAACAGCTGTCGCCGTGACTCCCATAGTGCCTTGTAATAGACCGGCTTCAGCTCGGCGGCGCGAGCCGCGATCTGGGCAGCGGTCCCGGTCCCGGTGATCGTCGGCGGTCCGCCGCGCGCAAGCCCTTGCGCGAGCACGCCGTGCCCGACCAGCTGATCGGCCTCTGACAGCGCGCGCAGCAGCTGCTTGGTCACCGCGGGATTGCGCGAGGACGTCAGCTTCTGGATCGTGGCGAGCATGGCGTCCAGACGCTCGGTGATCGGCGCCACGAGCCCGGGCGTCTCGCGAAGGTCCGTGAGCACATCGATCACCGGCGTGCAGGAGCTGCACACGGACCACACTGCGCCCTGCGGAGTGTCCAGCAGCCGGAGCATGTGCCGCGGACCGGCGATCTCGAGCGGCGCCTCGACGAGCGTGGTTCCCGTCAGTCCACGCTCGGCGGCACCCGCCGCGGTGCCAGCAGCCACGCCCGCCGTGGCCGACGGCTTGACGAGCGCGCGGGTCGACCCCGCGACGCCCACCGGCGCGATCGCCCCGCGCGGCGCGACCGCGGGCGCCCGGGGCACGAGCGCGGCGGGCGACCGCGCGGGTGCCGTCGGTGCCAATGTGGTGCTTGAAGCCCCCGCACCGCCTGCGGATGGCTGGATCCGCATCGATATCCAGTTGATCTGGCCGTTCTGGATCTTTCCGTATCCCACGATCACGCCATTCCTGGTGTCGATCAGCACGAGCTCGCCCCGCTGCGCGCGCAGCACCAGGCCGGGATAGAGCGCGTGCCGTAGCTCGTAGGTACCTGACTGCAGGAGCTTGAACAGCGCCTGCTCCGACTTGGCCTGGAGCGCTAGTTTCGCCATCGGCACGACCGAGGTCCCGACCTCGAGCGCGCCAGCGATGATGTTGGAGCGGCCGCGCTCTGCCAGACCTGGCGCCTCGGCCTCTTGCTGCAGCGCATAGATCCCTGCCCCGGTACCTTGCTGCCACTGGCGACCTTGCCGGAGCTGGCTAAAGCCGAGGCCGACCCGCACCAGACCGAGCGCCGCCGTCGCTGGAATCGTGACGATCGCGGCGGGTGGAAACATCACCGAGAGCGCAAGCAGCACGAGCTCCAGGATCATGAGCGTGCGTTCCTTGCGCTGCTGGCGCTGGACGTCCTGGATCGCGAGCGTCGCGGTCAGCTGGCTCGTCGTCGGCAATAGCTCGTCGACGATCGGGCACAGCTCCTCGTAAGGCACCTCGCCGCCCTGGACATCGCTGCGCAGCTTGGCGAACGCCTGCTGCTTGTGCACGATGCGTTCGAGGATGCCGCTCTGCACCGCAGCCATGCTGTCGGGGGAGACCTTGAACAGCGCGTCGAAGTTCTGCCGTCCGAGCACGCGGTAGCCGCGCGGGCCGAGCGGCTGCAAGACCGCGTTGACCCGGGCGATCACGTCCGCGACGATCGCCGAGGCTGGGCCCCACGACGCGACGTCGAGCTGCCGGTGGGAGTCCTCGGCATCCGGCAGCTCGCCGCACAGATCCGTGCGCGGCGCTGGCGTCGCAACACCCTGCGGCAGCGCTGCCTGTGGGACGAACGGCTTGAGCTCGGTCGCGCTCGGTGCCGCACCGGTGGACCCGCGCAGGAACGGGTTCGAGGCGCCGCGAAACGGGTCGGTGTCGAACGGGTGGCCCGGGATCTGGATCGGTTCGAAGTGGAAGTCGGGCAGCGACGTGCCGTACTTCTCGAACGTCCTGCCCGATGCACGCACCACCTCATGGCAGGTCTCGCACGGACCGGCCTTGCCTTCCGCGAACCGGCGAGCGATGTCAGCGTACTCCTCGTAACCCGGCGATGGCGGCACGTACCGCGGCGGCGGGAGATCGCTGGCGTCGCGGTCGCCCACGAGCACCTGCGCCTTCTCGGCAATCGATGGTGTGGTGAAGTGTCCGGTCACCGACTTCGAGACCAGGAACGCCATGAAATCGTTCGCGCGCGCGCGATACGGCGCCTCGATGTCATTCATCGAGCCCTTGAACTGCCGCTCGGCCGCGTCGTGCGTGCTCACCTCGTCCTCGAACATCTGGCGCCGCGTGGCGGACTTCGCCGCAGCGGTCGCATGCTCGACCAGCGTCCCGGCCATCAGCTGCGCGCGGAGCTGGAAGCCTTCCATCGCTGCGACGTAGCGGTGCCATTCACCGAGCACCCCGATGTTGGCCGTCAGGCGTTCCGCCGCACGCGCGAGGACGCGGTCGGCGAACGCCGGCTTCGACTCGCCAGAGCGGTTCGACGGCTTGGCCTCGCGCTGGATCGAGCGCGGCTCGGGCGCCGCGGGGGTCGCGGTGACCTCGTCGAGCAGTCCCTCCGCGGACTTGCCGGCGACCACGGCTTCGGCCACGCGGTCGGCGTGGCGCTCCCAGCGGTCACCCGGCCGACCCATGCCGTCTGCCATCCGGAGCCCGTGACGCTGCTGGATCACGTGCGCGCTCTCGTGTGCGGCGAGCCGCAGATCAGGAGCTTCGCGGAACCCGATGGTCGTCCCGGAGGTGAATGCCAGCGCGTCCAGCCGGTCGCCGGCCTGTCGCGCCGGCCCGCCGGTCACGGCCCGCACACCGGACAGGTCATGTCGACCGAACGCTTGCTGGATGAGGTCGCGGTACGGCAGCGCCGATCCCGCGTGCGCGAGGACCGCATGGGCTTCGTCGTGGGCCGTCGCCGGCTCGTCGTGATCGCCGGTGGCGCGGGCGCACGCGGAGCACTTCGCTTGAACCGGCTCGCGACCGTCGCGCGTCGGGTCTGTGTGGGCCGGATCGTCACATGCCGCGCGCTTGCATACCGAGCACTTGGCCTGGAGCGGAGGCCGGTCGATCGCCCCTGGTGCCATCCCCTCTCCCGGACGCAGGATCCGGCTGATCTGCTCGCGGCCGGCCTCCGCGCGCGCCCAGCCGGCCAGCCCCAGGTCGGCGGCCGCGAGTCCGCGCTTGCCACGGCGAGACGGGGCGGCGTCGCGCTCCCCGATCGCCGGTTTCGAGCGCCGCACGCCGCGCGCCTCGCGAGGAACGGATGTCTTCATCGTCCTACCCTTTCGTCTTCCCGACCACGCGCACCGCCGGCCGTCAACGGTCCATTCTCGTGCCTGCTCGTTCTCTCCATTGTTCTGTCCGATGTCAGCCGCGCGCACCTAGCGCAGCGGTGGGCCGCTGATCCAGTTGACGAGCACGTGGCGCACGCCGCGCGTCACGGGCGTCACGCGGTGGTAGCCGTGCGACGGGAACACCACCGCGGTCCCCGCCTCGCGATGGGGCCCGGCGACGTGCCCCCGCTCGGCCGGGAAGATGTGGAGCTCGCCGCCTTCGTACTCCGACGATGCGTTGAGCTCGACTGTCATGCTCAGCTTGCGCAGGTTCGAGTAGTCGGGGCCGGTGTCGATGTGCCACTGCATGAAGTGAGAGCCTTCGCGGTAGACCATGTACTTGAGATCCTCGAGGGTGCGCCGGACGTCGAAGCCCCAGACCTCGGCGGACCGCAAGAACGCCTCGTCCATCCGGTCGTAGATCCACTCCATCGCTTCGGACCGCGGAATGTAGGCGGTCTCGACGCTGCGACTCGCCGAATTGACGGTGTACGCCGCGCCGTTCCACGTCCGGCCGAGCTCCGCAGGGTGCTGCGCGCACTGCGCGATGATCCGGGTGCACTCCGCGGCCGAGAACAGCCCGGGCTCCACGAGCTGCGATAGATAGGCCTTCGTCCGGGTGGTCCGCCACGCGTCATCCATCGGCTCGTTCCCGTCTGTGCGCGACTACGCGCGTCTCCCAGATTGCCATATTGATTGCAATACACGTGGACGCCGGCCCGTTACCATCGTAGACTGGGCGGCAGTAGTAGGAGGAGCCTTGTTCGACGTAATCTCGATCTTGAATACCCAGGAGTGCAGCCGGGTCCGCGGCGCGATCCACGACCTGCGCCGCGAGTGGATCATGCGGGGCAGCCCCGAGCACCCGTTCTATACGATGGGAGCGGCCAGCTACATCGACGCGACGTCGTTCAACGCGACGCCGCGCTACTCGGCGGTCCTGGCCGAGACCAACCCCCTGATGCGCGAGCACTTCAGCTGGCTGTACGCGCGGGTCATGTACGCGCTGTCGGTGTACCTCCAGGCGGAGGTCCGCACGGCCGACGAGCTCGCGTTGCCTGGATTCCACATCTGGTGCGGTCGCGAGGTCCCGACCACGTCGCTGTCGATCCACTTCGACCTGCAGTACATGAGCATCCCGTGGCCGCACGTCGCGCGGTCGGATCGCAGCCGGCCGCTGTCGTTCACGCTGCCGATCGCGCTGCCCCGCGAGGGCGGTGGGCTCAACAGCTGGGATCTGAGCTACGAGGCGCACATGGCGCAGGTTCGAGCCGCGGGCGCGGCGCCGACGATCGAGGAGATGACGAGGTCGCGGACAAAGACGTTCCATCCGTACACCGAGGGCATGCTGTCGCTGCACTCCGGACATACCGTGCACCAGATCGCGGCGGTGGAGCGGGCCTATCCCGAGGACGAGCGGATCACGCTGCAGGGCCATGGCCTGTGCTGCGATGGGGTGTGGACGATCTACTGGTGAGCCCCTCCGGCGACCCGGCCTGGCTGCGCTGCCGGGCTGCGTCGATCATGAGCTGCGTGAAGGTCTCCGAGATCGGCTGGCAGGTTCTGCGCTGGTAGAAGATGAACGCCGGCGACGGATTGACCTCGAGGCAGTACCACTCGCCGTCCGGCGTGCACCGCAGGTCGATGCCCGCGAGGGGCAACCGCAGGCGCTCCGACAGCATGCGGCAGCGCGCCAGGATCTCCGGTGGCAACGTGCAGGCCGTGATCTCCGCGCTGGAGCCCTGGCGCGTGGCATAGCGGTAGTCATCGGCGCCGGTCTCGATGCGCGCGGGAAACATATCGTCGCCGACCACGTGGACGCGCACGTCATGGCCGGGGATGTGCTTCTGGAACTGGGTCGGACAGGTGATCACGTCGCGCAGGCGATCCACATCGTCGGGCGACAGCCGCGACACGATGCTGCGCACCGAGCTGACCGACTTGTAGATGATCGTGCCATGGCGGTCCCAGAACGCGCGCGCCGCGGCGGGATCCGTGGTGATCAGCGTCGGCGGAGTGGACAAGCCGACCGCCTGGATGATCGCGGCCTGGTAGGGCTTGGAGCCGTTGCTGGCCATCGCAGAGGGGCGGTTGAACACGTGCGCGTCGGTGTGCTCGGCCCACGTCCACAGCGCGGTCTCGACCGAGGCGACCCGCGCCGCGGCGTCCGCGCCGCCGCTGGCGACGTCGGGGAGCTTGCGCGCTTCGTACTGGCGCATGTACATCGCACCGATGCCGTCGAGCGAGATCGACGCGCCGCGCACGGTGACCGTGCCGCCCAGCGCCGGGCCGATCGACAGCTCGACTGTGGTGTCGAGCACGTCGCGCTGATCGATCAGCGCGTATGGCTCGTTGCGGCGCTCGAGCGACGCGATCACGGCGGACAGCGGCTCGTCGCCAGTCATGCCCCAGAGCAGGATCATGCGCGCCCCCGGACGGTGCTGGCCGCCAGATACAAGGTCGCGAGGCCTGCGGCGGCGGGGACGAAGCGCGAGAGCAGCGCCCCGGAGAGCTCGGGGAGCGAGATGTCGGGCCACAGGTGGGCGCCCTGGAACGTCGCGCCGGCCGCGCGGTGGCTGAACATCACGGCGAGCATCTCGACGTCGGCGAGCGCGGCGAGCCGGCACGCCTGGTTCGCGAGCTCCGGATCGACGTCGCCGAAGCACCGGCCGCCCAGCACCGAGACGGTGATGGCATCGGTGGGCCACGCGGTCTCGGCCGGCGCCGGGAACGTCCGGCGCGTGCACGACAGCGTCAGCCCCGCCCGCGCGGCGAGCACGAGCCAGCCCTCGGCGGAGTGCGGCGCCCCCATGAGGCTGTTGGTCGCTGGACGGTTGATCACCGGACAGCGCAGCTCACATAGCCAGGCGACCAGGAACGCATTGATCTCGGAGGCGACGTAGCCACGATCGTCGTCGGCGACGTGGGGCAGATCGTCTGGCATGAGCCACGGGATCCGCGTGACCACGCCCCGGATCTCCGAGACCGAGATCGTCTGTCCCGAGGCGACCGCGAGCTCGGGGCCGGAGTCGCCGACGTAGTGCTGCCAGCCGGGGCGCGACAGGTCGGCCGGCGTGACCATCCGCGCGTCGTGGCCGCGCCACGCGTCGACCCATCCGCGTGCCGGCAGATCGCGACCATGCGCAAGTACCAGGATCATGACGATGGCGCTTCCCGCGCGTCGCGCCGCGCCAGGCTGTCGCCGACCGCCGGTCGCTCGTCGGGGCGGATGAACGCGCGGCTGTCCGTGGCGAGCACGCCGAGCAGCGCGGCGCCCGGATCGATCGCCGGGTGCGGGTCAAAGATGCCACTCGGTAGTCCCGGCGCAGGCGCAGGGATCTGCTCGATCGCCGCCTGGCCACCCTTGTCGGTCTCCTTCTCCTTGCGGTCCTTCTCCTTGCTCTCCTTGGTCGACTCCTTGTTCTCTTTGTTCTCCTTGGACTCCTTGGACTCCTTGGACTCCTTGCCTTCCTTGGACTCCTTGCTGTCCTTGTTCTCCTTGGTGGTCTTCTCGGTGGCCTCCTTGGATTCCTTGCTGTCTTTGCTCTCCTTGGTGCTCTTCTCGGTGTTCTCTTTACTCTCCTTGTTCTCCTTGGCGGTCTTCTCGGTGGTCTCCTTGGTCTCCTTGGTCTCCTTGGCGGTCTTGTCGGGGGTGTCCTTGGCCTCCTTGGCCGCCTTGGCGTTCTCGTTGCTGGTATCCTTGCCCTCGAGGGCGCCGCCCTTCTCGGGCGTGGCCGGCGGAGCGATCATGAAGACGTCGACGTTGACCTGGACCTTGGCCAGCGGGTTGGTCTTGTTGGTGACGAACACGTGATACCAGATCACGTCGGTCGTGATGGTGCCGATGCCTTTCTGATTGTCCTTGTCGATCCGCACTTCGATCTGGGACGTCTTCGCGCCCTGGACGTACACCTGCGACGACCGCGGTGTAGTGCCGTCGTAGTCCGAGTAGGTGAAGGTCACGGCGGCGGGAGGATTCAGCGACGTGAACACCGCCTTGGAGGTCGCGTCCTCGAGCTGCACGGTGACCGAGCCGGCGCGGCGCATGTAGCGCTGGTTCGACGTGTTCGATAGGTCGAGCAGCGCCGCGAGCTGCGACTGGACGGTGCCGGCCACCAGCGTGCTGGGGCTCCCGATGACGGTCTCGGCGCCGATCCGCCCGGCACCGGAGCTGCCGGCGCCGTCGAGGACGAGATCGGGGAGCGTGGGGAACGCCATCTTGCGGTCGGCCTGGAACGTCAGTACGCCGCCCGAGCTCACCACCTTGCCGAGCTGGAGATAGCGGTGCACCGGCCCGAGTGGGGGCTTGGAGTCGAGCAGCTGCTGGCCGGACACGAACTGGTCGCGCGCCATGGCGAGCCAGTAGTCACCGATGACGAAGCTCTTGCCCTTGAGGTGGATCTGGAGATCGACCAGCTGGAGATTGAGGCGCAAGATCAAGCTGGTCGCCGTGCCGGTCGCCGGGCTCCGGATGACCTCGGCGTGACCGTGAACGCCGTCTCCGATGCTGGCGCCCAGCGCGACGCCGCGGTCCTTGCCGCTGACGAGGTGGGTCACGGCCCAGTCGGTCGTTCCGTTGGGGCGGGTGAGCACGCACCAGCCGTCCCAGCGCCGGACCCACGGCAGCTGGGTCTTGTCGGGCTCGTTACTGGGGTAGCCATCGTCGAGCACGCGCCGCGTGACACCGGCGACCAGGTGCACGCCGAGTTGCTTCTCGCTGACCGGCCCGTGGAACTCGTAGGTCCAGTCGCTGCCCTTGTAGTCGCGCGGTGCCGCGCCGCTGGCGTAGGCCTCGGCGGCGTTCTCGGACGACCACTTGAGCGTGATCGACGTCGGGTTATTGGCCGGGCCCACGACATCGTGGACCTCGACCCGGAACACGAAGTTGCCGATCGGCTGATCGATCGCGACCTCGTCCGCGGCCGGATCGAGGATGTCGGTCGACGACTGCGCGCGGCGAAGTCCGACGCCGAGCAGGGCGTCGCCGACCGCCGGATTGCGCGCGTCGGACTCGAGCGTGAGCTCCGGCGACTGCCCGCTCGGCGCCCGCTTGATCTGCAGCATGGTCTGCGTGCGCGTGCAGGTGTCCGCGCCGTTGAGCCCGGGATCCTGGAGCGCGGGATCCTCGAGGAAGCTGACCCCGCGCTCCCAGGCGTCGACGTAGATCAGATCGTTGGCCGCGATCGCTCCGGGAGCCGATGGAAAGTCGGGCTGGGTGGCGTAGGTGAACACCGCGTCCCCGGGGTTGCCAAGCCGCGCCGGTTGGCCCCCCGCGTAGAGCACGCCGGGCACGATCTCGAAGGTCGCGCCGGTGAACCGCACGGACAGCGGACGACGGCTCGGTACGCCGCCGCCGACGACGTCGCGCAGCGCCTCGTCGAGGCGAGCCTTGACTATTGCCTGCAGCTCGTTCCAGTCGGCGTCGGTGATCATCCGGCCTTGCTGCTGAAACACGCCGGAGTAGCGCTTGGCGGGATCGTGGCTGTGTCGCGATATCTGGCTCTTCATGACCGACTCTTGAGGGTTGGGGGCAAAAAGTTCAGCTTGGCGTCGGGAACGATCACCGCGGTCTGGCCGACCGGGAGATAGCCGCGCAGCTTGTCGAGCACCGCGCGCGCGTGCACGGCGTAGCCGCGGTGATGGTAGGCGCCAAGCTCGCCGCCATCCTCCGCGCCCGCCGCGATCGCCGACCCGGTCGCCGGCACCAGCACGCCGCTGCCGGCCACCGCAAAGCCAGACGACCAGAAGAACGGCAGAGCCGACACGCTGCCGAATGCCCGGAAGTCGAGACGCTTCCGGGGCTGACCGCCGCCTGGATCGACCACCTCGACGGTGAGCGCAGCGGGGGGAACCCGGCTGTACCGGATCGCGCTCTCGGGTGTGCCGTCATAGACACCCTGCCCGTCCTTGTGCCAGGGCTCGGCCGGCTTGGGCACCTCGAACGCGCCCGCAAACAGCGAGTCACTCGTCCACACGCGCGAGGCATGGAACGTGGCGAGCACGGTGGTGAACGTGAGCTCGGCGAGGCCCGCCGAGGTGACCGACTCGAACAGACAGTCGGTCGCCGACAGGACCGGCTTGCCGGTCGGCGCGCCCGACGCGTCGACCATCTGGGTCGTCTCGACGATGATCTGGCGGATCGCGCAGCGCACCAGCCGGACCCCGCCGGTCTTGACGGTCAGCGTACCGTCGAGCCAGCAGTCGGTGAGCGTGAACACCTCGTGGGGCTGCGAGGTCACTTGCTGCGCACCGACCAGCACGCCGCCGGATGCACCGTGGCTGTCGCGGGTGGCCGCGGGCCGCGTGTCCCAGCCCGGGGGAAAGAACCCGGCGTGCGGCACGGTGTAGATCAGCACGCGGCTGGGGTGGCTGTGGCCGGTGCGCCAGGTCGGCGTGCGCAGATCCGGAGTCCGGGCCGAATAGTCCTCGGCGCTCCCCGGGAAGCATGGCACGCCGTGCGGATTGGCCTGCACCCAGGTGTCGTTACTCGACGCGAGCCGCCGCGAGTAGAACCGGAAGTCGACCGTGCCCATCGGCAGCGATGGATCGACCAGGAGCTTGCGGCGATCGGCCGCGACCTCGGGCGGCGGCGACGCGAGCGGCACGCGCGGCGTGACCGCGACCCGGCGGAAGCTCTCCTGCACGACCACCGGCTCAGCGGGCCGCGCCTCGGGCGCTCCGTCGGTCCAGCCGAAGCCGCCCAGCGCCGCGGCGATCTGCTCGACCATGCCCAGCGTGCCCTTGGTCTTGCGCCACGCGGCTGCGTTGGCGATCTCGGCGCGGCGCCGGTCCTCATCGCTCGACACCACGCGCGGGTCGATCAGATCGGCGAGGTACGGCAGCACCCAGGGCTGGAGCTGCGGGTCGTCGGGGAAGGTGTCGGCCAGCCGTTGCTGGATGACGTCGCGCACGAGGTCGAGCACCTCGCCGAGCGCATCGACGTACGACGCGAGATCGCCGTTATCGCGCGCCCGGTAGTGCTCGGGGAGGATCCCCCACAGCTGGCGGCCACCGGAGGATGCAGGGCCCGTGGTCATGGCTTGGCCTCGTAGGACAGTCCCAGCGTCGCGGGACTCTCCGGGTCGAGATACAGGACACCGTCGGACACCGACAGGATCCGATCGAGCGCGGGATCATCGTCGAGCACGCAGCGCGAGGTCGACACCCCGGGGACGTTCTCGACGACGGCGTAGACGTCGCCGAGAAACACGGGCTGGCCGAGCTCGCGGCGGCGCAGCGACAGCGCGTCGTAGAGCGCCGCGCGAACGTCGCCCAGCACGCTGGAGGAATCGAACGCCGCGACGTCGATCTCCACGGTCACCGCCAGGGTGAGCGGCAGCGGACGAAACCGGGTCACGGTCACCTCGACGTTGGGCAGCGCGCGACTCTCCAGGAACGCCGCGAGGGTGTCCGCCAGCTCGCCCAGCGCGGCGCCGTTGGCCGGGACCACGACGACCTCGACGCGATGCGCCCGCGTGCCGGTGCTCGGGCGGACGAACGCCCGGGCTTGCCAGATGCTCGCGTGCGCGGCGGCGAGCGCCGCGAAGTCGGAGGGTGACACGCAGCGATCGAGGGTGAGCAGCATCGTGGGCGCCGTGCGGCGCAGCGAATCAACGGTCTCGCGATCGTTGCCGCCGATCGTCGGCAGCGGCTGCTGGACCGCGGCGACCAGGGCATGCGGCCGGGCGAGCTTGGTCAGCGTTCCCGCGGCGAGGTTGCCCGCCAGGCCGACGCCGACGCGCGTCCGCACCCGGACGTTGTTGCGGCCGGTCGGTAACCGGCGCCCGGCCTGGCCGTCGCCGAACGCGAGCTCGAGCGCGCCGTCCTCGGTGATCTTCACCGCGTACACCGGGTCGGTGGGTCCGAAGTCGCGCAGCGTTCCCACCTGCTGCCAGATCCGGCCGTCGACCACGGCGTCGAGGTCGGCGCGCACGCCGCGCGGCTGGGTCGCGTCGGGGACGAACGACGTCCCTTGCTGCGCCAGCACGAAGCGCTGACCGGCCTGGGTGGCGTCCCCCGAGCCGAGGACCCGCTCGGGCTGGCGCTCGCCGTGGCTCGCCGCGACGACGTTGCCGGCGATCCGCAGGTTGTCGCGGGTGAACCCGCCGGCCACCGGGATCGCATCGCGCAGGCGCAGCGTGCCGCCGATGACCGCGGACACGGAGGTGAGAAAGCCGCGCTCGGGCGCGTCGGGCCGGTACACGACCAGCTTGCGACCGACGGTGAGCGCGGCCGTCTGCGCAGCGGCCGCGAGCGGGATATCGATGCCGCTGACCGGCGTGGGGTTGCTGGTCCAGCGGGCGAGCCGCAGCCGCGTCGTGAAATGCCCGAACACCGTGGTGGTGCCGAGCGAGAGCGCCCCCGCGACTTGCCACGCCGACGTCGGCGTGATCGTCGCCTGTCGCGTGGTGTCGTTGCGCGCGATCGACGAGACGCGCCCCCATACCAGGCTCGACGCCGCGATCGCCACCACGAAGTCTCCGCCCACGAGGACGCGCGGCAACGTGGTCGTGATCGGATTGCCACTGCTGATCACCAGCGGCTGGTCGAGGAGCCACGCGCTCTGGCCGACCGGCGGGACCAGCAACCTGGGAGGCTCCGCGGTCCCGCCGGGGATCGCACCGTCGAGGTTCGGCGTGAGCCGCAGCACCGTCTTGCCGCCATCGGCGGCGACCGACGGCGGCGGGGTCGCCGGCGTGTAGTCGGCCGAGCTGACCGTGTAGCGCAGCGGCAGGCTCGTGGTGAACGCGCGGGGATCCGCGACGACCTCGTTCGCGAGCCGCCGCCAGTCGCCCGCGACCGCGACGGTGAACGTGCCGGCCGGCCCGCTGCGGACCTCGGCGTCGACGCTGACCACCGGCGAGACCTGTGCGCTATCGAACCGCAGCTCGCCGACGGCGCGGTCGAGCGTGATCCGCTGACCGGCGATGGCGGTCACCTTGTGATAGCTGCGGTGGACCTGATCGGCGATCGTGATCATATCGCCGATTGCGATCCCCGCCGCGCCGCGGACCAGCACGATGTCGGTGGCGAGCGTCGCGCTCACCGTGGTCGGCCCGAGGGCATCCAGCCGGTCCCTGGGCCCGACATGCACCACGACGCGACCGCGCACCACCACGTTCGCCGGCAGGTTCGGTGATATCACCACGGTCGTGGTGTCGGCGTGGACCACGACGCCGGTGATCCGGCGCGCCCACGCCACGCCGTCGCTCTCGTTCTCGATCACCAGGGGATCGCCGATCGCGAGGTCCTGGACCTGACCGTCGAGCTCGAGCTGGCTGCCGGACAACACCTCGGGGTTGCGATCGAAGCCATCGGGCCTGAGCTCGTTGACCGCGCTGTCGATCGCGAACGCTTCCGTGGTCTCGAACGTGACGCGCGCGCCGGGACTTGCCGCCGATACCGCGAGGCCCGGCGGCACGGTGCCCGACGCATCGGGCTTGGCGATCAGCGCCAGGTGGGTGAACGCCGAGGCCGGCGGCGCGGGGTGGTAGTCGACCAGCGCGACGAGCCGGCGCAGGCTCTCCCACTGGGTCGCGGTGGCCAGATAGGACTCGTTGGCGAGCGCGTCGACGTGGCCGCCGAGCACGTGGCATGCGCGGGCGAGCGCGCGCGCGATCTCCCAGCCCCAGTCGGGGACCGCCGAGCGCGGCGCGAGATACTGGTCGGTCAGCTCGGCGTTACTCGGCGCCTCGGTGCCGGCGCGCTGGATCGCCTGCCAGATCGGGAATCGCTCGGCGAGCCGGACGCGCAACTCCTCGAGATAGGTCGCCGCGTTGGCGTCGACGTAGCGGAACCGCCGCAGCCCGGCACGGTTCCACCGCGTGATGTCGCTCCGTCCAGTCATCCGATGCGCCCTCCGTGAAGTACCAGGCTGTAGTAGCCGCGCTCGGGACGCGCGTGGTCGTTGTCGCAGCTCGCGAACTCGATCCCGTGCAGCACGATGCGGCCGGCCGTCACCTGATCGGCCCAGCGCTGGCCGACCCGCTTGAAGCGGTTGATCGCCGCGACCTCGACACCATCGACCGCCATCACGGTCTGCACCACATCGGACAGGTGAAGCGTGGCGCCGAACGCGATCCGATCGCGCGCGAAGAACCCGCCCGGCCCCGTGCCGAGCACCTGATCGATCGCGTCGCGGACCTCCGTGCGGAAGTGGTTGTCGCGGACCCGGACCGACAGCGCCAGCGTGACGCCGACCCGCACCGCGTCGCGGAGCATCACCGGCTGGCCGACCATGCGCAGGCGCTCGACGTACCGGGTCAACACCGCGCGCGTCGTCGTGTCTGCATTCCACACCGCCAGCGGCACGTCGCGCGCGACGTGGAACGCATCGACCGCGGCCTGGAGCGCGGCCCGATCATCGGCGCTCCATTTCTCGTCGATCGGCCGGTCGACCACCGGCAGGATGCCGGCGTTGATCACCGACCACGAGCCGCCCCACTCGGCGACGCTACCGGCGCGCAGCACGGCGGGATGCTGCTCCAAATGGCGGCTGTGGTCCTCGGCGGTGACCATCCGGCTCTGGTCGCCGATCGCGCGCACCCCGGCCGCGCGCGCGTCGTCCATCATGCGCGGATTCGCCAGCCACGCCGCGTCGAGGATCGCCGAGGACTCCCGGCCGGGGGCAGGCTGGATGTCGCCGGCGGCGAGCGCAGCGCGCACCGCGTCGTAGCCGATGTACTGCAGCAGCCGGCGCACCGACTCCGGCCGCCGCGCGGTCTCCAGGTAGACCTCGGCGGCCACCCGATCGAGTCGATCCGACAGCTGATCGAGCACCGCGGCGAGCGCCTCGACAATCACGGTCTCGAGATCGGCCGGGGTCCAGCGCTGCCGCTCGGGCGCGCGCGCCGCGAGCTCCTCCATCATGAACAGCCGGAAGCCGTCGTAGTCGCGGGTGAACCAGTCGAAGTCATCGCCGATCTCGGGCAGCGCATGCGGCAGGCCGCGCGCGCTGCGGCGCCCGGGGTCGGGCGCGCCGCCGGGAAACGCGACCTCGGTCGTCGGCGCGTCAGCCACGGTCGATCACTCCGAGCAGGAACCGCTGGCGCTGGGTCACGCCAACGGTGGCCAGCTGGTATGACACCACGACCTGGAGCTGCTCGCCGGTGCCATCGACCGAGACGTCGAGCCCGCTGGGCTGGATGTCGCCGCGCAGCGCGACGGTGAGGGCCGCCAGGATGCGCCGTCGGGTGACCTCCCAGAGCGGCTGGTTGTTGGGCTCGAAGGTCAGCGTCTTGACGCCGCCACCAAACTCGGTGCGGAACACGCGCTCGCCGGGCGCCGTGAACAGGACCTGTTCGATCTGCTGGCGCACATGGTCGGCGCCGCGACTGATCGCGGGCCCGGTGGTCCCGACGCGGAACGGAAACGCGAGGCAAGCGGGGCTGCCCAGGCGCGTCACGGAATCACCGTCGCTCATCGGATCTTCGCTCGCTTGCTCGCGGTCGTCGTCACCGGACCTCCTTCACTTGGTCAGCACCTTGGTGGATAGCGTGGTGAGCTCGCCTTGCGGCGTGGGCGGCGTGGTCGGCGAGCCCGGCGCCGCGGCGGTGTGCACGTGGGTCGCGAACAGGCGCAGGAAGCTGGCGCCTTGGATCACCGGCTCGCCGCCCGCGCCACCGAGCTGAAGGCTGTTGGCGTCGAGGACGATCCGGCCCGCCGACGAGATCGTGATGCCCGAGGCCGCGAGCTCGACCGCGTTGGCGTTGCCGTCCTGGAGCTTGATGCCCCTCGCGCTCATCGTGATCGCGTTGTCGTGGGTGTCAGCGATCGAGATCTGCGTCCGGTCGGCGTCGAGCACGACCGAGCTCCCGGCCTGATCGGTGATCGTGATCGTGCCGTTGTGGTCGATCACCAGCTCGGCCCCCCCTGCGTGGTGCAACCGGATCTGCTCGTGCTGGTCCTCGTCGTCGAACTGGAGGATGTGGCCAGACGCGGTCTGGAGCACGCGCGTGGTCGGTGGCGTCTTCTGCGCGTCGGCGGGGATATCGCCGCCGCTCTGCCAGAACGTACCGACCCAGATCGGTCGCCGGAGCTCGCCCTCTTCGAATTCGACCCAGACCTGCGCGTCGCGCTCGGGGATCGCAAACCAGCCGAGCCCGGCGGTGCCGCCGAACGGTAGACACGGCAACGCCCACCCGGTGACCTCCGTGCCGAGCACCGACGGGATCCGCAGCTGCAGCCGCCCGAGCTGGTCGGGATCCTTGTTGCTCACGACGAAGCCCCGGTACTTGCCGTAGTACTTGTCCTGGGCCCCGCGGGCCAGATCGGTGATCAGGTCGTCGCGGTCCGCCATCACAGGATCCCTGCCAGCCGGCTCGCGCCCGGGCCGGCGTCGACGTTGTCGCCGTAGGCGTTGCGGAGCAGCCGGATCTGCTGGCGATAACCGTCGAGGTTGAACTGGTGGCTGACGCGATCGACGTAGTACACGCCGCCGAGCCAGTCGCCCGGACCGTCGACCGCGACCGGCAGCCCGGGGAGGAGCACGTGACCATAGCGCGTCCCGTCGAGCTCCGCCTCGGCGCGAACCCGCATCGCAAAGTCGTTGACCCGCCGCTGTGCGCGCGCGGTCAGCTCGTCCTCGTCGAACGAGCCCTCGTGGGTCAGCCGCCAGGTGAAGTCCTTGAGGCCGTCGCCCCCGGCACGGGCGGACTCGGTGCCCAGCGCCGGCAGATCGGGCTCCACCGGCTTCTGCGTGATCTCGGTGCCCTGCGCGGGAGCGAGGTCGAAGACCACCTGATTCGGCAGGTGACCGTCGCTGGTCACCGACAGCGACAGGCAATTGGTGTCGAGACCGGCATCGACCAGGATCGTGGGCTGGGGCTCGGCGTCGAGCTGCATCGGGCCGAAGTACAGGCCGCCGGCCCGGAAATACAGCTCGTAGCCGTTGGCCTCCGCCCGCGCCCGCAGGAACCGGATGTCGGTCGAGTTCTGATAGAGCACCAGGTTCGCGAGCCCCGGGCCAGGGTCGGCCGCGAAGCTCAGGTCGTGGCTGGCGGCGATCTCGGTGACGACGTCCCGGTCAGTGGTCGGCGCGTCCACCCCCCACGCACGCCGCACGTGCAAGCGGTCGAGCGCGAGCGAGTCGTCCTGGCAATCGACCGTGACCGTCGCCGCGCCGGACTCGGCGGGGTAATCGGCGGCGATCTCGCGGATGAAGCCGCGGAACAGCTCCTCGGTGTGCTGGCCGAACGCGGCCTCGATGACGATCCGCTTCCACGGCACCAGGACGCCGCGGTCCTGCACGGTCCACCGGCCGTGCTCGTCGCGCTGGGTCTCGAAGACCAGGCGCGCCGTGCCCGCCTCGTCGCGCGAGCACTCGGCCGAGACCTCGCGCAAGAACGGATAGAGCTCTGCGATCTCCGCGCCGTCGACGCGAACCACACAGTCCGCCGGCGCGCGGAATCCTGGGCTGATCAGATCGAGGAGGCCCATCGCTAGCCGTTCGCCCGCGGAATGAGCAACGTGCTACCCGCGAGATCGGCGAGCAACAGCCCGCCGCCGAGCAGCACGCCGGGGTTAGCGTCGAGGATCCGCCACCACAGCCGGTCGTCGTTGTAGTACTGCAGCGCGAGCAGATCGAGCCGGTCACCGGCGACCACGGTGTGCTCGAGCAGCCCGGCGGCGGGCCCGATGTCGCGCGCGCGCAGCCCGGGGAACGGCGCGGTGCCATCGTCCCCCGGCGCGAACGCCTTCACGCCCTCGTATCGCGAGCCGCGCAGCCGCATCAGAAGAACACCTTTCGTGCGAAGTCGAACCCCTGCTGTCCGGCGAGCAGCGCGGCGCTGGCGACCGTGCGAATCTGCTCGAAGCGGTAGAACGGGTTATTGCCCTCGATCACCTGCATGCTCAGGTTCGCGCTGGCGCGGTACGGGACCAGGGTCGGCAGATGGGCTCGCTCCTCGACGCGGATCGAGGTCAAGAACACCGGCAGCACGTGGTCGCCCCAGGCGAACAGCAGCACCGACGCGGTCTCCTGGCGCTGGAACGCGCGCGACGGCCCCGCCCCGAGGCTCGCCAGCATCTGCAGCCCACCCGGGCCCTGGGCCTTGGGCTCGATCATCGCGCGCAGGGTATCGAGCTCGGGCGAGACGCCGGACACGCTGGCGACCGGATCGCCGCTGTTCATCCGATCGGTGGCGTCGAACAGCACGTCGATCGTCAGCGTCTCGGGTTGCACGGTCACGCCCTGCGCGACCCGCGGGGTCTCGGTCGGCAGCATGAAGTCGTAGCCGCCGCGCGTGCCGGGCGCGCTGCCGGTCCGCACCGTGATCGTGCGGCTGCGCGAGATCTGCTCGGGGTTGAGCTCGAACATCAGCACGAGCGGCGGCAGCGACACCGCGTATTCGATCAGGGCAGCACGCGTGACTCGAAGCATCAGTGGTCTCCTTGGCGGTGCGCCGTGGCGATCTCCTGGCGAACCGTGCCGGCAATACCGGTGGCGATCTCGAAGTCGCTCGCGCCCCCCGCGATCGCGATCGGCGGCAGCGCGACGCGATCGAGCGCGAGGTCCGCGCCGGCGAGGCCGAGATCGGCGCGCGCGAGCACGTCGGCGACGAGCCGAGCGATGCGCTCGGCGCGGTGCTCGAAGCCGGCCGGGAGCTGGAGCCGCAGCGTGTCTATCGTCAGCACACGGCACCTCGCGGGGCAAACGCCGCGAGCGGGCCGAGATCGGCTACCGCCAGCGCGCGGCCGTCCTTGCCGAGCTCGCGCCAGACTGCGAGCGCCAGGTCCGGCATCCCGATCGCGCGCCCGGCGGCCGCGGCCAGGAAGGCCGCGTGCATCGCGGCGTTCTTGATCCCGCCGCCGGTCAGGTGCACCGCGGCGGCGGCCAGGTCGAGATCGAGCGTGGGCTCGACGGGCGCCCTGGGTGGCAGGTGGAGCCGCCACAACCGGCTGCGCGCCGCGACGTCCGGGCGGGGAAAGTCGATCACCATCTGGAACCGGCGGACGAACGCCGGATCGAGGTTGCCGCGCAGGTTCGTCGTCAAGACGCACGGCCCATCGTGCTGCTCGATCCGGGACAGCAGATGGTTGACCTCGACGTTGGCGTAGCGGTCGCGGGCATCGCGGATCTCGCCGCGCTTGCCGAACAGGCTGTCGGCCTCGTCGAACTGCAGCACGGCGGGCCGGCCGTGGACCGAGGAGAACACCAGATTGAGATTCTTCTCGGTCTCACCGATGTACTTGCTGATCAACGAGCCGACGTCGACGCGATACAGCGGCCATCCGAGCTCGTTCGCGATCACCGAGGCCGCGAACGTCTTGCCGGTGCCCGACGGACCGCTGAACAGCGCGATCGGGCCGCCGGAGGCCTGCCCGCCCCAGGCATCGACGACGATCGAGCGGTAACGCAGGCAGGCGATGTACTCGCGCATCATCGCGATGCGGTCGCCGGGCAGCACCAGATCGTCCCAGCCGGCATGCAGCAACACGCGCGTGGTTCCGGGCGGCGCCGACGACGGAACCGGAAGCCCCAGCAGCAGGGGCGCGAGGCTGCGCGCCGGCCGGATCGGCCCGAACACGCTGTCGTCGCATTCGATCAAGCCCAGCTGGCGCAGCGCGGCGTCCTCGGCGAGCACGCGCCCGAGGTCGCGCAACCCGGCGGGCGAGATCGAGAGCAGCTCCTGCAGGAGCGCCCGGCTCGGGTACGGCGGGTGACCGGGCTGGAGCTCCTGGTACAGCCAGCCGATGCGCGGCTCGACCTCCGGCGCGATCACACACGCGAGCACGTCGCACTCCAGCGGCTCGAGCGGACGCTTCGCGATCCGATCCCAGGGCGAGCTCACCGCGCGACCGCGCGTGACCGTGTCGCTCAGCTCGATCAATCGCGACGAGGTCTCGACGTCGTGCGGCTGGCCCAGCCGGTGCGCCGTGGCGTTGCGCGCGAGCAACTCGACGCGCATCCACTCGGCGCTCAGCGACGACGCGACGTCGATCGTCGGCTCGATCACGTTGCGCTCCGGTAGAGAGTGACCAGCAGCGGATTCGAGCGCAGCGTCAGCTGCGCCCCATCGCTCCGGGTGATCGTGCGCGCCGCATACACCGCGGCTTGTCCGGCGGTGGTGGTCGACGGCAGCTGGACCGCCACACCGGGGTCGCCGGCGTCGGACAGCCGACCGACCCCGATGGTGGCGCGCTGATCGGTGCCGCCCGGCCGCCAGCCCGCGATGGCGTCCCAGATCTCCCAGGTCAGCGTGACCTCCGCGCCGACCGCACCGGCGACGGCGACGCGGAGCTGCAGTGCGGCCAGCTCGGGGCTACCGAGCGCCAGCGAGAGACTCCCGACCAGCCCGGACCCGGTGACGAAGGCGATCTGCGGCGTCCAGTCGAGCGCGCTCGTATCGATCGTTCGCGGCTCGACGAGCAGCGGCCGCGGCGTCACCGTGGCCGGCTCGCCGGTGAGCCGCGCGCGGACCCCGGCGCCCACCACACCCACCCGGGGGCCTTCGATGGCCGGCACCTTCGGCACGATCGGCACCAGCGCGACCTCGTAGGCCAGCGACGGCCGGTACACCACGTCGCTCTGGGTCTGCCAGAGCTGCTGGATCTGGTCGAGCCCGAGCGGCTCCAGGATCATCTGGGCCTGCATCACCTCGCCACCGACGTCGATCGGCGATAGCACCGGCGTCTCGTGGAACAACCGCAGGACCTCGCCGATGAGGCGCAGATCGCCGTCGCCGGCGCTGATCCGGTCCTCTTCGGCAGCGAACGCCGTCACGATGCAGTACGCCCGGATCCACAGCGTCTGATTGGGCAGCTCGTGCGAGCCAAGCCCCATCGGCGCGAAGCGGTGAAAGAACAGGTTCAGCCGATGATCGGTATCCGTGGCGCCCGGCTGCGCCGCGGCCGGCGTACCGATCCGGATCTGGATCGGATGGCCCGACGCGCTGAACGCCCCCTGAATGAAGTCCGCGATCGAGCGGCACGCACGCGACAGGCTGGTCTCTGGCAGCGGCATGTCAGGCCTTCCTCAGGTAACGGCGGCTCGCCACGTCGGCCGGGCCGCGCTGCGGCGCCCCGCTGGGCGCCCGTGACGGTGACGGCGCGACGACGATCACCTCGAGCCGGCCGATGTGGACCCGGGGCGCAGTGACCCGCTCCGCAGCCGCGTGCGCCGGGTTCGGCCGCTCGGGACGGCGCGGCTCGACGTCGCGCCGGCTCGGCGCGGCCTCGGCGGGCGGGCTCGGAGCGATGGCTTCGCTGGGCGCGGCCTGCGCACGCAGCAGCGCGGCCTGCACGACTGACTCGGGGATCCCCGGCGCCTCGCCGTGCGGTGCCCGGGCGACGCTGGGCTGGCTGCGCGCGCGCGACGTCGCGGCGTCGGTGTCGGGCACTGCGTCGCGAACCAGACGATCGCGAGCTTCGCGATCGCCACCGCGCTCGGCGCCAGTCGAGCGCACCGCGTCGGGCACCTCGACGCCGGTCCCCGCCGGCGCGCCGGTGGCCGGGCGCTGGATCGCCTCGCCCGCCACGGGGGCCGACCCGATCTCGTCCGCGGACCCGCGCACTGCGCCAAGCCGCAGCGCGGTGCGCAGGCTCGCCAGCGATGGCGGCGCGACGTCCGCGGAGCGAGCGTGTCCGTCCGGCGCGGACGCGCTCGCCAGTGGCAAGGCCAGAGCCGCCGCGCGGTCCAAAGCGGCATGCGACGGCCGGTCGTGCACGGCGTCGCGATCGCGCCGGCTGACCGCGGCACTCGGCGGCCCAGCGTCCTCGCGCGGCACGGCCGATCGCGGCTCCGCTTGCGCCACGCGAGCGTGCGACGCGGATGCGGCCGGCGCGACGCCCAGCGCCGACGGCGCCGGCTCCAGCGCAACGTCGAAACCGAGCTCGACACCCGGACCTTCGCCGCCAGCTGGGGCTTGCCTGCTCGCAGCGATCGGCGGCGCGGCGCTGGCGATCGACGCCTGCGCCCTGACACCGGACACGATTCTCGACAGAAACCCCATCGTCGTCCTAGCTGGTCAATCCGCACGCACGGTCGATGCGGGCCAAGTAGAGCTGCCTGCGGTGACGCGGCAGCGCGAGGATCTCCGCCTCGCTCCAGTGATAGTACCAGGCAAGCGTATGCACCTCGTCGAGCAGCTCGTCGGGTGACCGCCGCATCACCACATACGGATCCAGCGCCACCGGGTGGGTCGCGCCGCACGCCGGGCAGGAGGCTGCGAGCTCCGTCACGACCCACGGCGAGACGTCATCGAGCGCCGCATCGATCCGCGCCAGATCATCGCTCGACAGCACCTCGGGAAGCTCGCCCTTCACGAGGCAGCGCTGGACCAGCACATGCTCCGCTCGTGCGCCGTCGCCCACCGCGCCGATCGCGACCTCGTCCGCCCCGGTCGGGACCCGGAGCACGACCGGCCCGGCATCGGTCTGGACCGTGGCGAACGGAAACCCCGTGCCGGCCTCGCCAACGGGGAGCGCCTCGAGATCGACCTCGAGATCGAATCTGGTATGGCAATCATCGCAGACCGTCGAGATCCAGCGATGCGCCATGCCCAGCAAGGCGGTCGCGCGGTGCATGAGAAACTGGCGATCGGCGATGCACAGCTGGTGCGCAGCGTCGTATCCGAACGCCTCGCCCTCGAGGTCACCGACCAGCGCGCCGAGCACGCGGCTGACACCGTCGTGGAACGAGCCGGTCCACCGAGGTGCCTCGGAGATCAAGAGCTCGAGCGCGCCGTCGGGCTCGCGCATCCGCACTCGCCGCCTCAGCTCCCCGCCGTGCAAGAGACCACCCGGCAGCAGCATCAGGTCTCGACGGGCTCCGGAACCGACGTGTCGCGCTCCCAGCCTTCGTGCTGGAGCGTGATCGACTGGATGCCCACGGCGTTCATCGCTTGCGCATCGAGATCGGGCACCGCCTGATAATCCGAGATCCACGCACGGTAGACCTTGTACGAGATCGCGACCTGGCCCTGGAGATTGAGCACGTTGAGGACGATGTTCTTCCGGAAGTTCTTCAGCGACATCGCCGCATCACCCTGGATGTTATTCACCAGGTTTGCCCAGGTCTCGAATACCGGGTCCTGGGTAAGGCCCTGCTCGAGCACGATGGGCTCGTAGCTGGTGCCGCCGGGCAGCAGCCGCTCGCGCGATGGATCGCCAGCGGTGCGCCACTTGATGGTCTCGGTCTTCCGCTTCAGCGCGCCCATCTTCTTGAGGCCCGCGACGAGCTGACCGTCGATCAAGACCTGGAATTTGAACGTCCTGTACGGATCGAAGCGATGCGCATTTGCAGGAAACAAAGGTGCCGGCACAATATCCCCCTTACTGCTGAGTCTTCTGCTGGATACGAACGATCACGAACTCGGCCGGCTTGACCGGGGCAAACCCGACCACGACGACGACCTGACCTCGATCGATATCATCCTGCGTCATGGTATCGCCGAGCCCGCAGCGCACGAAGTATGCGTCGCTGGCCTTCTGGCCCTGGAAGGCCCCGGCGCGGAACAGGCTATCCATGAACGCCCCGACGTTCACCCGAAGCGAGGACCACAAGCGAAGATCGTTGGGCTCGAACACCGCCCACTGGATCCCGTTGTAGATGCTCTGCTCGATCATGATCGCGGTCCGGCGCACCGGGATGTAGCGCCACGGCGGTTCGGCGTTGGTCGCCAGCGTGCGGGCGCCCCAGATCACCGCGCCGAAGCTCGGCAGCTTGCGCACGCAGTTGACGCCGAGCGGATTGAGCTGATCCTGGTCGCCATCGACCACCTCGAACTCCAGTCCCGCCACGCCGATCAACTGCGCCTCGACGCCGGCCGGAGCCTTCCACACGCCACGTCGGCCATCCGTGCGGGACCACAGGCCCGCCGCGAAGGCCGAGGGCGCCACGGTCAACGTCCGCGCGGCCGCCGGGTTCGACTCCGCATTGAAAAACGGATTCGGCACGGTGAGCCACGGGTAGTACAGCGCCGCGTAATTCGACGTCGGGAGCTGGAGCGTATTGACCGCCGAGGCCGTATTCAGCTCGGTCCCGGAGGGTGGATCGATGATCACCATCCGGTTGCCGACCTTGTTGCAGTGGGCGAGCGCCTCGGTGACCGCAATATTCCCAGTGCCACCCGCCGCCATCGCCTTGCCGGGCAGCACGATGATGCTGATGTCCCGGATCTTCTCCAGCTTGGCAAACGCAGTGCGGTAGTCGCTCTGGGCGGCTGCGCCCGCGGCACCACCGGTCAGCGCCGTCGCGTCGCCGGTGGTCGGGAACGCCTTGGGGAGCCCCCCGGTCGAGCTGTTGAGCTTCACCCGGACCAGCCGCGATGACAGGTTCACCACCGCGGGGGCGAACCGCGCGTCACCATCGGTCAAGTTGAGGCCTGCGAACGTCTCGTCCACGACGAAGCTCGTCGTGCCCCCCCGCGTCACCATGCGGCCGACATCGAGCGCAAAGACCGTGTCGGCCACCGCGGGCTTCCTGATCTTGATGAAGATGGCGTTCCCCCAGGCGCCTTCACTCGACGCCGACACCGTCACCACCCTGGCCGCGGACTCGCCATCGAGATCGAGGGCCGCCGGCTTGGTATTCGCCACGGCCGCATCGGCAACCCGGACGAAGTATGCGTCCTTGCCGCCATTTCGGTAGAACGCGCCCGCAGCGAGCCCCATCGTGTCGGTGGCGCTGGCGAGCGCACCGAACGTGGCTTCGTAGTCTTCCTGACTGCGGGCAAGAATCGGAACGCCGACTAGGCCGCGGCTGGCCTCGCCCACGAACACTGCCACAGAGGTGGCGATAGCGTCGACCGGCCGAGCACCGCTCCCGCTCTCTTCGAGATAGACACCTGGATGCAGATACGCTGGCACACTCACCTCCTTGCGCGAACTTGCGTTACGTCGACTGTTGCGCGCCCGTCTGTGCAAAGACCGAACGCATCACCACTATGCATACGCAGCGACGCCATCACAAGCGCGATCGGACTCATAAATAGACCTTTATTCGACGCAACCCCCCAGGAACACTGGAACGTACCGGCACATGTTCCGATACAGATACACCCGATCCAGCTCGGCGAGCCGCACTGATGGTCATAGAGGGAAGCAGTGCGGAATCAAGACCGCCGTTGCGATAGCGAGGCCGCCGTGTTAGTCCGAGCATGAGAGCGTGGCGCATCATTAGCTATATCAACAACGGGCGGGACGCACGCGGGGCAGCATTCCGGCTCCTCCGAGGACGGCCTGCGGCAGGCTAACGAGGGTGTCGTCATCCACTAGGACATCTGCATGACTGGGATTCTCATCGCAGGCCACATCGTCGAAATCCCTGGTCTGCATGTCACGCCGCCCGCTGCAGCGGGCGGGCCCAGCTGGGCGTGCTTGAGCCCGGGCGACTGCCGGCAGCGTCCGGCGCTCTGGATTCGCCAGGTGGTCGTTCATTCGACGCGCGGGCGCTGGCCTCAGCCAATCATTCCCGGCGCCGGGCCTGGCGGGGAGGCCGCGCGACTTGCAGACATTTGGAACACCGATCCCGTGCACAGCGCAGCGCAGATTGTCGTAGATTCCGCGGGCGCGGTCGCTTGCCTCTGCGACATCGTGCGCACGACAGCCTATCACGCTGAAGGCAGTAACCCATGGAGCGTCGGCATCGAGATGTTTCAGCGCGCTGACGGCGGCATCTACCAGGCGACGATCGACGCAACCGCGAGGCCCCGCCTCGATCGCGGCAGCGCGGCGGCAGGGGTTTGCCAGGTGGCGTGACGTCGCGCCACCTCAGCCCCATGGAACCGACCGAGAACCGTCCACATCGTCCACATCGCGTTAACAACAGCAGCGAATACACAGAAAGAGCAGTGCACACATGCCTGGATTTGATGACTTTGTAGACGATCTCAAGAAGGCGGTCGTGAACACGAAGACCCTGGAGATCACGACGGCGGTAGGGCCGATCTCCTGGGACGCTACAAAGCAGGAGTACGTTCCGACGACAGACGCGACCGTCAAGGTGATGAAGACAAAGATCGATCTGTTCGAGGGCGATATCCTCACCCAGATGGATCAGGAATTCGTGACCGGGAATCTTCAATCGCTACGCGACTTTCATGCAAAGACACAAGGCGATGGAGAGGGCATCATCAAACGGAACGTGGAGGCGCTCGAGGCGCTGTTCGCGCTTGCGCTCAAGCTCAAGAAGGCCGGGTGACGTCGAGCCATGGCACGGTTCGCGGATCGCTTCGGGGACATTGTTCGAGGGCTCATCTCGCTCGAGGTGAACACGATCATCAAGAACGGGATGTCGGCCACGCGCATGGGGGCGCCCGACGCAGCCTTGAGCGAGATCGCAGCACGCTACGCGACGTGGCTTCAGAGCAACGGGTGCGTGTGCGATGTCGTGCCGGATCCTGTGACGCCACGGTACCTGGACACGCTCGCGGCCAAGGCGGAACAGGTCAAGGCGACCCATCTTGACTCAGCTGACTCGGAGGAAGTGGCGATCATGGCGACGCGGATCGCAAGAAGCGCTCGCCATTTGAGCACACTGTTCGACAAGCTGACCAAGACGGACCCCGAGCCGAGCGAGCTCGTCCAGCTGCGGAAGATCTGGGAGCTCGGAACCGAGAGGGTGGTGATGCAGACCGTGCTGTGGATCGATGGCGACGCCACCCAGCGGATCCACCCTGCGTACGCGGATCAGGCCCACCAACAGCTCCTGGCGATCCACTCCGCGAGCGTGACCATGTCACTGAACTACTGGAAGAGCCTGGGAGATCTGATCGTGAGCGTGTTCAGCACGGCATGGGAAAAGCTGACGACCAAATGATGCTACCCGGTGATCCGGTCGCCGCACCCTGGCCTCGCGAGCAGGCGCCGACCACGCTCGCCCAGATCGTCGCCGCGTTCGCCGTCCACGGCGCGCTCATCGTATCGACACGAGTCGGCGATGACGTCGAGGCGCGGACGATCGTGCACCTCGATGGTGACGTGACGACCATGATTTCGCCGACGTGCTTGAGCGAGTCTGGACCCAAGGAGCTGTTGCGGCGCCACGAAGCCGCGATGCGGAACGTCGGAGCGCTGCTTCGCAACGGCGCCGCGAGCGCCACGATACGCACGACGCTGGTAGCGGCGGTCGTCGTTGTGACCTCCACGATCGTCGACCTCGTCGTCGGGCACTCCCGGGCTCACGTGCTCGCTGTGCTCGGCAGTGTGACCAGCGTATCCGTGCTTGCCGTCAGCGCGATGTGGAAGCTCAGCGTCTGGATTCTGATGCGCCGTGCGCGCCGTGAGATTGTCCGACTTCGCGGCGTGGCCTCATCAATGTGAAAGCATGGCTTACCTGGCGACCCTTTGTTCGTGCGGTGCGCGTGAATTCTCGCGCGTCCCGCATCATTGTCTTGCCGACTTCTTGTCAAACACACCATGTCAAAACATCTATACGTAGTCATTGCATCCCTCGCATTATCCGCTACAGTGGCATTCTCCGCTGCAGGCTGCAGCACTGCCAAGCACGCTGGGAACGCGGTGATCGACTGCGTCGCGGCCGATCGAGCCAAGATCGAGGCGACGATCATCGAGCTCGGCACCAAGACGAAGCCCGACGGCTCGCGCGACTGGTCCGCGATCGCGGCCGACGCGATCGCCAACGGTGTCGAGATCGGCGGATGTGCGCTCGCCGAGTTTGTCCAGTCGTACCTGGCACCTGCGACCGGGGTGAAAGCGCCCAGCGATAGCCTCGAGGCACGCCAGACCCTCGAGCAGTTCCGCACCACCAAGGCAGGAGGGGCGACGTTCAAGACGCGGCTCGGGGCGCTGTGACCCGGCCACGGAGCAGGCCTGGTCGGCAAGCGAGGGTGCGCGGTGTGCCGCTGCAAGGTGAGCGGTGAGGCGCTGTCTCGGCCGCATCCCGTCACGCCGCGATCCGCGTACGCTCCCGATCAGGCGCTACCTCCGCGCACAGCTACCCGGATCGCCACCGGCGAGGGATTGGACCGACCCGGTGACCGCACCGAGCTGGGGTATGTACGGCAACGACGCGATCGGTGACTGTGCCGAGGCCGCGTGCGGTCACTTGATCCAGCTGGCATCGGCGGTCACCGGTCGGCCCACGAGCGTACAGCTGGCCGACATCGAGTCGGCGTACTCGGTGATCACCGGGTGGGATCCGGCGCGGCCGGCAACCGACAAAGGCTCGCAGATGCTCGACGTGCTCCGTTACTGGCGAACCACCGGGATCGCCGGTGTGCAGATCGACGCGTTCGTCGCGCTCGAGCCGGGGAATGACACCCACTTCGAGGCGGCGATCAACCTGTTCGGCGGCGTCTATCTCGGGCTCGACCTGCCGACCGCGGCACAGACCCAGACGGTGTGGGACATCGCACGTCCGGGTGCGCGCGACGACTCATGGCGGCCCGGTTCGTGGGGTGGCCACGCGGTTGCCGTGGTCGGCTACGACCGCCTGACCGTCCTCCTGGTCTCGTGGGGCGCGCTCCGCGTTGCTACCCGAGCGTTCATCCGAACCTATGCGAGCGAAGCGTACGCGACCATCGGCGGCTTGTGGGCCGCGGCTGGCGAGCTTGCGCCGAGCGGGTTCAACCGCGAGCTGCTGGACGCGGACCTCGAGGCGCTCGCATAGAGCGGGCCGGCGCTATACCAACGTTCGTGTCACCAGCCGAAAGGTAGAGGTGAATTTTGTGGCGACGCGTACAGGAGTTTGCCGTCAGACGCGATTTCCATGACCGCGAATGGAACTCGCCGACCGGGCGGAGGAAAGCAGCTCTCGCCATGAAGCACACAAGCCTGCTTGTCTGTCTCGGGCTCGCCCTGACCGCGGCTGTTGCGCGCGGCCAGCAGGACGACTACAGCAAGGTCACCATCAAGACCACCAAGCTCGCCGAGGGCATGTACATGCTCGAGGGTGCGGGCGGCAACATCGCGGTCTCCGTGGGAGACGATGGCGTCGAACTGTTCGAGTCGCACGCGCGCGAGGCCCGGAAGAGCGCTTGTTGAAAGCCTTCGCAGCAGAGCCGCGGAACCCGGTGCGGCCTGAGGCTCACGAATGAATCACTCGATCGAGTCTCGAGAGCCTCCGACGGAAGACGAAGCGTGGGTCTAATCAAGGATATCCAGAGGTTCCTCGAGGCTCAAACACTGACACTCGGCGATGTGGTGATGATGCACGTGTACCCGGAGGCGATCCTGCGAGAGACGGCAAGATGGACTACGCGCGAATGATGGCCGGATATTCCCAATTCTTCGGCACCAAGGACCAACCGAGCAAGCCCGCACGCACCACCGTGCAGGTGGTTCTGCCCGCTGGTGCGCGTGGCGGTTTGGTGAAAGTTGACCTTATCGCAGTGCGTCCAAAGTAGCAGCCGGCGCTCGACAGCCAGCCAGGTGCTGGCCGGGGGCCGAGGCCTTCGAGGAAACCAACAACCTGATCATGTCACTCCACGTGATTCACGCGACCTGTCGTACACATCCGGCGGATCCGGTACAGATTCGCTGAGACGACTCCCTGGCGCCGGAAACAAGTTGTCTAATCAGTACGCCGTGAACGGAGCGTCCACGTAGTCATGGCCGCGTGTCATGGCCGCGTGTCATGGCCGCGTGTCATGGCCGCGTTCATCGATACCGAGCGAACGCGCTCGCCCATCCGGAGATCGATGTCGCTAGTACATGTTTTGATATCAACTCTGTTCGTCCGGATGATGTGGGTTTCGACTGACATTGACCATGTCGTGGCCATCGGATAGCGTCACGGCGATGCTCCGTCTGCGCACCGCGCTGTCATGTGGCTTGCCGTGCTGCCGTGGCGATCGTGGCGGTCCGCGAAACGCGGGCCGGCGCTGCGTCATTGCCATTGAGCGCCGCCATCAGCGCATCGGGGCCAGAGCGGACGGACTGAGCATCGCAGACCGAAACTCAGCAATCGGTTGACAATTCATCGCACTGCGTCATAGCGCATACGCGCACCGCGTCGAGAGACATTGTGAACGCTCACATCCCTGGACATCGAGAGGAGACCCCATGACTACTCGACCACGACTTGGACACATGAGAAAGCCACGACTCTTGGCGGGTGCGGCTGCCTGGTGCACCGCAGCCATCCTGATCAGCACCTCCGGCACCTCGTCGGCGGGCCCGTGCGACATCTACGCGTCGGGAGGCACGCAGTGTGTGGCCGCGCACAGCACCACGCGAGCGCTGTTCGATGCGTACAACGGTCCGCTGTATCAGGTGCGGCGGTCGTCGGATAACGCCACCCGGGACATCGGGGTGTTGAGTGCGGGCGGGGCCGCTAACGCCGCCACACAGGACTCGTTCTGCGCCGGCGTCACGTGCCTGATCTCGATCATCTATGACCAGTCTGGTCGGCGCAACCACCTCACACAGGCGCCGCCCGGCGGATTCCAGGGACCGGCACCGGGCGGGTTCGACAACCTGGCCAACGCCGCCGCGGCCCCGATCTCCATCGGCGGTCGCAAAGCCTACGGCGTGTTCGTGGCGCCCGGCACCGGCTACCGGAACAACGCCACCTCGGGTATCGCCACCGGAGGCGCGCCGCAGGGGGTCTACATGGTAGCCGCCGGGGGACACGTGAACAGTGGCTGCTGCTTCGACTACGGCAACGCCGAGACCAACTCCCGGGACACCGGCAACGGGCACATGGGGGCGGTCTACTTCGGCACGTTGTGCTGGTTCGGATTTGTCGTGCCCGGTCAGTGTATCGGGTCGGGCCCGTGGGTCATGGCCGACCTGGAGAACGGCCTGTTCGCCGGGGCTAACGGCACCAACACCAACAACACCGGCCGCAACAGCCCGTTCGTCACCGGGATGCTCAAGATGAACGCGACCTCCTACGCGATCAAGGACGGCAATGCGAATTCAGGCGGCCTGAAGACCGACTACAGCGGACCGCTGCCGACCACCAGCGGGTACACGCCGCTGCGCCTGGAGGGCGGCATCATCCTGGGTATCGGCGGGGACAACAGCAACGGTTCCGCCGGTACCTTCTACGAGGGCGTGATGACCGCCGGCTTCCCGTCGGACGCTACCGAGAACGCGGTGCAGGCCAACATCGTGGCCGCCGGCTACGGCCAGTCCGCTGGCGGTACACGGACCGGCCCGATCGTATCCGGTCTCAACACTGCCAAGTGCGTGGACAACAACAACGCTGCCGCGACGCCAGGCAACAAGGTACAGATGTTCGATTGCAACGGCTTCGCCCCCGCACAAAGCTGGACCGTCAACAGCAATGGAACCATCACCATCGACGGTGGCTGCCTGGATATCACCCAGAACAACTCCGCCAACGGCACCCTCATCGAATGGTGGACCTGCAACGGCGGTGGTAACCAGCAGTGGCAGGCGGTCAACGGACAGCTGGTCAATCCGGCCACCGGCAAATGCTTGGACGACTTCGCCAGCAATACCACCAATGGAACCCAGCTCGTTCTGTGGACCTGCAACGGCGGGTTGAACCAGCAATGGCGCCTGCCGTAGCCAGGCAGACCCGTGAGCGGATCGGGGTGATCATCCTCGAGTACGCGCTGCACGATGTTCGTGGCCTGCTGACCTGACCGTCACAGCCGCGTCATCGCCTGGAACCGGCGGGCCTGGCGGCGCGACATCTCGACGTTGATCCCGCCGGTGAGCGTCACCGACAGCCCGCCGTCGAGTGCCGGGGCGAGCGCGGTGACGTGGCGCAGATTGATCAGCTGGCGCCGGTTGGCGCGAACGAACAGCGCGGGGTCGAGCCGGTCCTCGAGCGCGGCGAGCGAGCGCGGCAGCATCGGCCGGTGGCCGCCGAACACCAGCTGCGTGTAGTTGCCCTCCGACTCCATCACGACGATGTCCTCGAGCGCCACGAACCAGCAGCGCTCGCCGTCGCGCACGAAGATCTTGCGGCCGGCGCCCAGCCGCCCAGCATCGGCCTCCGGCGCGCTCGCTGCGATCCGGCTCGCCGCCCGGGCGATCGCCGCCGCGAGCCGGTCGGGCGGGATCGGCTTCATCAGGTAGTCGAGCGCGCTGACCTCGAAGGCACGTAATGCGTACTGATCGAACGCCGTCGTGAAGATCACCGCCGGCGCCACCTCGAGGCGCTCGAGCAGGCCGAAGCCGTCGCAGTCCGGCATCTGGATATCGAGCAGCACCACATCGGGTTGGACCTGCGCGATCAGCTGCTCCGCTTCGTCGGCACTCTTGGCTTCGCCGGCGATCTCGACGTCCGGGAGCTGCGCGAGCATGCGGCGCAGCTCGTTGCGCGCGAGCCGCTCGTCGTCGACGATCACGACTCTCATGCCGGCCCTCGTGACGCTGCGGCATCGCCGGCGAGCGGGATCGAGACCTCCGCGGTCACGATGCGATCGCGCTCATCGAGCGCGATCGTCGCCGCCGGACCGTACAGCAGGCGCAGCCGCTCCCGCGCGTTGGCCAGGCCGATCTGCGTCGACGCCGACGCCCCGCCCAGCCGGCCGGGATTGGCGACGCGAATGCGCAGCGCGCCGTCGCCGCGCCAGGCCGCGACCCGGATCGTGCCACCGGCCGGGGTGCGCTCGATGCCGTGCTTGACGCCATTCTCGACCAGCGACTGGACCAGCAACGCGGGCACCGGCAGCGCCGCGACACCGTCGCCGACCTCGATCTCCGAGCGCAGCCGCTCGTCGAACCGCACGGTCTCGAGCGCGAGATACGTGCGCACCATGGCGAGCTCGGTGGCGAGCGGCACCGTGCTGGCGCTGGTCGCCTGCAGCGAGTAGCGCAACAGGCTCGACAGCTCGGTCACCGTGGCTTGCGCTTTCACCGGATCCTCGACGATCAGCGCGCGCACGCTGTTGAGGCAGTTGAACAGGAAGTGAGGCTGGAGCTGCGCCATCAGGCCGTGGAGCTGCGCGTCCTTGACCACGACGGCGAGCTGCAGCTGCTCGAGCTCGAGCCGCTGGGCGCGCTCGACGTAGTGCACGCCGAAGTACACAACACTCCACAGCAGCGCACCGGAGGTCTGGCCGAAGATCGCCCCCGGCGCCCACACCGTGATCGGCGGCAGGGGGCCATAGATCAGCCGCCACACCGGCGTCACCGACGCCGTGACCGCGATGCCGAGCACGAGCGACGCGACGAGGATGCGCGGCAGCAGGCGGGCGAACCGCAGCTGGATCCAGCGCCATCGCCGGATCGCCTGGCGATAGCCGTGGGTCCACGCGATGCCGAGCGCTGCGCCGCTCGCGTACGATATGGCGAACGGCGCGATGTCCCGCTCGGGCGAGCCCAGCATCTGGATGACCACCAGTCCCGCGGCTGGCACGAACCAGGCGACGATCTGACAGATCCAGTAGATCCAGCGTCGCGCCATGGCCGACTATAGAGCGGCGAAGCCGCGTTCGCGTACGGCAGCGTCGGGATCCGCCAGAAACTTGTCGAGCTCGCGCGTGAACCACGGCAGATCATCGAACATCACGAAGTGGCGCGCGGTGTCGGTCACCGCGAAGTGCAGGCGCGATAATCCGGCGTACTGGTCGTGAAACCGCGCCACCGCGTCGGCGCGCGCACCCGGGTCGCTACCCCAGCCGATCCACGTTCCGATCACCAGCGCGGGCGCAGTCACCCGCGGCAGCACGGGCCGCAGATCGGTTCCGAACAGCGCCAGCATCGCGTCTGCGACCGTCGCCCGATCCGACGCCGAGGTCCACGCGATCAGGCGCTGCCGATCGGCGGGCGCGGTCACCAGCGCATTCGTTGACTGCCCGCTGCGCACCCCGGCCTCGTACTGCGGCTGTGGCATCGCGGCCATACCGGCGCGGATGCGTCCGGCCGTCGACATGGCCTCGTCGGCGGTGCTCGCCCCGAGGATCGCGCCCAGGAACGGCAGCGAGTCGACGATCACGATCGGCCCGACGAGCGCTGGATGATCCGCCGCCAGCATGAGCGTGAGCTCGCCGCCGAGGCTGTGGCCCATGACCACCGGTTTCACCAGGTTGTGCGACGCGATGTAGCTCACCAGCGCAGCCTCGACCGTGGGCACCAGCGTGCCTTCCGTCGGGGGGACGCCCGCAAAGCCTGCGAGCGTCAGCACGTGGCAGGTGTAGCGCTCGCGCAGATGCGCCACCGTCGTGGTCCAGGTCTCCCCCGACGACGCGAGCCCCGGAATCAAGATCATCGGCGGCCCATGCCCGCTGACCTCGACGCGAAACGCCGGCGCCCCCGACGCAGGCGCCCGGTCGGCCGGCGGCGCGGGCGGCGCGGCGGTGGATGCCGCGGCACAGGCAGACACAGTGACAAGCAATAGCGTGCGAAATACCGTCATGGCTCGCACTGTGTGGCCCCGGCTCGCGGCGCGCTGCGAGATTGTGACGAGCGGCCGAAACCTGGGACGAACGGTCGTCGCAGCAGGCCAAGCGTTCCTGGAGCACGGATGAGCTCAGCCGCCAGCCGGGTCGCACCAGCGCGCGCCTCACCGTTCCACTGCGGCACGATCGCCGTGTTCCACCAGGAGCCGCCTACGGCGGGCCTTGCAGGTCGCACAACAGCAGGCGATCCCACCCCGGCTCGTCGTCGCGAATCGTCGCGAGCAGCGCGAGCGCGATCCCGGTCGCGCCGCCGAGAAAGTCTGCGTGCGGCCGCCACTCGGGATCGCCGTGCTCCCGCGGCACCATCGCGCCGAAGCCGCCAAGGCCGTGCGGGCGGCGCATCGCCAGCCCGCGCTCGAACCACGCCCGGGCCGCGTCGGCGAACCGCAGCTCGCCGCTGGCCTGGTAAAAGCGATGGAACAGGTGTGCGAGCCCGATCGCGCCGTGGCACAGCCCGGCGTCCACGACACCGGAGGTGGCGACCGGCCGCTCGATGCAGGCGAGCGCGGCGTGCTGCTCTGCTGCGGTCGGCATGCCCAGGGCCGACGAGGCCGACCACCGCGCGGCGATCACGCCGGGGTCGCCATAGCACCACGCAAAACGAGACGCGGACCCTGTCGCGCTGGACGCGTGCTCGACCATCGACGGGTACCGGGCCGCCACGGCCGGTGGACCGCGCCGCGCATCGAGCCACGCCAGCGCGGCGGCGGACAGCTCGCGCGCGCCGCTCGGCGGATCTGGCACCGCCGCGATCTTCGCGAGCACCGCCGCGACGCCGGGCACACCATGGGCGACGCCGCAATCGTAGCAGCCGTTCGGCCAGCGCTGCGTTCGCCAGTCGGGGAGCTGGTCCGGCCCGGTCCGCCACGCCACTCCCTCGCCGGTGCGCGTGCAGGTCCGCTCGAGCTGGGCGACGATGCCATCGAGGGCTCGGCGCGCGAGCGGCGCGCGCGATGCCTGCAGACGTTCGAGGAAGTAGACCGCGAGTCCCGCCAGGCCGCGAACCAGGTCGAAGCCCCCGTCGGGGCGGCCGCCCTCGATCGCGAGCAGCAGCGCCCGGTCGATCACCTCGAGCGCCGGATCCGCGGCGCCGGCCTCGCTGATGTGCGAGAGGACCCAGCCACCGCCGGCGAGCCCGCGGTGGAGCTGCATCGTCGTTCCGCCCGACGCGATCCAGTCGACCAGGCGGGCGACGGCAGCGTCGTACTCGGACTGCGTGCGCTCGTCGTCGAGCTCGCCCGCGACATAGGCCCAGAACAGCGCGAGATCGGCCGGCGCTCGGTGCTCGCCGTCGCCCGACGCGATGGCCGATGCGACGTCGCGAACGACACGGCGAATCGCCTCGGCCTCCGCGCCACGATACAGCGGTTGCCAGCTCATGACGGCGTGTCGCAAGCCCTGTGCTTCATCGGGCGCAAGGCTACGGGGCCGCCCGCCCGTGCACCACGGGAAATCGTCGGGTAGCAAGATCGTCGGCCGACGCGGTTGCCGATGGGCCCCGGACGCGCGACGACCGTTGCAGCGCCGGTCGCACATGCCCCGAACGACTCGTCCTGCCCGTCCTGCCCGTCCTGCCCCCGGGCGCCTTGCCAGCGCCAAGCCCTCGGGATTCTTCGTGATGCGAACCCCGCTGCTGCCCATCGAGGCGCTCTTTGCGCTGAGCGGTTCGCTCGCAGCGCCCGCGGGCACGGCGGAGGCGTTCGCCGCCGATCGCAGGACCGTGCGCGGGCGCCTGCGCGAGGCGATCTCCCAGCCGGTGGTCCGCGAAGCGGTGTTCGTCGCCTCACCGAGCATCGCGGCGCGGATCCCGATCTGGGAGCGCGATCCCGAGAGCCCGCGGGGCCAGAAGATCGAGCGGGAGCTCTACGGCCTGGTCGCGCGCATGGCGGCGCAGCCGGCGCCCGACGGCTTGCTCGCCGGAAGCTCGACCGGCGCGATCACCTCTGCCACCGCGCTCACGCTGGACGGCCGCGCCTCGTACCGCCGTCACAGCCGGCTCGACATGGGCCTCCTGGTCGCGCTCGGCGAGCAACTCGACCGCCGGAACGAGCTGCGCGAGCAGCTGCGCTACCAGGTCAACTCGAGCGTGTATCGCGCCGCCGGACGGATCCACGTGGTGGCGGCGCAGCGCGGCCGGCAGACCGGGGACGCCGGCGAGACCCACGCCTACCGGCTGGTCGCCGCGGAGACCACACCGTACCTGGACGCGACCGTCGAGCGCGCCGGTCAGGGCGCGCAGCTCGCCGAGCTCGCGGCGGCGCTGGTCCGCGACGACCCCGAGATCGCCATCGAGGAGGCTCGCGCATTCGTTCACGAGCTGGCATCCGCCCAGTTCCTCACCTCGCCGCTGGCGCCGCCGATCACCGGCGATGATCCGGCGGCCGCGTTCCTCGGAGAGCTTCGCGCTCATGCCGCGCCGGGCGACGCAGTGCGACGACTGTCGGAGGCGCAGCAGGCCCTCGCCGCGCTGGATCGCGAGCCGCTCGGCGTGCCGCTCGATCGCTATCGCGCCATCGGCGGCGCGCTTGATGGTCTGGGCGGGCGGGCCGGGTCGGCGGCGTTCCAGGTCGAGCTGACCAAGTCCTCGTCGCACGCAACGCTCGGTGACCGGCCGGTGGCCGAGATCCTGCGCGGCGTGGAGATCCTGCGTCGCCTCACGGCGCCGTCGCGAACGATACGCCGGTTCGTCGAGGCGTTCGCGGCGCGCTACGGCGACGCCGAGGTGCCCCTGCTCGAGGCGCTCGACGAGGATACCGGCGTCGGATTCGAGGCGTCGATGTCGCCGAGCGCCGAAGCCGCGCCGCTCGTGCAGGGGCTGGCGTTCCCCGCGGCGGAGACCGCCGCGCGGTTCGGGCCACGCGAGGCGCTGCTGCTGCGCCGGGTCGAGCAGCTCCGGCGAGCCGGCGAGCCGGTCCTGCATTTGTCGCCCCGTGATCTGGAGCAGCTCTCGCACCGCGACGCGCCGGTGCTGCCGCCGGCGTTCGCGGTGGTCGCGAGCATCGCGGCACGATCCAGCGAGGCGCTGTCGCGCGGCGACTTCCGCGTCGTCCTCGACCGCGTCACCGGCCCGTCGGGCGCCAACCTGATTGCCGGCAGCTGTCACGGCGATGCCGCACTGCGGGCTCGCGTCGCCGACCACCTCCGCGCCGAGGAAGCGCACCGGCCCGACGCGGTGTTCGCCGAGATCGTCCACCTGCCCGCGGGCCGCCTCGCGAACCGGGTCGTGCGGCCGGTGCTGCGCGGCCACGAGATCGTCTATCTCGGTCGCTCCGGCGCGCCCCAGAGCGCCCAGCTCGCGGCGAGCGATCTGACGATCTCGATCGACCACGACGAGCAGATCGTGCTGCGGTCGACCCGGCTCGGGCGCGAGATCATTCCCCGGCTGACGACACCCCACGACCATGCGGCCCCGCCTGCGCCGGGGGTCTATCGATTCCTCTGCGCCCTGCAGCACCAGGGAACCGCGACCGAGCTCCAGTTCCGCTGGGGCCCGCTCGACGCCCTGGGCTTCTTGCCCCGGGTCCAGGTCGGTCGCGTGATCCTCGGCAAGGCTCGCTGGCGGCTGTTCGCCGACGAGCTACAGGCGATCATCGCGCCGGGGATCTCGCGCTTCGAGGCCGTGCAGCGGCTCCGCGCGCAGCACGGGATCCCGCGCCACGTCGAGCTCCCAGACGGCGACCACCGCCTGGCGCTCGATCTATACAACCCGATCTGCGTCGACCTCCTGGCCGAGCGGGTCCGGAATCGCGCCGACGCGGTGGTGTTCGAGATGTATCCGCCGCTCGACGAGCACAGCGCCATCGGGCCCGAAGGTCACTTTGTCCACGAGCTCGTGATCCCGTTCGTGCACGATGCGCCACCGCGGACCGCGACCGCACCGTCCGCCGACCGGGAACGCGTGCTCGCTCGGTTCACGCCCGGCGCCGCCTGGCTCCAGGTGAACCTCTACACCAGCAGCAGCACCGCGGACGATGTCCTGCGCGCGCTGGTGGTGCCGGAGGTGGCGCGCGCGCTGCAAAGCGGGAGCGCCGATCGATGGTTCTTCGTGCGCTACGCGGAGCCCGAGTGGCACCTGAGGCTGCTCCTCCACGGCGATCCCGAGGCCCTGGTATCCGGCGTCGTGCCTGCGCTTCACGCCGCGGCGGCGGCGCTGCTCGACGATGGCAGGCTCTGGAAGCTCCAGGTGGACACCTACCGGCGAGAGGTCGAGCGCTACGGGGGCCCGGGGGGCATCGAGATCGCGGAGGCGATCTTCCAGGCCGACAGCGAAGCCGTCGTCGCCATCGCGCAGCTCCTGCAAGGCGACGAAGGCGAGCAGGCGCGCTGGCGGCTGGGCCTGCGCGGCATCGATCTCCTGCTGACCGACCTGGGGCTGGACCTATCCGACAAGCGCGAGGTGATGCAGACCGTTCGAGCGTCCTTTGTGCGGATGCTCGGGGTCGAGCCCAGGTTGGAGCATCAGCTCGCCGCGAACTTCCGCCGAGAGCGTCGGTCCCTCGAGGCCTTGCTGGATCCGGCCGGCGACCGGACCAGCGATCTGGCTCCCGGCATCGAGCTGTTGCACGAGCGCTCGCGCAAGCTGGCCCCGCTGGCACGCGAGCTCGAGGCCCGCGCTCGCGCGGGGCGCTTGTCGCTGCCGCTTCACGAGCTCGCGCGCAGCTACATACATATGTTCACCAACCGGCTGTTCCGATGCGCCGCGCTGGCCCAGGAACTGGTACTCTATGACTGGCTCGGCCGGCTCTACGAGGCCGGCCTCGCCCGCCGGCGGAAGCGGACCTGAACGGAAGAGCCCTGCGCGCTGGTGAACCGGCCCGCGCGCAGGGCGTCAAACCTGAGCGGGCAGCGGGACGCTGCGTCGTTCGTCGCCGCTGCCGTGCTCGATCAGCAGAGATCCGTCGTACAGCCCGTGGTCGTCTGACACGTACAGGTGACGAAGGTCGTCTTGCCGCCAACGACGCGGCCGAGATCCGTGGGCTCCAGGCTGCGCACGGTGTCAGTCAACAGGGCGAGCTTCTTGCTGTTCTGCTTCTTCATCGGGTACTCCTTGCGGTCGCAAACACGCGACATCGCGGCTCGACGCTACCACCCTGCATGGTCCGAAGGGTGAACCGCAACCGAGTTCTGGGCGTGATGCCGGGGCGATCTCACCGACCCGCAAGCCACCTCGCCCGCCAAGGCAACACACCGCGTACCACATCGGATCGCGCGCCTTGGCCGCCCTGGGCCGCCGCACGCGTGCCGCGCCCCGCACGCCGCTGCGGGTCCGGCGTGGTGATGCCACCCTCGCCTACGTCACGGTCGGAATCGCAACTCCGACGCGCGCGGCGACAGGCTGGCAGATATCGACTGCTGACAGCAGCGTTCGGATCGAGACCACGAGCGCGTAACGAGCTCGCGATTCCCCGTGCCTGAATCATTGGTTCGATGTGCTCGCAATGCCACTGGCCGCGTGCTATGTAGTGTGGTCATGAGGCATTTTGGTGTACTGGTCTGGGCTGTGGCCGTCAGTTCGATGTTCAGCGTAGGGTGTCTGTTTCCCGGCGATTCCGCGCATGAAACCATGGCGCGCCGCAATGTCGCTGAGCGCGTGCGGTTCGATCTGGGATGTGACGCTGCGAGTCTGGAGCGACTGGGCGATGTCACTCGCCTCGGGCAGCAGATGACCCGGATGAACATCGGCGCGCGCTGTGCGGACAAGCGGGCGATGTACGTCGTTACCTGTGTTGCAAACTGGGGGAGCGTCACTTGCTCCGCAGAGCTCGACGCGGCACACCAGGCCGCACCAGCAGCACCGGCAGCACCGGCAGCACCGGCAGCACCAGCAGCACCAGCAGCACCGGCAGCACCAGCACCAGCACCAGCAGCACCAGCATCGCCAGCATCGCATTGAGTTGATTGCGCACGATAGCCTGTTGCCGAGTGCAGCAACGCTGTAGCGAGCACCGATGGCACGCACGATGATCCGCGACGCACGGCGCTTCGTCGACCAGGCGAAGCGCGCGAGGGGCGCGCGTGCAGCCGGCTTTGACGATACACTTGGCCGCGATGCGCGCCTCGGCCTCGTTGCTCACCCGGATCCTCGTTCCACTCCTCGCGCTGGCGACCTGTCAGTCGCAGACACCGACGTCACCGATCACTCCTGCGCAGCGATCGCCTGCACCCGCGTCACCTTCTGCTGTCGAGTTCGGCTTCTACGTACTGTCGATGACGTGGGAGCCCAACCGGTGCTGCACCGAGCGCGAGCGTCAGCAGTGCCCGCAGCTCCCGGGCTCGTTCGCCGCCACGCACCTGACGTTGCACGGCCTGTGGCCGAACTTCACCGACGAGCAATCCCACGGCAAGCCGCGCGCATGGCCGCAGTATTGCGGCGCCTTCCAGCGCTGCGAGACCGCCGAGGATGCGAGCTGCGCGCCCGGCGTAGCTGTCCCCGACGAGCTCGCCCGGCTCGCGCCCGGCTACGTTGCCGGGGCCGGCGCGTTCGCGACCCACGAGTGGTCGAAGCACGGCAGCTGTACGCGGTTGTCGGCCGCCGAGTACTTCCGTGCCGAGCTCGCCGCGATCCGAGCGATCCCCGGCGACGCGACGCCTGACGCGCTACATGCCGCAGTCGGTGCGGACCTCGCGCGCGACACCTTGCAGCGCTCGTTTGGCGTGCGGCCCGATAGCATCCTGCTCGGCTGCGACGCGCATTGCCGGCTCGCCCGCGTTGGCTTCTGCCTCGCGAAGGATGCCGGCGACCACCCGACGACGCCGATCGCGTGCACCGCCAACGTCACGACGTCCGACTACGACAACAGCTGCGTGACCCACGGGTGCCAGCGCATCGCAATCCAGGCCGCGGGGGCCTGCGACGTCACCGCTGCCGGGCCGGGCAATGGGCCGGCCACCGCCGCGGCTGTCGCGCGGCAGAGCGAATGACGCTTTCTCCGTCAGCTCGTGCCGCTTATTACCGCGCGTGGATCGCCCGCATCAGCGGCGGCACCAAGGTGCCTGCGCGTGCGGCAGGCTATGCTCGATTGCCATGCCGGATGATGCCCTGTCTACCATCGAGAACACGATCCGCGGGCTGATCCGCGCGGAGCTCGGCGATGCGGAGCTCGGGCTGGCCTCCGATATCCGCTTCGAAGAGCTCGGGCTGAGCTCGATCAAGCTGCTCCGCATGATCGCGAAGCTGGAGAAGACCTACGACGTCGAGCTCGACGACGACGCGATCGCTCACGCCGAGACGCTCGGCGAGCTGGCCGCGTTGATCGCGCGGCAGCGGACGTAGCCCGCGTGCGTGGAGGTCGCTGGCGGTGACGCGCATCCTGCTGACCGGAGCCACCGGGTGGCTCGGCTCGCTCGTCGCCGCCGAGCTCGCGCGCCGCGGGCACGCGGTGTCCTGTGTGATCCGCGGTCCGTCGGCAGAGCGCCGGCTCCGCGGCGTCATCGCCGCCGACCAGCTGGCGCGGATCGCTTTCGTCCCCGGCGACGTGACGCAACCGCGCGCCGGGGTGACGGACGGCCAGCTCGCCGGGTTGCGCGGCTCGATCGACGTCGTCGTGCACGCCGCCGCGCTGGTTCGCCTCGACGGTGCCGCGGACGACGAGCTCGTGCGGAGCAACGTGGACGGAACTCGCCACGTGCTCGGCCTCGCCGAGGCGCTGGGATCGCCGCCGGTGCTGCACGTCAGCACGTGCTCCGTGGCCGGAGACGCCAGCGTGTTCTCGGAGCGCGACATGGACATCGGGCAGACGCTGCGCAATGGCTACGAGCGCACCAAGCTCGCGGCGGAGAAGCTCGTCACTGCGTGGTCCGGCCGGAGCGCCATCCTCCGGGTACCCGGCGTGGTGGGTGACGCCGCGACCGGCGCATGCCGGTGGTTCTCCGGGGCATTCTATCGCGCGCTGGCCGCGTACTTCCTGGTACGCGAAGATCTGGTGCGCGAGTGGCACGGCGGCGAGCGGGCATCCCTCGAGGGCGAGGGGATTCGCCTCGCCGCCGACGGAACCCTGCACCTTCCCCTCCACCTCCCGTTCAACCGGGATTGCCCGTGCGCGGTCGTGCCCCAGGACTGGCTGGCGAGCACGCTGGCCGACCTCTGCGAGACGCGCACCGCGACCGGTGTGTTTCATCTCGCGCACCCATCACCGCCGACCGTGGGATGGGTCCTCGGGGTAGCGCTCGACCACCTCCGGATCGCGGCGCCGCCGACGGACGCTCGCGCGCCGGCGCCGACCGGACCGTGGACCCGCTACGTCCGGCGTTCGCTCGACCGCATGACTCGCTATCAACTGCCGTACCTGCGGTCGGTGCCGCACTTGCGCTGCGAGCGCTTACCGGAGGTGCTCGGCCGGCGCTACGTGCCACCTCCTGAGCTCGACGCGCCGCTGGTGCGACGCCTCATCGACCACGCCGTGCGGGCGCGCTTCGAGTAGGCTGGACGCGTGCGCCCCGTCACCGGCTCGGAGGCTCCGCTGCTCGACGCGACGCTCGAGCTGCTCGCCGCGCACCCCGCCACCCGGACGATCGCGGAGAGCCTCCAGCACCCGGGGTACAATCGCCCGCTCGCCGAGTGGGTGTGCCAGCTCACGCACCAGCTGTGCGACGAGCGCGGCGTGACCTACGAGTCTGCCGTCGCCGACTTCGCCGATGGCTGCGCCGAGTTTCTCAGACTCCAGCGCCGACTCGAGCGGACGGGCCGCTACGCGGCCGTCTCGTTCGAACAGGCGCGGCACGCGGTGTACGACAACCCGCAGGTCATGGAGACGTACCTGCACACCCTGGTCCTGTCACAGGCACTCTGGCGAAACCATGTTCGCGTGCTCGACGCGTTCCGCAGCGGGTTCTGTGCCAACCTCCCGCTGACCGGGCGAGCGCTCGAGGTCCCGGTTGGCTGCGGCCTGTACCTGGCCGAGTTCGCGCGGCGAAACCCGGCGTGGCACGCGGTGGGGATCGATCTCAGCGCGTCCGCCGTCGCGTTCTCGCGCCGGCTCGTGCGGCTCGCCGGCGCCGCCCACGTGAAGATTCGACAGCACGACGTGTTCGCGCTCGACGATTCGCACCCGTACGACCGGGTGATCTGCGGCGAGCTGCTCGAGCACCTCGAAGTGCCCGAAGCGCTGCTGGCCAAGCTCCGCGAGCTCCTGGCGCCCGATGGGAGGTTGTTCCTCACCACGGCGATCTGGGCAGCGAACCCGGACCATATCTATCTGTTCGAATCGGCGGATGACGTGCGGCGCATGATCGGGAGGTGGTTCACGCTCGTCGAGGAGTGGGTGCTCCCGCTCGAGGCCGACGCGTCGCCTGAACAGCGCAGGATCCCGATCAACTACGCGTGCGTGCTTGCGCACCGCGACATCACGCCCTGATCCGGCCGGTCATCGTGACGCGACCGCGCGGGCGGAGGTTGACCTGCGGATCGATGTCCACCGCCGCCGGGTCGGACAGCCGGAACGCGAGCGCGGACGCGACGTGCGCAACGTGGCAGCGCAGGTCGAGCACCGCGAGATGCTCGCCGATGCACCGCCTGGGGCCGGCCCCGAAGGGAAGGTACGCGAGCGGGTGCCGAGCCGGGGCATCGGCTGCGAACCGCTCGGGGAGGAACGCGTCCGGGTGGTCCCACAGCCGCGGGTGGCGGAGCACGACCGCGAGCGGAATGAACACCTGTGCCCCGGCGCCGATGTCGAAGTCGCCGATCCGATCGGCGGCGATCGCGCGCCGGGTCGCCAGCCAGACCGGCGGATAGAGCCGGAGCGCTTCGTCGATGACCTGCCCGAGGTACGGCAGCGCGAGCAGCTCCGCATCGCCGGCGCCCCCCGCGCGCGCGGCGTCGAGCTCACGGTGGAGGCGGGCCTCCGCCTCGGGGTGCTGGGCGAGCAGGACCCAGATCCAGGTGAGCGCGGTCGCCGTGGTCTCGTGACCGGCGACCAGGACGGTCAGCACCGCGTCGATCAGCTCGTCGCGGGTCGGCGGCTCGGAGGCCGCGTCGCGCGCGCCGAGCAGCATGGCGAGCAGATCGGGCTCGGCCGCCGCGGCCGCGGCGCGGCGATCGAGCAGGGCGCCCGTCGCCTGGCGCAGACCGCGAAACCGGCGGGCGAACGCCAGGTCGCGCGTGAGGTCGCCGGCCAGCCCGAGAAACGGATGCCCGCCGGGCGGCTGGGCGCCGAGCAATGCCTCGACGATGCAGCCGAGCGCGAACTGGCTGGTGCCGGCGGTCACGTCGAGCGGCGCGCCGGTGCGTACGCGCGCGATCCACTCGTCGCGAATGGCGCGCGCCTGGCGATGCGACAGCTCCGCCAGCCCCGCCACGGTGCGGCGGTGAAACAGCGGCTGCGCGAGCGTGCGATGCCGGAGCCAGCGCTCGCCGTCGTCCACCAGGAGGCCGCCGGGGAGCATCAACCGGACCCGCTCCACGCCGTAGCCGCGCGTGTAGTTGCGGTGGTTCCGGCGCAGCACGTGGTCGGCGAGCTCCGGCGCACACACCGAGTAGCACTCCTCGCCGTCCGTGGTCACGAACCGCACGACGTCGCCGTACTCCACCGCCCAGCGGCGCAGCGGCTCGAGCAGGTTGGGCAGCTCGGCGAGATCGACGGTGCCGGGCGGGCCCGGCGGGTGGGCCGCTCGCGTCACGGCGCGCCGCGAACGCAGGGCCCGAGCGAGCCGGTCTCGACCCGTTCGCGCATCGCGAGCCGCTGGTACTTCCCGCTGGTCGTCACCAGGATCGCCCCGGGCTCGACGAGGTACACGTCGAGCGCGTCGAGCCCCGTGCGCTGGGCGATCGCTCGGCGGGCGCCGGCCGCGAGCCCTGCCAGCCCCTCTGCGTCGGCCAGCTCGGTCTCGACGACCACGGCGATCCGCTCGCGATCGTCTCGCGCCGCGACGAACGCCACACAGTGCTGGCGGTACACCCCAGCGAGGTCCCGCACCGCCGCTTCGATATCCTCCGGAAAGTAACTATCCCCGTGGAGCTTCATCAGCTCCTTGCTCCGGCCGGTGATGAACAGCTCGCCGCCCGCGACATAGCCGAGGTCCCCGGTCGATAACCAGCCGTCGCGGAGCACGGCCTCGGTGTTCGCGGGCGATCGGTGGTAGCCCACCATCACCGAGTCACCGCGCACCTCGATGTCGCCCACCCGGCGCTCAGCGAGCTCGCGGATCTCGCCCGCGCTCGTTCGGTCCACGACGCGGAGCGCGAGGCCGGGCAACAGCCGACCCACGCACACGATGCCGCGGTCGCGCCCCGAGCCGCGCGCGACCTCGCGGGCCACACGCTCGTTCGCGAGCGCGCTGCGGTCGACCCACTCGATGCGGGGCGCAGTCCCCACCTCGGGGAACGTCACCGCCACGGTGGCCTCCGCCAGCCCGTAGACCGGAAACATCGCGTGCGGCGCGAAGCCGGCAGGCGCAAAATGCCCGGTGAAGCGCTCGACGAGCTCGGGGTCGATCCGCTCTGCGCCGTTCACCGCGAGCCGCCACCGCCGCAGGTCGAGCGAGCTGCGCGCGTCCTCGTCGACCGCGTCGATCAGATATTGAAACGAGAAGCTCGGGCCGGCGTAGATCGTGCCGCCAACCGCGGCGAACGCCTCGAGCCATGCGCGCGGGCGCTTGATGAACATCGAGGGGCTCGAGAACACCACGTCGGCCCCCGCTTGCGCGCACACCAGCAAGCTGATGAAGCCCATGTCGTGCGACATCGGCAACCAGCTGCACAGCGTATCTGCCGACGAGACCTGAGCGGCCTCGATGATGGCCGCGACGCCCGACGTGACTTGCCGGTGGGTCAACGCCGCCCCCTTGGGGCTCGACGTGCTCCCCGAGGTGTACTGGATCAGGGCCACGTCATCTGCCGCGATCTCGACCTCGCACGCGGCCGGCTCTCCACATAGCAAGGCTCCGGGTGGGTGGATCACGACATCGAGGCCCGCGGCGCGCGCTGCGTCGCCGAGCTCGGCCCGGCTCACGACGTGGCGAATGCCGCTGTCGGCAATCACGTGCACCAGCCGCGCGATCGACGCCTGCAAGGTCCGCGAGCCCGCGGGCACGACGAGCGGCGCCAGCGCTGCACCGGACCTGAGGATCCCGAACGCTGCGCACAAGAACTCCAGCGAGTTGGGCAGCAGCAGCCCCACGACATCGCCCGCGCGGACACCTCGCTCGCGCAGCCGCGCCGCGACCTGACGGGCCCGGTAGTGCAGCTCGGGTGTTCGCAAGGCCTGGTCGGGTTGCAGCAGCGGCTGGAAGCGCGCGTCCGGATAGCGCTCCGCGCCGACGTCCAGCAGTCGTGACAGATCGTCTACCCGGAGCCCGCGAGCGATCGGGCGCGGGGCGATCGAGGCTGACGGTACAATCATTGGCTGTCGTTTCGCCTCCCCACTCTCGAACATCACGCTCACGATAGCGTACATCCCGATGACGTGCCCCCGCGATCGCCAGATCTGACACCGCTGAACCCGCGGTCGAGCAGCACGTGTTCAATGGCGGGAGACGCTGGCATCGACGGTCACCGGTCTATGCCGCAGATTGCCTGATCCGGTCATGCGAACGCGGTCTGAGCTGTATCCGCTGTCTCGCCGGCTCGACGACAGGAACCGCGCATCTCTATGCGACCGTATCGTAGCTGACGAGGGCGTCATCGAGCGACCAGATGTAGACGCGTCGCTGCGGATGGAGTTGCCGCTGGACGTCCCACAGCGCGATCAAGCTGCGATCGGCGAGACCAACGCGGCGCATTGCGTGATCGGGGAAGTCAGTGAGCCACGTGCGGACGTCCGGGATCGAGGGCAGCGGCGTGGGCGTGAACGGCGACTCGCCGTGCAGCGAGGCCACGGCGAACTGGACGAAGTCATCGGCCGATTTCCGCCGCACCGTACCGTCGGGAATGTGGGCAACATGGTTCCCGGTCTCGATGAGCGCGGCGATCGGCAGCAAGAACTGTTCGCGCGCAGCCTGGCGCTGCTCGAACTCGGCGACCAGCCCGTCGTGGCGGGACGCGAGCCCAGGGAGATTCAGCAGCTCGACGACGATCGACGTGTCGACGATGCAGATCGTCACTTGCCTGCCTGTTTGAACAAGGCGAGCGTCGCCTGGGCCTGGCGCGTGCGCTCGGCGTCATCGCGCCGGGTCTTCAGGTACCGATCGAGGGTTCCGCTCGACAGCAGGAAGCCGAGTGGACCCTGGGCAACCAGCGCAGCGTAGTCGTCGAGAGCGCTCAACTGCGTTAGCGAGCTGCGGCCGGTTGCGAGGTCCCGGTAGTTCGCGACCACGTCAGGGATCGCGACGAGCGGCGTGGCGTCAGCGAGCGCCGGATTGTGGGTGGTCAGCAGCACGCGGAGGCGGCGGGCCTTCGCGATGTCGTAAAGCGCGTCGAGCAGGAGCTTGGCGCGGCTCGGGTGCACACCGTTGTCAATCTCTTCGATGACGACGAGCGAGCCCTCGGTCACCGAGAGCACGGCCGCGGCGATCGCGAGGGCGCGGAGCGTACCGTCGGACAGCACCGCGCCGTCTCGGGGTTCCGCGCGGCCACCGAACGTCTCGGTCAACCGCACCATCACCTCGTTGCGGGGCGTGGTCAGGAAGCTGATATCCGTGATGTCCTGCTCGGGGAGCTTGCGAACAAAGGCGAGAATCGCTTCCTTGTCGCCCCGATCGCAGAGGAACTTGAGCGTCGACGACACGTTGCTGCCGTCGCCGCGTAGCGCGTGCTCGTCGGCATACGCATAGCTGCGCATTTCCTTGGGGTTAGGATCCAGGAACAGGGTCGACGAAAGCGCACGCTGGAGCCGGAGCGCCGCCTCGGGGATCTTGCGCTGCGCCTCGGGATGCTCGAACCGCGCCGGCGTGAGCAGCTGGGTGAACATCGCCTGCTGGTCGATGCACGTGATGTGCGGCTTCTTGCCACCGCGCGCAAAGTTGTTGTAAGCGACGCTGACCTCGCTACCGTGCGAGTCTGCCGGAGCGTCGATCCGGTAGTAGTACGGGACCGCGTCGGTCGCATCGCTGGCGGCAAGCTCCTCACCGACGATCCGCGGGCCTCCGTTGTCCACCTTCAGCTCGAGCTGGAGATCCAATGCAGGGACGTTGGCTTCGCGCGCAAGCGCGCATCGCAGGGTGATCGGCTGCGCTCGATCGAGCGGGAGATCGGCGAGGCTGCCGCGGAGCGCCATCTCGTCCGACTTCATCGCCGCCGAAAGATCGGCGAGCCGGCGGCCCCTCGCGAGCCACGCCAGCAGCTGCATCGCCTCGATCAGGTTACTCTTGCCCGCGGCGTTGGCGCCGACGAGCACGGTCAACGGGGCCAGCGGCAACGTCGCGCTTACGTAGCTCTTGAAGTTGGCGAGCGAGAACGACGCCAGCATCGGGCTAAGCTACCACGTAGGTCGCCGATTCAAGCCTGGCCAGCGCCTCTGCCGGCCCTACCGGCCAGCCATCAAGAGGTTGTCGAGCGTAAGTCACTCGTTCAGAAGCTCCTCGCTCGATCCGGTACAGCACGCGGCGCAGGGTCTTCGCGTCGACACCGGACCAGCGCAATGCCAAGGCGGCGTCGGGCTCGGCGGCCACGGATCCGTTGCAACGAGCACCCCTGGCACGTCACCATGCTGTGCGACACCCGGCGCTTCGTCGATCAGGCGAAGCACGTGACCGCCGCAGCATTGGCTGCCTTGCCGTACCACCGGCCGCGTCTTCAAGGCGCGTCGCTCACCCAGCTAAACTATCGAAATTACGCACGTTTGACCAGGTGGCAGAACTCGTTACCCACCTATTGCCGCGGTTCGGCGCCGGACGCGCGCTGGATGGCGCCGCGGCGGTCTTCCGAGGCGTCGCGAACAACGCGCGCATCGCCGCGGGGCTCATCGCGACCGGCTCGGCCAAGACCCACAACGTGAACGCGGAGGCGGCAAGCCTCGCCCGCGCAGATTCAGGCTGCGATACCGGAAGCGCACGGACTGCCCCGAAATGCGTGGCCCCGTTGGGGTCGCGCATCTTCCGCTGGCGTGCTGTGGGTTAGCGCCCGGGCGTTGCTCGCTTGTGCTCGCGAAGTGCGGCCGCGGGATGAGACTCCGCCCGCGGGCGAGCGCGGGCGGCGTGGCCTCAACGACTGTCGCGCGCGCCTCGGACGAGCCGGCAGGGCCGGCGGAGATCAATACGAGCGGTCACACAACAAGGGTGCATCGCGGCTCCGCACCGACGCGGTTCCGGTCAGGCCGATCCGGCAACGAGCGCCGATCGCGACAGCTCGGCACATCGCTCGTCGTAAAACGCCACGCTCGCAAACAACACTCAAATTTCCGATTGGGTCTACTCCCGCACAAGACACAATATACGTAAAATCGGAGTGGATTCACGAACTATCGGGAGTGTGCAGTAGCGTGTTGCTCGCCATCAAGTGACGCCTCGCCATGGTCGCAGCGATCGGTCTACATGGTCTACATGTCCTCGCAATGTCTGCCATCGACGCGATGCGACGATGGCGATGCACGCGCCTGGACCGCGCCGCTGTCACCGACACCCGCGCGCTCCCGACGTGCCGCGGCTCCCACAGTGTCTCCTACGATTGACCTGGCACGTGTCGTGCTGGCGCGCGAGATGCTGGCGAACACGCGGTCGATCATGGCTCGGGAGCCGCCAGCATGGCATCGCACAAGGAACAGAGACACCCATGAGGACATTTGGACTTGTTTGCATCAGCCTGGTGACAGCCCTGTCTGCGGGTACCGCGTCGGCAGAGACGTACTCCGGAACCCTGTGTAACGCGAGCGGCAATCCGCCGAACACAGGCTACAATCAGTTCGGCACCTTCAATGGGTCGACAACCGCGGCGCTGGCGGTCGATTGCGGCGGCGTGACCTCCGGAGCGGTTTCTTTGGTCACCCTCACGGTCTATGACCGCTCGCCGACGGACGACGTGCGTTGCACCATCTTGCTCCTCAACGCTGCCGGCAACGCGTTCTTCAGCACGAGCGTCGCCACCAGCGGCTTCTCCAGTGGTCCGTTCACGCTGGCGGCGGCGACTCCGAGCATCGCGGCGGCGGTCGTCCTGGAATGCTCGATTCCAGCCTTCAACGCCCAGAATGGAGCCTCTCACATCACCACCTATACTATCCAATAGGTCATATCGAACAGCGAGTCGAGGATCGCGGAACATGGAGGGCTCATGACACTGCGTGGAGCTGGTTTTCTGGGCGTGGGCATCGCCGGCGTCGCGGCGATCGCGGTCGCAATCGCGATCGCGGTCGCCTCCGAGCCGATGTCTTCGGCACCCGGGCGCACCACCGCGAGCTCCGCCGCCACCGCGGCAACTGCTGAGTCGGTCGCCGCGCTCCAGCGAGAAGTCGAGGCCTTGAAGAAGGAGGTCAAGCGGCCTCACGCGACGGTGATTCCTGGTCCCACGCAGGACTCGGGTGCGGCGAGCGCGTCGCCTGATCACGACCCTGCGCCGCATCCGGTCAAGGCCGTCGAGCCCGCACAGATCACGGCGATGCTCGAAGCTCACCACGCGAGCGAGCCGGTCGATCGCGCGTCGAGCGACGAGCTGAATGCGGGGCTGAGCGCCGCGCTAGACGCCCACCGTGACGGGACCACGGTGTCGGAAGCGCGATGCGCCGTCTCGCTGTGCAAGGTCACCTTGGTGCACGACAGCCACGATGCGCAGATGCAGCTTGCGGCCAAGGTCGCCGGTCTCCCCGCGCTTCGCGCCGGGGTGTTCTATTCCTACCAGGACACGGAAAAGCCCCCGCGAACCGTGCTCTACGTCGTGCGCGAGGGCCACGACATCAGCGAGATGATCGCCGCGCAATGACGGTTGCCGGTAGCCGATCTGCGTCGGCTACTTGGCAACACGCTACGGGATCTGGAACATGCGCGCGTCTTGCAGGCAGCGGGGGCCCGTCCCACTGGCTGTTCTGACCCGGCGAACCCTGGCGGCTCGGCGTTGCGCAAGATCGCGATCGCTGGTGTAGTGTCGCTGAATGCGAAGGCTGTGCCTGATGCTTGTCGTGGCCTGTGGCGGTGGCGCTGCGAAGCGAGCTCCGGAGGCGCCGGTTGCGCCACCCGACGAGCTGACGCGAACGATCACCGGACTCGATCGCGAGTTCTTCGACGCCTACAATCGCTGCGATCTCGAGAAGCTCGCGAGCTACGTCTCCGACGACCTCGAGTTCTATCACGAGGACAAGGGTCTCGCGATGGGACGGCAGTCGCTGGTCGATGCCGTGCGAAAGAACATCTGCAACAAGACCCGCCGCGAGCTGGTGGCGATCAAGGCGTATCCCCTCGGTGACTACGGCGCGCTCGAGGTTGGCACCCATCGGTTCTGCGAGCCGAAGGGCACCACGTGCGAGGTGATCGCCGAGTTCGTGCAGCTATGGAAGCGCGAAGGTGAGCGTTGGATCGTCACGCGGATCGTGAGCTACAGCCATCGTCCGCTCCGATCGACGTGAGGCAGATCCTATCGGCCATCGTGATCGACATGCGCAGGTTCGTACTCGGTATCGTCATGCGACGCCGCGTCGGCGCCCGCCATCCGGATCTGTGCACTCGCGATGTCGTTCCTCACAGAAAGTGGAACCCATGCTTCGCACGACAGCATTGTTGTTCATCATCACGCACGCGCTCACTGCGAGCGCCCAGGTGCCGCTGGTTCACCATGTACCGACACCACCGACACCACCGCCTGACCCCTTCCCGTGCCGCCCACTGCGGTCATGTCCCGTGCTGCCGGCACCGAACGAGCCGATGTTTGCGCCTGCAGTTCCGACCAGTTCGCCAATGGAGTTCTTTGCCGTGGGAGACGGCGTGGGTGACCACTCGAGCTCGGTCTACCGGTTCTCGTATCACGATGGCATTGCCGATGTGGCCGAGCTGGGCGAATCTGGCGTCATCCTTTGGGATCTCGCACTGGACAACTCTCTCGGGATGTCGCTGTATGCGATCAGCGATTCGGGTGCGCTATATCGTGTCGATGGGTCGACAGGCAGCTTGACCTATATCGGCCAGCCCGGCAATGACATCAATGCGCTCGAATCGTGCGGCGGCACGCTGTACGGCTGGGGGCTGTCCAAGCTGGTCACGATCTCACCAGCGACCGGTCAGATCCTGACGTCGCGGAGCGTGCCCTACGCGTCCTCAGGAGATCTGATGTGCGCTCCGTCGGGCGCGCTGTATGGCATCGCAACCTCGAGCGGTAACGACATCCTGGTCCTGTTCAACGCCAACGGAACGACGACATCGACCGGCATCACCCTACCAGGGATAGGGTTCTATGCCGGCATCGTGGATGGGGAGGGAAATCTGTACGTATCGCGAAATGTCGCGGGACAGCTGCAGTTGTATCACGTGGATCTGGCCTCTCACATCGTGACCCTCGTCGGCACTCAGCCGTCGTCCCTGGGCATGAACGGGCTCGCCGTGAACCCGCTGGCGTGGTGAGCCCGTGACGCGAAACAGGTCGTGACCGATCTGGGTCACAACCCGATGGGGGCTCACGGCAGGATGGCCGTGGCTCTCGCCTGCGCGATCAGCCGATCGGCGTCGCGCTGCAAGAGGAAGCGCCGGGCCACCAGGTCATCGGCGGCGGCGGTCACGGCGGCCACGTAGCCGGCCTGATCGCCGTAGAGCTCCTCGAGAGACGGACGGCCATCGCCGGCGGCGTCGCGCGCCGCGGTGGTCTTGTGAAACGGAAGGAACGATCCGGACAGGTTGGCCAGGTCGATGATGCCGGGGCGGTTGACATAGTTGAACTCCAGGCTGGTACCCAGTGGCGCCCGGACCTCGACGCCGCGGATCCCGGCGACCGCGAGGCCGGTGCGCGGATCGACCTTCGGCACCAGGATGGCGTAGTCGCGATTGAGATAGATCGGCGGCAGAAAGCTGGCGATGCCGGACTCGTCCTGGGGCGCGTAGCTCGGGCCGAAGTCGAGTAGCTGCCAGTCGTTGTAGCGAGCGAGATACTGAAAGTCCGGGATCGGGGTGGCGACGCCGCCGACCGGCCAGGTCACGCCTCGCATCGCGGGGAAGCTCAGCTCGTCGGGGCGCACCAGCGTGCCGTCGGCGAGCTGCGGCGTCTGGCTCGGCGGCGGCTCCGTGCCATGCACCACCCAGTCCTCGAGGTCGACGAACAGCGCGCGAAACGTGTCGGTGTGATGGGCGACGGTGCCGGTGGGATAGACGTTGCCAGGATTGAACACGATGCTCGCCGTGCCGCCGGGGCCGCCGTGCTGCGTGCTGGCGTAGTAGTAGATGCGCGCATTGTCCGGCTGCGCGAGATCGGTGAAGCCGTACACGTCGGTGAGGACCGGTGAGCCCTGCAGCTGCCAGAACTCGGTGCCCGAGAGGGCGAGGAAGAACTTCGGGCAGGTGTCGGTCTCGCTGCAGCGCTTCATGACGCCACCGGTGCGGCCGCGCAAACCGTCGACGTAGTCGGCTGCCAGGCCGCGCGGCGCGGTCTGGCCGAACGCCGTGTGATCGGTGCGCAGGCCCCCGCCGCTGCCGGGAACGGCGAACCGCGTGTTGATGTTGGTCTGGCGCGCCGCGACCTCGGCGTACATGCCGTCGAACACCTTCGATCCATCGCGCGCCTGGTTGAAGCCGAGGTGCAGGAAGGTCTTCATCGCGTTGCCGCACTGCGAGGTGCCCTCGGCGATGGCGTGGGTGATATGCCCGGCCAGCGGATTGGCGTGGCCATCGCTGTCGACGTCCTTGCTGCGGAAGAACGCAACCATGTCGCGCACGCCAGCGAGCCCCACGCCCATGACCTTGGGGTCCTTGGCGACGTAGACCAGCTCGTAGAGAAAACTCGGATCGAAGCCGCCGTTCAGGCAGATCCAGTCGGGCGCGGGCGTGCCGGGGAAGGCCGCGGTGTCGCAACGCGCGAACTTCCAGTCGTCCGGCGAGATGACGATGTGCGGGTCGGTCTCGTTGCGCCGCCGCGTCAGCGAGTAGCCAGGCGCGGTGTTGTCGAGGCTCGCGGGCGCGTACGGGATCATGCTGCCATTGAACACGCCGGCGGGCAGCGCGATCGACGGCGTCGCGGCGCCGGGCACCAGCTCGCTGCGGTAGGGGCCGGTGATCGAGCTACCGTCCTTGTTGTGCGCAACCGGGACCGTCGCGGTGAGCCGGTTCGGGTTGGTCTTCGGGACGTCGCCTTGCCACGCTGCGTAGAGGATCGCGTAGCCGCGCTCGAGGTATACCGCGTCGCTGGGCGCGGTGGTCGGATCGATCCCCGTGGCGATATTGCCTCGGTTCGGCGCGTCGTAGCGCAACACGCCGCTTGCCTTGGCCATGTCCTTGGGCTTGAGCAGGACGAAGTCGCTGGCGAATTCGACCATGCCGTCCTGGTTGGTCGGTGCGAGCTCGAGATCCTGGATGATGGCGTTGTGCGGGTCGCCGGGATCGATCTCGCCGGTCACGCTGCCGGTGAGTCGCTCGTAGGCGCCGACGGTGCCGTAGGTGCCGGGAAAGTCCTCGGTCGCCGTGATCGTCACCACGAGGCGCGGTACGTGCGCGGGCGTCGCGGGGCTGTCGGCGCTGGCGTCGGCCACGCCGGCGTCGCGGCGATCGGCGTTGCCGTGACTGCCGCCGCACGCGACGAGCGCACATCCGACCGACAGCCAGGCGAAACGCAGGAGTGCTGTGAGACGCATCATGGACCTCCGCGAAGCGAGACAAGGGGCGCAGCCGCGCCGATCGAGCGCGGCAGGCGCCATGCGCGAGTGCTGGCTGATCCACGAACAGGAACAGGTCAGCTCTCATTGACCACCATAGGTGGGGGCGGGACAACCGGTCTTGTCCGTTGAGCCCGTTGTTTAGACAGATCGGCCAGGCCGGCATTGACGAATGCTCGCCGACGCTGTCTCATGGTGAGATGCCAGGCTTTCGTGACGCCGCGCGTTGTCAAACAGGCAAATTCGATTGGATCGTTTGTGACACCACGCGTTAGTGGTGGCGCGGCGCCGGCAGCCTACGCGCCCCAGGAAGTCGTGCGCTGGGTGCCGGAGACCGTCGAGCTGCCGATGATCTCCGATGTCCAGGTCCACGCGTTCAGCGGGGAGCTCTGGGACAACGTGCGGGTGTGTCGCAAGATCACGCGCGGGCCGTTCGTGATGCCGCGCGGGCACGTCGCGATGGATCTGGTGGCGATCGTGCTACATCCGCCGGACCGCGAGGACGGCCAGTTCGGGGCCGATCACGTCACGCATCGCGGTTGCCGCGGCAGCGTCAATGTGTTGCCCGCCGGCATGCCGTACACGTATTCCTGCGACGGCGTGCGCGAGACGCTCCACCTATCGATTGCCAAGGAGCCTGCCTGCGATGACGACGCGGCCGACTCGGACGCGATCCCGTCGCTGCGCCCGCTGTTCGCCGCAGCGGATCCGCTGATCGTGAGCATCGGCACCGCGCTGCTCAGCGAGGCGATCGCGGAGTCGCAAGATCGGCTGTACGGTGAGTCGATGGCCACGGCGCTCCGGGCGCACCTGGCGCGGCACTACGGGCGATCGCGTTCGGCGGCGGGCGCGCCGGCCAGCGCGATGACGCGGCGACAGATGCAGCGCGTGCTCGACTTCATCGAGAGCCACCTGGCGCACGCCTTGGGGCTCGGCGCGCTGGCGCAGGTCGCCGGGATGAGCCGGACGCGGTTTCTCAGCGGGTTCAAGCGGACCACGGGCGTGAGCCCGCACCGCTATCTGATGAACCGCCGCGTGGAGCGAGCCAAGGTGTTGCTCGCGGATCTCGATCTCTCGCTGCACGAGGTGGCGGCGCAGCTGGGCTATTCGGAACAGGCCAGTTTCTCCCGCGTGTTCCGGCGCATCGCGCAGATCACCCCTGGCGCGTACCGGACGCTCTATTATCGCTAGGCATCGCTTGCCGGCCGGCGTCTCGCTCGCCAACGCGGGCGCCGACACGCTCTACCACCTGCCGCCGCTGCCGGGGATCTACGGTGCCCAGGCGACGGCGGTGCCCGGGCTGTGGGATATCAAGTACGGCAGCACGCAGTGGCTCGCGGACGCCGAGGTCAAGCGCCGGGTCGTCGCCGATATCCAGCGGCTGCATGATCGCGCCACGTTCTCGCGGCCGCCGCGCGTCGAGGACATCGTCGTGTTCACCGCGCACACGCCGTTCGAGCTGCACGTGACCGCCGAGGATATCGCGGCGGGGTTCTACACCACGCTCGGCTCGCTGCAGGGCAGGAACCACACGTTCTACAACGGCGCGGCGTTCGACACCCACGACTCGTCGCTGCTGTGGCAGTTCACCAAGAACCACGTCCTGCCGCTGGTGCTCGCGTAGGGCGTCATCCACGGCTGGCACCGCCGGCGGGCGTGGGGCGGCGGAACGAGCCGAGGAAGCGCGCCGCGGCGCGCGCGTCGCCGGTGATCTGGACCGCGCCGTCGTGGCGAGCCGCCGCGAGCGCGAGGCCGCCGAACGCGATCCGCCGCAGCGTCGCGGCGTCGAGCTCGATGGTCGCGACGACGTCCTCGTCGTGCGTGGCGCCGGACCCCGGGGGCGGGGCGCGGCGCGTGATGTCGAGCCGGCCGTCGGCGATCCGGGCGCGATAGCGCGAGCCCTCGAGGCGGAGCTCGACGGCGAGCGGCGGACCGGTGGCGCCTTCGGTGGCCAGCGTCGTGCGCAGCGCGAGCAGGAGGGCGTCGACGCTGAGCTCGCCGCGCGGCACCGGCGTGGCGCGGCTGCCCCAGCGCGCGAGCGCGATCAGCACGGGCTCGAGATCGTACCCCCACGGGGTCAGCGCGTAGGCCCAGGTGTTGGGCGGCGCCTCGAGCGGCTGGCGCTCGACGACCCCGAGCGCGCACAGCTCGTCGAGCCGCTGGGTCAGCACGTTGGGGCTCATCATCGGCACGCCGCGCCGCAGCTCACCGAACCGCTTGGGCCCGAGCAGCAGCTCCCGGATGACGAGCAGCGCCCAGCGCTCGCCGACGCGGTCGAGGGCACGCGCGATGCCACAGGGATCGTCGTACTGGCGTGATCTGGTCATGGTGGATCGTGTTGATATGTCATCTCGACTTTGATAGTCCTAAGTTAGGACTAAACAGAAAGTAAGGCAAGCCATGCGAAAGCTCATCGTATTCAACCAGGTCAGCATCGACGGCTTCATCGCGGACGCCGCCGGCGACATGAGCTGGGCGCACCGCTCGGATCCGGAATGGAACGCGTTCGTCGCCGGCAACGCGGGCAGCGACGGCGAGCTGCTGTTCGGGCGCACCACCTACGAGCAGATGGCCGCGTTCTGGCCCACGCCGATGGCGGCGCAGCAGATGCCGGACGTCGCCCGCGGCATCAACGCCGCGCCGAAGATCGTGTTCTCGCGCACGCTGACCACCGCGGGCTGGAACAACACCCGGATCGTCGCTGGCGATCTCCTCGCCGAGGTCGGCAAGCGCAAGGCCGAGCCGGGATCTGCGATGGTGGTGATGGGCAGCGCGTCGATCGTGGCCCAGCTCGCCGAGCTGGTCGACGAGTTTCAGCTGGTCTACAACCCGATCGCGCTCGGTGGCGGCAAGACCATGTTCGCCGGCATCGCCAGGCACCTGCCGCTGTCGCTGTCGGCGTCCCGGGTATTCAAGAACGGCAACGTGCTGTTGACCTACACGCGATGACGCGGGCGAGCCGATCGACGAGACAGCGAGCTGGTCACGATCCCAACGGCAAGGCCGTCACGAGCTCGGTCCTGGGCTGCGCGATGTGCGACCCTGGTGGGCCATGAGCGAGCATGATCCCCAGCGCGCCGACGCCAGCCAGCATCGCAGCCGCTACCGCCAGCTGATCCTTGTCGCGCTCGAGACCGCGGTCCAGCTGGCCGCCAGCGCGCGCGACGTGCCGGCTCGCGACGACGACGAGCTCGATGCGGAGCTGGGCGCGCTGCACGGCAAGGTCCGCGCGTTCGCGGATCGGCTGGCGGCGATCATCGAGGACCCGCACGGCAGCGAGGATGGCCAGCGCGAGCTGGGCGAGCTGCGCGCCGCGCTCGCGGCGACGGTGCCGCGCCCGGGATAACCCCCCTGCCGATTGTCAAGCGCGAATCGCGAGCGCAGCGCTGGGATCGAGGCCAACGCGTTTGCTCGCCGTGATGCCGTGAATGCCGCGACCCGGTCTCGACGAGCCGCTGGCTCGAGATCACCCGCACGAGCCGGTCCGCCAAACCGTGACAGCCCGGCTGGCGTTGCGTGTGGGGTCGCTACATCATCGCCGCACGATGGACCCAGCGGCGGGGCTCGAGGCGCAGCGTGCGCACCTGATGGCGATCGCGTACCGCATGTGCAGTACGCCGAGCGACACCGAGGGCGGGCACCGGCCATGACGACGGTACAGTCCGCTTCCGGGCGCGGGCCTGCCCTCGCGATCCTGCGCTCGATCCTGACGCCGTGGACGCCGTATGCGATGGTGTTTTCTCGCGACGGCGGTCGGCTCGCGATCGGCGGCGGCGCGTACCACGGGCGCGGCGGCATCATGATGGTCGATCACGCCTCGGGGCACAGCAGGCTGTTTTCGCACGCAGACCTGCCGCAGCTCGGCGGCGGGACCGTGTCCGGCTTGTGCTTCTCCGCGGACGCCAGGCACCTCGTGGCGTCGATCTGGGGGAGGGGGCAGCACGGCGGCCATGTGGCGATATTCGAGGTCGACGGCCTCGCGCTTCATCATGGTCATGCCATCGCCATGGACTACGCTGAACCCGCACGGATGTTCGCGCTGGCAAGCGGCGTGACCTTGCAGGACGGCTCCGCGCTGGTGCCGACGCGCTCGAGGCGGCAGGCGGGGACCCCCAGATCCTGCGCCACCTGCGCCACCACGATCATGCGCTGAGCCGCTGCTGGGCCGTCGATGCGCTCGGTGCCGGGCCGGGCGAGTAGCGGACAGCGAATCCGCTCACGCCAGATCGCGGAAGTCGTCGATGTAGTAGGCGAAGCCGCCCCGCAGATCGGGGCGTGCCAGCTCCTCCGGTGGCACCAGCGTGCCGTCGAAATAGCGCACGTCCCCGCCCGCATGGATCCGGTTGCCGCCGGAATAGATCTCGTTCTCGGTCAGCGGCGTGCCGTCGGGCCGGCGCAACGCGCCATCGGCGTAGTGATAGCCGTTGCGCACGGCGCCGCCGTAGCCGAGCGCGCCGATCTCGGAGACCGGCGGCCCCCACGCGGCCAGCCGTGCGAGCGCCTCGTCGAACCGGGTATCGTACAAGTCGCCGACCTCGGACGGCCAGTCGCCGGAGTCGGGGAGGTAGAGCACCCGATCGGTGCCGAACTCGTGGGCGAGCGCGCGGCACACCCGACGGGTCGGTCCCTGGCGGCCCTCGTCGTCGGCGGCAAAGCCGCTCTGCCTCGACACGGCGCCCATACTGATTCGATTCGGGGAGAGGTTCAGGAGGCCAGGCGTGCCTGACAGCGACACGTCTCCCTCGTAACGGGACGCCCAGGACTCGACGATCGCTGACGGGGCTGTGATCGCAGGCCCTGGCTCAAACCAGGTCCACTGCTTCAGCTCGAGGCCACGCATGATCGGCTTCATAGCCTCGTAGTACGCGCGGCACGCCGCCACGACCGCCGGCGCGCGGTTCAGCCGGGCGGGTAGCGCGAACGCCTCCTCGGCGGTGACCGTCGCTGCGAACACGACATTCAGATCGACTCCCATGGGGAGAGCCTACGTTCCCCATCTGATGTGTTCCACAAGGCCCGTTGCAAACCGCGCTCGCGGGCGGCATCCGCTGACCGCGTCGGGGCGCGGCATCGGCTGGCCGCAACGGCTCGCGGCGTCGGCTGGCCGCGTCGGTTGGCGGCGTCGGCTAACCGCGTCGGCTGGCGGCGTCGGCTGACGGCACCGGCTAACCGCCCCTAGGCATCGCTCGGCAGTTCCAGATCCAGCAGCGCCGAAGCGAGGCATTTGCCGTGGATGTCGAGCGCGAGCGTGCGTGTGACACCGCCGCCGAGCGCGCGATGCATGACGAAGTTCAGCGCGCCGAGGCGGGGCAGCTCGTAGCGAACCACGTCGCCCAGCACGACGCCGGCGAACAGTTCTCTGACGCGCTCGGCGGTCACGTAACGCACGAGCAGCGGATAGTCGGCGTCGCGATACGCGATGACCGAGAGGTTCGAGGTGTCGCCCTTGTCGCCCGATCGTGTGTGAGCCAGCTCGCGCAGCTTCATCTCAGACCTCCATGTAGTGGACCGTCGGCGCGACGAGCGACCGGGGCACGAGCGCCGAGGCAATGGCGATCACCTGGCGGGCCGACTTCGCGACGCCGCCGCCGCCGGCGGGGCCGTTGGTGTACAGCGTCTCGACCTCGTTTCCGATCCGTACGGCCTCCTTCATGCTGTCGGTGCGGCCGGCGACCCGCGCGCGGACCTCGTACGGTTCGGCCCCCCCGGCGGACAGCCGCGCACCGTGGATCGCGTCGATGCCGACCAGATCGCAGCGCAGCTCGCGGACGCGCACGCCGGTGAGCTTCAGGCGCTCCTCGACGATGCGCAGCGCCAGTTGCGCGCGCGCCACCGCGCCGGGGCCGGCGTACGAGATCTGGCCCTCCCCGACGTAGCTATCGACGTAGCCGACCGAGACCTTGAGGGTGTCGGTGCGCGCGCGTCCGGCCCCGCCGTCGATGAGGACGCGGTCGACGCCTACCGCGCGCATGCGGACGCCCGAGAAATCGGCGACGACATCCGGCGTGATGTAGCCGCGCGGGTCGTGCAGCTCGTACAGTAGCTGCTCCTTGCACGTCGCCGTGGTCACCGCGCCGCCGGAGCCGTCGACCTTGGTGATGACGAACGAACCATCGGGCGCCACCTCGGCGATCGGAAACCCGAGCCGCGCCAGCGACGGTACGTCCTTGTAGCCGGGGTCGGCGAAGTATCCGCCCGTGATCTGGCCGGCGCATTCGAGCAGGTGACCGGCCACGGTGATCCGCCCCAGCATCGCCCAGTCATCCATGGCGATGCCGAGCTCGTGGATGAGCGGCGCGGTGAACAGCGCGGGATCCGCGACCCGGCCGGTGATGACGATGTCGGCGCCGCCGGCCAGCGCTTCGACGATCGGCGCGGCGCCGAGGTACGCGCTCGCCGACACCAGGCGGTCGCCCAGCGCCGCCGCCGGCGCACCGGTCTCGTCGAGCACGAACGTCCCGGCGCGCACCAGCGCGAGGACGTCGTCCCCGGTCACCGTCGCGATGCGCAGCGCGCCGACGCCGGTGCGGCGCGCGATCTCGGCCACCTTGGCGGCCGCTGCCGCAGGATTCGCGGCGCCCATGTTGGTGATGATCTTGATGCGCTTCGCGACGCAGATCGGCAGCACGGCCGCCATGCGATCGGCGAGCAGCGGGTCGTAGCCCTGCGACGCATCGGCCAGGCGCGCTTGCTGCGCGATCGCGATCGTGCGCTCGGCGAGGCACTCGAACGCGAGGTACTGGATGTCACCGCGCTCGGCGAGCTCGACCGCCGGCTCGATACGGTCCCCGGAATAGCCAGCTCCTGAACCGATGCGCACGGCCATGCACGTCTCCTTCACGGCATCCTAGAACGCGAACACGCCGAACACGCCGGCGGCGATGGTCATGACGACCGAGGCGAGCAACAACAGCGGGATCGTGAACTTCTGGTGGGCGGCGAGCTCGATGCCGCAGAGGCCCACGACGAGGAACGTGGCGGGCGTGAGCGGGCTGACCGGAAAGCCGGTCGTCATCTGGCCGAGCAACGACGCCTGCGCCACCTCGATGGGGTGACCGCCCAACTCCTTCACGACCTCGGCGATCACCGGCATCACACCGAAGTAGTACGAGTCGGGGTCGAACACCAGACTGAGCGGCATCGCGATCAGGCCCAGGACGAACGGGATATGGTGAGACGCGGTGTGCGGGACGTGGCCGACGGCCACCTCGGCCATCGCCCGGAGCATGTTGGTGCCTTTGGCGCCCATGATCCCGGTGAACGCACCGGCCGCGAGCAGGATGCCGGCCATCATGAGCGCCGCCTTCGCATGCGCGTCGACGCGCTCGCGCTGCAGCTTCACGTTCGGATAGTTGATCATCAGCGCGAGCGCGACCCCGAGCATGAACGCAACGACGGGATCGACCTTCAAGCCGATCATCGCCGCCATGACGGCGAGCGTGAGCAGCAGGTTGACCCAGAACAGCTTCGGCCGCCGCAGCTCGTGCTGCTCGGGCGTGACCACGCGCTCGGCCGCCGCGGCGCCGGCGATGGCGCCGGTGAGCCCGAGCCGCCGCTCCTCGCGCTTGCCGAGGATCCACGCGACCGCGAACACGAACACCAGCCCCACCGCCTGCACCGGCAGCAGCGGGTGAAAGATGTCATTGGCCGGGATCTTGAGCACGCTCGCGGCGCGAATCGTCGGGCCGGTCCACGGTAGAAAGTTCACCCCGGCGGCGAGCGACACCACCGCGGCCAGCACCCGGCGATCCATCTGCAGCCGATCGTAGACCGGCAGCATCGCCGGGATCGTGATCAGGAAGCACACCGCCCCCGAGCCATCGAGGTGAATGAGCAACGCGAGCAGCGCCGACCCCACGGTGATGCGCGTGGGCTTGCTGCCGACGGCGCGCACGATGCGATCGATGATCGGATCGAGCATCCCCGCGTCGGTAACTATCCCGAAGTAGACGATCGCGAACACGAACATCCCGGCGACCGGCGCGACCGCGCGAATGCCATCCACCATGAACTTGCCGGTGTCCAGGCCAAACCCTCCGATCAAGGCCGCGACCACGGGCACGGCGATGAGCGCGACGAGCGGCGACAGCCAGCTCTTGAGGATGACGAGGAGCAGAACGGCGATCGTGAGTAATCCGAGCAGGGCGAGCATCGATCCCTCCTGGGCGGAATCTTGCTCAGCCTACGGCGCGCCACTCCCCCGGGTCTTGGCTGAACGGACCGATTCGTTGGCGATTCGGTCCCCGTCCGAGGTGGATCGGCGAGCGCTACGGCGAGGTCCGTACGCGCGCCGCGCGGCCGTGGGTATCGACACAACCGGTGGCCTTGCCTCCGGTCACCCCGGTGAAGCCGATATCGAACGCGCTGTCGCTGCCGCGCTCGACGACGCACGACTCGAGCGTGACGGTCTGGCCATCGTCGACGATGATGCCGGGCCGGCCATCGTTGCTGGCGTCGAAGTGCATCTCGCCGCCGATGAACTTGATGTTCTTGACGTGGCGGAGATACCAACCGAACGACGGCCGCACGCCGAGCGACTTCGGCGTCCAGTCGTCGTTCTCGGGCGGAACCGTGCTCGCGTCCGAGGCCGGGTGTCCACCAGGGACAAAGACATCCACGTTCTGCAGGGTGACGTTCTCGATCGGGACGCCCGGCTTGCCGCTGATCACGCTGGTGAACTCGAGGCCGCGCGCGTCGATCGAGTCGGTCGCTGTCACGTTGCGGATCCGGATATTGCGGATCCGGCCCAGCGGCGGGTCCCCGGGACACCGGCCCTGATCATCGATCTTGAGGAAGATCGGCGTGGTCGTCCCCGACATCGTGATGTTGTCGTAGGTCACTCCATCGATGATGGCGCCGTCGTTCGACGTGATGCCGATCCCGGCCTTGCCCGCCGCCGTGATCGTGATGTTCGAGAAGCTGACGTTCGAGAAGTCACCGCAGGTCTCGGAGCCGAACTGCAGCGCGTTGTTCTGCGTCGACAGGATCCGGCTGTTGGTGACGTGAATATCGCTGCTGGCGATCTTGCGGCCCAGCGCGAAATCGCTCTTGAGCACCATCGCATCGTCGCTGCCCTCGATGTCCGAATCCGAGATCTGAACATGCGAGCCTGCATGCCCGGGTGAGCAGTCAGCAGTGCAACCTCACGGTACACTGCGGCAGGCGTCGAGGGCGCGCTCAAGACCTGTCGAACGAAGCCGACTTCGTCGGCTTGCCGCCTCGTTTTCTTTCGATCGGTCTGTCGCCGTAACCGCCGACAACCTGTATGGAATCGTCGAGGGCGCGCTCAAGCGTACGCTGCCCCTGCGAGAGCGGTCAGCAGCGGTTTCCGCAGACGGCCAGACAGTGCTGCTCGGCCGTGGTGTCGCCCTCGAAGGTGACCGGGGCGGCACAGAACGGTTGGACCGCGCACAGGCTACCGCAGTTGCACAGGCACTCGTCCGAGTCACACGTCGCGGAGGCCACGCAGGTCGGATCCTCGCTGGCGGCCTGGACGTCCTGCGCCGTGGTCTGCAGGTCGGCCTGGCTCGGGGACGGCGGAACGGCGCATGCGAGCAGAGAAATGCCAAAGAGGACGGCCGAGATGGATTTGATCAACTTCATGGAGCTCTCCTTGTCGAATGTATGTAGATGACCGTGAGTAGACACACCGCGGTCATGTGGATGTCGGGGTCCGAGCGTCGCCAGCACCAGTGCGCGGCCCGGCGCTCGAATCGTGGGGACGATCGAGAGCACGAAAAGGCCGGGCAAGCCGGACGCGCGGTCTGCGTGGCCCCCAAAGCCAGATCTGTATACCATGCGCAAACCGTCGCGTAAACCGATTGCGCATCGGTTTACGCTCGCGTCACCATCGAGCCCCGCGAAGAATGGCAGTGTGCACACGAGCGTGCGCAGTGCGTTCGCGCGAACGCGCTCGCCCGCGCATTGCCAGCTCGAGCGGCTCGGTCCGGCTGTGGCGCACGACGGCCGCGAGCCTGTGGTCGGTCCGCGGGCCGACGCAGCTTCGCGCAGACCTCACGCCGATGGGGTCTCTGCGCGTGCTGCCAGCCGAAGCTCCGCGTAGTCGCGTCCCAGCTCGGCGCAGAGCGCCTCCACGACAAGCTCATGATCGTCACGCTGCGGCAATCCTGAGACAGTCACACACCCCACAATGCCTGCACCCGCCACGGTCAGCGGAAACGACCCGCCCGCAGCAGCGAACTCGGAACCAGGCAGGCCAAGTTTGTCCTGGAGCGTTTCGTTCTTCGCCTTCAGTCCCAACCCTACACGATAAGAGCTGCGATGGAAGCGCGCTACCACGTTGATCTTGCGCCGCACCCAATCTGGATTATCAGGAGTCGTACCTTCGAGCGCAGCATAGAAGAGCGGCTGTCCAAACCGCCGCACGTCGATCACCAGCGCCAAGCCACGATCTTGCGCCATGGCCCGCAGACGGATTCCCAGCTTCCACGCCACCTCGGCATCGAAGCGCGGCAGCACGAGCTCGCGCTCCTGCAAAGCCACGCGCTCCAGATCTTCGCTCAATCCCATGTCGTCCTCGTTGTCTTGCGATCGCTGCGAACGGACTCCGTTCGCGGAGGCGGCGGGTCCCTTATGCAAGTCTCCGCGTCGCCGGTGAACCGCATCGACGACGCACAGTCGTCGATCCGCAACAGCGATCGGGCACAGGTTCGGGTCCGCGGCGCATGTACGACCGTAGGCTAGCGCGCATGTGACGTTCCTTTCACCTCCGCGTCAAAGAACTTGCGCAGCTTGCGCTCGTGGAGCCACCCGGGCGTCCAGCGCACGGCCAGGTTGCGGAGCTGTGCCGTGATCGCGCTGCGGCCCAGCACGCTGGCGCGGATGCTGCGCGCCAGGCCGCTCCAATGTAATAGTCGGCGCGGAGGCCATCGATGCGCACGATTCTTTCGCTCCTGTTCCTGACCGCTGTCATGGTGTCGGACAGCCACGCGGCGCCCGACGCGCGGCCGTTGAAGATTGGAATCATCGGCACCGGCCACATCGGCGGGACGCTCGCGAAGCTCTGGGTCGCCGCCGGTCATGAGGTGCTGATCTCGTCCCGCCACCCCGACGAGCTCAAGCCGCTGGCCAAGCAGCTCGGGCCCAAGGCGCGGGTCGGCACGCCCAAGCAGGCGGCCGTGTTCGGCGACGTCGTCGTGGTCTCGGTGCCCTACAAGGCGCTCCCGGACCTCGGGCGCGACCTCAAGGCCGAGCTCGCCGGGAAGATCGTCCTCGACACCTGCAATCCGTATCCGGGCCGCGACGGCGACATGGCGAACGACGCTCGCAAGAAGGGGACGGGTGTGGCGTCGCCCGCGTTGCTTCCCGGCACACGCCTCGTGCGCGCGTTCAACGCGATCAACGCGGACAGCCTCGCGAGCGAGGCGCATCGCAAGCCGCCGCTCGTCGGGATCCCGCTCGCAGGCGACGACGCCGAGGCGCTGAAGCTCGCGCAGCGCCTGGTCAGCGACGCCGGCTTCGACCCCGTGGTGGTCGGCGGACTGGTGCGCGCCCGGGAGTTCGATGTCGGCGCCGCGGTCTACACCAAGCTCCTCACCGCCGCGGAGCTGCGCAAGGCGCTCGGTCTCGCCACGCCGTGACGCGCGCCGTCGCGTCGGGGCGGCCACGCCATGCGTCGGGTCGTCTTTCGATCGGTCTGCTGCCATAACCGGCGACAACCTGTACGGAATCGTCGCTCCAATCGCGACGTCCGAGGCATCGAACAATGCCGCGGCGGCATGTGGGGACAGTTCTTCAGGCGACGCTGACGCCTCGCGCGCGCCGGCGGGCCGGGTTACGGTAGGGAATCGAGATACGGTGTGTCTGTACCTGCGGATTGTGTTGACCCCCAGCGTCTGGTGAATTCGAATGAAGAGGCTCTGCGCGCTACTGGCCATCGGCTCGTGGATACTCACCCCCGGATGCGGCGACCGCGAGGACTCCCGCCTGGCCGCCAGGACCGCGACCGCGAGCCCGGACGAAGCCCTCGCCGAGGCGCCGGGCACGACCCGACCGACCGGTGACGTCCTCGAGTGGGATCACGGGACGGCCGGCGGCCGAACGAGCTGCCGCCGCCGCGGCGACAGCGCCGCCCCGAGCGGGCTGACCGTCGATGGCATGGCCGGCCCGGTCGACCTGGACCGCACGCCGCGGTTCGCCTGGCAGGTGAACGTCGACGAGCAAGCCTCGTACGAGATCCGCGTCTCGACGACCGCCGCCCGGGCGGACGCGCTGGATGGCGACCTGTGGACCTCGGGCAAAGTGGCGTCACGGCAGCAGAACGACATTTCGTACCAGGGCCCGGGGCTCGCCTCGTCACAGCGCTACTTCTGGCGGGTGCGGACCTGGGGTGCCCGCGGCGGGCCGTCCTGCTGGTCGTCGGTCGCCTCGTTCGGCACCGGTGCAGGCACCAGCTGGTCGCACTCCACACCGATCTGGGCATCGCCGGACGGCGCCAGCTGGACCGACTACACGTTGGCCGCGCACCTGACGATCAACGAGGTCGCGCTCGGCATCCGGTTTCGCGCGCCGGACGGCAACAACGGCTACATGTGGCAGTTTCGCGGGGGCGACAACCGACTCGTACCGCACCGCCTCCAGAGCGGAACCTTCAGCGTGATCCAGACTGCGAACCTGCCGGCCGGGACGCTGGCCATCGGCAAGCAGGTCGAGGTCCGGATCGAGGTGATCGGCGCCACGATCCGGACCTTCATCGACGGCGTCCTGGTCCACACGCTCGACGACGCGATGTTCCCGCGCGGCGGGGTCGGGGTGCGCACCGGCAACAGCGAGTCCGGGGCGCTCGCGGATATCTCGGTCGTCGCGACCGACGGGACAGCGCTGCTCCAGACCGAGTTTCCGGCGAGCGATCGCAGCTTCGCCTGCGGCACCGTGCGCGATGGAGCGCTCCAGGTGGCCCGGGCCAGCAACTGCCTCGCCTCGGGCATGACCGTCGATTGGACGTTCCTGCGCAAGGACTTCACGCCCGCGAACAAGCCGATCGCGTGGGCCACCGCGTACGCCACCGGCACGAGCCCCGTGCCCGCCCGGCAGTACGTCTACAAGCTCTACCTGGACGGCAGGTTCGTCGGCCTCGGGCCCACGCGGTCGATCGCGACGGAGACGCGCTACGACGGCTTCGACGTCGGCCCGCTGATCGAACCCGGCCGCGCGAGCACGCTGGGCGTGATGGCTTACGCGACCACGGGCCAGGCGTTTCAAGCCGAGCTGGTGGTGGCTTACACCGACGGGACGCGGGACGTCATCGGCACCGACCGGACCTGGAAGGCGTGGTCCGGAACCTACGCCTTGCCCGCGGCCGGCAGCATCGGGACGAACTACGTGGCACCGAAGGAGAACCTGGACGCCCGCAACTTCCCGTATGGCTTCGATGCTCCGGGGTTCGACGACACCGCGTGGCACGCCGCGGGCGAGAAGGCCGCGCTCGGGGCGCTCGCCGCGGCGCCGATGGCCAAGGTCCGTGAGCAGCTCCGGCCGCCCGTCGCGATCGTCGAGGTCGGACCGGGACACTACTTCATCGACTTCGGGCGCACCTGGGTCGGCGGCATCCGGTACCAGGTCGACCACGGCACCACGGACAGCATCGTCGATGTGCGGTTCGGCGAGGTGACGTCGGGGCCGAACACGGTGCGGTACCAGCTGAGCACCGGGAACGAGTACCGCGACCTGTACACGCTGAAGGACGGCCCGCAGGTAGTGCAGACCTGGGGCATGCGCGTGTTCCGCTACGTCGAGATCCTCGGGGCGCCGGAGCCGATCACCGCCGAGAACCTCCAGGCGCTCGCCCTGGTGTACCCGTTCGACGCCTCCGCCGCGACGTTCCGTGCCTCGGACGCCAACCTCGAGCGCGTCTGGCAGCTGTCGAAGAACACGATCGAGGCGGTCAACGTCAACTTCTACACCGACTCGTGGACGCGGGAGCGGACTGACTACGAGGCAGACGGCTACCTGCAGCTGCTGTCGTCACTCTACCTCACCGACGACCTGTCGCTCGGCCGGTACTCGATCGACTACTTCAAGACCAATCGCACCTGGCCCACGGAGTGGCCGCTGTACGTCGTCCTCGCGGTGCACGACACCTGGCGCCACACCGGCGACACCCGGCAGCTCGACGACGCCTACCCGAGCCTCGCGGCCAAGCTTCCGGAGGCCTGGTTCGACAGCGCGACGCAGCTCGTGCACAAGACCACCGGCTCGAACGGCTGCAGCAGCATCACCGACTGCGATCTCGTCGATTGGCCGGCGAGCGAGCGCGACGGCTTCGTGTTCCGGACCTACAACACGGTGGTCAACGCGCTGAGCTACCGCGCATACCGCGACATGGCGGAGATCGCCGCGGCGCTCGAACGCGACGACGATGCGGCGCGATACACGGCCCGCGCCGACGCCTTGCGCGCGGCGATCAACGCTCACCTGTACTCCGCCGAGAGCGGCCGCTACGACGACGGAATGGACGACCGCGGCACGCTGACCGGTCACGCCTCGCTACAAGCGAGCGCCTTTGCGCTCGCGTTCGGTGTGCCTGACGACGCCGAGGTGCCGCGGGTCGCCGACTACGTCGCCTCGCGCGGCATGGCCTGCAGCGTCTACTGCGCGGCGTTCCTGCTCGATGGTCTGTACCGCGCCGGCAGCGGTGACGCCGCGCTGGGCCTGCTCACCTCCACCGGCACCTCGAGCTGGATGAACATGATCCAGCTGGGCGCGGGAGCCACCGCAGAAGCATGGGATCCGTCGCTGAAGAGCAACCTCACGTACTCGCACCCGTGGGCCGCATCGCCCGCATTCCTCGTTCCCGCGGGGCTGTTCGGCATCCGCCCGCTCGAGGCGGGCTATGCGAGCTTCCGCGTCGAGCCACGGCCCGGAGGACTCGCATACGCCGCGGTGACCGTCCCCACGGTCCGTGGCAAGATCGCCGCGGCGTTCGACCACAGCCCTGGCGGCAGCCTTCGGCTCGCGGTCCGGATCCCCGGCAACACCACGGCCGATGTCAGCATCCCGGTCCCGGAGGGAACATCGACGGTATACGTCGATCGCACCCCGCACGCGGTCCAGCCTGTGAACGGCTACGCGATGATCCACGGTCTGCGCCCGGGATGCCGGCACGTCAGCGCTGAGCGCCCGACGGCACCATCGCACTCCGAGGACTCGTCATGGGTCGCGTCGACCGGCCCAGGGGCTTCGATCGGGTGCGGCGAGGACCGTGTCGATCGCGGGTCGTACGACGAACCCGATGGTCGGCATCGCGAGGGGCCGGTTAGCCCGGCCGAGATCAGGTGAACAAGTACCCGGTCGGGGTTGCCCGCGGGGTTCGACGGGGTCAGCCCCGCGAGCCGCGTCCCGGCGTGCGCCTGCGGCCGTTCGGGGCGGCGGTCATCGGAGCGGCGGACGAGCCGCGCACCATCAAGCGGGTGGGCAGCACGCGCGAGGTGGTCTTCCGGCCCGCGAGCTGATCGAGGAGCAAGCGCGCCGCCGCCCGGCCCTTCTCGGCGTGCGGTTGGTGCACGGTGGTCAGGGACGGCGTGGTACGCGCCGCCTCGGGGATGTCGTCGTAGCCGACGATGGAGAGCGCCTGCGGAACGGCAATTCGGAGCTCCCGCGCCGCGGCCAGGGCACCGAGCGCCAGCTGATCGCTCAGGCAGACCAGCGCCGTGGGCGCGCTCGGCCCGCTCAGGATGGCATGCGCGGCCTGGCGTCCCTGCTCGATGTTGTTCACCGAGGTCACGTACAGGCTCGCCACCTGCTGCCAGGGCAGCCCGTGCTTGCGGGCGGCGGCGGCGTAGCCCGCAAGCCGATCCCGGACCGCCAGGAAGGCGGCCAAGCCCTCGTCGGGCTCGGCGAAGCCGATGGGATATCCGGGACGGAGCGGCATGGAGATGATCCCCAGGGTGCGGTGCCCGAGCCGGAACAAGTGGTCGGCCAGCGCGAAAGCGCCGCTCTCGTCCTCGATGCCGACCGAGGGGAACCCCGAGCCGGGCTCGCCGTCGACCAGGACCGCCGGCAACTCGCGCTGCCCGACGTAGGCCACGCGAGGGTCGTGCATCATCGGCGCGTAGAACACGAACCCGTCCACGGCCACGTTGCGGACCGGCTCCACCTCGTGATCGGTATAGGTGGCGCCCGCGAGCAGGAGGCGAAAGTGCGCGTCCTGTGTCACCTCGGCGACGCCTTGCAGGAACATCGAGAACGGCGGATCGATGAAGGCCCAGGACAGCGCGTCAGCGTAGACCACGCCGACCGTGCTGGTGGTCTGCATGCGGAGGCCGCGCGCGGTTGGATCGGGGTGGTAGCCGAGCTTGTCGGCGTTCTCCAGGATCTTGGCGCGAAGCGTCGCGGAGAGTCGCTCGGGGTGGTGGTACGCATTCGAGATAGTCGCGGGCGAGACACTCACCAGACGGGCGAGATCTTTGAGCCGGGCGCGTGGCTTTCTAGGCTTGACGGACACGGTGGCTATGATAGCGTAGTAAAACGATTTATCTACGACCGAAAGTGGTCCGACGAACGAGAGCGGACATTTTAGGTGTGGATGCGAATCACTCGTTCGTTGCCTCTTGGAGGAGCACATGAAGACAACCGTTGCGCTCACGGTACTCGCTCTGTTCGCGGCCGCCCCCGCCCAAGCGGGAGTCACCCTGTCCTTCGCCTGCGACTCGACAGGCAAGGGCTACGACATCTGCAAGGCTGGAGCCGATGCCTGGGCCGCCAGGACCGGGAACACGGTCAACGTGATCCAGGTCCCCAACGAGCCCGGCGACCGCCTCGCGCTCTACCAGCAGCAGCTGGCGTCCGGCAGCTCCGACGTCGACATCTTCATGATCGACGTAGTCTGGCCCGGGCTCATCGGCGCGCACCTATTGGACCTCAACAACCTGGTCCCGACGAAGGAAGTCTCGGCACACTTCCCGGCGATGGTCCAGAACAACATCTTCAACGGCAAGCTGGTGGGCATTCCCTGGTACACGGATGCTGGCGTGCTGTATTCCCGGAGCGATCTGCTCGAGAAGTACGGATTCAAGAGCCCGCCCAAGACCTGGGACGAGCTCGCCGCCATGGCCAAGAAGATCCAGGACGGCGAGCGCGCCGCCCATCCGCTGTTCCAGGGCTTCGTGTTCCAGGGCAAGAACTACGAAGGGCTGACCTGCGTCGCCCTCGAGTGGCTGACCAGCTTCGGCGGCGGCACCATCCTCGATCCGAGCGGCAAGATCACCATCAACAATCCTCACACGGTGGCCATGCTCAAGATGGTTCAGGGCTGGGTCGGCACCATCGCCCCCGAGGCGGTGACCACCTATGCGGAGGAAGAGGCCCGCAACGTGTGGCAGGCCGGCAACGCCGCCTTCATGCGCAACTGGCCGTACGCGTACGCGCTCGGCCAGGCCGAGGGCAGCGTCATCAAGGGCAAGATCACCGTGTCCGCGCTTCCGGCGGGCGCGAGCGGCCACGGAGCGTCGACGCTGGGCGGCTGGCAGCTCGCCGTCAACGCCAACAGCAAGCACGCAAAAGAAGCCGTCGAGCTGATCCGCTACCTGACCGGCGCCGAGGAGGAGAAGCGCCGCGCCATCCAGGGCAGCTTCAGCCCCACCATCGCCAGCCTGTACAAGGATCCGGAGATCCTCGCCGCAGTGCCGTTCTTCGGCTCGCTGTACGACGTATTCGTCAACGCGGTGGCGCGTCCCGCCACCGTCACCAAGGCCAAGTACAACCAGGCGAGCAGCGCGTTCGCGAACGCGGTGTACAGCGTGCTCACCAAGAAGCAGACTCCCGACGAGGCCGTGACCGGGCTGCAGTCGCAGCTGGCGCGCGTCAAGGGCAAGAGCTGGTAGCGACCCTCGACCTGAGGGCGTCCCGTCTGGGTTTCCCGTTCCGACCGGGGGTGGCACATGCTCGATCTACCTGACGTCATCCCCGCGCCCGCGAAGCGGGGCCGAGGCACGACCTGCGATGAGCGAAGCGAAGCGATCGCGGGCCGTGCCAGTTCGGCCGGCGGGGCGGGCGGCAAAGCCCGCCGTGGCATCGAACACCGGCGCGCGCGCACCGCGCTCTGGCTCCTGCTCCCCACTCTGTTCGCCATCGCGGTCGTCGGCGGCTATCCGCTGTTCCGCACCATCTATCTGTCCTTCACCGACTTCAACATCAGCTCCGGCGACGAACCGCACTGGGTGGGATTCGAGAACTACTGGAACGTCACCGAGGACGGAATCAACGTCGGGCTGCTCGCTGATCCGGCCTGGTGGAGCTCGGTGTGGAACACGGTCGTGCTCACCGTCACCTCGGTGAGCATGGAGACCCTGCTCGGGCTCGGCTTCGCGCTGGTCATCAACAGCAAGATCAAGGGTCGGGGCCTGCTGCGCACCGCCATCCTGGTGCCGTGGGCCATCCCCACCGTGGTCAGCGCACAGATGTGGAACTGGATGTACCAGGACAGCCTGGGCATCGTGAGCTCCTGGGGCCGGCACCTCGGGTGGTTGAAGGTCGGGCAATCCCTGGTGGCCAACCCGGACACCGCGCTGTGGGCGCTGGTCGCGGTCGACGTCTGGAAGACCACCCCCTTCATGGCGCTGCTCTTGCTGGCGGGTCTGCAGTGTATCCCGGCCGATCTCTACGAGGCGGCCCGCGTGGACGGAGCGACCCGCCTGCAGCAGTTCCGGCGCATCACCTTGCCGTTACTCGCGCCGGCGCTCCTGGTCGCGGTGATCTTCCGGACCCTCGACGCGCTGCGGATCTTCGACATGCCCTACGTGGTGAAGGGCAACGCCCCCGAGACGATGACCATGAGCATCTACGCCCGGCAGCAGATGATCGACAACGCACAATTCGGGATGGGCTCGAGTGTCAGCGTCCTCATCTTCCTGGTGATCATGATGTTCACGGTCGCGTACATCACGGTCTCGCGCGTCAGCCTCGGAGGGACCAGCTCATGACCGGCATGACCCGGAAGCGCTTCGGGCACGCCGCCTTCCAGGTCTTGTTCTGGCTGGTAGTGGCCATCATCCTGTTCTACGTGCTGTTCCCGTTCTACTGGGCGGTGAAGACCAGCCTCACCGCGCCGGGCGATCTGGCCCGCACCGCCCTGCACTGGTTCCCGGACCGCCCGGTGCTGAGCAACTACGTGGAGGTGTTCCGGATCCAGCCGTTCGGGCGCAATCTGCTCAACAGCCTGATGGTGGCAGTGGGAACGGTGCTGGTGAGCCTGCTGCTCTCGGCGCCGGCCGCCTACGCGCTCGGGAAGTTCCGCTTCAAGGGCAAGCTCCCGGTCATGTACGTCATCCTGGCGGTCAGCGTGTTCCCGCAGATCGCGGTGCTGCCCGGGCTGTACGCCGTGGTGAAGTGGCTGCATCTCTACAACACCTGGGTGGCGCTCATCCTGAGCTACCTGATCTTCACGCTGCCGTTCACGGTGTGGACGCTCACGACCTTCGTGCGCCAGATCCCCACCGAGCTGGAGGAGGCGGCGGTGATCGACGGAGCTTCCCCCCTGGGGACGCTGTTCCGCGTGCTGCTCCCGGTGATGACGCCGGCCCTGGTCACCACGGGGCTACTCGCCTTCATCAATGCCTGGAACGAGTTCCTGTTCGCCCTCACCTTCACCTCCGACAACACCGCGCGCACCGTGCCGGTCGCCATCGGGATGTTCACCGGCGCGTCGCAGCACGAGAGCCCGTTCACGCTCATCATGGCCGCCAGCGTGGTGGTCACCGTGCCCCTCATCGCGCTGGTGCTCGTCTTCCAGCGCAAGATCGTCGAAGGGCTCACCGCGGGCGCCGTGAAGGGCTGAGCGCCCGGCCGTACCGTTATCATCGCGGCGACGCACTGCGATCAGGTACTGCGATAGCCTGTGATCTACTACCATTGGTGGTAGACCGCGAGGCTACGTCGCGCTGCGGTCGCGACACCGTCGCGTAGCCGCTGCGCTGGTCGTCAGTGTGGCCCGTCCGTTTGTCCCGGGGGCGGTGGGTACGGAACATCGAACTCGACGACCAGCGCGACGAACGGGAACATCTCTCGGAACTGCTCGAACACACCCTTGCAGCTCTGGCACGGCTGCAGCTCGGTGAACAGATGGACGACCCCGATCGAGCGTGCGCCGTCCGCCATCGCCAGCCGGCGCGCGAGCTCCGAGAGCGCCTTGTACTCGGCATCGGTATCCATCAGACGATCCTGCACAGGATCCTTGGATGGCGCGAACCACCCACCGTCGGACCGGGGCCGCGGCAGCGGCGCTGAACCCTTGGCCTTGCTGGTCGCGTCGATCGGCCCACTGGTTGCTCCAAACATGGAGCGATACTCGAGGACTGCTACATTGTTCTTTCCGATTGGCTTGTTATTGAGGTGAACGGCACGGACCCGGTGGGCCACGGCAGACGCCTCATCGGCATCTACGCCTGCGCGGCCGCGTCGCGGAACCGGACCGGCCGTTGTAGCGACCAGGCCGCCGGCACAACGTCATGAAGCCACCAGTCAAACAGGCTTCTTCGCCCTGCGCTGCCGGGAAACACCGCATAGCCCTGCAGGCAGTCATCCACCATCTCTGCGACTGCGTCCCGGGCACAGCTGCGATCGGTCAGGCGTGCCGCGTTGCGCACGACGTCGATCGCCTCTGCGATCGCCTGCGGGGCCCGCGGACCGTCGATGTGATCGTCCAGCAGCGCCGGTAGCGACGAAGACGACAGCCATTCGTCGAGCGCGGCCAACACGGCCTGCGCCGTTGACGTCGCCGCTGGCCAGTGGCCAGAGATCGTCCGGCCCACCTCGATGAGCAACGCGCGTCCGATGTACCCAAGACGCCTCCACGCCTGATCGTCCACCCGGGGATCGCCGAACACGTTCAAGATCTCGTCGACGACAGGCTCGACGTCTCGAGCGGGACGATCGTCGACGGCCTCGTAGAGCTCGGGATATCGCGCGTCAGCGGCACCACGGATCAGTGGCTCCAGCGGATCCTGATAACCCCAGAGGGTCCCTAGCACACTCACAAGATGGGGCGCGTTGCGAGCCATGCTCTGCGCGGCTTTGGACGACAGCAAGAACAGCGTGGCACAGCCGTCCTCGAGTCGCGATCGGTGTTGATCGATCTGCCGCCAGAGCTCCCGATCTTCCGAGCGGCTCGCGACGACGACCGTGACCGGACGCGCGCGCAGCGCGTCTCGTCGTCGCTGAAGCTGTCCGTCGAGCTCGGCTTCCACGAATCGAACAGGATGACGAAGTGCTGAGCCTCGGCTGGCATGGCAGCGGTCAGGATCTTGAGCGCGGCGATTCGTTCCTTGATGGAGGACGGTAGCGGTGGCAGCGGCTGGGTCAGGACGCCCGGGCGGTGCACGTAGTCACCTTGCTCGCGATCGTCATCGGAGTCGTCGTACTCGTACTCGCCGCCGGGATTGTATGGAACGAACTCGGCGTGGCCGTACGCCCAGCGCGAGAACTGCTCACAGGTGGCCTTGACCGTCGGGTCGCTGACGTTCCGCAGCTGCCGGGCGAGCTCGAGGCCGGCGAGGATCAGCAGGACCCCGGTGATGTTCTTGTCAAGATCATGCCGGCGACTGACGTCCACGTAGACCGCGCGTGTGTCCCCGGTGGCGTTCAGAAGCTCCGTGGCCCTCACGAGCTGCGTGGTCTTCCCGGCGCCCACGCTGCCGACGATCAGGTGCGCGGACCTCGGCGCCAGCTGCAGCCGGTACGCCAGCTGCTCGCCGACGGAGCGGCCGGGGGGAGCGACGTACAGCTCATCGCGCAGCGCACGGAAGCGCGTCGCTGCCGGATCGAGGCGCTCGAAGTACCCGCGAAACAGGTCCAGTCTGGAGACCACCGTCACAAGTTAGCATACGCACCAGAACTCGTGCCGCATCGGGGCGAACATGTTGCTGCGCTGCAACAGATGATCGCTCTCTGTTACTGGCAGACGCCCAACGGCAGAAAGTGAGCATCGTGTCACCCGGGGCAGGAATCACCCTCGGTCGGGTCGCTTCCTCTTCAGCGACGCTCGAGCACTGGTGGAAAGCCCCATGCTGCGAACCGCTCCGATAAGCACGAACGTCGTGAGCTCGACGACGCGACCGTCGGCATCGAGCGACATGACGGTGAGCCAGACGGCGGGTAGCGACCATCGGGTCCGCGGACATCTGCGAGTCCGCCGGGCTCGCCGTTCATCGGGCACGACGAAGCCCACCAGGACGCCGCCGGCGATGCGGGGCGAGCGCCGGCCCGGCTGGTGTTTCCGCGCTACCGGTTGCCGGTCCAGTTGTTGCCGCCGCCGTCGATATACGAGAACGCCGTGGAGGCCGCGTCCTTGGAGAACATGGTGGCCCCGGTTACCCGGCTGCCGGTGATGCTGGAGTTCCGGAACGTGATCGCCCCGCTCGCTCCCACCAGGCCCGCCTTGTGGGAGTCGTTGGCGATCACGCCGAGCTCACCGGACTGGTTCATCGTGATCCGGACCCCGTCGAAGATGGTGTCTCGGATCGACTGCCCGGCGACGTTCTGGATCAGGACGCCGTAGAACACGGGGTCGATGATGTCGATGTTCGTCAGGCGGATGCCGGTGAACAGGTTGGCGGTGTTGGGATCAGCCGCGAACAGCCACACCGCGCCCCACTTGCGCTTGGGGGTGACGGCCGGGTTGGCGTCCTCGTCCCACCACATGACACCGCCGCAGCGCTCGATCGTCATGTTGGTGAACGTCGTCGTTCCGGAGAACGGGAACTGCGGGATGAACTCGTTGTCGATGGTGAGCCCGGGATACTTGAGCGTGTCGTAGACGTACGAGTCCTGGATCACGTTGTCGTGGCCGCCGTAGATCGCGAAGCCGGCCGCGCGCCAGATCAGCGCTGCCGTGCAGTTCTGGAACACATTGCCGAAATCCTCGCCTTGGCCCAGGTCCGTGCTCGACCACATGGCGAAGCCGTCATCGCCGTTGTTGCGAACGGTCGAGTTCACGATCCGCGAGTTGCGGGTTCCGTTGGCGAAGTTGATGCCATCGGCCATCGTATTGCGGAACCGGATGTCCTGGAACAGGAGGTTGTTCCCGCCCGTGATCCAGCCGCCGACGACCCAGCGCTCGGCCCAGACCCGCCGGATGCTGGTGTTGCCCATCATGTTGCCGCCGAAGGCGCGGCCGGTGCCGTCGACCCGCGTGTCGTACGACCCGAACATGGCGAAGTCCTGGAAGGTGCACCCGCTGCCTCCCACCTGGAATCCCCAGGACACATTCTTGGTGCCGCCCGCGGTGACGAGCTTGGTGTGCCACATGCCGGCACCCTGGACGGCGAGGCCGGCCGGCAGGGTGATGATGTTGTTCATCTGGTAGGTGCCGGGCGGCAGGAAGATGCCCGGCCGGGCACCGCTGACGGCGCTGTTGATCGCGGTCTGGATATCATTCTGCGTCAGCCCGGTCACCGTCACGTAGTTGGTGGGAGCGGTGAGCGGGGCCGCCACCAGCTCGAGGTCCATGAAGTCGACCGTGATGGCGGGGCTGGCGTTGACCGGCTGGAGCCGGACGACGTCGCCTGGATGGATGGTGGCCGCGCCGGTGGCGGACAACAGCGCGTTGCCCTCGTCGTACATGTGGTGCTGATCCGGGTGGGCCGCGTCCCTCGTGTTCTGCGCCGCGTGCAGGTCCGCGTTGGTGCGTCCCGAGTACAACCAGGCGAACTCCCCGCTCACCGCGATGCGCGCCACGGCGGTCGGGCTCGTTCCCACGAACACGTCCAGGCTGTTGGAGGTGCCGTCGGGGACGCTGTAGCGCACCACGATGGAGTTGGCGTTCACGCGGCTGGTCCACTGCACGGACTGGGCAGCACCGGTGAGCGTGACGGCCTTGCGCCCGGACGCCTCGCCGGACAGCGTGCCTTCGGCCCAGGTGCCGGTCTCGAGCGTCCCCGTGAAGCTGCCGGCCTCCGCCTCGTACTCGTCCCAGGGGACGTTGGCGCCGCGGCCCACGAACACCGTGCGCGTGAACGTGTTGTTGGTCTCGTTGGTCTCCGCGACGAGGTTGGTGGCATCGGCGGTCGCCGTGAGGGTCGTGTTGCCATTCACGGCGGTCCAGCTCCCGGTGATGGCGACATTCACGGTCGCCCCGGCTGCGATGGGGCCGGCGGTACCGTTGAGCGTCGTGGTGCCCACTACCACCCGGGTGACCGTGTTGACCGACACGTCGGTCGTGCCGCGGTTATTGACGGCCACCGTGAAGCTCACGGCCTGGCCCGCGGTGGGGGTGGCGGGGCTGGCCGACACGCTCAGGATCTGCAGATCTGATCCCGGCACCTGCTGGATGGTGAATGCCTCGGAGAGCGTGTTGTTGGTCTCGTTGGACTCGCCGATCGTGTTGCCGGTGTCGACCGTCGCCAGGACCGTGTGCGGACCCGAGATCCCGGTGAAGGCGGTGGTGGCGGTGACGGTGACGGTACCTCCCGCCGGGATGGCGGCGCTCGACGTCCCGGTGGCAACCTGGGAACCGTCCACCTGGAACGACACGCCGTAGCTGGTGGCGGCGGTGGCGGCGGTGCCGCTGTTGGTCACGGCCGCCGCGAAGGTGATGGCGTCGCCTTCCTGCGGCGGGTTGTGGGCGGCCGACAGCGTGATGTCGGTGACCCTGAGATCGGGCTGGAATCCCAGCACCTCGAGCTCGGCGACCTGACCGCCCGGCGCTCCGGTGTTGGCGGTGAACGAGAGCTGGACGAAGCGCACGGTGGCGCTCACCGCGGTGGTGACGGCGTTCACCGGCGGCGCGAAGTCGTGGGGCGCCGACGCCGACAGCGTGGTGAAGGTGGTGGCCGCGGAGGTGCGTCCCAGGATCGCGTAGGTCTGGGTCCGCGCCGCCCAGATCGGATCCGGGTTGAGCTTCACCGCCACCGAGGTGATGGCCGTGTCGGCACCCAGATCGACGGTGAGCTGCGAGACGGCCGCGCCTTCCCAGTAGCTGGTGCCGGTGACGACGCCGTCCACGGCATTGCTGGCCACGAAGCCCGCAGTGGTGCTGCTGGCCGTGATCGGCTTGCCGAGCGCCACGTTGATCGGCGACACCGTGCCCGCCCCGGTGCCGGACAGGGCCACCGTCAGCGGGGAGATGCTGCTACTCACGGTGAGCGTGCCGGAGCGCGCCCCGGGGGCGGCGGGCGTGAAGGTCACGTTGATGGTGCAGCTCGCCCCGGCGCCGAGGCTGGCGGCGCAGGTAGTCGACTGGACGGCGAGCTCCGTCGAGCTGCTGGCGATGCTGGTCACGGCCACCGCCGCGGTGCCCGGGTTACGCACCGTCACCAGCTGAGCGGCGCTGGTGGTCCCCACGGCCTGGGTGGCGAACGTGAGGCTGGTCGGCGTCGCGGTGAGCGGCGGCTGGGTGCCGGTGGTCCCCGTCCCGTCGAGCGGCACGGTGAGGGTGGCGCCGCTGCTACTCACCGTGAGCGTCGCGCTGCGCGCCCCGGCAGCGGACGGCGTGAAGGTCACGCTGACGGTGCAGGTGGCGGCGGCGGCGAGGCTCGCGCCGCAGGTGTTGGTCTGCGCGAACTCGGGGGAGCTGGTGGTGACGCCGCTCAGGGTCACCGCCGCCGTCCCTGGGTTCCGCACCGTCACGGTCTGGGCGGCGCTGGTGGTCCCGACGCTCTGCCCGGCGAAGCTGAGGTTCGCCGGGGTCGCGGTGAGCGGGGTCGGCGCTGTGACGGTGCCCGGCCAGACCTCGAGCTCGGAGATCTGGCCCGCGGGCCAGCCGCTGTTGGCGGTGATCTGCACGCGGACGTACCGGGCGGTGACGGCCGTGAAGTCGACCGTGACCGTGTTGTTGGCGACGGCCGGATCGAAGACGCCGGGCGAGGTCGCGCGGCTGGTGAAGGTGGTGTTGTCCGTGCTGGTCAGCACCGAGAACGGCTGGTTGCGCGTGGTCCAGACGGTGAGCGGGGGCAGCTTCAGGATCGCCCGGGCGACCGGGATGGCCGCGCCGAGATCCACCGTCAGGCTCTGGGGGAAGCTGCCGTTGACGCTCTCCCAGTACGTGCTCGGGTCTCCGTCGACGGCGTTGGTGGCCGGGAAGCCGCCGAGCGCGCTGCTGGCCGCGACCGGCTTGCCGACGGCCTGGTTGCCGGTGAGGACCACGCCGGTGCCGGTGAGCGCGACCGCGAGCGGGCTCCCGGGAGCGCTGCTGACCGCGGTGAGCGCGGCGGTGCGCGCGCCGCTGGCCGACGGGGCGAAGGTCACACCGACCGTGCAGCTGGCGCCGGCCGCCAGGCTGGCGCCGCAGGTGTTGGAATGGATGGCGAACTCGGCGCTCGTGCTGGTGATGCCGGTCAGGGTAGTCGTGGCGGTGCCGGGGTTGCTGAGGGTGACCGTCTGCGCGGCGCTGGTGACGCCCGCCGTCAGGGTGCCGAAGTCGAGGCTGGCCGGGGCGGCCGCGAGCGCTGGTCCGGAGACCGTCCCGGTGCCCGTGAGCGGCGCCGCGAGAAGGCCGCCGAACGACAGCGAGCCGGTGCGCGAGCCTGCGGCCGACGGCGTGAAGGTGACGCCGACGGTGCAGCTGGAGCCGATCGCCAGGCTGCCGCCGCAGGTGTTGGACGAGATGGCGAAGTCAGCGTTGCCGGTGGTGATGCTGCTCAGGTTGGCCGCCCCGGTGCCGGCGTTGTTGACGGTCACGGTCCGCGCCGCGCTGGTGGTGGCCAGCGGCTGTCCGCCGAACGAGAGGCTCGTCGGGTTGGCCACGAGCGTCGCGATGGCGTACGGGCCCGCCGTGATCGGGGTCGTCGTGATCCGCGCGTTCGCCGCGGGCGGGTTCGGGTTCGGGTTGCCGGGGTCGGCCGGCACCGCCGGGAACGCGCCACAGAACGTGGTGTTCCAGCCGGAGTTGCCGGCCCCCTGCGCGATCGCGAAGCCGGATCCGATGCAGTTGTACTGACCGGCCAGCGCGACGCCCGTGGCGACTACGTTGTTGAACGTGGCCGCGCCGGGGGACTGGAGCTGCATGGCAAACGAGCCGGTGCCGTTGATCTGGAGGTTGTTGAACGTCACGCCGGTGACGCTCGAGTCGATGAAGTGGACCGCCTCCTGGATGCTGTCATTGATGACGTTGTCGTTGACGTTGATGGTCGCCGTCATGGCGCCATCGCGGCCGTCGAACCAGATCGCGCCGACGCCGAACGCCCAGTTCTCGTCGAGACAGCCCGCCCGGGACACGACGTTGCGCGCGATGAGGTTGGTGCCAGACATCGGGACGGACGCGAACCGGTTGGCGTAGTGGATGCCGCCGCCCTGCCGCATGGTGTCGCTCACGATGTTGTCGGTGACGTTGTTGCTCGAACCACCGTAGATCGCGATGGCATTGGCGAAATGGGTGGTCTGCACCGTGTTGAAGCTGAACGTGTTGTTCGAGTCCGCGGTCGTCTCGGACCACATCGCGAGGCCGTCGTCGCCGGCGTTGCGAATGACGGAGTTGGTGACCGTGCTGTTGGTAACGCCGCGGTGGAAGTTGACGCCGTCGGCGTAGAGGTTCTTGAACCGGCAGCCCGTGAAGGTGACCCGGTCCATCGGGCCGTCCATCCAGGCGCCCACCTTGGTGTGCTCGATCCAGACGTTGGAGACGGTCGAGCTGGTGAGCGCGCCGCCGATGCCGTTGACCTGGTCGCTGTCGACGCGCGAGGTAGTCTCGCCGAAGATGGCGAAGTCCTTCAGCGTGACGTTGGTGCTGGCGCCCGGGCCGCCTTCGGTGGGGTTGTAGTTGCCGTAGACGCCGACGCCGAGGCCGTGGAGGATGGAGTACCAGGGGCCGGCACCGGCGAGGGTGACGTTGTTGACGACGATGTGGCGGGTAATGTTGTAGGTGCCCCGCGGAATCCACACCACCTTGCCGTGGTTCGCCGCGATGGCTGCGTCGAACGCGGGGCCCGAGTCGGCCACGCCGGTGGGATCGGCGCCGAAGCTGACGACCGAGGCAGAGCCCGCCGGCTGCGCGATCGGGTCCGCCACCTGCTCGAAGTCGGCCAGGTCGATCAGATACCAGGGAGCGCTGTCGCCCGCGTCGACCTGGAGGCGCACCTTGGCGCCAATCGGCAGGTTGGCGCCGAGCCAGGTCCGGGTGTCATCGTAGAAGTGGAACGGGTTATTCGTCGGCGAGTTGACGAACTGGTAGGAGCCGTAGCGCCAGGTATAGAGGCTGGTGAGCGGGAGGGTCCCGAGCTTGGCCCCATTCACGTAGAGCGAGATGGTGGCGTTGTAGCCAGTCGAGCTCGCGCCTACACCGCCACCACCAGCGGCGTCGGGGATGCTGTAGCGAACGTCCATCGCGTTGGCGGGCGCAGTGAGCGTGAACTCGACGAACGCTCCCTGACCGACGAGCTGCACGGCCCTGCGGCCAGAGGCTTCATACGCGAGCGTGCGCCAGACTCTCGAGGACAGGATCGTGCCGTTGGTGGCGGCGCTCTCAGCCTCTTGCTCGACGTAGGGGAAGCTCGCGCCTACCGCGGCGATGCTATCGCCTTGAAAAGGCTCGGTGCTATCGCCTTGAAGAGGCTCTGGCCCCTGAGCGGAAGTGCCGCCGCCAGTACACGCGGCGAGCAACAATGCGCAACCTGTTGCAGCAATGACCGAACGCTTCATGTGTTTCGCTCCTGGCAGCTGAATAAATCGATTTACTCATCTGCCCGATTGTTCGACAGCCCGATTTCAGACCCTGCCTACGGTTTGAACGACCACCGGATCAAGGAAACCGACCTCATGCTCTTCGCCGAGCAAGCGGAATGCTTGCTGGCGATATTGCAGCCATGATCGAATGCATCGTGTGTCTCGCTCCTGGTAGCTAAGTAAATCGATTTACTTATTCGACCCGACCAAAACCAACCTCAGCCCTTGCCCGATCAGGCACGACTACCGGACAGGTCGAGTCGAAGACTTACCCGATACGCCATGCCAGATCAAGCCTGGAGTGCCTGACGTCAAACTACGAACTCCACTAAACGACAACTACATCGTCATGACGCAAACGCGCAAACGCGGCGCGTTACCTGGACGAAGTCGCTATGCGCCCCACGTGAGCGTTGACGTGTGTTGACGTGAACGTCGACGGACGTCGGCGGCGAGGTGCTGGAGGCGGAGCGAGCGGAGGATCTTGTTCTGCGCAGCGTCGGTTCGCGTCACGACATGAGCGGCCGTGCCGTCGGAGCCGGCGTAGCGGCTCAGATGCGTCGTTGCGAGGAGCTCGAGCGCGGCGGGGGGGCACTTCGGTTGCGCGAGGTCGACCTTGCCCCCGAACGTCGACGTTTGACGGCAGCGAAGCGGAACGTAAACATTGACACCCATCGTTGACCTTGCACCTTCACCTTCACCTCAAGGTCCCCTCACGGGGTCCACGTCGAGGTCACGATGGAAGTCAACGGCCACCGCCACGTCAAGGTCAACGACTTCCGTCGACGTCGAGGCTCAGGTCGACATCAGCGTGGTCGACGCAACGACCTGCCGCACTGATGGGGCACGTGAGCGCGTTTGGCGTCGCCCTGACCTTGCATCCGCCTGCCCGCTTGTAGCCCGTTGCAGACTGGGATCGGGTCTGGTAAACGTTCAGGCTAGGTAAATCGTTTCATCATTCTTCATGGAGGTCACGAGGATCCAGCAACGGAGCTGAACGGACGAGATCGTTCAACGCGCCATCGCCGGCGGCCTCGCACGACGGACCGTGCCCGAGCCATCGCTTCGCGCCCGCGCTGGGCGACCGTCGGCATTCTCCCCCCCCTACGAGTCACGACCTCCGCCGCTCACGTCCGCGTGACGGGCGTGTTCCGCGCGCAGCAGTAGCCCCCGCCCGAGTGGCCATCGCATTCATCGCGTCGCCGTACGCTGGAAGGACTTGCACACCATCTATGAAGGGTCGAGGAGACTATGGAATAGGCGCAATACGAGGGGCCATCTTTGATCTGGACGGGGTGCTCGTGGACACCGCCAAGTACCACTACCTCGCCTGGAAGCGGCTGGCCCGAGAGCTCCACATCGACTTCACGAGCGAGGACAACGAACGGCTGAAAGGAGTCAGCCGCGTCCGCTCGCTGGAGATCATCTTGGAGCTCGGGGGCAAGACCCTCGCCGAGGACGACAAGGTCAAGGCCGCCGAGAAGAAGAACGGATGGTATCTGGAGTACATCCAGAACATCACGCCGAAAGAGCTCCTTCCGGAGGTGGTCCCGTTCCTGACCTATCTCAGACAGCACGGGGTGAAGCTGTCCCTGGGCTCGGCCAGCAAGAACGCCGCGGCGATCCTCGACAAGCTGGCCATCTCCCCGCTGTTCGATGCCGTCGTTCACGGCGGCCACGTCTCGAAGGCCAAGCCCGACCCGGAGATCTTCCTGGCGGCGGCCAAGGCGCTCGGCATTCCGCCGGCCCAGTGCGTCGTGTTCGAAGACGCCAGCGCCGGCGTGGAAGCCGGCAAGAACGCCGGGATGACGGTCATCGGGGTGGGCGACCCCGCGGTTTTGACCCAGGCGGACATGGTGATCAAGAACTTCGCTGAAATGAGCTTCCCGCTGGTGATCGAGGAGCCCTCGCCGCCGGACTTCATCCTGACGGCAACCGGCGGGCGCAAGGACGACGCCGAATTGAACGGCAGCAAGTTCTTGCTCGGCAACGGTTACGTCGGGTACCGGGGGACACTCGAGGAATACGGCAAGGACAGCCAGGTGGCGGTCACGGTAGCCGGGCTCTACGACAAGGCCGGCGACGCCTGGCGGGAACCGGTCAACGCTCCGAACGGCTTCTACACCGTCCTGTCCGCGGGCGGCGAGGTGTTGCACGCGTTGAACCACGCGCCGGCGTGGCACCAGCAAACCCTGGACATGCGGAGAGCGGTCCACGGCCGGGAGACCGTGTTCAAGACCCGCGCGAACGAGATCTGGGTGAGGTCTGAGCGGTTCGTGAGCCTCGACGACGTCCACCTCATGGCCATGAAATACCAGTTCAAGGCGACCCGCGCGGAGACGCTGGTCATCCGGACGGGAGTGGACGGCGAGGTATGGGACATCAACGGTCCCCACCTCGCGGACTTCCACACGGCCAGGGCCAACGACCGGGCCAACGACCGGGCCAACGACCAGGCCAACGACCGGGCCAACGACCGGGCCAACGACCAGGCCAACGACCGGGCCAACGACCAGGCCAACGACCGGGCCAACGACCAGGCCAACGACCGGGCCAACGACCGGGCCAACGACCGGGCCAACGACCGGGCCAACGACCGGGCCAACGACCGGGCCAACGACCGGGCCAACGACCGGGCCAACGACCGGGCCAACGACCGGGCCAAC
>Ga0307509_10000217_pt1 | contig 91888 bp, 66 predicted proteins | sample 10_EM_MG_FD_202245 | JGI IMG/M metagenome (GOLD analysis project Ga0307509, IMG submission 202245) | Populus trichocarpa ectomycorrhiza microbial communities from riparian zone in the Pacific Northwest, United States - 10_EM | ecosystem: Host-associated > Plants > Roots > Unclassified | place...
TGCAGAACATCCAGTTCATCGCGCGCGAGGTCGCTTCGGACCGGCCCGGCACCGAGATCGTCCTGCTGCGCATGGCGGACGTGCTCTTCATCCAGATCCTCCGCGCGTACCTCGCACGCCTGCCGGATGACGGCGGCGGCTTCCTGCGCGCGCTCCGCGACCCGAGCACCGCCGCGGCGCTCGGCGCCATGCACCGTCGCGCCGAGGCGCCCTGGACCGTGGCGTCGCTCGCCGAGGAGGTCGGTCTCTCGCGCTCCGTCTTCGCGGCGCGCTTCACGCAACTCGTCGGCGAGCCACCTCTCGGCTACTTGATGCGGCTGCGCATGCAAAAGGCGGCGACGCTGCTCCGCGACGGCGCAACGCTGGGAGAGGCGTCGCGCCTGACGGGCTACGCTTCGGAGGCTTCGTTCAGCCACGCGTTCCGCCAATGGGCCGGCGTCCCGCCTGGTGCCTACCGCAAGCAGCTCCGCGAGTGATAGCAGAGAGAGGTGCCGCCGCCCGTTCATGACGGCACTCGACGCCGGTGATGCCCGCGCCGCGGTGGTCGTGTCCGTGATGCGCGAGGTCTACGCGGTCGAAGCGCAGGCTCGCGCCGACGAGGCCGACCTCGACGAGCTCCTGCGCCGCCGACAGCGCGACAGCCGACCGCTCGTCGATCGCCTCCATCGGATCATCGGCGATCTGGCGGGCCGCGCCACGCCCAAGAGTCTTGGCCACGGTACTCAGATCGGCCTCAAGCTCGTGCGCGGGTGATCTCGGCGCGTGTCTCGTCAACGCACCCGGACGCCAGCGAACAGCCGGCCGATGACCTCACGAAGCCACTGGCTCGCCGGATCTCGGTGATACCGCGCGTGCCAGAACAGCTCGATCGAGATTTCGGGCAGCTTCACCGGATGCGAGACATACGCAAGGCCGAAGGGCTCCGCGACGCTCTCCGCGAGCCGCTCCGGCAATGTGGCGACGAGATCGCTGCCGCGCAACAGGTGGCCGACCGCGACGAAGTGCGGCACGCGAAGGCGCACGTTGCGCACGATCCCGGCGCGCTCCATGAGCTCGTCCACCTTGCCGTGGCCCGTACCGGCGGACATCACCACGAGATGCTCCGCGGCCGAGAACTCGCGTAGGGAGATCCGGCGCTTGTCGAGCAGATGGCCCGCGCGAAACGTGCAGACGTAGCGTTGACGGAACAAGCGCCGGCTGAGGAAGCCAGCCGCGAGCTGCGGCAACAGGCCGATCGCGAGATCCACGTGCCCGGCCTCGATCTCGTCCTTGAGGTTGACGGCCGTGTTGCGGACCGTGCTGACCGTGACCTCCGGCGCGATGCGCGCGAGCTCCTTCATCAGCCGCGGCAGGAAGTAGATCTCGCCGATGTCCGTCATGCCGATCACGAAGCGACGCGGACTGCTCGCCGGATCGAACGCCCGTGGCTGGCTCATCGCGCCCTGGAGCAGCCCAAGGGCCTCGGCAACAGGACCTGCGAGCTGATCCGCATACGGCGTCGGCACCATGCCTCCGCCGGTGCGAACGAACAGCTCGTCGCCAAGGACCGCACGGAGCCGCGCCAGGGCGTTGCTCACGGCCGGCTGCGTGAGCCCGAGTGTCTCCGCGACGCGCGAGACGCGACGCTGCGTCAGCAGCTGGTGGAGCACGACCAGAAGGTTGAGGTCGACGTCCTGCAGCAGCATGACGCAATATTCACACGAGTGATGATGCGCATTCATCGGGCGTGATTGCGAAAACGTCGCGGCCCGGCCAACCTCGGTCCGGAATGAGCGAGCGAAGCGCCTACTACGACCGCATCCGTGGGCTGCACCTCGCGCCGCTGTGGGAAGTCCTGAGCGCGCTGGTCCCTACGTCTCCCAGCTCTCCTGCCGCGGCGGCGCACTGGCGCTATGCCGCGCTGCGCGAGGCCGTGCTCGACGCGGGCCGCGTGATCACCGCCGAGGAAGCCGAGCGGCGCGTGCTGATCCTCGAGAATCCGGCGATGTCGGGGCAGGCGTGCATCACACCGTCGCTGTACGCGGGGCTCCAGCTGATCATGCCCGGGGAGATCGCGCCGGCGCATCGCCACACCCAGTCCGCGCTGCGCCTCGTGATCGAAGGCGAGGGCGCGTACACGACGGTCGATGGCGAGCGCATCCCGATGCATCGCGGCGATTTCCTCGTCACGCCCGCGTGGACCTGGCACGACCACGGCAACGTCGGCACCGAGCCCGTCGTATGGCTCGATGGCCTCGACATCCCAACGGTTCGCTTGTTCGATGCCGGGTTCTCCGAGAAGTCTGCCCAGGCGACGCAGGTGGCGCAGCGTGCGGAAGGCGATGCTGTCGCGCGCTACGGCTCGAACCTCGTGCCGGTGGACTACCACCCGCGACCGAGCGAGCCGACGCGACAGGTCGTGTACGCGCACGGCAAGACGCGAGAAGCCCTCGACGCGATCGCGAAGGGCGCGGTCGATCCGCACCTCGGCCACAAGCTCCGTTACGTGAACCCGGCGACGGGTGCGTCGCCGATGCCGACGATCGGTGCGTTCGCGCAGCTACTCCCGAAGGGCTTCGAGGGGCGCAGTCATCGCAGCACCGACGGCACGATCTACGTGTGTATCGAGGGCGGGGGCGAGGCGATCCTCGACGGCCAGATCATCAAGTTCGCGCCGAACGACGTGTTCGTCATCCCGTCGTGGCACGCGCTCCGGCTCCGTACGACGGCCGGCGCCGAGCTGTTCAGCTTCTCCGATCGCCCTGTCCAACAAGCGCTGGGGTTCTGGCGCGAGGAACGCACGTGATGTCCTATCTGTTCGACCCGCCGGCCCAACGTTCGCTTGCCATCGTCGGCAGCGAGCAGCGCTTCCCGATCAATCGCATCTTCTGCGTCGGCCGCAACTACGCGGCGCACGCACGCGAGATGGGCGCGGATCCGGATCGCGAGCCGCCGTTCTTCTTCATGAAGCCACCACAGGCGCTCGTCGAGGTCGATGGCAAGGCGCCAGCGACGATGCGGTATCCGCCGAGGACGACCAGCTTCCACCACGAGATCGAGCTGGTCGTCGCGATCCATCGCGGGGGCCACGCGATCGATGTCGCCAGCGCGCTCGACCACGTCTACGGCTATGCGGTCGGACTCGACATGACGCGTCGTGACCTGCAGAGCGAGGCGCGCAAGACCGGTCGGCCATGGGAGCTTGGCAAGTCGTTCGCGCGTTCCGCGCCGATCGGGCCGATCTATCGCGCGAGCCAGGTCGGCCAGATCGCGTCCGGTGCGATCGAGCTGACCGTCAACGGCATGGTCAAGCAGCGTTCCACGATCGATCAGCTCATCTGGTCGGTCGCCGAGTGCCTCGCGCAGCTGTCGAGCTACGAGACGCTCGAGCCCGGCGATCTGCTGATGACCGGCACACCCGATGGCGTGGGCGCCGTCGAACGCGGTGACGTCATGCGCGGCTCGATCGCAAACCTCGGCGAGATCACCGTCAACGTCGCGCGCTGATCGCGCGGGAGGACTACGTATGGGAGCCCCGAATACCACCCCGATTTGGGAGCATGCCGGCTGGAGCCGCGTGCCGGCTCGCATCTATACCGATCCCGAGATCTACCAGCGCGAGCTCGACCGGATCTTCTACGGTCCGCACTGGAGCTACGTCGGGCTCGAGGTCGAGCTCGCCGGCCCCGGCTCGTTCAAGCGCACGCAGATCGGCGAGCGCTCGGTCATCATGGTCGAGAACCGCGACGGCGAGATCAACGTCCTCGAGAATCGTTGCGCGCATCGCGGCATGCGCTTCTGTCAAGAGCGGACAGGGACGGTCAAGACGCTGGTCTGCCCTTATCACCAGTGGACCTACAACCACGACGGCAAGCTGCTCGGTGTGCCATTCAAGAACGGCGTGAAGGGGAAGGGTGGGATGCCGGCCGATTTTGAGCTCTCCGATCGCGGGCTGACGAAGCTGCGCGTCGCGCGCCGCCATGGCGTGGTGTTCGCGACGTTCGATGCGGCGACGGAAGGCTTCGAGGACTACGTCGGTCCCGACGTGCTGCGCTACTTCGATCGCACGTTCGACGGCCGAGCGCTCGTGCTCCACGGCTACTCGCGTCAGCGGATCCCCGGCAACTGGAAGCTGATGATGGAGAACATCAAGGACCCGTATCACCCGGGGCTGCTCCACACGTGGTTCGTCAACTACGGCCTGTGGCGCGCGGACAACAAATCCGAGCTCGTGATGGACGCACATGGCCGCCACGCGTGCATGGTCTCGCGACGCAGCGAAACCGTTGACGCCGAGGTGACCCACGGCGTGACGAGCTTCCGTGCGAACATGAAGCTCAACGACACGAGCCTGCTCGACATCGTGCACGAACCCTGGTGGGGCACTCCCACGGTGTGCATGACCACGATCTTTCCGAGCGTGATCCTGCAGCAGCAGGTCAACTCGCTCTCGACGCGCCAGATCATCCCGGTCGGCCCCGACAAGTTCGACTTCGTGTGGACGCACTTTGGCTTCGCCGCCGACTCGCCGGAGATGCAGGCGCGACGCATGCGCCAAGCAAACCTGTTCGGGCCCGCAGGCTTGGTGTCCGCGGACGACGGCGAGGTCATCGAGATGTCGCAGGACGGGTTCACGCAGGACCAGGAGTTCTCGACGCTGTGCGAGCTAGGCGGCACGACGGTCGAGAACACCGACCACATGGTCACCGAGACCTTGATCCGTGGCATGTATCGCTACTGGCGGGAGGTCATCGGCCTGTGATGCGATTCGAGCTGATGCAGCTGTACGCGGAGTATGCGGCGTGCCTCGACGACGGGCGCTTCGATGACTGGCCGAAACTGTTCACCGAGGACTGCCACTACCGGATCGTGCCGCGCGAGAACCACGATCGCGGCCTGCCGCTCGCGACGGTGGACCTGATCGGCCGCGGCATGCTCCTCGATCGCGTCTACGCCGCTCGAAGTACGCTGTTTCACGCACCCTATTACCAGCGGCACATCATCGGGGCGGCACGGGTCACGGCTGACACCACCGAGGGGATTGCCGCCGAGACCAACTACCTCGTGATCCGCACCAAGCGCGACCTTCCAAGCGAGGTGTTCAACGCGGGCCGCTACCTCGATCGCATCGTCCGGACGCCGGACGGGCTGCGCTTTGAGAGCAAGCTGTGCGTGTTCGACAGCGAGCTGATTCCAAACTCGATCATCTATCCCATCTGACTTCGAGGTCACAGGCCATGCACACGTCGGGGAGCTCATATCGATAGACCTGACTGTCATCTTGAGAGGCTGGAGACCGGGCGGCCTCGCAAATCAGCGACTTTGCTAGCACAGCATGCGGTGCCGTGACTGGCTTGACGATCAGCAGCCGCCGCCTGCGCCGGTTTCGCCTGGAACGGCTCGCGCAATGAGCGCTTGCGACGATCGGTCTCGCTGACCACGCTCGTATCGTGGCGACGCTCCACTGTCGCGGTCGGCGAACCCCGCGCTTGCAGGGCCGCGGTCATGCCAGTGCTTGGCGTCGAGTTATTGTTGCTGCCGCCGCGCCGCGGCAGTCCTTCCTGGTCGACGCTGCCTGATCGCTAGCCGGTGACGGCGGTCGCGCGTGTGCGCGCAGCTGCGCGCGCGGGGCCGGCCCATCACGATCGACCACGTCGCAGGTACTTCGACCCGCTGGGGCTGGCCACGCCGTTGCACTGCGGTGTCGCCAGTCGCCGCCGCGATCGCGGCCGATACAAGGAGCTCGACCATGCACAGCCGGCGAACGGTCTCTGGCTTCGCGGCGGCGTGGCCGAGGCGTCCAACTGCACTGCGTACGCGCAAGGAGCGCTGCCATGATCAACAAGCTTGTACGTGTACCGCGAACGATCGCCGCGTTGTTACTGGCCGGGGCCACGGCGACCGGGCCTGGATGTCACATGATCCGGCGGATCACGCCGCATTTCGGTGAGGTCGCCGCGCCGGTCATCGATCCGGCGCAACAGCGCGACGTGCTGCGCGAGCGCCGTCAACTGGCGTGGGTGGAGATGCTCGGAGGCCACTCGCCCCGCGAGTTCAGCGCACGCGACGCGCTGGAGCTGAGTCGCGTCGAGCAGGCGTTCGATGCGCAGACGACGTGGACGACCAAGCCAGTGCCTGGGCGCGCGACGCTGGAGGACCTGCCGCGTGCCTACTGGTGGTATCTGTTCACCGATCCGCGCGACTGGTCGCGTGGCCCACTCGCGGCGGACAACGACGGGGCCCCGGGCAGCTACGCCGCGATGATGAACGCGTTCGACCAGGTGCTGGTCGGCGCGACCCGTACCGCGGTGGGCCCCGACGACTACGTTGCGATGCATGCGCTCGTCACGCTCGGCGTGTTCCACAAGGATCGCGGGGGGCCCGAAGCCCTCGGCTTTGCGCACGAGCCGCAGAGCTTCGTGATCGCGCCACTGCACGATCCAGATGCCACTCGTCGTGAGCTGCTCGCTGCCGGCCTTGCGGAGATGAAGGCCGAAGGACTGGCGAGCTGGAATCCCGAGCTGCAGAAGGCGCAAAACAGCGAGCGCATGGTCCCGTGGCTCGCCGAGGTGCTCGCGACCGCGACCGATCCAACGCCGTACAACAAGCCGGCGCGACTCATCTACGTGCGCGACCGCGACGCCTCCGGCGCGCCGCAGTTCGGTCAATGGCTGCGCGGATACAATGACTACCGGCCAGGGGAGGCGAGCCACTGGGTCGGGCTGTGGCTCAAGTCCTACGGCGAGGAGCTACAGAAGCTGACCGCGCGCAAGGACGGGTCGGCATATCTCCAGGAGCTCGGCGCCGGCGGCGAGCCGAGTGAGGTCCTGCTGGCGATGGCGCGACCCGTGGCGCGCTTGATCCGCCGGTTGCAGGTCAGCCACGTGTTCGCGGCCGGCAATGATCAGCTCAACGCACGCCTGCTGCTCGACAAGTTGCTCGTGGCGCAGGGGTTGCCGCCGACGGTGATCATGGATACCAGCCTGTTCGCGGGCCGCGTGCCGCTCGATCACCTGGCGCGCGAGGTGATCCGCGGTCAGCTCCGGTTTCAAGCGCTGGTGACCGAGCTGGCCGCGAGAGATGCGATGCGGACGGTAGCGGTTGCATCGCCCGAAACGAAGTGACCGCCGCACGGACCGCAACGGCGGTTGACCGGTTCGAGCCCTGTCGAACCTAGGTTCGGCGGTCTTGTCGATCAGCGTGCCGGCGCGGGGCGTGGACGGGCTGCGGCGGGCTGGATCACATCGCCGGCTCGGGACTCGACGCCGCGTCCGATGCCGGGCGTCGAGCCCGTGCCACGACGTCAGGAGCGTGCGATGCAGGCGTCGAGGGACGAGGCACGACGCGGCGAGCGAAGGTGCGCCCAGCGAAGGTCACGGCTGCGGCCCGCCGACCGCGTGGTGGCAGGCGCGCCAGGCGCCGAGACCGCCCTGGTCGAGAATCCCAAGGGGGCGCCGGTTGCGTGACACGAGCGCGCGAGCGTGACCCACGCAATCGCGCTCGCGCGCGGTCGCCAGCGCGCGTGGGGCCGGCGCGGTCACCCGAGCGCCGCGGCGATCGCCCACAGCCGGGCCTGCAGCTCGACGGCGGTCTGCGGCCGGAGCGGCGGGTGCTTCTCCAGTAGGTCGGCGACGAGCTGCACGAGCACGGCTGGCACGGCGGGCGCGAGCTCGTCGACACGTGGGGGCACGTCGCCGAGCGCGCGCGACAGGGTCTGGAGCTCGGTCGCAGCGGCGAACGGCGAGGTTCCGGACAGCAGCTCGAACACCAGCACGCCGAGCGAGTAGAGATCCGACCGCGCATCGAGGGCGTCGCCCCGGATCTGCTCGGCCGACATGATGCGTGGCGTACCCGCGAGCCGCGTCGCAGGTTCGGCGTCGACCTCCACCTCGGACTCGCACCGCGCGATCCCGAAGTCGGTGAGCTTCGGCTGGCCGTCCGCGGTGAGCAGCACGTTCTCGAGCTTGACGTCGAGGTGCAGCGTGCCGCGCTCGTGCACCGCCGCGAGCGCGGCGGCGAGCTCGATCGCGATCCGCACGGCCTCCACCGGATCGACGCGGCCGCCGTCGTGGATGCGCGCCAGGCTCGGTCCCGCCACGTGCTCCATCACGAGGTGATCGGCACCGTCGTGCACGAGATCGAAGACCTGTACGATCGCACGGTGCGCGATGCGCGATGCGATGCGGGCCTCCCGGCGCAGCGAGCGGCCGTACGGGCCGTCGTGCTCGGGCGCGCAGCTGCGCTTGATCGCGACCCGGCGGCCGAGCAGGGCGTCATCGGCGAGCAACACCTCGCCCATCCCGCCGCGACCCAGGCAGCGCACGAGGTGATAGCGGCCCGCGATCACCTCGCGCGGAGTCGCAGACGGCTGGTGGTGCGTCACTTCGCGGCAGCGCGGCGCGCGGTCAGCGAGTGTCGATAGAGCATGTACGGAGCGACTCACGGTTGGTTGCACGTCGGCGTTCAAGGTTGATCCCCCCGAACAAGGTGATCTGGCGCGCGATCTATTTCGCGAGAACGTCGCTCCTACGTCGGCCCGGCGGCGGTCACCCCGCCGGCGCCGGCGAGCTCCTGCTCGATGCGGCGTAGGCGGCGTCCTGGGGGGCGTGGAGCGATCGATGTCAGCCAACCGGGTCGACGTCCTTGCGCAACCGGCGGTCGACGGCGCGCGGCTGAGTATCTGCACGCGTGCGCTTCGCGCGATGACGATCACGGCGCGGTCTCGCCAAGGCGCGCGCAACGAAGGCGGCAGCGAGCAAGCCCGGTCCCCCCGCAACGCTGCAGCCGCCTTCGTCCGCGCTCGCACCACCACTGCCACCACCTCTACTACCACCACCGCTACTACCACCACCACTACTACCACCACCACTACTACCACCACCGGTACCGCCACCATCGGACGTACAAGTCTGGTCAGGGTCGTAGTGGTACGGCAAGTCGTCGCACGCGTCCCCGATCGAGTCGTGATCGAAGTCCGCCTGATCCGGATTTGGAACGTGCCAGCAGTTGTCGACGCTGTCGAGCACGCCGTCGTTGTCGTCATCGAGCACGCCGTCCTCGTCGCTATGGAGGGCGCGCTGTCCTATGAAGAACGCTGGGAACGCGTCAGGCACCACCATGTCAGCAGAGATGACGTAGACCGGGGTGTTCGTGCCGTTACTGAGCACGCCCTCATCGAGCGCCACATAGCCCCTGGGCTCGAGCAGCCCACCGGCCGGTCGATCGACCACGGAAGCATAGGAGGTGGAAAGCACCCGTGCCCCCGGGGGCCCGGAAGGCCCTGCGACGAAACCGATGATGTACTGGCGATGCTTCTCCAACGTCACCGGAGCCGCGAGCACCGCGCTTGCGGTGGGTGCGTTCGCGGCAGTGCTTGCGATCCAGGTCGCCGCTTGCGCCATGATCTGGTCCTCGCCGAGCAGGTCTCCGATCACGAAGTAGCCCGGCCCTGTGGCGTCCGGCGTTGGCTGGAACCGGGTTCCTAGCCTGGTGATCGTGACAGGCTCTCGCGTCTCCACTACAAGGGCGATGCCGGCAGATGGTGCCACGAGCGGATCGGACACGATCGTGGTCGAGAATCGCGGGATGGCTCCCGTCGTGCTGCAGGTCATGGTGTCGAGCAAGACCTCCGGATCTTGCGCGTTTGCTGGCATGGCATGGGTGGCAACGACGCCGAGCGAGAGTAGACCGGTCGTGAGCGTTCGCATGGTGACCTCCGCGCCACGCCGACTGCGAGCCGCGTGCCGCGCGTGGCGCGGGTACACCGGGTGGTGGGCACGCGCACATGCGATCGCGCTCATCATTCGCCCAGCGCCGCAGCGCTGACGCCGCGGGAGCCGCTGCGACTTCGTCGACGAGCGTCGCCAGCGCAGCTGCGTGTTGCTGGTCGTGGCGCTGCGACGATCCGGACGAGCTTGCACGACCGGGAGCATCGGTGTGCGATGACAACCCCGCGAGTCGCGCGCGGCGATCACCGCGCCCGCGCCGCGCGCGCACGAACGCACGAAATGGATCGGGTTCGGGCGTCACTCCTTGTGGGAGGCCTCTGATTCATGTCACTGCAGGAGTCGACGACCGTCATCAAGGACCGCGCCGGGCGGGACGCGCGCACGGCGCCGCGACCCGAGCTCGCGCTGGTTATCATCTGGTCCCGTGCGGAGCCCGCGCGCATCGGCGAGGTGCTCATTCCGGCCGCCGCGGCCGCCGCGGCCGCCGACACGTTCGGGTTCGGCCGCGCCTGTGCGCCCGGCACGCGCGCGCTCGAGCTGATTCGCCAGCGCCCTGGCGAGACGTCCGCGACCGGGCCGACCCGCGCCGCGGGGATCTCCCGCGACCAGTGGCGGGTTCGCCGCTCGCCACGCGCGCTGGAGATCGAGAACACCGGGCGCTGCGGCCTCCGCGTCAACGGCGACGCGACGACCCAGGCGACCGTGCGCGCTGGCGACCTCGTCGAGATCGTCGACGAAATGTTGCTGCTGGCCGTCAGCCGGCCGGCGCGGCTGCACGGCCCGTGCCTGCCGCCCGCGCTGATCCCCCCGTTCGGCGGTGCCGATGCGTTTGGTCTCGTCGGGGAGAGCGTCGCTGCGTGGGACCTGCGCCGGCAGCTCGCGTTCGCCGGGGGCCGCGCCGATCACGTGCTGCTCACCGGTCCGAGCGGCACCGGCAAGGAGCTCGCCGCCCGCGCGATCCACGGGCTGTCGCGCCGCGCCGGTGAAAAGCTGGTCGCGCGGAACGCCGCGACGTTCCCCGAAGGGCTCGTCGACGCCGAGCTGTTTGGCAACCTGCGCGATTATCCGAATCCGGGGATGCCCGAGCGCGCGGGGCTGATCGGGGCGGCCGACGGGTCGATCCTGTTCCTCGACGAGATCGGCGAGCTGCCACACGCACTCCAGGCCCATCTCCTGCGCGTGCTCGAGGACGGCGAGTACCAGCGGCTCGGTGACAGCCGCGCGCGTCGCGCCGATCTGCGCGTGATCGCTGCGACCAACCGTGCGGCCGACGACATCAAGCACGACGTGCTGGCGCGGCTACGGCTGCGCGTCGCGCTGCCCGGGCTCGAGCACCGTCGCGAGGACATCCCGCTGGTGGCGCGGCACCTGCTGCGCGGCATGGCGGCTCGCGACCCGCTGGTGGCGGAGCGCTGCTTCGCCGGCGACCCGCGCGGAGAGCCGCGGTGGACCGCGCGGTTCGTCGCCGGTCTGGTGCAGGCGCGCTACACCACCCACGTCCGCGAGCTCGAGGCGTGGCTCTGGCAGGCGATCCGCGACAATCCGGACGGCGAGCTCGACGAGCTACCGGTGGGGTGCCGCGACCGCATCGCTACGGGCGGCGCGGGCAGCGACGTCGGCACCGGTGCCAGGGGCGATCGGGAACCGGGCGTCGATCCGCGAACGATCGACCCCGAGCGGCTGCGCGCAGTGCTCGACGAGCACGGCGGCAGTCGCGAGCGTGCCTGGCGGGCCTTGGGGCTGCGCAGCCGCCACCAGTTGCTGCGCCTCATGCGGCGCTACGGCGACTGACACATAGTCGCGTGGGTTGATGGCCAGGATCCGCGCGACGCGACGCGCGGTGGGGTGAATGGGCCGGCTTGGCCGGCCCAGAGGGGACGGGAACGTAGGGGAACGTCCCTATTGATCGAGGCGGAACAAGGACCGTTGACCACAGGTGAACGTGTCCTGGCGTAGCTCAGAAGCCAGCGCCGTCCGTGCTCGCGAACCGCAGCTGGATCTTGGTTTGCCCACCGACCTGCCCGTTGGCTGTCGGGTCGGGCAGGCAGCGCACCGAGGCGCGTCCGCAGGTCTTGATCTCACCCGCGGTGACACCCTGGGCATGGAAGGTCACGGACTTGGCCGGGTTGGACGAGCTCCGGATGATGCTGTTGTTGCCGGCCGTCGTGCACATCTGATCATCGGCGAGCTCGAACGGCAGTCCGCCGAGATCGATGTTGGCGTCGGCCGAGATCGGCCGTCCGTCGTCGGGGGCGACCTGTAGCCCACACTCCATCGCCGCGCCGTACGGCATGTAGCTGATCTCGATGTTGCTGAGGGTCTTGCTGACGAGCGGACCGATGGCTGACGGCGCCTCGGTGCGAGTGAACGCCTTCGCTGTGATGTCGAGTGTCAGGTCGACTGGATTGATTCGCACTTTGTCGTAATGCGTGATGAGGGAGAACCCGTCGGAAGGTTTGTCGAGCGACGAGATCGAGGCTGCCTCCGTGAACCCCGAGTAATTGGTGGGCCGGCCATTGGAGTCGAACGGCGGCAACTCGACGAACTCGCCCGGCGTGTCCGACGCCATGCCGACGCAGAATGCCGGCCACGGCTGGGTCTTGTCACCACCGAGGTACAGCGTCTGGGGGCCATCGGCCGAGATCTTGTACGCCGACTTGGCGTCCTTGCAGGTCGCGGGGCCGCTGTCGCCGCTGTCCGCGCAACCGGCGGCGATGCCTGCCAGCGCCCATCCAGATATCGTGATCCATCGTTGCGTGCTCATGATCATGTCTCCTTTCGACAGCACCAGTGCAACGGTGGGACCATGCGGTGGGCGCCGATCCACGCGTTCGCACGACGATCGTCGCTGGCGGTGGTCGCGCGCGCGGTGCGCGCCGCGCATCCCGGCGCGCGGTAGGCCTTCGATCCGGCGGCTGGATGCGATGGCTGGATGCGATGGCGCGCGCTGGCCGCGATGGGGCTCGCTGCGTGGCGATCGCTCGTGCGTTTGACAACTCGCACCGCGGGACCTACCGTCGCGCCATGCGGGACCGGTGGTTGGCGGTGCGCGTCGCAGGGGTGGTGTGTGTGATGGCTGCGGGGAGCTGCAGCCGGCGTGCTTCGACCGAGGCGGCGGAGCGGGTGAACGAGCGGGTGAACGAGCGGGTGAACGAGCTGTCGCCCGACGCCGTGGTCGAGGCCTCGGTGACAGGCAGCGCGCACGAGCGCTTCGCGGTCGCGATGGCGGCAGGCGATTACGCCGAGCTCGTGGTCGATCAACGCGGCGTCGATGTCGAGCTCGACGTCCGGGGACCCGGCGCCAAAGCGGTCGTCGTGGCGCTCGATCTTGCTGGTGGCACCACTGGCGACGAGCGCTACGGGTTCATCGCGGGGGAGGCCGGCCGCTACGGCATCGACGTCCACGCGGCGTATCCGGTGGCGGCGGTGTCGGCGAACGGGCGGGATCGCTTTCGCCTGGCGCTGCACGGTCCGCGACCCGCCGGCGCGGCGGACCGTCGGCGCGCTGCTGCGTACGCCACCACCGACGAGCTGGCGGCGATGCTCGGCTGGAAGCCCGATGCGCCAGGCGCGGCGAGCGGCGACGCGCGGCGGGCTGCGCTGGTCCGCTGCGAGGCGCTGCGTACCGAATGGGTTGCGCTCGCAGACCGGCGCGGTGAGGGCGAGGCGCTCGAGCTGTGCGCGACCGCGGCCCGGCATCTGGCGCGCCCCGCGGAGGCCGAGGCGTACAGCGATCGCGCCCGCGACATCTATCATGAGCTCGGATGGGCGGCGGCCGAGGGCGCGAGCTTGCTCGAGCGCGGCAGCGGCCTGCACATCCGCGGCGAGATCGTGGAGGCGCGGCGGGTCTGGGAGCGCGCGCTCGCGCTGAGCGAGCAGGCCGGCGATCTCGGGACGCAGGCGATCGCGCTGAGCGGGATCGGCGTAGCGAGCCTGGCGCTCGACGACTACCGGCGCGCCCGCGACGAGTTGCTCCGGTCGCGGAAGCTCGCGGCGTCGATCGGTCGCGACGACACCGTGGCGGTGGTCGACGACAACCTGGGAAGCGCCTACGCCCGGCTCGGCGACGCCGAGCTCGCGCTCGACCGCTACGCCCACGCGCTTGCGGGGTACGAGCGCGGCGGCACGGACTTCGAAGCAGGGCGAACGCGGGTGTCGCGCGCGGTGGTCTACCGCAACCTACTCGACGACCCCGCCACGGCCCGCAGCGAGCTCGAGCAAGCGCTCGCGGTGCTGCGCCGCGCCGGCAACCGCGACGGCGAGAGCCTGGCGCTCATCGAGCTCGGCCTGACCCTGCGCGCGATGGGGGACCTGGCGCAGGCGTCGAGCCGGTTCGACGAAGCGGTCGCGCTCGCCCGCGCGATCGGCAGCAGCCGCTTGCTCGCGCGTGCGCGCGCCTCGCAGGGGCTGATCGCGCTCGATCGCGGCGACCCCGACGCGGCCCTGGTGGCGTATGCCGAGGCGCGCAGCGAGCACGCGGCGGCCGGAGCCCGGGGCGCGCAAGGCCTGGCGCTGATCGGTCATGCCCGCGCGCTGATCGCCCGTGGCGATGTCGCGGCTGCACGGGTCGACGTCGCTGCCGCGCTGGCGCTGATCGAGGACGTGCGCGCCGGCGCGCCATCGCCAGAGCTGCGCGCGACCTACCTCGCCAGCGTGCGAACCGCCTACGATCTCGCCGTCGATCTCGAGATGCAGCTCGATCACGGCCGCGGCGGAGGTCACGCGATCGCCGCGTTCGAAGCCAGCGAGCGCGGCCGATCGCGGGGCTTGCTCGAGGTGGTGCGCGCGGGCGGTGATCCGATCGCGGCCACACCGGATGCCCGCGCTGCGCTCGATGCCGCCGCGGCCGATGTGACGCGGCTCGAGTCGGTGCATGCGGCGCTCGTGGCGGGCTCGCCGACTGCGGCGGCGGTGCGCGCGTCGGAGCGCGCGATCGCCGTGGCGCTCGAGCATCAGCGCGAGGCGCTGGATGCGCTGCGCGCGCGCAATCCCCGCGCGGCCGCGCTGATCGCGCCACCGCCGGTTGCGCTCGCCGAGGTACAAGCGCTGCTCGACCGCGACAGCGTGCTGCTCGAATACGTCGTTGCCGAGCCGCGCAGCTACGTGTTCGCCGTGGGCCCGCGCAGCTTGATCGTGCGTGCGTTGCCAGGGCGGACGGAGATCGAAGCGGCCGCGCGTGCCCTGTATGGCGAGCTGACGGCGCGCAACGCCGCGGTGGCCGGCGAGCCCGCGCGCACGCGCGCCGAGCGCATCGCCGCCGCCGATGCAGCCGTGCCGGCGGCCGCGGCGACGCTGGCGCGGCTGGTCGTCGCGCCGGTCGCCGATCAGCTGGTGGGCCGCCGGCGCGTCCTGGTGGCGCCCGACGGCGCGCTCGCCTACATCCCGTTCGCCATGCTGCCGGTGGCTGCGGCCGGTGACGCGCGACCTGCGATGCTCGTCGACGACCACGATCTCGTGACGCTGCCGTCGGCGGCGGTGCTCGGCGCGCTGCGCGCGAGGCATTCGCGCCCGCCGGCCGCCGCGCCGCGCGTCGCGATCGTCGCCGATCCAGTGTACGGCGCTGGCGATCCACGCATTGCGCGTGGAGAGCGCAGCGTTCACGCCGGTGTGCCGCCGCTGCACGAGCTGCCGCGCCTGCCGTTTGCCGCCGAAGAGGCGGCGGCGATCGTTGCCCTGTTGCCCGCCGAACGCACCCAGCTGACGACCGGGCTCGCGGCGCGTCGCGAGCTGTTCACCAGCGGCGCGCTGCGCGACTACGACATCGTTCACATCGCGGCGCACGGCGTGGTCAACGCTCACCACCCCGATCTCTCGGGCATCGCGCTGGCGATGGTGGACGACGGCGGCGGCGAGCAGGATGGGTTTCTCCGGCTCCACGACCTCTATCAGCTCGAGATCGGCGCCGAGCTGGTCACGCTGAGCGGCTGCGAGACCGCGCTCGGCCGCGAGATCCGCGGCGAGGGGATGATCGGCCTGGCGCGCGGGTTCCTCCATGCCGGCGCGCGCCGCGTGGTCGCGAGTCTGTGGCAGGTCCACGATCGCGCGACCGCCGAGCTGATGCGCCGGTTCTACGATGGTCTCATCGCGCGCGGCCTGCCGCCACCGGCGGCGCTGCGCGAGGCCCAGCGCGGCGTTCGCGATCAGACGCCGTACGCAGCGCCCTACTTCTGGGCCGCCTTCGAGCTGCAGGGCGACGACCGGCCGTGATCGCGGGCGGGTTCTCCGGATCCGTCTAGCGGAACGGATCGAACGCTTGCCTGCCGTTGGCGGCCACCTGCAGCGCGGTCGCCCCGGTTGGGCGCGCGTTGATGTATGTCTGCTGTGGCCCATCTTCCCAGATCTGTGGGCGAACCGGGATATTCGGGTCGGCGGCGATCGGCTGCGGCTGCGTCCACCAGACCGCGGCGACCAGGATGCCCGACGCGGCGTCGTGCCGCGCTTGGCTCAGCGTCTGGACGTTCACGTGGATCTGGCCGACGGGCGGCTCGTTCGGACCGCCCCACAGCCGGTTGAACTTCTCCTGCTCGACCTCGAGGCGAGGAATCACCAGCCACGGGAACGTCGCGAGGTTGGCGGTGCCGCCGGTCAGGATCGTATAGCCGCGATTGTTTTCGCTATACCAGAGCGGTCCACCCGAAGGTACCTGGTAGACAAACAGGCTCTGGACTGCCGATCTGACGTTGGCGTCGGTGGCGAGCAGGGTTGCCACCGGCGGTGGTGCAGGGAGCTGGGCCCCTACGGTTGGGCGCTGTCCATTTTGGACACCGTTCACCGGTAGCCATGGCGCGTACGGCGTGTTCGGCACCTGGCCGTACAACGGCACCATGTAGTACTGCGGATGCGCCTGCGCGGTGCTGATGCTGTACTGGCTTTGTCGGATCGACGCGCGCTCGGCGAGGCTCGGGTTGTTGGCCCACACATTCGGGATCGCGTTGCTCACCAGGTATCCGTTCACGTCGGCGATGCTCGCGGCGAGCGTCAGGTTGGGGATCGTCACACCCTGTGGAGTGACCTGCACGTGCCATCCGTTGTGCACCATCAGTGCGACGCTCTGGATACGCACCAGCGTGCGGAGTGACTCTGCAACCCATCTCTGGTCGACGTAGACGTTGTTGACGCCGGCCGCGGGGCGTGGGTCGACGAGGGCCGCGGCAGCCGCCTGCACGTTCGGATCGCCGCGCTGGCTCTCGAGTTGCTGAATATCGAGGAGGAGGCCGTGGGTCTCGGCCGCCATCGCGGACACCGCGCTGTACGCAGCGCAGATCATCCCCGGCTCGATCGCGTCAGGTACCCGCGATTGACCGCGGCATGTGTTGTTCACTGTCGGCTCTTGCTCGAGCGCCGATTTGACGCCGACGGCGACCGCGTTCACCGTTTGGATGTAGGTCTTTGACGACGGAATCGCAAAGGCAGCATGGGAGTGTGCGAGGGCGGTACAGACCGCCACGCCGATCAGAGTACGTTGGGAAGGGCTTGTCATGCCCGCATCCAAAGCAGGCGATGTGCCATCGGCGATCCGTCCAGGTGCGCGACATCCGAGGACCGCTGGCGCGCGCGATCTGCGCGCGCGGCGCGCGCCCGTGTCCTGCATCCCGGCGCGCGCCGGCTGGCCGCGAGCCTGTCGCAGGTCCACGGTCGCGCGAATGCCGCGCGGATGCGGTTTGCGATGACCGCCTCACGCGCGGCTTGCCGCCACCTGCTGCGCTGCGCGGCGTTCACGATGAGACGCGGTGTGCAGCGCCATACTTCTGGGCCGCCTTCATCTGCAGGGCGACGACCGGCCGTGATCGCGGCGCCGCGGTTGCGCTCGGCGAACGGCAGCCGCGGGAGCGGTGGGTCAGAACGCGGCCATGCCCGCGAGCGCGTCAAAGCCGCGGATCGTACGGGACGGCGCGACATCTCCAAACCCGTTGATCGCGAACACGCTCACGGCGCTGCCATTGGCATTCGTTACATAGATGTCGCTCCCAAACACTGCCATCTGGTCAGGTGAGTCCAGGCCCGTGTTGCTGCCCGCGATCCTCTGGACCGGCGGAATATCGCCGTTCGCTACCAGGGGGAAGATGCTGATCTGGTCCTTGTTGCTGTCAGCGACCCAGAGCAGGTTGCCAATGGCCAGGATGCCGCCAGGGCCGTCCAGTTCCGTGCGGGGGCCGGTGATCGTCCGCTTTGGCAGCGCGGGGCCCGACACCGTGGTGTCAAATACCGAGATCCCCTTGTCGGCCGAGGTCGCGTAGATCTCGTCGTTGGCGACGAACAGGGACTGAAGGTCGCCAGCTCTGGTGATGATCCGCCGCGGGCCGATATTACCTCGCGCGCCCAGCGGGAATACGAGGATCGCGTCCTTTTGCGCCACGTAGATCTCGTTGTTGAAGACCGCGACGCTGACCGGCGCAGCGAGCTGGGTCGCCGGTCCGACGATGCTCCGGACCGGAACCACGTCGCCTTGCGCGTCGGCCGCAAATACATCGATTGCCTTCGCGGTCTCGTCCGCCACGATGATTTCATTGTTGACCACCGTGAGGCCGCGCGGTGCCACCAACGTGGTCCGGGTGCCCGAGATCATGCGGACCGGCGTGGCGCTGCCGGACCCCTTGGCGAGGACCACCTCGATGGATGCGGTGTTGAAGCTGGTGACGGCGAGCAGCGTGTCCGTCGAGAATGTCGCGGTCACCGAGGTGTCGCGCGTCATGGTCACCTGGCAAACGTCGGTGCCGGTACACGCGCCGCCCCAGCCCACGAAGGTCGAGCCAGGGGCCGGGGTCGCGATGAGCCCGACCACCGTGCCGGTGTCATAGGCCTCGGAACAATCGGTACCGCACGAGATGCCGGCGGCTGTCGAGGTGATGGTGCCCGTGCCTGTCCTGGCAACGGTGAGGGTGAAGCGCCGGACGGTGAAGCTGGCGGTGACCGAGACAGCGGCATCCATGGTGACCTGGCACGTGCCGGTGCCGGCGCAGCCGCCGCTCCAACCAGAGAACACCGAGTCGGTGGCGGGGGACGGGGTCAATATGACCTGGGTGTGAGCATCGAAGGATTCCGTGCAGTCAGTGCCGCAGGAAATGCCCGACGGGCTGGAGGTGATGGTGCCGGTGGCCGTGCCTGTGCGCGTGCTGGTGACGGTGAGCGTGAAGCGCCGGAGGGTAAAGGTCGCGGTGACCGCGACGGCGGCATCCATGGTGACCTGGCAGGTGCCGGTGCCGGTGCAGGCGCCCGACCATCCGTCGAAGGTCGCGTCGCTGGCCGGCGAGGCGGTGAGCGTGACGAGGGTGCCGGGCGCAAAGCTGTGGGTGCAGTCGGTGCCGCACGAGACACCGGCGGGGGTGGACGATACGGTGCCGGCGCCGTTGCCGGTGCGAGTGACGCGTAGCTCGAGGTTGGCAGCGAATGCGGCGGTGACGCTGGTGTCGGCGGTGAGGGTGATCGAGCAAGCGCCGGTGCCGGTACACGCGCCGCCCCAGCCCACGAAGGTCGAACCCGGCGACGGCGTCGCGGTGAGTTGGACACGGGTACCGGCGTCATAGGCCTCGGAACATTCGGTGCCGCAGGAGATACCCGATGGGCTCGAGGTGATCGTGCCCGCGCCGGTGCCTGTACGGGTGACGGTGAGGGTGAAGCGCCGGAGCGTGAAGGTGGCGGTGACCGAGCTCGCTGCATCCATGGTGACCTGGCAGGTGCCGCTGCCGGTGCAGCCGCCGCTCCAGCCGGAGAACACCGAGTCGGCGGCAGGGGACGGGGTCAACGTGATCTGGGTGTGGGCGTCGTAGGACTCGGCGCAATCGGCGCCGCAGGAGATGCCCGACGGGCTCGAGGTGATGGCGCCCGTGCCTGTACCTGTCCGGGTGACCGCGAGCGTGAAGCGCCGGAGGGCGAAGGTGGCGGTGACCAAGGTGGTCGTGGCCATGGTGACCTGGCAGGTGGTCGTGCCGGAGCAGGCGCCTCCCCAGCCCGCGAAGGTCGAGTCGCTGGTCGGCGTCGCCGTGAGCGTGACGACGGTGCCGGGAGCAAAACTGTGCGCGCAGTCGGTGCCGCACGAGATACCGGCGGGGGTGGACGACACGGCGCCGGTCCCGTTGCCCGCGCGAGTGATGCGCAGATCGAGGTTGGCGGCGAATGCGGCGGTGACCGAGGCGTCGCGCGCCATGGTCACCTGGCAGGCGCCGGTGCCGGTGCACACGCCCGCCCAGCCCACGAAGGTCGAGCCAGGGGCCGGGATCGCGACGAGGCCGACAGCGGTGCCGGTGTCATAGGCTTCGGAGCAATCGGTGCCGCAGGCGATGCCCGACGGGCTCGAGGTGACGGTGCCCGAGCCGGTGCCTGTGCTGGTGACCGTGAGCGTGAAGCGCCGGAGGGCGAAGGTGGCGGTGACCGAGACAGCGGCATCCATGGTGACCACGCACGTGCCGGTGCCGGCGCAGCCGCCACCACTCCAGCCGGAGAACACCGAGTCCGTGGCAGGGGACGGGGTCAACGTGACCTGGGTGTGGGCATCGTAGGCCGCCGAGCAATCGGTGCCGCAGGCGATGCCTGCGGGGCTGGAGGTGATGGCGCCCGTGCCTGCACCTGCCCGGGTGACGGCGAGGACGTGGCGCCGGAGGGCGAACGTGGCGGTTACCGAGGTCGCCGCGGCCGCGGTCATGGTGACCTGACAGGCGTCGGTTCCAGCGCAGGCGCCCGACCATCCATCGAAGGTCGAGTCGCTGGTCGCAGTCGCCGTGAGCGTGACGAGGGTATCGGGTGCAAAGCTGTGTGCGCACTCGGCGCCGCACGAGATGCCTTCGGGGCTGGATGCCACGGTGCCGGTTCCGTTGCCGGCGCGAGTGACCCCCAGCTCGAGGTTGACGGCGAATGCCGCGGTGACGCGGGTGTCGGCGGTGACGGTGATCGAGCAAGCGCCGGTGCCGGTGCACGCGCCGCCCCAGCCCACGAAGGTCGCGCCGGGCGACGGCTTGGCGACCAGCTCGAGCTTCGTGTTGTACGGGATCGCCGTCGCACACGCGGCCGGGCAGGTGATGTCGCCTGGCGTCGAGGTGATGACGCCGGCGCCGCTGCCGGTCAATCCGACGACGAGTGGGAACGTCGCCACGTCGAACTCGGCGGTGACAGCGAGGTCCGCGGTCACCGTGACGCGGCAGGTGGTATCGCTGGCCGTACATCCGCCACGCCAGCCACCGAACACGGCCCCCGGATCGGGCCGCGCTACCAAAGTGACGGGCGTATCGACCGGGACCGTCACGGTGCAGGCGTCGGCGCACCCCGGTAGGAGACCTGCTGCCGAGATGGCTCCCGTCGCGGCGCCGTCTCGGCGGACGGTGAGCGTGGCGAACCGGGGGCGACCGATGCCGGCATCGGGCTGGCCGGCGTCGGGCTCGCCTGCGTCTGGGGGCCCCGAACAGCCCACAAGCATGATGGCACTGCAGATCAGCATTGCCCACGTGTCGGGCCGATGCGAATGGGCGTGCCTGTAGCGCGGAGTGGCTATTTGTATGGTCATGTCGATTCTCGTGGCTTGACTCGATGGGGAGTGCGGACGACGGAGCGCCGGTTCAGAGCTCCGGCTTGGGGAGGCAGAAGTCCTCCACCACCGTCGAGCGGATCGTGCCGAGCTGGTTCTCGACCCGCATGCAGCTCTCGAGGTTGCGGTACGAGTCCTTCATGAACCGCGAGTCGACCAGCAGGTCGCGCACGCACTTGGCCGCGCCGATGTATTCGGCGCTGCCGAAGAAGCCCACGCTGCCCAGGTTCATCGATCCGCCCTGGCCGGCGAGCCGCTTGTACTGCTGGAACAGCGACTGTGCAGCTTCCCACTCATGGGCCGGGGTGAGCGGCGCGCCGTCCGCGAGCTTGGGAGCGCCGGCGGCGCTGGCGTTGGTCGCGAACTTGATCCGGTTGACCCGGCGCGCCTCGCGCTCGAGATAGCCGACGTCGTTGGTCTGCATCTGCTTGAGCAGGTAGGCGACGACGATGTCGTCGTTGTTGGCGCTGGACCGCTCGTTCTTCTTGCCCTGCAGGGTGCGCGCGACCACGCCTTGGGCCAGCGCGGTGAACGCCGGGAACGGCGCGGTCTCGCCCTGGGTCAGCTTCGTGCGCACCTGCGCGTCGTAGGCATCGCCGAGGTCCTTGTACGTCGTCGCGTCACCGCCGCTGCCGGGCTGGCTGAGGTCGATCCCGCTGCGATCCTTGATCTCGACGCGGATCCGCGGCATCCACGCCGTCGAGAACTCGGCGTTGTCGAGCATGCTGGCGGCGGCGAAGCCGAACCAGCCGTCCTCGGTCTCGACCACGGCGCCCGGGCTGTTGAGCGCGAACCGCCAGATGCCGTCCTCGAGATCGGCCTTGGTCGCGATCTGGGTTTGCTGGGTCTTGCGCTCGGCGCCGGCCGTGAAGCTGAGCGTCTCGGTGAACGGCTGCGTGAGGGCGGTCGCGTTGGCGTCGGCGAACAGCGGCGCGATCACCTCCGCGAGCGAGTTCTTGTCCGCGGCGAACGGCTGCTGCTGGGCGCGCAGATAGGCCTCGGCATACGGCACGAGCCAGGTCTTCTCGGCCAGCGTGACGTCGGACGGCAGGTTGGTATGCGCGCGCTTGGTCCACGCGACGCGCTCGTCGCCGGTCGGCGGGATCACGAGCGTGTTGTCGACGCCATAGCGGTAGGTGCGGCGGCCGTTCTGGATGACGATCGGCAGGTCGTCCTTGCCGCCGTACATGAACGCGTCGTACTCGTTGTACATCGACTGCAGCTTCTCCGGCGACAGCGCGGCCCACAGGTTGTCGAACGGCCGCAGCGCCGGCGTGGCACCGGGCCGGAAGTTCTTGGCGTTGACCTGTGCCATCGAGCCCACCCCGGGGATGTCGATCCACTTCGACATGCCGGTCGACTGGTCGTACGTGCGGTAGTCGGACTCGATCGCGCCCCGGCACTGCTTGGCCTTGTAGAACGTGTTGAGCTTGGCGCGCGCCGCCCGATCGACCTCGGCGAGGAACTCCGAGTTGACGACCATGAACCGCTTGCGGTCACTGGAGTACGCGGCGTTGCCGAGCAGGATCGCCTGGAACTGCAGATGCTCGACCCACGGCACGATCTCGATGCTGGTGACGCGGCCGACGTCCTCGTGCTGCGTCGCCTTGAACGCGCTCAGCACCGCCGTGCGAAACGTCTCGAGGTCGTAGGCGAGCAGCGTCGTGCCCTCCATCTTGCCGAGGCCGAACGCGTTGGTCGTGATCTTGAGCTTCTTGCTCGAGGCCTTGCGTGCGGTGTCCTGGCTGATCGACGCGCTCATGCTGCCCGACTGACCCCACCCGCTGATCGTCGCCTCGAGGTCGGCCGCGAACGACTTGGCCTCCGCCGAGCTCTTCTCCTCGAATGAGAAGATCGCGACGATCTTCGAGTTGCGGTTGATCGAGCGCACGTAGTACATGCCGCACGCATCGAAGAACGCCGGTAGATCCTTCTGGGCGAGCTGCACCGCGGTATCGGCGAGCTCGCCTTTGGTCTCGTCGATCGAGGCGTAGTAGGTGTCGATGTCGATCGAGACCAGGATGTTGATGTTGCTGCTGGTCGAGCTGCTGGACTGGGCGAACTTCGAGTTGAACTTCGCGTTGATCCTGAAGCCGAAGCCGCCGCCGCTGTAGCTTCCGGAGGCCGAGCCGCTCCGCTTCATCTCGTCGGCCACCGATTCGTCGACCTGGTCGAACTTGTACTTGAAGTCGTAGCTCGGCTTGGTCTTGACGATCTCCTTCATGCAGATGCTCTGGAACGTGTTGGTGGCGAGCGAGTAGCCGCGCCCCAGGACCGGCGTGGTTCCGACGTCGGTGAGCGTCTCGTCGCGGATGACCGAGGGGCCGGCGTCGGCGCTTCGCGTGGCGCCGATGACGGCAGCGGCGAGCGCCGCCGCGTGCAGGAAACTTGGTCGCTTCATCATGGTTGCTCCGTTGTCGTGGTTCGAGGCACAGCTGCAGGGGAGGGCCGTGCACGTGCACGGCAGATCAGGGACATGGACGTCTGCGCGCGCGTGTGCTCAAGACGTGTCGAACAAGGCCGACTGCGTCGGCTTGTCGCCACGTCTTCTTTTGATCGGTCGGTCGCCGTCACCGGCGACCACCTGTACGGAATCGTCGCTCGCAGACTCGCGACTTCCGAGGTCTCGAACAATGCCGCGACGGCATGTTGTCGACACCTCTTCAGCCGCCCGCTCGCGTCGGCGGCAGCGCCGGCGCGAGCTCGGGGAAGCAGTAGTCGTCGACGAGCGCGAGGGTCGCGAGGGCGGGGCCGCTGAACGCAGCGCCGATCGCGGCGCACTCGGGGATGGCCTGGTGGCGCACCTTCAGCTCCGCGTGCTCGAGCTGGGCCAGGCAGCGCGCGACCGGTGCGCGCGGCTGCGCGTTCTCGTCGAGGTCGAGCGCGTATGCGTCGGCTTGGGCCTCGACGACGGCGGCCGCCGCGGGCGTCAGCCCGGCGACCAGCACGGTCAGCGGCAGCACCCGGTTGACGCCAAGCCGCTCGCTCTTGACGTACGCGGTCGCGAACATCGGGTGGAGCTGGCCGTCGCGCGTGTACGTGCGGTACAGCTGGTCCTGGCAGTGCGCGGCCGTGGTCGCCTTGGCACGGGCCTCCGCGACGTGGGCCAGGAGCTCGAGGTAGTAGTCGGACGACTCACTGATGATCTCGCGCAGCCCGTAGACGTCGGCCTCGCTGCGCCCGCTCGCCAAAAGGATCTTGTTGACGATCGCTGGATGCGACACCCATGGCACGACCTCGATCTCGTACGGGATCCCGGCGCGATCGTGCTGCGACGCCTGGAACGCCTGATCGACCATCTTGCGATACGACGCCATGTCGAACGCGATGCCACCGCCGGGCTGCGCGTTGAGTCCGATCGCCCACTCGACGATGCGCAGGTTGCGCTGCTCCGCGTCGGCGGTGATCGCGGCCGCGGCGGCGGTCACCCCGGTCGCGTCCTTCGACGGCGAGGCCAGCGCGAAGCCGCTCAGCGCGGTGCGAAACCCGCGCTCGAACCGGCTGTCTGCGGCGGGCGCCTCGTAGGTGAACAGGACGTAGAGCGATGACCGGCGCCTGATCGCGCGCACGTAGTGGGTGCCGCACACCGAGATGAACGCGCTCAGCTGGCCCTGGTTCAGGAGATCGCTCGTGCTGTCGACCAGCTTCTGCTCGCTCTCGTCGAGCGGACGCACGCGGGCCTGGACCGCCATGACGGCGACCATGGCCTGGAGCCGCTGGTTCTCGCCGGGCATGTGCTCGAGGTAGGTCCGCACGAACTTCTGGCCGTCCCGGTCGAGGCCATCGATGTCCTCGGGCGTGTGCAGCCCGAGCAGCTGGAAGTCGAGGTCGTACGAGGTGTCGCCGTTGTCGCGGGCGCCGGTCAGGCAGCCGCCGTAGATCTGGTTCGTGGCCATGCTGTAGCCCCGCCCCACGTAGGCGGTGACGCGCAGCGCGTCGAGCCGCGCGTCGCGGATCACGGTGGGTTGCGCGGACACCACCGACGCGACCGACGCGGCGAGCGCGGCGGCGCAGGCGAGCATGCGCGCGGCCTTCATCGCCGACACTCCGCCAGCTCATGCACGCCGGGGAGGTCGCAGACGACGTCGGCGCCGCCATGGACCGCTCCGACGATGAAGCCGTCGAGCTGACCGACCGCCAGCGTCGCGACCTCGCAGAAGCCGAGCACGTTGACGCCGACGTAGACCAGGTGCCGGCGCAGCGCGGGCAGCGTGGCCACCGCGTAGCCGCGGATGCGGCGGTGGTAGATCGTGGGATCGTCGCCAGCCGGAAGGAACCACGCCTCGGATCGCTCGACCGCATCGACCCACGCCGCGGGCGTGCGACCGCGACGCAGGTCACGCGCCACCTTGGCAGCGCTGGGGCCATCGACCAACCCGGCCGCGCGGATCGCCTCGCCCACCGTCATCCCGGCGACGTGAGCGAGCGGCATCCAGAACACCCGGACCTCGGGTCCGGGCCGGCCGATCGCCCGCGTCGTCGTCGGATCGTCGATGACCAGCGCGACCACGTGCTCGACCGGCCCGGCACACGTGTGCCCGAGGCCGCCGTGCTCGGGGCTGAGGTCATCCACCAGCTGGCGCCAGTGCGTGTCCGCATCGGGCGACACGGCGAACGCGCCGACCAGATGGAATTCGCGCTCGTGATCGGCGCCCTCGAGCGCCGGCAGATACGTCTGGAGGCGAGCCCAGACCGTGTCGGGGTCCGCCGGGAGCGTCTGGACGACGGGTGGCAGTGCCGGGGCCGCGAGGGTCTGGACGACGGGTGGCGGTGCCGGGGCCGCGAGCAGCTCCACGCTCGCCCCGGCCGGCGTGGGAGCTGCGGCGACGGAGCGAGCTTGCAGCGGCTCGATCTTCGACCGCGCACCGGCGCACGCGACGACCGCAAACGCGAACACCCATCCCTTGCCCGTCATGACAAGCTCCACGGCTGCGCTCGCCATCGCTCGGTGACCGCCGCATCAATCCCTGGTGTCGGGTACGACCCGGCGACGATCGCCGCGCCGGTCGCCGACACAGAGGCGCTCGCTCGAAGCCACCGTGGTGTGAACATCCCTGCGTGCAAAGCAGCGATCGTGCCGGCGACGGCGCTCGCAACTCCACGAGATGCGCGGCGGTCCGCGCGTGCGCGCAGCGCGCGCACGTTGCGCGCGCTGGTGCGGATCTTCCGTGTCCCCGCGTCGACGCACGCCGCAGCCTCGATGCCGCGCACGATCGCGAGTACCCGCTCCTCGCGATCGCCAACCTCGTGCAATCGACGAAATATTGCGCTACGCGTGGCTGCGCGGCGCATCTAGAGGACACGATGCCGATCGAGCCGCGCTATCTGTTCGCCACCGATGCGCGCGTGTCACACGACGACCAGCTCGCCCTGATCGACCGAGCGCGGGCGGGCGGCTTTCCCTATACCGGGCTGTACGGGGGTACGGAGAAGTCGCCATTCTGGCGGCTCAAGATCATTCGATCCGTGGACCCGACGTCGGTCCCCGCGTCGACGCTCCGCTGGTTCGAGACCGAGGCTGGTCCGGACCAGACGTTCCAGCGCTGGGCCTACCAGTGTCGGCTCGACGACACCTTGCAATGGCGCTGGGTCGATGACGAGGCCGGGGCGCGGATCGCCGCCATCCTCGCGCCGATCGCGGCGTGTTTTCATCTCATCACGCGCGTCAATATCAACCTGCAGGTACCGGGGCAAAACCTGCCTGCGCACCGCGACCTCGTCGCCGGCAACGAGTACGACGGCCTCGATTCGGAGACCCACTGGCGGCCGGGAGCGCGGCGCCTGCGGTATACGGGCGACGCCTGGCTCGAGAAGGCTCGCCCGCTCGCCAATCGCTCTCACCGCGCCGCCGGATACTACGCCGTCAAGATTCCACTGTCGGAGCGCCCAGGCGACCCTGGCTTGCCGTACATCATACACAATGACGAGAAATGCTATTATGCGACTGACGACCGCGCCTTCTTCTTGAATGAATACGAAGTCTATCACGGCGCAGATCCGGTGGATTTTTGGCGGGGCGTGGTGTTCGTGGCGGGCATTCTCGATCCGGTGCGCCTCCGGACGCTCGAGCCGCGAGCGGTCGACGTGCGCCAGGTATGAACAGGTGTCGATAGGTGGCGACCGTGGGATCGATGAGCTCTACCGCGAGCAGGCCCAGCGGCGGCCGGACGCGCTGGCGGTCGTGTGCGGCGACGAGCGGCTGACGTTCGGGGCGCTCGCCGCACGCACCGGCCGGCTGGCGGGGCGGTTGCGGGGGCTCGGCGTCGGGCCGGAGCGCCGCGTCGCGCTGGTGATGGACCGCTCGGTCGAGCTCGCGGTCGCGACGCTCGCGATCATCGAGGCGGGCGGGGCGTTCGTGCCGCTCGATCCGAGGGCGCCGGCCGCTCGCATCGCCGCGCTGGCCGCGGCGGCGGGAGCGGATCTGACGCTGACCCGGCGATCGCTGCGCCCGCTCGTCGGCGCGCCGAGCGCGGCGGTCATCATGATCGACGAGACCGACACGGTCGCGGCGGCGCCGTGGCCGGTGCCCCCGGGGCGCTCGTCGCGGCTGCTCTACGTGATGCACACCTCGGGCTCGACCGCCGCCCCGCGCGCGGTCGACGTCGAGCACGCGTCCTCGGTCGATCAGGTGCAGCGCCTCGCCGCCGACCTTGCGCTCGGGCCCACGGATTGCCACGTCCACACCGCCTCGCTCGGGTTCACGCTCGCGGTCCGGCAGCTGGTCCTGCCGCTTTGCCTCGGCGGGGCGGTCGTGATCGCCCGCGAGGCCGAGCTCGCGGACCCACTCGCGCTGCTTCGTGCCGCGAAGCGTGCCGGGGCCACGGTGCTCGATCTGGTGCCGTCGCTGTTGCGCACGATCGTCGCGGCGCTGCGGGCGCTGCCAGCGACCGAGCGAGCCGCCTTCATTCCGGACCGGCTGCGGTTCGTGCTCACCGCGGGCGAGCGACTCACCGCCGAGATCGTCGCGGGCTGGTGGTCGGTCGCTGGCACCAGCGCGCGCATGATCAACCTGTACGGCGCGTCCGAGGTCGGCGGCAGCGTGGCGTGGCACGAGGTCGAGACCGCGGATCTCGATCGCGCGTCGATCCCGATCGGCCGGGCGCGCTCGGGCACGGTCTTGGCGATCCTCGATCCCGCCACGCCGGCGGTCTCGCCGATCGATGACGGCGCGATCGGCGAGCTGTGCGTCGCCGGCCCGGCGGTCGCTCGCGGCTACGTCCAGCCCCAGGCCGGCGGTCGCGCCCGGTTCGTGGAGTCGCCCGGTTCGCTCGGCGATGGTGCGGCGCGGCACGCGCGCTGGTTCCGCACCGGCGACCTGGTCCGCCGAGCTGCGAGCGGAGCGCTGGAGCTCGTCGGACGACTCGACGAGGAGGTCAAGATCCGCGGCGCCCGCGTCCAGCCCGAGGCGGTCGAGGCGGTGCTCGGCAGCGTGCCGGGCGTGACCGAGGTGGCGGTGGTCGCGGGGACCGTGGCCGCGGCCGCGGTGCTGGTCGCCTACGTCGCGGGCGCGGTCTTGCCGCGGGACGCGGCGCTGCGCGAGCGCGTGCGTTCGGCACTGCCGGCGGTGTTCGTGCCGGCGGTGTTCGTCCGCGTCACCGAGCTGCCGCGGCTGGCCAGCGGCAAGGTCGATCGCCGCGCGCTGCGCGAGCGCGCAACCCGCGAGGTCGCCGTCGGGGCGGGCGCGCCGGCGAGCGCCCCCGCGAGCGCGATCGAGCGCCTGGTCGCCCACCACTGGGAGGCCGTGCTCGGGATCGCGCCGCGCAGCGCCTCTGACGACTTCTTCGCGCTCGGCGGCAGCTCGCTGACCGCGTTCGAGCTGTCGGGGCGGATCGGCGAGGCGCTCGGGGAGGTGCTGGCGCCGGCGCTGGTGTTCGATCGCCCGACGCTTGGCGAGCAGGCGGCGTGGCTCGCCGAGCGGCCCGAGGCGCGGAGCGCGTGGCCTCGCCTGGCGCCCGGCGCGCACCCAGCACGGGCCCGGTGCTCGCTGTCGTTTGCCCAGGAGCGGCTGTGGCTCGGCGAGATGCTGGCGCGTGCGGAGCACGTGCCGCGGATCCATCGCGCGCTGCGCCTCACGGGCGCGCTGGACGAGGTCCGGCTCGAGCGCGCGATGTGCGCGGTCGCCGACCGGCACGACGCGCTACGTACGACCTTTGCGGCCGCCGCCGGTCAGCCCTACCAGATCGTGCACGCGTCGCTGCCTCGCGACCATGAGACCGTGGATCTCACCGCGTGCACCGACGAGGTACGCACCGCCGAGGTCGCCCGCCGGCAGGCCGCGGAGCTGGGCCATGCGTTCGCGCTCGACCGCGGCCCGCTATGGCGCACGCGCCTGCTCCGGATCGGACCCGACGAGCACGTCCTGCTGGTGACGATCCATCACATGGTGAGCGACGGCTGGTCGATGCGGCGCTGGCTCGAGGAGGTGAGCGCGCACTACACGTCGCCCGAAGCGTGCGCCGCGCTGCCCGCGCTGGTCGTCCAGGCGGCGGACGTCGCCGACTGGCAGCGCCGCTGCGTGGCGAGCGGCGCGTACGACGGAGCGCGGGCGTACTGGCGCGAGCAACTCGCCGGCGCGGCGGCGCGACCCGAGTTGCCGCACGACGGGCCGCGGCGCGACCCGGTCGGCGCGTGGATCGAGGGCGAGGCCGGGGAGGCGCTCGTGTCGCGCCTGGCCGTGCGCGCGCGCGCCGGCGAGACCACGCTGTTCGTGGTCCTGCTCGCCGCGCTGGCCCAGCTCGTCGCCGAGCTGACCGGCGAGGATGACGTCACGCTCGGCACGCTGGTCGCCGGCCGCGATCGCCCCGAGGTCCGTCCGCTGATCGGCCTGTTCCTGAACACCTTGCCGCTGCGGGTGCGGCTCGACCGCGGCGCGGGGTTCGCCGCCGCGTTCGCGAGCGCGCGCGACGCCACCCGCGGTGCGCTGGCCCACGCCGACCTGCCGTTCGAACGGATCGTCGCCGAGGCGAACCCGGCGCGCCAGGCCCGGCGAAATCCGTTGTTCGATGCCGTCCTCAACTACCTGCCACCAGAAGCGCCAGCGAGCCTCGGGGATATCGCGGTGAAGTCGCTGGCACCGTGTCCCGAGGTCGCGGCGCCGTTCGACGTGATGTGGCGGATCGCGGAGCGCGGTGACGGGTTGCAGATCCGCATCGAGTACCGCCGCGGGCGGTTCGCGCCGGACCGGATCCGTGGCTGGCTCGAGCGCTACCTCGAGCTGCTCGCGCGCGCGGCCGACGCGGCGTGATCGCTCGAGCCGTTCAGCCGTTCGCGTTGCGCAGCTGCACGAGGGCGAGCTGTGCGTTGCGGCGGACGTCCGCCTTCGGATCGTGCTGCGCTACCCAGTCGAGCACATCGACCGCCTCGGGGAACAGCTCGGCGCCGCCTGCGATCACCCCGATCAGCGTCTGGCGCACGGCCTCCGACGGGTCGCGCCGCACCAGCTGGGCCAGCGCCTCGAACGTCGTCGGCGCCACCCGGCGCTGGCGCAGCGAGCTCGCGGCCTCGGCGCGCACCGCGGGCTCGGGATCGTGGACCGCGAGGGACAGTAACAGCGGCTCGACGTCGGGTCCGTCGAGCGATCGCAGCGCAGCGGCGGCGGCCTGGCGGATCCTGGCGTCCGGATCGCTCGCCGCGGTGCGCAGTACCTCGAGTGACCGCGCGGAACCGGTGTTGCCCAGGGTGTGGAGCGAGACGATCCGATCGTCCAGCGTGGTGGCGGTCTGCGCCCGCTGCAGCGCCGCGCTGACCAGCGCGTCGGCGCGATCGGGCTCGCTGTCGGTCAGCGCGTGCGCGATGTTGCCCAGCGCCAGCTCGGCGACGCTGCGCGTCTCGTCGTTGGTGCTGTGCGCGGCGAGCTCGCGGGCCACGGATTCGGTCGCGCGATCGGGACGGTCGAGATTGCCGAGCTCGGCGACCAGCACGTCCTGGTTGTCGTGCTTGCCGGCCGATCCGGAGATCGCATCGCGGAGCGCCGCCTGCGCCTCGGGTGTGCCGGTCGCCGCCAGCGCGCTCGCCAGGATCATGAACGACTTGTCCTGGAACGACGAGATGCCCGCCAGCGCCGCCGCCGCGTCCTTGCAGCGTTCGGGATGGATCCGGAACACCGCGCGCATCTTGAGGAACAGCTTGGGCTCGTCGGGATCGGCGGCGCGCACCTTGGTCCACAGCGTGTCCCAGGTGTCGTCGCCGAGCTCGTCGCGCTGGATCTTGTCGTCGAGCCGGCGATCGACGTCGGAGGCTGCGAGGTCGCCGGGCGTGGCTCGCGACGTGCGCATCGTCGCGAGCAGCGCGCGCAGCGGCGCGGGATTCCGCGGCTCGACCGGGCCGCCGCGCAGCACCACGTGCGTGCGGCTCTTGCTCACGACCGTCTTGCCCGACAGCACCTCGACCTCGGTGGTCGAGTCGAGCTGGTCGAGCCACGCGTGCTCGATCGCGATGGTCGCCGCGCTGCCATCGACGTAGCGAACCTGGGCTCGGCCCGTCATCGCGCCCGGCGCGATGCGGCGCTTGTGCAGCCGCGCACCGGTCTCGCTCGCGCGCTGGACCCGGTACTCCGCGGTGTAGCTGCCGTCGAGGCTGACCTCCTGGGCCCGCCATTGGCTGACCGCGCCGGGGGCCAGCTTCATCGAGCGATGCGACATCAGATCGCGCACGATGTTCTGCGCCACCGGTGACATGCCGTCGGCGAACCGGATCGATCGCACGGCGCCGTCGCGCGCGAGCTCGACAAAGCTCGTGCCGACCAGCAGCTCGCTCGCCGGCTGTCGGATGCCGGGCGCGACGATCACCTCACCGCCGAGCTCGGCGAGCTCGAGCGCGAACACCTGGGCATCGGGCGCGTTCTCGACGCAGGTCTCGGTCGCGCGGCCGCGCACGGTGATGTCGACCATCTGCGCCGCCGGCTGCCCGCCGGACCCGACCCCGAGCGTGCCGTCGAGCAGCTCGCCGCGAGACACGTACTCGACCGCGAACGGGTGGGCGTGACCGGGTACGCAGTCGAGCAGTACCCGGGCGACCACCGGTCCGCGCAGCGCGACCCAGGTGATCGCGGTCAGCCCGACGGCCAGGGCCGCGGCCCCGGCGATGATCGCCCGCCGGCGCACACGCAGCGTCCGCCCCGTCGCGCGACGCGTGGTCGACGGCGCTGCGCACAGGCCGACGCCTGTGCGACGACCCACTAGCCGCCTCCCGTAACCCGGGTCATCTCGGCCCGGAACTGCGCGATCGCGTCGTCGATCGACTGCGCGATCACCGTGTGGCGGTCCCGCTCCGAGCTCACCAGCGCCGCCGCCTCGCCGTTGAGATCGCGCGCGACGGCGTCGAACACCTCGAACGCGCGCAGCTGGCTCGCGTTCTCGAGGTCGACCAGCCGGCGCTCCTCGTTGTCGGCCGTGACCTCCATGACGTCCTCGGCCGTGAGATCGCCTTCCGCGGTCACGCCATTGGGGCCCCAGGTCGTGCGGAACTTGAACAGGTCGGAGTCCTTCTTGTAGCCCGTCCACTCGAAGATCGTGAAGTCGCCGCTCCAGGTGCCGAGGCCGTAGTCGATCTCCGCATACGCGTACAGCCGGCCGCTCAGGCACTCCACCGAGTTCTTGCCGGTCAGCTCGAGCACCAGGGTCGGCTCGTCCTCGAACGAGACCGCAAACGAACCCTGCAGGGTGACGAAGTCGTTGATCAAGGTGACCTCGCCGCCGATCCCCGCGCGCGCGACCCCGATATCGGCACCGACCTGCGCGAACAGCTTGGTCGCCGCGTACGGCACCGCGAACGCGTTGAGCGCGATCGGCACGAGCTCGTAGCTGTACTTGACGCCGACCGATCCCACGAAGCCGACCGTCCCCTTGCACGGGATCGGGCCGATCGAGAACCGGTACGACCACTCCGGGTGGACATCGTACCGCTTGTCGTCCCCGTCCCGGATCACCTTCTGCGACCAGCTCTTGCTGAACACGGTCTTGCCGATCGCGCGCACGTTGAGGCTCATCGCCGCCACCGTCGTGGATCCGCCGGCGCTGGCGTTGGCGTCGGCGCCGAGGATTTCCCCCTCCCACAGCCCGAGCACCGAGCCGTTGATCTGGCCTTTCGCGGCCGACTTGACCTCGGTCTTGCTGCCATCGATGCGGAAGCTCGCCAGGAGCTGGACCCAGAGGCTGTTCTTCTCCCCCATCTCCCACGCCCAGCTGCGCTCTTTCTGCAACGGCTTGAGCTCGGTGCGCTTGGGCCTCGGCGTCGGCGCCGTGAACGTCGGCACCGGCGGCAGGTAGACGTCGCGATCGGGATCTTTGATCTGCGCGTACAGCGCATCCCAGTTGGGAATCAGGGTCTCGGCCAGCTCGAGCTTCAGCCGGACCTTGTCGGCGATCGAGCCGGGGGACAACGGGCTCGCCGGATCGTGCAAGATCTGGTCGACGATGGCGACCTGGCTGGCCAGCAGCTCGGGGCATTTCCCGAGCTCCGCGAGCGTCTTCTCGTCGGTGTCGCGCAAGGTGTAGCCCAGGGCGGTGAGCTGACGCTCCAGGGCATCGAGCTCGTCGAGCGCCTGCAGCGCAGGCATCGCGGTGCCCGACACCGTCATCGTATCGTTCGGCCCGTAGGGCGCTCCGGTCTGCGGGTTCATGCGACTGAACGCGACGAACGTCAGCGGCACCTTGGGATGCACCTTGAGGTCGGAGCACCGATCGGCGTCCGCCGGCGATGCAACGACCGCGAGCATCGCGGCGGCGAGCAGGGTACAGGCAATGATCTTCATGGCGCGACTCCTTTGCGCTTGGCGGCGTCGAGATTGTCGGACCAGCCGTACTCGACAAATTTCAGATGCGCGTCGTCCATGCCCGCGTAGTCCGCGGGCTGGAGCGCGGCGACCGTGGCGAGCTTCTCGCAGCTCACCGCCGGCGCGGCGGCCGTCTGGCACACCGTCCTCAGCGCGGGCTTATCGTTCTCGATATACGCCGCCACCAGATCGCTATTGCCCACACCCAGCGTGGTCAGCGACTGGTAGTGGTTCTCCATCGCGGTGCACAGCTGCTCGAGGCGCGCGCGCGCGGCGGTGACGTAGCGCGTCGCTCCGGTCGCCCCGGCCAGGGTCGCGCGACCGGCCGCGCACTGCTGGCGGCCCACCGCGATGCCGTCGAGCAGGTGGAAGATCTGGAAGTTGAGCGCGTAGCGATCGAGATCGTTCTCGAGCCGCGCGGCCTGGGCCAGGACCGGATCGACGACGTTCTCCACGTCGAGCAGCTGCTGGACCGCGGCGATCGTCTGCTCGAGCGGATAGCGGCCGCGGGCGACCAGCGCGGCGCGCAAGCGGGCGACGATCGCCAGCCGCGCCCGCGTGTCGATGTCGTGCATGGTCGCGGTCTTGGCGTCGGGCATCATCGCCATGGCGTCGAGCGTCGCCGCGAGCTCGGTCTCGCGAGCGGTCATGCCGCCCGGGCCGTCGATCACGGGGTAGTAGGTCTCGACCTGGGGGTAGCTGCTGCCGGGCGGGCCCGGCACGGTGCCGAGCCGGCCGCGCGCTTCGGTGCCTTGCGCCTTGAGCTGCGTGGCGAGCTCGATCAACGACGCGAGCCGGGCCGTCTGGCTGTCGAGCTGGGTCGACAGCGCGGCCTCGAACGTCGCGTAGGGAATGTCGTCCCGCAGATCGGCGAGCGTGAGGACCGCCGTCCAGCCCACGATCCACTGCTGCGTCGCGGCCTCCCACGCCTCGAGCTTGACCTTGATGCTCCCGGTGCCGGTGACCAACGCATCGCGGACCTGGCGGTACACACCATCGCGCACCGACATCGCGTTCGCGGATTGCAGCCTATCGATCCCCGCTTGTTCTCGCGCAGCGGGATCGTCGGCGGCCAGCGTGGCACCTCCGAGAAACACGACTGCAACCGTGAGCGCCAGTGGCGCTCCGTACCTCTTGAGCATGATTATCCCCTCGGGTTGCGAAGCGCCGGAATGGCGCTCCAGATGATCTGGCCGGCCGTGCCGCCAGACGAGTGTCACGCGCCGGCGGCGTTGCCGAGCGCGTTGGTCAGGGCCTGATTGGCCGCCAGCTGCCACCGGGCGAGCCGGTCGACCAGCGCTTGCGCCACGGTGACCTCGGTGGTGAGCTCGGCGCGCAGCGTGGCGATCACGGTCTCGCCCGCCTGGCGCAGCTCGTCGAGCGTCGCCGACGGCGGCTGGTTCTGCAGCGCCGAATTGACGCTGGCGAGCATGACTCTGTAGTTCAGGTTGGTCGGCGTCACGGCGACCAGGGTCTCGAGCTTGGTCTTCAGCAGCGTCAGCTTGTCGACGTTCCACGTCGACAGACTCTGGTAGTCCTTGGCCAGCAGATAGAGCGTCACCGAGAGCTCGAGGATCCGCGCCTCGGTCTCGGCCTGGCCGTTCCAGATCTGCGCCGTGCCGGTCGACGGCAGCGTGGTCACCGTCCCGACGCTGAGCGAGCAGCCGGGGCGAAACGTCAGGCTGCTGGTGACCGCGGGCGACGGGTCGTAGGGGTGGAGCTCGCCGAGGCCGTTGACGGTGATCACCGCTCCGGTCGCCCCCATGACGAAGAACTTGTTCGCATCACCCGATTGCACACCGAGCTGCACCGAGTGGCCGGAGCACGGGAAATCGTATTGCACGAGGTACTGGGCCTCGTACGGCTGGCCGGACTCGACGATCCGGTCGGCCAGCTTGACGTCGCGCAGCTCGCACTTCTGCAGCGCGAAGCCGCGGTCGATGCACACGAGCAGGTTTCCGGTGTCGGCGAACGCCGGTGCGGCCCACAGGCCCAGACCGAGCGTGCCGAGGATGGTCAAACGCTTCATGAAGACACCTTTCATTGCAGCCCGACGCGGTCGGGCCAACGCATGGGACGCACGGGCCGGGAGCCCGGGCGCTGGTTCCGCGCGACGCGAGGCGCGGTCCGCCGTCGCACCGGGTTGGTCGCGGCGATGGACGAAGGCTAGTCAGCGATGCTGACTGAAGGTCAGTGTGGCCTTGTTTAGTTGTCGAACGGGACGGTCCGGACCACGAGATGGCGAACCTGCATCGACGAGCCGGCGGCGAGGTCGCAGACCGAGACGCGGATCTGGTCGTCCTGGTGCACCGAGAAGTTTTGCAGCACGGAGATCTGCGCGATCGAGTTATCGAGCTCGCCCCAGTACAGCACCGAGTCCGGCGTCGGGAAGTAGATCGCCTCGAGCTGGTAGCTCGCGGAGGTCACCGTCCGGCGCTGGGTTGTCACGGCGCCGTTCGCCGCCATGATCTCGACCTGCAGGTTGAACACGTTGGCGGTCGGGTTGGTGCGAAAGAAGATCTGGCCCTCCCACGTGGAGTAGACATCTGCGATGAGCTCGCCGAGTCCGTCGCCGTGCCCGACCGGCAGCCACGGCGCGATGACGTAGCAACCCGCGCGCAACGAACCCGCGAACGGGACATCGTAGCCCTGCGCGGTGTGCTGGCCGTAGCTGAACGGCGTCTGGAACGCCGACTCCGAAACGCTCCACTGCACACCGCCCGGGCCAAACGGCGTGAAATCTACACCGTCGGCGTGCGCGGTGCCCGACACGCCGGCGGTGACCGCGAGGCCTGCGAGGATAACGATTGGCTTGAACATCTCATGCTCCGTCTGGATTGGTTAGTAGCTGTAGCGAAGGCCGATACAATGGAGACAAGGTCCGAATCGAGGCATGGTGCGCGTCATAGCGTCTTCACCGCGGCCATCGCGTGCTCGATGCTCTCCGCCTTCCACACGCCGTAGAACATGCCCTCGACGTAGAGCTGGTGCACCGGCTTGGCCAGCCCCGCGCCGAACCCGAGCTTGGCGAGCACCGGGGAGCGCGAGTCGAGCAGGCCGCGTGAGCCGAGGCTTGCGCCGAGCACGCTGGCGAGCCCCCGCAGATCCTCGGCGCGTCCGCCATCGATCTCGCCGTTGATCGCCGCCAGCTGGCGGGCGAGGTCGGAGGCGACATCGACCACGAAGTCGAGCTGGCCCTGCCGCGCCATCTCGTCGAGCACCGCGATCGCGTAGAACCTCGCTTCGGCCTGGAACTTGCCGAACGAGGTCCTGGCGAACGCGGGGTCGAGCAGGATCGTGCGCATCAGGTCGGCGCTGTCGGACATCCGGAGGGCCTGTTGCGCCAGGGCACGCCGCTCCTTGTCCTGGGTGATCAGGCCACGAACCGCGACCATCCGGCGGAACTTGTCCTCGGTCGACCGCAGGGTGTCGGCCGAGAACTTGCCGACGCCGGACCTGGCCGGCGCGGGTGCCATGCGGGAGAACCGAGACGCCGCCTCGCGGTCGGCGGCGACCTGTGCGGTCGCCAGTCCCGAACCGGTTCGTGACGCGGCCTGATCGGCCTGGTCGGTGTGATCGGTCTGATCCGGCCCGCTGCGCACCGCGAACACCGCGATCGCGACGCCGATGGAGACAATGACTGCGATCAGATAGCTGCGCTTACTCATACGTATCACCTGTGGATTCGGGGGCGCCAACGACGCGGACTGCGGATGATCGGGATGCGACGGCCCGCGGCTATCGGCGGAGCTCGATCGAGTGCTGCTCGACCGCCAGCTCGTTCTGCAGCTTCAGGTCGCCGATCAGCACGCCCTCGGCGACGACGACGTGGCTGAGCTGGCTTGTGCCGTTGGTCTCGAAGTTGAACACATCGTCGGTCGCGGGCTCGGCCGCGACTGCCTTGACAATGACCGTCTTGCCATCGACGCCGATGAACGACGAGCCGCGCACGATGGCGGCGGCCTCGACGATGACGCCGGTGTCGAGCACCATGGGGTGATGCGTGGTCACGCGAAGCGTGGCGCCGTTGCTGAGCGACAGCACGACCAGCGGAGGCACCTCGGGGCCGCTCACGACGCGCCCGATCGTCTGCGAGACGAGATCCATCGCACCCATGCCGGCGGCGTCCGATGCCGCGACCACGGTGCCGTCGGGGCGGACCTGCGCGGCCGGCGTGTAGCCCGCTGCGCCAGTGTCTGCCAGCGAGGTGAGGATCTGGGTCTCGGCCCCGAAGCAGCCGGCGGGGCAGAAGCCGAGCAGGCCGGTGCCGTCCGGGCGAAGGATGGGGCAAAAGCCGTGCGCCTGGAGATAGCTGGCACCATCTGTGGTGAGCAGACCTATGCGCGACGCGTTGGTGGTCAGTGCGGCGCACACGGTGGGCGAGATCTCGGACGGGCAACGCGAATTCGCCCCGGTGGTGAAGCACTGGGCGTCGAACGCGTCGACAATCGCCGGAATCGCGGCCGGACATGCGCGGCCACATGTGGCGGCATCGGAGACCGTGCATCGGTTGCAGGACCAGCCCCCGCACGTGCCCCACTTGTCGAACCCGCCCGTGCAGGTCTGCCCGCACTGACTGCAGCTCGTCACCGCGCAGGTGGCGGGGCAGACGGTGCTACTCGTGACCGTGCAGCGATTGCAGGACCACCCCAAGCAATTGCTCCACTTGTCGAACCCGCCCGTGCAGGTCTGCCCGCACTGGCTACAGCTCGTGACCGTGCACGTATTGGCTCCCCCGACCGCCGAGGCGGTCTGATCCGTGGACGCCGCGGCTTTGGCCCGGGCCCTCGAATGAAAGGCCGCTATCGCCAGCATCACCAGCAATATCGACGCCACAGCTCGATGAATCCTGAATACATGTATGGGCATGGTGGTCTCGTATGGCCGGTCCAGGGACTGTGAATCAGAAAGACTCCGGCTCTGGGTAACAGATGCGCCCGGAGCGCTGCTGTAGCGATAAATCGTGATTCGAGCGATCAGGCCGATCGCAGACGGCGCGCGGCGTCGTCGAGCACCGGACGCAGGAGGTCGACCAGCGACGACGGCCGGAACGCCGGCGCGGTCCACAGCTCCGTGACCCGGTCCACCGCGGGATCGCTGTGCAGACACGCCACGGCGAGCACCCTGGATCCGGACTCGTCGACCACGCTGATCACGCGCACGAGCGGGTCGCTCGGCCGCGCCCCTGCCCAGCGCGGCCACCGCGCGGGGGCGCCATCGGCCGCGAACATCCGGATCGGCGCGCCCGGAGCGTGGCGAGCGTGGCGCGCGCCGCCAAGCGCCGGCAACTCCTGCGCTGGCAGGATCCGCGCGCCGCAAGTGACGCTGCCGGGCCATGCCTCGACCCAGCGCCGCAGTGCGCTGGCGATCGCGCCGCGGCGCAGCTTGCCGCTCGCGGTCCTCGGCAGGGCGGGGCGGGCCACGAACCAGCGCGGCGTCTCCTCGGGGCGAAACCGGTCCGCGACCAGGCGCTCGAGCGCCGCGATCCCGAGCGCCCCGCGCGACGGCGTGAACGCGACGGCGGGCACCTCGCCGAGGCGACGGTGCGGCACGCTCACCACGGCGACCTCCGCGAACACGCCGAGCGCGGTGAGCTGTTGCTCGATGCGCGGCGCGCTCACCGTGCGCCCGCCGACCTTGAGCAGCTCGGCGGCGCGCTCCTCGAGCACGAGGAAGCCATCGCGGTCGAAGTGGCCGCGGTCGCCGGTCCGCAGCACACCGCCGGCGAACCGCTGCGATCCGGCGGTGGTCGCGGGGGCGTCCGGGGGGGCGTCTGGGAGGAAATACCCGTCCGCGGGCGTCGCCGCGACGCGCACGACGATCTCTCCGGTCTCGCCGGGCGGCAGCGCCCGACCGCGTGCATTCACGATCGTCACCTCGCGACCCGGCGCGGGCCTGCCCACCGTATCCCCGCGCGACAGCTCGTCGGCGCGCAGCACGGTGACCGGCCCGACCTCCGTGAGGCCGTACGACTTGGTGACCACGGCCGGCGCGATCCGCGCGGCGAGCTCCCGGAGCCGGTCGCCCGCGATCGGCGCCGACGATACATTGATCTGGCGCAGCGCCACCGGCAGCGGCACCGCGGAGCGCAGCAGCAGCTCGACGTGGGTCGGCGTGCACTGAAAGCCGGTGACCGCGAGATCGTGGAGCACCCGGAGCGCCAGGGGAAACGGCTCGTCGACGAGCGCGAGGTTGAAGCCCTGGGCGAGCGCGCGCAGCATCTCGTGGAATCCGAGCGAGGTGCACAGCGGGACGATGATCGCCGGGCGACCGCGGACCGCGTGCCGGCCCACGCGTTCATGTTGCCGCAGGGCCTCGAGACCCTGCGGCTCCGCACGGAGCGCCACGTCGCGAACGCGCTGGAGGTCGCGCGGCTCCTCGCCGGACACGCCGTGGTCGCGCAGGTGGCGTCCCCCGACCGGCGGGCGCCTGGTCGCGTCGGCCTCGGCGCGCGCGTCGCTCCACGCGATGCACTTGCCGTCGCCCGTGGTACCCGAGGTGTGGATGAGGTGCGAGACGCCGCGCACCGCCTCGCGCGGTTGCCAGCGCAGCGGGCGCGGCAGCCCGACCGGGGCGACGCCGTCGAGCGCGAGGGTTCCGAGCCCGCGCATCGCCGGCGCGTCGCTCGCGCGCACCACCACGGCCGCCGCGCGAAGCCGCTCGCACAGCGCAGCGGCCTGCTCGACGTCGCCGGGATCGACGATCGCGGGCACCGCCCCGATGCGCCGCGCACCGGCCACCGCGAACGCGACCTCCACGCCGCGGCTCATCGCGACCACCACGATCATCTCGGCGGTCACGCCTGTGGCTGTGAGGGCGTCGGCGACGCCGCGCGACGCGTCGTCGAGCGCGCGCCAGGTCCACGTCCGGGACGACGTCGTGATCGCGGGCTGGTCCGCCCGCTCGCTCGCGTGCTGCGCGAGCCGCCGCGCGAACCACGAAGTCATCGTACGCCGGACGCAGCGGGTGCGCCGATGCGCGCCCCGACGAACCGCGCGATGCACGCGAGGGTGGCGAAGTTCTCCGGGACGTAGTCGAGGGGCAAGACCTCGATCCGGTAGGCGGTCTCGAGGAAGTAGACCAGCTCGAGCAGCACCATCGAGCTCACGACGCCCCACAGCGGGTCGTCGAGCCCGAGCCGGGCGAGCTGGCCACGCGACCCCGGGTAGCGATCGGCGAGGAACGATCGGACGCGCTGGGTGACGCGATCGCTAGGTTGCATCGTGCACCGTCCTGTCCGGATCGAGCGGGTGGCCGGGGCGGCGCACCGCGCTGTCCGAGGTCAAGAGCTCCAGGTAGCGGTCGAGCCAGCCCTGCACGCGCTCGGCGGTGAACCGGCCCTGGCGGTACTCGACGCGGAGCTGGAGCGAATCGCCGCGCTCGATCGCGCGCCACATGACGTCGAACGGGGCCGAGATCGCCGCGGTGGGATCGAGGAACGCGAGCGTCAGGTCGCCGATCTGGCGCGTCCGCCCCGGTGGCTGGTAATTCAGCACCATATCGAACAGCGGGTGCCGCCGCCGCGCGCGCGGTTGGCGGGCCTCGGCCACGATGCGTTCGAACGGAAGCTCGCCGTGCGCGAGCGCGTCGCGCGTCGCGTCGCGTGCACGGGGCACCACGTCGCGCACGCGGACCGCGCCGGCGACGTTCACGCGCAGCGGTAGCGTGTTGAGGAACACGCCGATGAGCGGTCGCACCAGGGGGTGGTCGCGCCCGGCGACCAGCGTGCCGATCGTGACGTCGTCATCGCCGGTCAGCTCGGCGACGAGCAGATCGAGCGCGGCGAGCAGCACCATGAACATCGAGCAGCCCTCGGCGCGGGCGAGCGAGCGCAGCGCGTCGGTCTGCGCCGGCGCGAGCATGGCGGTCGACCACGCACCATCGGCGCTGCCCCGCTGCCCGTCGGCAGGTAGCTCGGAGCGGCGCTGCCCCGCGAGCTGGTCGCGCCAGTACGCGCGGCTGCCATCGAGCGCTCCGGACTCGAGGCATCGCCGCTGCCACAGGGCGACGTCGGCGGGTTGCACCGTCAGCGTCGCCAGCGCCTGGCTCGGCGCTCCCAGCGGCTCCGGCCGTTCCGGGTACAGCGCGCCGACCTCCTCGAGCCAGCGCTGCATCGACCACGCGTCGCTCACGAGGTGATGCATCGCGAGCAGGAGGAGGTGAGACTCGGGGCCGAGCCGGATGAGCCGCGTGCGCCACGGTGGGCCCGCGGCCAGATCGAACGGCCGCTGCTTCTCGCTCGCCCGGAGGCGCAGGACCTCCGCGGCCTGCACGTCGTCGGACAGTCCGGACAGGTCGATCACGCTGCGATCGCGCGGCAGCGCGCCGTGCGCGTGGACCGTCTGGCACGGCACGCCGGCGTCGGCGGTGAACGTGGTGCGCAGGGCCTCGTGGCGGGCCGCGACGCCGTTCATCGCTCGCTCCAGCCGGTGCTCGTCGAGCGCTCCGGTGACAACGAGCTCCATGGTGAGAAGGTGCAGCGGCATGCCGGCCTGGCCCTGCTGGGCGACCCACATGCGCTCCTGGACGAACGACAGCGGGCTCCGGGCCGAGCGCGGTCCTGCGGTCAGCGCAGGCAAGGCGGTGCCGGTCGTGCTAGGGGTGGTGCTGCCGGTGGTGCTGCCGGTGGTGCTGGCGCGGCGCGCCTGGTCGATGCGCGCCGCCTGGGACGCGACGGTCGAAGCGTCGAACAGCATCGCCAGCGGGATGTCGACCGCGAACGCGCGGCGCAGCTCGCCGGCGAGCTGGGCGACGAGCAGCGAGTAACCGCCGAGCGCGAAGAAGTCATCGTCCGGCCCGACCTGGCCGATCCCGAGGATCGCCGCCCAGGTCTCGGCGACGACCGCCTCGGTCGTGGACAGCGGCTGTGATGCGTCGCCCGCGGCGGTGAGGTCGGGGACCGGGAGCGCCGCAAGGTCCACCTTGCCCGCCGGCCCGAGCGGCAGCACGTCGACCGCGATCACGCGGGTCGGAATCAGCGGCTCCGGAAGCCACTCGCGCAGGAACTGACGCAGCTGCCGCGCCTCGGGTGCCCCGGAGAGCTCGCCGCTGGGGGAGCTGACGTAGGCGACCAGCCGGTTCTCGCCGTCGAGCGCGCGAACCGCCCGGACCGCGGCGTCGTGAACCGCGGGGTGCCGCCGCAGCGCCTGCTCCACCTCCGCGAGATCGACGCGCACGCCGCGGATCTTGACCTGGGCATCGAGGCGGCCGGCGAGCTCGAGCACGCCGTCCGAGCGCCGGCGCGCGCGATCTCCGGTGCGGAACACCCGGCCGCCGGCGCAAAACGGGTCGTCGAGGAACCGGGCGTGCGTGTCATCCGGCCGGGCGTGGTAGCCGCGCGCGACCCCCGCGCCGCCGATCCACAGCTCGCCCCACGCGCCCGCAGGCGCGAGCTCGCCGCACGGATCGACCACGTACGCCCGGGTGTTCGGCCCGGGGATCCCGATCGGAACGCGCGCGCGATCGGCATCGCCGACATCGTGCCAGCTCGCTTCCCCGGCGACCTCCGAGAGGCCGTACAGGTTCACGAGCCGCGCATCGGGGCGCGCCGCGCGAAACGCGGCCGCCAGATCGGGGGCGAGCTCGTCACCGCCGACCAGCCACAGCGTGAGCCGCGGGAGCCAGCCGGTGGTGTCGCGATGGGTCCGGAGCAACGCGCGCAGCAGCGATGGCACGAGCATCATGCGCGTCACGCCGTGCGCGTCGAGCACGCGCGCGAGCTCCGCCGGATCGCGCACGACGTCGTCGGCGGGAAGCACGCAGGGGGCGCCCTCTGCGAGCGGGCCGAGCAGCTCCCACAGCGTGTCGACGAACCCGAGCGTGGTCTTCTGGCACACGACCTCGCCGGGCGCGAACGGGAACGTGGCGCGCATCCACGCGAGGCGACTCGCGAGCGCGCCGTGCGAGACCGCGACGCCCTTGGGCCGGCCGGTCGATCCGGACGTGTACATGACGTAGGCGAGGTCGTCGCTACCGACCGCGATCCGGCCCGGGCGCGGCGATGGCGGTCGCTCGGCGTCGGCGTCGATGTCGTCGAGGATCACGCGCTCCGCGCCAGCGCCGGGCAACCGCGCGACGAGCTGGCGCTGCGTGACGATCCAGCGCGGCGCCGCATCCTCGAGCATCCCTGCGAGGCGCGCGGCCGGCAGCGCGGGATCGAGCAGCACGAATGCCGCGCCCGCCGACAGCACGCCGAGCACGCTCGCCGCGAGATCGAGCGAGCGCTCGACGTGGATACCGACGATCGCCTCGCGGGGTACGCCTCGCGCGCGCAGGACCGCGGCGATCCGATCGACGCGGCGGGCGAGCTCGGCGTACGACCGCCGCCCCCCACGCGCGTCGTCGACGGCGAGCGCGTGCGGCGTGCGGCGTGCGGCAGCCTCGAACAGCTCGTGTACGGCGCCGGCGGCCCGGTCGAGCTCCGTGCGGTTCCACGACACCGCGAGAGTGTGCCGCTCGTCCTCGTCGAGGATCGGCGTGCGCGAGATCGGCAGGTCCGGCGCCGCGGCCGCTGCGGCGATCACCGTCTCGAGCCGCCGGGCCAGCCGCTCCGCCGTGATCGCATCGAACAGATCCTCGGCGCAGCGCAGATGACCCGCGAGGCCACCATCGAGCTGCTCCGCGAACGTGACGACCAGATCGAGCGGGCCCGAGTCGTTGCGGCCCGGCAGCGGTGCGACGCCGAGCCCTGCGAGCGCGAACCGCTCGGGGGGCGGCACGACGTTCAACATCACGTCGAACAGCGGGTGACGCCCGTGGTCGCGCGGCGCCGCGATGTCCGCGACGATGCGCTCGTACGGCACCGCGGCGTGCGCGAGCGCGTGCTGGGTCGCCTCGCGGACGCGCCTCAGCAGCGCTTCGAACGTCGGATCGCCGGACGCGTCGACGCGAATCGCCACCGGGTTCAGGAACAGACCGACCAGTCCGCGGGTCTCCGGCCGCTCGCGACCGCCCACCGGCGCGCCGACGATCAGGTCGTCCTGTCCCGACAGCCGCGCGAGCAGCACGTCGAGTGCGGCGAGCAGCGCCATGAACAGCGTGCAGCCGCGCCGCTGGCCGACCGCGCGCAGGCGGTTGGCGACCGCCGGTGCGATCGCGAGGCGCACGAACCGGCCGCGGTAGCTCGCGGACACGGGCCGAGGATGATCGGTGGGCAGCTCGAGCCCGCGCGGCATCCCCGCCAGCGCCGTCCGCCAGAACGCTCGGTGCGGATCGAGCGTGCCGTCGGCCACGGCGCGCCGCTGCCACGCTGCGAAGTCGGCGGGCTGCGCGACGAGCCGCTCGAGGATCGGCTCGCGTCGCTCGCGGCCGGCGCGGTAGTGCTCGGCGACCTCGCGCGCCCACACGTTCAAGGACCAGGCGTCGGCGATCAGGTGGTGGAGCGTGAGCACGAAGACGTGGGCCTCGGGTCCCGGCGGCCCAAGCCGCAGCAGCGAGGTCCGCCACAGCGGGCCGGCAGACAGCTCGAACGGCCGGCCGAGCTCCTCGGCACAGTGGGCGGCGATCGCGCTCGCGTCTGCGTCGAGGTCGCGGTGTTCACGGACGACCTCGCTCACGACCCGCTGGCCCGGCAGGCCGTCCTGGCGCACGATCACCGTGCGCAGCGCCTCGTGCCGCCGCGCGACCGCGTCGAGCGCGCGGTGCAGCGCGGGCCGGTCGAGCGAACCGTCGATCCGGAAGGCGCGCTGCAGATGGTGCACGGTGCTGCCCGGCGCGAGCTCCTCGAAGAACCACATGCGCTCCTGCGCGAACGACAGCGGCAGCGGCGCCGCGCCGGCACGGTCCTGGCGAACCAGGCGCGGCCGGCCGCGGGCGGCCGCGCGATCGATCCACGCGGCTTGCGCCGCGATCGTCGCCTCGTCGAACAGCACCGGCAGCGGGACCTCGAGATCGAACAGCGTGCTCAGCCGCGCGCCGAGCTGCGCGGCGAGCAGCGAGTGGCCGCCCGCAAGAAAGAAGTCGTCGTCGACCGTTGCGGGGGTGCAGCCGAGCTCTTGCCAGATCCCCTCTACCGCCGCCTCGGTCGCCGTGGGCGGCTGGGCCGCGGCCCCCGTCGCCTCGGCGGCCCGGCGAACGAGCGCCGGACGATCGACCGCGCCGGTCGCCAGCCGCGGCAGCATCTCGGGCCGCATCAGCACCGCGCTGGACGCGTCGTCGGCGAGCTCCGCGCGCAGCGCGGCCCGCAGATCGTCCTCGCCCGCGCTGCCCACGACGAACGCGACCAGGCACGGCGCGCGCGTGGTGGCGCGCTCGGCGACGCACACCGCGACGGCGGTCACCCCGGCGACGCGGGCGAGCGCCGCCTCGACTTGCTGGGTCTCCACGTGCACCGACATCGGATCAACCGCGCGCCATGGCGGTGAGCTCGCCGTAGTAGCCGGCGAGATCCGCCTCGTGGGTGCGGATCGCCCGCGCGACCACCTCGTCGTCCACCGTCGTGAACGCCAGGACGGCGCGGGTGGCGTAGGCATTGTGATCCTCCTCCACCGCGCAGTGCGCGTCGAGGTAGGTCGCTTGCACGCCGAGCCCGTTCCAGGCCTCCTTCATCGTGGTCAGCTCGGGGATCGAGAGGTGCTCGATCGCCCAGTAGTATCCGAGATTGAACCGGGCGCGCTCGGCGTCGCTGACATCCGGACAGCTGATCTGGCTGCGCATGCGCTTGGCCCAGCGCCGCGACACGGCCAGCCAGCGATTGTCGCGCTCGCTCGGGTAGCGCTCCGGCTGGCTCGCGCCGGTGGCGACGCGGAAGAAGTCGGCGTACAGGTGGCGGTGGTTGTGCTGCAGATCCTGCTGTAGCTCGATGCCGTACTCGGAGCAGAACGGCAGCAGCGCGAGCTGCACGGTGTGATGGCGCGACGTGTAATCGCTGTCGTCGAGCGCCGCCTGCAGGTTCGCGATCACCTGCGCGAACAGCGCGTCGTAGTGCTCGAAGTTGTACCCCATGCCGTGCATGAGGTCGGGCCATTCGGTGCGCGGCACCGCAGGCAACACCTCATAATAGAACGTTCGGATGGCACGCTGTGCCTCATTACCAAGATGCTGGTCGAGTGACCCCTTCGTCATTCTCTGCATTCTTCTTATTCCAGACAGTGTGTCAAGCATTCACGGCAAACATACATCGATTGGGTCTTATTATTTACTGCGCACCTCGTGATAGCGTGACGCATTGCCATGCAGGAACCGCCCGGACAACGGAGACAAGTCAGACAAGCGAACGTGTACGGGACAGCAGGGTCCGCGTTCGGCGGGGCGGTGGCGATGGCCGGATTTCTGCTCGTGCTGCTGTGGCTCGCGCAGCGCGGCTGGCGGTTCCCGATGGTCATCGCCGTGTCACCGACGGCGCCGCGCGCGATCTACGCGATCGTCGTCGCGACCGCGGCCGGTTGCGCCGTCTTGCCGGTCGCCTGGCGTCGCTGGCTGCTGCTGTGCGGCGCCGCGGTCGGCTACCCACTCGTTCTCGGTGCTTGGGCCATTCCGCTTGCCGGATATGCGGGATTTGTCTGTGTGCTGGTGCGCACTCGCCTTCCGGTGAAGCTCCAGATCGCCGCGGCAGTGGCGCTGTGGTGCACCCTGCCGGGCCTGCGCATACTCACGGATTCGGTGTCAGGGTCACAAGCGTCCATTCTTGCTGTGCTTTGGGCGAGTCTCATCTACTCCGCGCTGTTCGTCATCATCGAGCGGCGGCGGTATCCCGAGCAGGCCTCCGCGCTGGACGAGCTGGTGTATTTCTTCGCGCTGCCGCGCCTCGCCGAGCCGTTCTTTCAGCCGATCGGCGGGCGCTACTTCCGCCTGCGCGACACCGTGCGGCCGTCCTGGCGCCTGGTCGCGAGCGGTCTCGCGCTGGGCGGCTATGGCGTGATCCTGTCGCTCGTCGTCCACGCGCTCGCGACGCCGCTGCCCGGGCTGCCGCATCCGCTGCAGTTGCTGTGCGATTTCGTGCGGTTCTATGCGATGACCACCAGTCAGCTGTTCTGCGCCGTGGCGGTGTTTCGGCTGCTCGGCTTCGACCTGGCATCGGGGTTCCGCCAGCCGTTTGTGTCGCGCTCGTTCTCCGAGTTCTTTCGCCGATATAACCACTACGTCCGCGACGCGGTCATGGCGCTGTTCTACTTTCCGTTGCTCGGCTCGCTAAGAAAAACGCTACATCCGCGCGCGGCCGTCGTCCTATCGTCATTCGGTTCCATCTTCATAGGCTCGTACTTGCTGAACGATTTTCTCGTTCCCGTGGTCACCGCCGTGCACACGCGCGCCGCGCTGCGCAGCGCGACGGCCCCTGCGCACCTGGCGGTGCTCGGGGTGTACTGGAGCCTGATCGTGATCCCGCCGCTGGTCGCGCTGCCACGGCGCGCAGACGGCCGGCCGTGGCTGCCTGGACTCGTCAAGATTGCTATTTTTAATATCGTATTCTTCCTTATCTGGCTTCACCTCGGATGGCACCACCAAATGAAAATGCGATGAGCGCGGTTGTCTGGTATCCATCGCACGAACGCATCGCGCGGGCCGAGATCACCCGATTTCGGGCCGCGGCGGCGCAGGCCCACGGCCTCGGACTCGACGACTACCACGCGCTCCATCGCTGGTCGATCGAGCAGCCCGAAGCGTTCTGGCGATTTCTGTGGGACTGGCTCGGGATCATCGCCGAGGCGCGCGGCGAACCCGCGGTCCAGCGCACGTCCCACCTGGCCGACGCGCGGTGGTTTCCCGGCGCACGGGTGAGCTTCGCCGAGAATCTGCTGCGCCGGCGCGACGATGCAACGGCGATCATCGCGCGCACCGCACAGGGCGGCCGGCGCGAGCTGTCGTTCCGCGAGCTCGCCAGCCAGGTCGCGCGGGTCGCCGCCTCGCTCACCGGCCTCGGTGTCACCGAGGGAGATCGGGTCGCGGCCCTGCTGCCCAATGGGCCGGAATGCATCGTCGCGATGCTGGCGACCAACAGCCTCGGCGCGATCTGGTCGTCGTGCGCGCCAGAGCTTGGCGCCGACGCCGTGATCGATCGGTTCGGTCAGATCGCGCCCCGCGTCCTGGTGGCCTCTGCGCCCCGCGGTGCGGGCCTGCAACGCGTCCGCGATCTCGCGGCGCGCCTGCCCACGGTCGAGCACACGGTCGTGGTCGGCGCACTCGACACAGGCGCCTGCGCGCGTGACCTGATCCCCTGGGAGCGCCTACTCGACATCGCCGCGGACGAGCCGGTGTTTCGCAGGCTGCCATTCGATCACCCGTCGTTCATCCTCTACACGTCGGGAACGACCGGGCGGCCGAAGTGCATCGTGCACGGTATGGGCGGCATGCTGCTCCAGCTGCTCAAGGAGCACCGCCTGCACTACGATCTCGGGCGCGACGCACGGTTGTTCTACTACACGAGCACCGGCTGGAACATGTGGTACTGGGTCGCGATCGCGCTCGCGGCCGAAGCGACGATCGTCCTTCACGACGGCTCGCCGTTCCAGCCGACCCCCGCTGCGTTGTTCGACCTCGCCGACGCCGAGCAGGTGACGGTGTTCGGCGTCTCGCCACCGTATCTCGCCACGCTGCGCGCGAGCGGCGCGCGGCCGCGGGACACCCACCGACTCGACTCGATCCGCACGATCCTGTCGACCGGTTCGCCGCTGGCGCCCGATCTCTATGACTGGGTGTACGATGCGGTGAAATCCGACGTGTGTCTGTCGTCGATTTCTGGCGGCACCGAGATCAATGCGTGCTTCGCGACTGGCAACCCTGCCGGCGCGGTCCACCGCGGCGAGCTGCAGGTGCTCGCGCTCGGCATGGATGTCGCCGTGCTGGACGACGACGGCCGCGCGGTGCGCGGAGCGCCCGGCGAGCTGGTATGTGCGTCACCGTTCCCGTCGCAGCCGGTGGGGTTCTGGGCAGATCCGGAGCGGCGGCGCTACCTCGCCACCTACTTCGAGCGCTATCCGGGCACCTGGCACCACGGTGACTTTGCGGAGCTGACGGCGAGCGGCGGCCTGGTCATCTCGGGCCGCTCCGATGCCACGCTCAAGCCAGGAGGACACCGCATCGGCACCGCCGAGCTCTACGGTCAGGTCGAGCAGATCTCCGACGTGGTCGACTCGATCGCGATCGCCCACGACTGGGACGGCGACGTCCGCATCGTGCTGTTCGTCCAGCTCCAGCCCGGGATCGCGCTGGACCCGGCGCTCGTCCGCCGCATCCAGCTCCAGATCCTGCGCAACACGTCGTCGCATCACGTGCCGGCGCGGATCGTCGCGGTGGCCGACATTCCGCGAACGACGACGGGGAAGAAGGCCGAGCTCGCGGTGAGGGACGTCGTCCATGGCCTGCCGGTGAAGAACGCCGGCGCACTCGCAAATCCGGAGTGTCTCGCGCTCTATCGCGATCTCGAGGTGCTCCGCTCATGACGGCGTCGACAAGCTCGGCGCAGCAACACGTTGATTCAGGCGGCCGCGACGGCGGCTCGAAAGATGAAATCATGATGTCGATACCAGTCGTGGCCCAGGCCGAGAACCAGTTCGCCGTCGCGCGGGACCTCGCGGACGTATTCGGGGTCCGCTACTTCGAGCCTCAGAGTCGTGCGGTCGCCGAGGCGCGCCCGACGAATCTCTATCACTACAAGGCGTTCATCGGTGCTCACGAGGTGGTCGCCGACGCCGGCGACTGCGTGTACTACGTGGCGCCCGATGGCCGCTCGGTGTGGCTGCGGCGTGGTCCCATCCGGGTCGAGAGCCGCCACCTCGCGACGATCATCCGCGGCTACATGCCCGACGACAAATGGACGGCGATCGAGCAGGGCACCACACTTCCGTACGTCAATGCCTGTTCGACCAAGCAGCTGTTCCCGCCCGAGCGGCCTGGCGATCCGACGCTCCAGCTGCTGTACATGCCGCCGCATACGTCGGAACAGGTCCATCATATCCACTCGACCGTGAGAGTGGTGTACGTGCAGAGCGGGCGCGGCACGAGCGTGGTCGGCATCGGCGAGCATATCATGCGGAGCGAGCTGGTCCCGGGGACGGTGTGCGTCCTCGAGCCGATGTGCCCGCACCACTTCGAGACCGCCAGCGAGTCGCTGGTGTGCATACCGCTTCATGTGTTCAGCTCGATCGGCCGACTCGAGTTCGACCATCCGATGAAGCAAGGCACCCACCTCATCGAGGGGTAGCCGTCGTTGACGTCGACCAGTTCGTGCGTCGACGCTGACGTGGTTGCAGCGCCATCACGAGGACTCGTGAGGCATCACAGCGCCGAGCTCGCATCCCGGATCCCGATCGAGTCGCCCGCCGCTACTCGGCGTCGGGCGTCACCAGCGTGTCGATCGGCAGCGCGCGGTCCAGGCACGCCGCGCGATCTGCCTCGCCGAGCCGCGCGCAATCCGCGAGCGCCGCGGTCGCCAGGTCGATCGCGATCGTCGGGCTCAGCGGGCCCGCGGGACTCGCGAGCGGCGACGCCCGACCGGCGCCGTAGTACGCGAGGTCCTGCGCGGGCCACGCGGCCGCCGGGAGCCCGGCGTGCGCGTGCACCGCGGCGAGCCGCGCCGCCGCCGGGAGCGGGGAGCGCCAGCGCGTCGTCGCGTCGAACATCTCGTAGGCCGCGGCGCGTGCCGGCGGGTCGCGATAGAGCGCCGCGATCAGCTCGCGCACCATGGCGCGGCGGCGGTCGGCGGGCAGCGTCGCCGGGTCGCGGGGCATCTGTTCGAACGCGACCGCGCGCAGCATGCGCTCGACCAGCGGTCGCGCGAGCGCCGGCCGCTGGGGGAAGGCATTGGGCCCATCGGCGTGGCACTCCGTGCACGAGCGCTCGAGCTCGGCACGAAGCCCGGGCGATAGCGCGATGTCGCCGCGCGGATCGGGGGTGGTCACGGGCGACGGCCACGGACGCGCGACGGGCGGACGCGGCGCGCGCCGCCACCGCGCTGCGGCACGCAGCAGGGCCACGCGGGTGAGCTCGCGGAGGCTGTGCGATCGCGCGAACGCGTCGCGCAGGGCGCGCTCGTCGTCCAGCGCGGGCCGACCCCCGAACACGTGGCGCGCAACGCGCTCCACCATGCAAGCGGCGAGCTCGTCCTGCGCGGTCACGGCGCGCGCGAACCCGAGCGGCGTGCGCTCCGCGGCGCCACGTGGATCGTCGATGTCGTCGCCATAGAGCGGCTCTTGCCCGGTTTGCTGGAGCGAGCTCGTGTAGTGATCGGCATGCAGGGTCCCCGGGAAGCCGGAGAAGAACTGCGCGCCGTGGTCGAGCCGCGCGTGGCAGCTCGTGCATACCGGCATCGCCGCGAGGCGCTGCCATCCCGAGCCGCCGCGAAGATCGGTGACGCCGAGCGACCAGATCGCCTGCGCGTCGACCTGTGAGCTCTCGGGCGCTTTGCACCACAGCAGCTCGTAGAGCTGACGCATCAGGGCGCGCGTGGCGTCCGCGGACAGCAGCGTCTGCGGCGTCGTGAGAATGCCGGCGTGCATCCCCGGCCGGCGCTCGGCGCGCGCGGCCCATTTGCCGTCGCGCGGCCAGTCGGCGGCGTCCGGATACGCGACCGCCTCGCCATCGAGCGCGCGCCAGTTCGTGTAGACCAGCTCGGCGGTGTAGTCGCGGAACGTCGCGTTGCTGGTGAACAGGGTCTCGATCGGGAGATCGTGGTCGATGATCCAGCCGATCGTCTTGGCGTTCTCTTGTCGCAGGCTGGCGCGGACGGCCTCGCGATGGGCGGCGTCGCGGAAGCACCTCGCGAGCCGCGGTCCGCAGCCGCAGTCGCTCGACGCCTCCAGGTTGAGCTTCGCGCTGCCGCATTGCCAGTCGGTGCCCGGCCGCGACAGATAGCGGGGACGATGGGCATCGGGGCACACGCGCACCGTGGTGGTCGCAGCCCACCAGGGCTGGACCTGCTCGGCGATCTCGGGCGCGCACGGCTGGCGCAGGTAATAGACGATCTCTCCGGCCGGGTCGCGCGACTCCTGCAGCACGTATCCCGTGGTGTGCAGGGCCCCGGCGACGGTGAACATGGACGGGGCCACCTCGGCGGTGAACCGCGGGTCGTGGAGCAGCCGGTCGATGTAGCGTGCGAGCTCCCGGGGGTCGTGCTCGGCGGCGCTCGCGGTCCGCGCGAGGTCGTCGGCCGCGGGCGCGTGCCGCGTCGCGAGCAGCGCAAGCCGTTCGAGCAGGTTCGCCGTCACCGCGTCCGCCGGGCGCTGTCCGGGTGCTCGGTCGGCCGTCGGTGCTCGGTCGGCCGTCGGTGCTCGGTCGGCCGTCGGTGCTCGGTCTGGCGTCGATGCCGGGCGGCACGCGGTGAGCCACAGCACGAGCACGATCCAGCACCCGCCCGTCATCTGGCGACCAGGAAGTCGAGGTGGCGCCCGACGTAGCCGCGCGGCGCTGGCTCGACGCCCGCCAGGCCGAGCAGCGTCGTCCCGATGTCGTCGAGCGTCAGGAGCTCGCCGCCGGCCGCGACGCCGCGCCCGGTGCGCAGCGAGACCGGCATCGACTGGAGATGCGTCCCCGTGTGGCCGAAGGCCCGCTGATGCACGATGCCCGCGCCCCAGAACAGAAACGGAACCTCGGGCCAGTGATCCTTGCCGAGCGCGCCGTTGAGCCGTGGGAAGCGACCGAGCTCGCTGCCGATCACGACCAGCGTCTGGTCGGCGAGCAGGCCGTGGGTGTTGCGCCGCTCGCTCAGGTGACCGAGGAAGCGCGCGATCAGCGGGAACACCCGGTCCGAGGCCGCGGTCTGCAACCTCGCGTTGTCCCAGTGCGAGTCCCAGGGTTGTCCGTAGCGATCGACCGATAGCTGGCAGCAAGCGACGAGGTCGTTCTCGATCGCCCACAGCGCGCGCTGGAGGCCGAGCTGAAACACCGAGGACGACGGCTTCGCGGCGCCGGCGCGTTGCTGCGGGGGCTCCGGCGGGGGCTCCGGGACGAAGGCGCTCGCGGTCGCCATCCGCTCGAGCAACGCGGCCGCCGCCGCCAGGCTGCGGCCGGTGGTGCCGTCGGCGTGCTCGACGGAGAGCTGGCGTAGCTGCCGCTCGAGTGCCGCGGCCATCGCCAGCCGCTCGTCGGGCGCCGTCCGCTCCACGCGCTGGAAGGTCATCTCGTCGAGTGGGAGCTGCGCGACGGCGAGCGGCTGTCCGTCTCGCGCCTCGCCGAGCAAGCTGCCGATGACCGGCATTCGCTCATCGATCCGCGTGCGCAGGCGGTCGAACTGGAGCCAGCCCCAGTTGTGGTTCGCGGTCGCCACCTGCACGCCGTTGACCACGCTCAGGCGCTGCGCGACGGGCGCGAACGCGGCGAGGTGAGGGCCGAGCGTGAGGGCGCCGGCCTCGACGATGGCGCTCGATGGGTAAGGCAGATCGATTCCAGGCTCGACCTCCGTGCGCTCACGCGGGTCGGTGGTCCAGATCGCATCCATGCCGCCCGACAGCAGAATCGTCACGAAGTAGCGCGGCCGGTTCAGGTGCGCGCGCTGCGCGCCGGGGGGCGATCCGCCACAGCCGCCTAGCCCCAGCGACGCAAGCCCCGCAAGGCCGAGGCGAAGCACGTCGCGCCGGGTCTGCCGCGTCGGGCACAGGATATCGCGCGAGCTCAGGCGCATGGGTACGAGAGGCGACGAGGGACTTGAGGGAGTTGAATCGGGCAGGCCAGAGGCTGTGGCACGCCGCCGCGCACGCTGTGGGTGCCCAGCAGCGAGAACCGAGCGTCATAGTCAGGACGCTGGTGACGGACGGATGTAGCGATCCTTTCCGGCTGCGCCCACGACCGATCAGATCGTCAGCTCGAGGCCTTGCAGACTCTTCTTTCGATCGGTCGGTCGCCGTAACCGGCGACAACCTGTACGGAATCGTCGCTCGAAGACTCGCGATACCTCTTCAGGGGTCGCTGGCGAGCAGGCGGTACAGGCTCAGGTCGAGCTGGCTGTCGAGGACTCGCATCGCGCTGTCGAGGCTGGACGCATCGAGCTGGAGGCGGTCCTTGAGCCACCGTCGGGTGTCGCGCAACAGCGTCCGTCGGATCTCGGCCAGCCAGCGCGACGCCGTGACCCGGTGGATCTGGTAGAGCGCTGCGACGTCGGCGACGGTCCGGTCGTCCACGATCAACGCGCGGAGGACGGCGCGCTCGCGCGGCGGTAGGCCAGCGACCGCGGCTTGAAACGCCTGCTTGAAGTCGGCGCGGTGGCGGGCGTGGAGGGCGTCGAGCTCGGGATCGATGCCCTCGTCGGGGATCTCGTAGTCGTCGAGCGACTCGGTCGGCCGGTGGTTGTGCCGGCGGTGCAGGCTCAGCGCCGCGCGGCCCGCGACCGACGCGACCCAGTGCGAAAGCGGCCCTCCGCCCGCGTACTGTGCCAGCTTGGCGTCCTCGCCACCGACGAGGATCCGCGTGTTCACCTCCTGCTTCACGTCATCGGCGTCGGCGGCGCCGATGCCGAGGCGGCGCAGCACGCGCTCGATCGGTTTGAACGTCTCGCGATGAAACGCACGCACGGCGGCGGGATCGCCGCGCAGGCAGGCGTGCGCCAGGCACAGGTCGACCGCGAACGGCGGCAGCTCCACCGTACCAGCCGGGCTCGTCGTGGCAACGCAGCGCTCGGCCAGCGCGCCGGCCAGCTCGACCCCATCGAAGGCAACGTCGAGCCAGCGCGTCCGCGCCGACACCAGCAGCGCCGCGAGCGAGACCTCGAGCGCCGCGGGATCGAGCGACGGATCGGGCGCCCGGGCCAGAAAGCTCTCGGCCAGGACATAGCGGGCCGTCATTGCAGCGTCCTCCACCAGCGATCGACCTCGTCGCGACGGGCCGTCATCTCGGCCTTCGCGAAACCGTCGCGGCTGGCGGCCGCGAGCGTGCGGGCCTTGGCGCGATCGCGGAGCGCGGCATAGCTGACGGATCGGGCATAGGCGGCGAGGGCGGTCGCCTCGGGTTCGAGGTCACCACCTTCTGCGACGGCGCGCTCGAGGTCCGCGAGCCGCGCGCGATCGATCCGCCGGCTGCGGGCGTCGCACAGCACGATCCCGGCCAGCGCCATGACCGCGTCGCCGCGGTGGTCGTCGATCCCGGCCAGGCTCCGGTACGCGTGCTCGAAGTGATCTCGAGCGGCGGTGATGTCGCCCGCGGTGGCGAGCAGCTGCGCGAGCTCGATGCGGAGCGTGGTCGCGTCTTCTCCGTCTGCTTCCTCGCTTGCCTGGAAGCCGGCGAGCGCGGCCTGGTCGCTTGCCATGGCGCCCTTGGCGTCGCCCGCCCGCTGCAGCGCGTTGCCGTATCCGCTGCGCGCACGCGCGAGCATGACGTCGTTGGGCCCCATCGTCGCGGCCAAGATCTCCACGGCCCGGCGGTAGGCATCCACCGCTCCCGGGTAGTCGCCGAGATCGATCAAGCATTGGCCGAGGTTTCCGAGCGCAAAGGCGAGCCTGGGATGCGTCGGCCCGAGGCGAGCGCTGTCGATGGTGTACGCCTCGCGGAACTCCCGCGCGGCGGCCTGGCGATCGCCGAGCTTGTAGTGGGCGAGACCCATGTTGTTGAGCGAGGTCGCGACGCTGACGCTGGTCGCTCCATGCAGCTTCTCGCCGAGCGCGCGGCCCTGCTCGAGGTAGGCGAGCGCGCCCCGCGGATCGAACCGGTGCAGGACGGCGCCCAGGTTGTTCAGCGCGACCACCACGTCGGGATGGAGATCGCCGTAGGCCTCGCGCATGAGCGCGAGCGCGGTCTCGAGATGCGAGCGCGCTTCGGTGCGGTGTTCTTGGCGCAGCAGCACGAGCGCGAGGTCGTTGTGCGCTTTTGTGCGCGCGGCGATGTTGTTCGGCCCCGCGCGCTCGGCGAGTGCGAGCCCCGCCTCCAGCTCGGCCCGCGCCTGGGCATATTCGCCGCGCTCCATGCGGAGCGCACCGACATGGCTGTGCAATTGCGCGCGCACCAGGAGCGGATTGCCGGCGCGCGCCACGGCCGCCTCGGCGACCGGCACCCAGCGCCTGGCATCGTCGACGTGGCCGAGGCCTTCGGCGACGACGTTGACCCGCTTGGTCCATACCCGCGCCACCAGCTCGTCGTCGCGCGCGCGGGCCGCCTCGCCAGCGGCCTCGTCGAGCAACGGCTCGACCTCGGTGAACCGGTCGAGCGCGTCGTAGATCGTTGCCTGGGTGAACAGCGAGCGCGCCAGGAGCGGGCTGTACCCGGTGGCTCGCACTGCCGCCACCACCGCGTCGATCTGCGGCGCGGCGACGGCGGCCTGACCGGTCTCCTGCAAGTCGACGATCCGGTCGACGCGCCGCTCCAGATCCGCGACCGCGGCAGCCTGGCCCGGTGGCGGGGGGTCGCGGTCGGCGGCCCCTCCATCGGTGCGAACACACGACTCCACGTCGGGCAGTGCCTCCACGGCCTGCGTCGCGGTCGCAAGCAAGGAAGCCTGCACCGTCGACAGCACCAGGCCCAGATCCTCGGCGCGCTGCAGGCGCCGCTCCAGGCAAGCGCGCTGCCGGTCCCCGAGCGGGGCCGATTGCGCACCGCGCGCCGTGGCCCGGCAGGAGTCCCGGCTGGCGCGGTCCCATCGCCGGCCGTACTCGTGGAATAGCCGGACGGTGGTCTGCGCGGCGGGCAACACCGCCTGGTTCCCCGCGATCAGCGCGGCCTCGATCGCCACCGCGCGCTCGGGACCGAAGATCTGCTGCGCCCGATCGTTGGGGGCGTCGCAGTGATCGGCACCGTCCACGGCTGCGGCCCGCGTAACCACCACCGCCACCAGCGCGGCGATGCCTGCCGCGCCGGCTGCCGCGAACCAGCGCGCTGGGGCTTGCCGGGACAGGCCCGCGACCAGCGCGGTCATCGACGCGAACCGCTGGGTGGGATCGACGCGAAGACCCCGCGCGAGCACGCGGCGCGCGCGAGACGGCACCCGAGGCAGCGCTGGCAGCGCCGGGCCGTGCGCGATGGCGGTGAGCAGTTCGTCGACGGTGTGGCCGGTGAACGGGCGCCTGCCGTAGAGCGACTCGTACAGGGTGACACAGAAGCTGAACTGATCGCTTGCCTCGGTCGCGGCCTTGCCACGAAGCTGCTCGGGAGACATGTACGCGGGCGTTCCTACGAGTGAGCCCGTGAGGCTGAGCGTCATCGTGAGCTCCAGCGCCGCCGCTGTACGACCGTGATCCGCTGGGTCCGCGGCGGTCTCGTGCTCGACACGGACCAGGCCGAAATCGCCGACCTTCGCGAGCCCGGTGGTCGAGACGAACACGTTCTGCGGCTTGACGTCGCGGTGCACCAGGCCCACCGCGTGCGCGGCGGCGAGCCCTCGGCCGGCTCCCGAGAGGATCTCGAGGACCTCGCGCGGGGGCCTCGGCGTCGCGAGCCAGACGTCGAGCGCGACTCCGTCGACGTGCTCCATCGCGATGAATGTGCCGGTGCCGTGCCGTCCGGCCTCGTAGACCGCCACCACGTTGGGGTGGGTGAGGCGCGCCAGCGCCTGGGCCTCCCGGCGCAGCCGGGTCTCGCCGTCGCCGTCGAACGGACCGTGGCCGCGCCTCACCTTGATCGCGACGTGACGACCCAGCGCGGGATCGAGGGCGCGGTACACGTCCCCCATCGCGCCGCGGCCGACGCGGCCGACGATCTCGAACCTGCCGATGCGGCCCTCGTCACCGTGGGAGCTGCCATCGGCGCCGCGGTCGTCGTCCGGGTCGTCGTCCGGCACCATCGCGAATACCAGGCGACGGCATTCCGCGCAGTCGGCGAGGTGGACCTCGAGCGCTGCCGCGGCACCCGTAGACATCGATCGCGAGACAAACGCCAGTATCTCCGCCTCGGCCGGACAGCGCATCACCGCGCGGACTATAGCGCGACTCGTCGTGTGGTTTGACGCCGGCGCCGCCGATCCGCGATGCCGCGTGCTCGCGGCGCACGCAAACGACGCGTCGCCGGGCCTTGCGCCGCCGAGCGAACCGGTCAGGCCACGAGCCTACGCGATGCGGGACGACGCGGGGCGATGGCTCGGCTGGTCGTTGTGCCGCATCTATCGCACATGGCCGAGCGTCGTCGCGGGTACGGCCGCGTGCTACGGTCCGGGCTACGGACACGGGCTCAGATGGACCTCCAATCGCTTCGGCCACGGCTTGCGGCGGCCTTCGCGCCGCACCGCGAGGTAGAGCTTGGCTTGCTGTTCGGCTCGCGTGCACGGGGCGGCGCGAGACCCACGTCGGATGTCGACATCGCGGTGGTCGGACGCGCGATCGACACCATCGGCCTCGCCGTCGAGCTGACCGACGCGCTCGGCCTGGGCGTCGACGTCGTCGACCTATCCGACGATCCGCCGTTCGCGCTCCTGCTCGCGGTCCTGCACGACGGCGTCAAGGTTCACGAAGGCAGCCCCGGCGCGCATGCCCGGTTCCTCTCGCACTCACTCATGACCCTCGAAACCGATCTCCCCGCATTCCGCGCGATGCAGCGCGGCTTCGTGCAGCGCGTCGCCGAGCGGGGGCTCTCAGGCGGGGGCTGAACCATGGTCCAGCTCGAGATTGTACAGCGCAAGCTTGCCGAGCTCGATGCTCGCGTGGCGCGCGTGCGAGCCCATCGCAAGTCGAGCCCAGACGACCTCGCGTCCGATCGCGACGCCCTCGATCTCGTCGCCTTCAACCTGATGCTGGCGGTACAAGCTGCCTGTGATCTCGCGACTCACCTGATCTCGGACGAAGGCTGGACGGCGCCGGCCACCGCGGCGGAGAGCTTCCAGCGGCTTGCTGAGCATCAAGTCATCGCAACCAAGACCGCCACGGCCTTGCGACGAGCGGTCGGCTTCCGCAACATGGTCGCACACGGCTACGCCGGAATCGACGTCGCTTCGACCTATGCCGCGTCCACGGCCGGCTTGGATGACTTCGATCGCTTTGCCCGCGAGGTCGCGGCCTGGCTCGTGAGTCGGCCCGGATAGCATCCGCGCCTGTCAGGTGGTCCGGACATGGTCCGGGTGTGCATGATCAAGAGTGCATCACGTGAACAGCGAGACACGATAAGTTCATCGCCACTGTTTCTCGTCGGCCCGTACGCCCGCGTACCATGGCCTCGAGACGTGAGCGCGGTGTGGCGACGGCGACGGAGCGCCTGGGAACGGTCCGCTTCGTGAGCATCGAGAATTGTCGTGCGGATTGCGGAACCCGCTTGTACCTTCCCCGGCGAAGGAGGGACCCATGATCTCCAGTCGTCTCACCAGCACGATGTTCGCCGCCGCGCTCGGTCTTTGCGCCCATGCTTGCGCGGATGAAGATATGTCCTCGATAGCGAGCGACAGCACGCAGGTCTCCGCACACCACGCAGGGGGTCGTGGCTGGCGCGCGAGGATGTTTACCAATCCGGTGCTTCCCGGGGATCATCCGGATATGAACTTGTTCGTCGAGGGTCGCGATTTCTACGTGACAGGTTCTGATTTCAACATGTCACCCAACGTCGAGATCCTGCACTCCACCGATCTCGTCCACTGGGAGCGTGTGTCCCGGGTCGTCAGTCCGGAGTGGGCGGGACTGCGAGATTCGATCGCGGGCGGGGGCACGTGGGGCGGTTTCATCGTCAAGATCGACACTGGCTATCGGATCTACTTCGCGGTCAACTTCAATCAGTTCTTCGCCGAGGCTCCCAGCCTGGCCGGTCCGTGGACCGATCCGATCCGCCTGAACGCGTTCCCGTACACCGTGCCGGGGGGCGCGGCGACCTTCAACCGAGGGAACGGCTACGATGACTCGGTCTTCGTGGATGACGATGGCAAGACGTACCTCCTGACGAAGGCCGGGCAATGCAAGTGGAACGGCCTGACCGGCGGCCAGGAGAACAACTTCGGCATCAACCTCATCACCGAGCTCGATCCGGTGACCGGGATGCTGATCGAGGGATCGACGCTCGATCTCAGCTTCGTCAACCTGAACGTCGCCAACGGCGGGTGCGGCGACCCGGCGGGCGACCCGGCCGGCGCGGATACCAGCCACTGGGCGGAGGGGCCCACCATGGCCAAGCGCAACGGCTTCTACTACTACTTCGTGGCGACTCACACCGGGTGCGGCGGAGAAGAGTTCGTCTGGCGCTCGCCGCGGCTGAGCCAGGACCCGGCCGACTGGGCGCCGCTCGGCCGGCTCGCGGTGAACAGCCCGCCGTTCGCGGGGGCACAGCACAACACGGCTCCCGTGCAACTCCCGGATGGGACCTGGTGGGCGCTGTTCCATTCCTATGAATGCACCGGAGGCTGGCAGGGGTTGGCCCGCCAGGGCCTGCTTGGTCAGGTGACCTGGACGGCCGACGGGGTCCCGATGGTCAGCGGGGACTGGACCGCGCCGGCGCCGGCTCCGGACCTTCCAGCGACGGCGATTCCCTTCCTCGCGCCGCTGAATGACGAGTTCCGGACTCCGGATCTCGCGACCGGCTGGACGTTTTATGGCGCCACGCCGGCGTCCGTCCACTCGGTCACCGACCGTCCGGGATGGCTGCGGGTCACGCCGGCGCCGGGAGCCACCGTCTGGGTCGTTCAGAAGGACGCGCTGCACTCGAGCGCGATGGTCACCAAGCTCGACTTCACGCCGGCGTCCGCGGGTGACGCTGCGGGGCTCCGGCTCGGAAACCCGATCCCCGCCGAGCAGGTCGGTCGGTTCGACGCCTGGACCGAGCCGAACAGCATCGAGGTGAGCCTGGCGCGGGTCTGGGACGGCGCCGACAAGATCCGCTTCGCCCTCGGCTCGTTCGCGTTCGGCGCGTCGCCGACGTTGACCACGAGCGCCGTGGTCCCGGCGCCCGCGGGCCGAACCGTCTGGCTCAAGCTGGTGCGATCCAACCACCAGGCGACGGGCTGGTTCAGCACCGACCGGATCGCCTGGACCCAGGTCGGTGGTCCGATCGACATCACGGCGCTCGATGACTACTCCTCGCTGGTCGACGGCTGGGTTGGCAACCAGGCCGGCGTGTTTGCCAGTAACCGAAGCGGCGACTTCGATCTGTTCACCTATCGCGACGGGTTCACCAGCATCCCCGCGAGCGAACCAGATCAGCGGTCCGGGGGAACCGCCATGCCCAGCACCCAGCGCGGGACCGTGCTCGGCGGCCTCGAGGATGGTGACTGGGTGATGTACGGAGGCGTCGATCTCGGCAGCGGCGGCGCGGCCTCGAAGCGTATCGAGCTCACGGTCGCGACCGGCGAGCACCGGCGCGCCGAGCGCACGGTGGAGGTCTGGCTCGATCGCACGGGCGGTGGTCGGCGCGTCGCGATCTGCGAGCTGCCGGGTACCGGGGGCTGGGACCGCTGGCAGACGATCCGCTGCCCGCTCGCGGCGACCGGCACGCACGATGTGTACCTCCAGGTCCGCGGCGGCAAAGACGAGGTACTGCGCCTCGCATCGCTGCGCTTCGCCGCGCGCTGACCAAGAGCGCACGGAGCGCACGGAGCGCACGGAGCGCACGGAGCGCACGGAGCGCACGGAGCGCACGGAGCGCACGGAGCGCACGGAGCGCACGGAGCGCACGGAGCGCACGGCGCGCACGGAGCGCACGGAACGGCAGCTGTCGTGGTCTCCGCCCGGATATCGACTCTCGCGGTGGCCACGAGGCTCGGCCTGTCACGATCGAGAACGTCCCGAGACGCCGGTCCGGAAGATCCGCTGCGCACGAGTCCACCGCAAACGGGAGTCGTCTCGTCGATCGGCGTGCTGGCGCGGACGCCGGTTGCGCCTGGTACAGATGAGATCGCAGGCTCGGGGATTCGCGCCGCCAAGCACGGAGATGACGCCACGGCCGGCGGCCTGAAGAAAGTTCATGAAAGGCCAAGAAAGGCGGGCCGAGGCCAAGCGCACGTTGCGGTCGCTACGATGCAGCCGGCTTTCTCGAGGAGTCTCGCGAAGGCCATCCACTCGCAACGGGAGTCTTGACAATGCAGACACTTCGCAATCTGGCCATGAGGGCGCTTTCGGTCGTGCTTCCCAGGATGGAAGCCGGCGCGTGCGCACCGTCGTTCTGCTGTGCGCCCCACCGTAAGACGAACTGCAGTCCGCATGACTGCGCCGTCAGAACGTCCGATTGTTAGTTGAAGATCTTGGTTGAGGATCGTGTGGCCCTGGCGGATTAACTCATAGGCGGTCTCGTGTCTTCGTTGATCGGACTTACAGCCCGAGCGGCGCTGTGCTGCGTGTTTGGAGCGGCCGTCGCTTCCAAGGTGTCCAATCGCCGTCGCTGGGCCGCGTTCGTCGGGGCGCTGCCCGCGCTGGGGATCCCGAGCGGATTGTCGGGGCGTATGGCCGCCGCTGGCGTGATCGGCGGCGAGGCCGCTGCGCTGGCGACCCTGGTGGCCGTGCCACGGCTCGGTGCGGCGATCTCCGCCGGCCTGCTGCTCGTCTTCACGGTCGCGCTTGCCGCTGCCGTGCGTGCCAATCGCCGCACCGGGTGTCACTGTTTCGGGAGCAGCGACGCGCCGATCGGTCGCGGCCACGTCGTGCGGAATCTAGGGCTGATGGTCGTCGCAGCGGCCGTATTCCGAGCAGAACCGTCGCGTCCACTCGAGCTGGCTTGGCGCCACGTCGCGTCCGTGGGCTACGGCGTGCTGATCGGGTTCGTCGTGACGCGCTGGGATGACGTGGAATTTCTCGTGGGCGTGAAACGCGATCCGCCAGCGCCGGCCGCGCGGTCATCGGAGGCTGGTTGACGGGTTGCATCGATCACGTCGTCGTCGCCGCCGCGATCCTCGCGCTCGTCAACGCGATGCTGGTAGCGGCGTTGCTTCGCCGGTTCCGGCCGATCCAGGAGGCGGTGCTCGCCGGCGCCGCCTTGCCGGACCCGAGCCTGCCTGCCCCGGGGACGCCGATCGGCGGCTTCGTGGTCGAGACCCTCGATGGCGGGGTGCTCGATGAGCAGCGGGTGCGGTCGGGCACCTACCTGATCGGATTCTTTGCCAGCCTGTGCCTCAAGTGCGAGGCCGAGCGGACGCGGCTGTTCGCGCGCCCGCTGGATGTGCCTCTGCTGTCCTTTGTCTACAACGGCGACTTCCACGACAAGGCGCTCGCCCTGGCGCGGACGCTCGCGCCCCTCGGGGCCGCTGCGCTGCTCACGGAAGCGGTGGGGCAGGCGTTCTCGCACGATCCCGAGTCGGGCTATCCCACGCTGATGCGCGTCGAGCACGGCGTGATCCGCGCGGCGGGGCATTCGCTCGCCGAGATCGCGAGGCCATGATGACGATCTTCGAAGGCTGTCTCGGGCTCGCGAGCCTCGTGGCGGGGCTGGTAAATCTTCTGCTGATCTTCGGGCTGACCAGCCGGCTACGCGCGCTCGAGCAGGCTGCGGGGCACCCGATCGCGCCGCAGCTGCCCCAGCCAGGGCACGTCGTGCGTCCGTTCGAGATCGCGTCGACGACCGGCGCGATGCTGTCGGCAGCGTCGCTGTCCGCGCACGAGCGCGCGCTGGTGTGCTTCGTCACCTCGGGATGTAGCAAGTGCAAGGCGATCGAACACCAGATCGTCGCCGATCCCCCGGCGATCCCGGTGGTGTCGTTCATCTACGGCGATCTCGTCGAGGCGAGGCTCCTGGCCGCGCGGCTGGGCCAGCTCGGCCCGGTCGCGATCTTCGAGAGTCACCGCGTCACGGACGCGTTCGGGACCGTGAACTTTCCGACGCTGGTCCGGCTGGAGCGCGGCGTGGTCGCTGCGGCGGGGCGTGCGCTCGAGGACGTGATCACCCGGTGACGGCCACGGCCCGAGATCAGCTGCGGTCGGTCGCTGCCGCGCTTCGCCTCCAGTGGGACTGTGCGCCGGTCGGCTGCGCAGTCGCGATGGCCTGCAGCCTGATCTCAGGCATGGTGCCGGCGCTCGCGGCCTGGCTGCTCCGCGGGTTGATCTCGAACCTCGAGCTCGGTGCCGCGGGTGAGGGCACGGCCCGGGTGCTGTGGGCGCTCGGCGCCGCGCTCAGCGCGGGCGGCTTCGGGCTCATGCTCGAGCTCACGCATTATCTCGATACGATCCTCAAACAGCGTGTCTCGCTCGCGGTCACGCAGGCGCTGTTCGGGAAGATGAATCGGCTACCGGGGCTCGCGCACTTCGAGGACCCGCAGTTTCACACGCAGCTGGTGCTGGCCGAGACGGCGGCGGCCGAAGCGCCGCAGCTGATCACGCAGCTCGTGATGACGCTGCTCCGCGTCGTGTCCACCGTGGCGACCCTCCTGGGGGTGGTGTTCGTGGTCTCCTCTGTGCTCGGTGGGTTGCTCCTGGTCTGCGGCCTGCTCGGCGTCCTCGCCCAGTGGGTTCGTAGCCGTGCCGATCTCAAGATGTTCGAGGTCATGACCGAGGTGGAACGCTGGCGGCAGTTCTACCGGTCTCTGCTCCTCGATGCGCGCGCGGCCAAGGAGATCCGGCTCCTGAACATCGGCGGTCTCCTGCTCGGTCGGCTTCATCGCGCGCTGTCCGAGCGCGGCCGTACCGAGCGGGCGATCCAGCGCCGTACGCTCGCCGTGCAGGCGGTCCTGGCCATCACCGCCATGCTGCTCGCCGCGCTGGGGGCCGTGGTGATCTCGCGGGGCAGGTTTGCGCTGGGCGACGTCACGCTGTTCTTTGCGGCGGTGGTGGGCATCCAGGAGGCGTTCATCGGTGCCCTGTCGATGCTGGCGCTCTCGGGCCGGGCGCTGTCGCTGTTCAACAGTTATCGCCAGATCCTCGCGCTCCCGGAGCGAGACGCAACGGGCGCGTTGCCCGGTCCGCTGCGTCGCGAGATCCGGTTCGAGGACGTATGGTTTCGCTATCACCCGGACGGCCCCTGGGTCCTTGCGGGCGTGAACCTGGTCATCCCGGCGGGATCCTGTGTCGGGCTCGTGGGGGTCAATGGTGCGGGCAAGACCACGTTGGTCAAGCTGCTGTGTCGGTTCTACGATCCAGACCGAGGACGGATCTTGTGGGACGACGTGGATCTCAAGACCGTCGCTCGGCACGAGCTCTACGCGCGACTCGGCGCGACGTTTCAGGACTTCATGGAATACGAGCTGTCTGCCGCCGAGAACATCGGGCTCGGAGACACCTCACACGGCTTCGACCTGCAGCGGATCCGCGCCGCGGCACGCCGCGTGGATCTCGACCACGTGCTCGCTGCGCTGCCCAACGGCTACGCCACGCTGCTGACCAAGCGGCTGTCCGATCCCGAGCCGGGTGGCGGGTCGCGGGGCGTCGTGCTGTCCGGCGGAGAATGGCAGCGCGTCGCGGTCGCTCGCTGTCTGCTCCGGGACGATGCCGACGTGGTGATCCTCGACGAGCCCAGCTCCGGGCTCGACGCCGAGGCAGAGCATCGACTCCACCAGACCCTGCAGCACCATGCCCGGGACAAGACTCGGCTCCTGATCTCGCATCGGCTCAGCTCGCTGCGGGGCGCTCACAGCATCGTCGTGCTGGCGAATGGCGTGGTCGCCGAGTGCAGGAGTCACGACATGCTGATGGCGGCCGGCCGTGAGTATGCACGGCTGTTCTCGCTCCAGGCCACGGGCTATCAAGATCCGTGGGTGGCGGCGCGATGATCGGCCTCGTGATCGGGCTGGTCATGCTCGCGGCGGCCATCGCTCGCTGGGCGCGGCACCGATGGCTCGTGATCACCGTGGTTGGCCAGAGTATGGTTCCCACCCTGCAGGATGGGCAGCGGATCATCGCCCATCGACCGCGCTCCCGGCGGCTCGCGGTCGGCGAGGTGGTAGTGTTCAGGCTTCCCGAGCCGCAGTTGCGCGAGGCGCGTGCCAGCGGCGACGTCGCGTACCGCGTGAAGCGGATCGCCGCGGTCGGAGGCGACGCGATGCCGGCGTGGCTCACGAGTGCCGGCATTGGCGAGCAGACCGCCCGCGTCCCCGAGACGCACTTCGCCGTCATTGGCGACGCCGCGGCCAGCGAGGACTCCCGGCAGCTCGGGCTGGTGTCGCGCGATCAGATCCTCGCGTGGCTCCCACACCGATGACGAGGCGCATTGCCACCATGCGTAATCGCGTAGGTCGATGGCCAGAAAGCCGTGCGACGCGACGTCCCCTATCGATCGAGACTCGGTGGGACGCTGTAGGCGTCGCGCTCACCGAGCTCTCACGCGTCGAGTCTAGCGGAGCTCGGCGAGGCGCTTCTGCATGGCCGCGCGGCGCCGGCCGTTGCGCTCCTGCGGTTCGAGGACCTGCAGGACCGCCCGCTCGGCGACCGCGAGCGCCTGGTCCGGCGCCGCCGCGATCGTCGGGATGACCCCGGTGCCTTCCCAGTCGCCGTGGGTGATCGGATCGATCGGCCGGCCGATGGGTACGAACGCCATGAAGTGGTCGGTGAGACGGCGCGGGTCGCCGAAGTACGCGGCGCCGGCGCTGTGGCCGCCGATCACCGTCGCGCGCTTGCGGGCTTGCATCGCGTACGCGAAGGCCTCGCAGCCCGACGCCGTGCCCTCACCGATCAACACGAACATCGGCTTGGCGGCGGCATAGCGCGGCCCGGCGAGCTCGGCCTGGGCGTGGACGTGCTCGGTGGTGTTGGTGGCGCGCTGATACATGTCGAGCAGGTGGGTATGAGCGGGAAAGAAGTAGCTCTCGGCGAGTGCCACGGTGTCGGTGTCGCCGCCGTGGCACTCGCGCAGATCGACGATGAGGCCCTCGGTGTCGGCGAGCAGGCGCATCGCCGCGGCGAGCTTGTCGGCGGCGGTCGCAACGGGCCGGCCGAACGCGTTGAAGTTGACGAGGCCAATGTTGAAGCGCATGCGGCGGACCTCGAACACCCCGTAGTTGAGGTAGCGCTGCTCGTTGGCCTCCTGGTTGGCTTCCTCGTCGTCCGTGGCGACCGGCTCCACCGCGTGCTCGACATAGCGGACCTCGAGGTGCTTGTCGTGGACGACCGCCGCCATGTCCTCGGTGAGCGTGTGGGCGAACGCCTGGCCGCGGGCGAGGCTCGCGTACGCGCCGTGCTGCTGGCGGTCGCGGAGTTTGTCGCCGAGCGCCTTGGCCTTGTCAGCAAACACGTAGTGCTGATCGAGTGCGGCGGTCAGGGCGTCGATCACCGCGCTGCGCTCGCCGGCGGTGATCGGGCCGTCGTCCTCGGGCGGTGCGCCGGGGGGTGGAGGCGAGGGCGCGCGCGGCGGCGGCAGCACACCGGGAGGTGCGGCCGCCTCGGTGGGTCTCGCCGCGCGGGGCGGCGGGTTGGCTTCGAGCTGCCTGGCGCAGGCAGCGCTGCCGAGGACCAGGACGAGGCCGAACAGCGACAGAAAACGAACGGGCGTGAGGGTCATCGATGGATCTCCTGTGTCGAGCGGTGGATTGACTACTAATTGATTAGTAGATGAGTGCAAAGAACATCGAGTCGGCGGATCAACGAATGGGGGTGAGGGTCATCGATGGATCTCCTGTGTCGAGCGGTGGATTGACTGCTAATTGATTGGTAGATGAACGCAAGAAAACATCGCGTCGGCGGATCGGCGAATGGGGGTGAGGGTCATCGATGGATCTCCTGTGTCGAGCGGTGGATTGACTGCTAATTGATTAGTAGATGAACGCAAGAAAACATCGCGTCGGCGGATCGGCGAATGGGCGTGGGGGGTCATCGATGGATCTCCTGTGTCGAGAGGTGGATTGGCTACTAATTGATTAGTAGGTGAGCGCAAAAAAAACGGAGCCGGCGGATCACCGCCAGCCGGCCGTGGCGGTCAGCTCGTTCAACCACGTCCGCACCGAGGGATCGATCGGTCGCGGCTGGCCATCCTCCTCGTAGCACTCGAGGATCCGGCCGTGGTCGTCCATCGTGCTCCGGTAGTGGCGGTGCGTGGCGAACGCGTCGGCGGTGAGCTCGCGAAAACCGCCGGGTGTCAGCGGGCCGTCGGTCGATGCGTCGACGCGGACGTTGATCAGCACGTCGGCGGGCAGCCGGACCTGCGACGCCAGCGCGGCGCTGCACGCCAAGCAGATCACGAGTCCGATCGGGATGCGGACGGCCCGGCGGGGCGGCGAGCAAAGCAAGCGCGTGATGCGCTGGAGCAGCGCTCCGCCGTGCGCCGCGAGCACGAGCTCTCGGCCCGCGCCGCGCTGGCGCTCCAGGGTCGCGAGCGCCTCCGCGAGCGCGATCGCGTCGCCGCAGGCGGCCACGGCCAGGTCGTCACACGCGTGCTCGCGCTCCTGGCGCACACGCCGGCCGAGCCACCACACCGCGGGGTGAAAGAACATCAGCGCCTCGACGACGCTCTGCAACCCGTTCCATACCCAGTCGAGCCGGCGGACGTGCGCCAGCTCGTGGGCGAGCAGCGCGTCCTGCTGCTCGGACGGCAACCGGCCCCACAGCGGGGCGGGCAGCCAGATCACCGGCCGCAGCGCTCGCGCGGTGAACGGCGTGACGGTGTCGGTCGCGGGGCGCAGCGCGACGACGCGCGCGATCCCCAGCGCACGACGCAGGACATCGACGCGGCAGCACCAGCTGGTCGGCAGCGGCGGGGCCGGCTGCCGGCCCAGCGCGATCACCACGCGCCAGCCGCCGAGCTGGCGCGCGAGCATCGCGGACGCGCCGATCAGCCACGCCAGCGGCGCGGCGACCACGAGCCAGTCCGAGCTTCGAAGCAAGAGCGGGGTCGCGTGGACCGGCGACGCCGGGTCGGGGCCGCCGCCGGGCAGCCCGCTGCGGTGGTAGACGACGAACGTCGCGATCGGCGCGAGCGCCATCGCGAGCAGGCAGCCGAGGCCCACCGCATGGCGCGCGGCCGCGCGGCGCGGCAAGAGGACCGTCAGCGCGATCGCGGCGATCACCGCGAGCAGGGCGCCCTGCCACAGCGCGTGCAGCAGCGCGTGGGCCGCCGCCGACGGCACGGAGTACGCACCGGCGCGGCTCACGGACGCCGCGGCTTTCTCGCCTTGGCGTCCTCGATGAGCCGCGTCATCGCATCCAGCTCGTCGGAGGTGGCGTGATCATCGAGCGCGCGCTGGACCAGCTTGACCGCCGAACCGCCGAACGTACGCTGGACGAAGTCCTTGAGCAGCGACGCCTCGACCACCGGCTCCGGGTAGCTCGCGACGAACCGGTGGCTGCGCTCGGACTCGTCGCGCTGCACCAGCCCCTTCTCGTACATGATCGTCAGGATCTTGAGGACGGTGGTGTACGCGGTGGTCTTGGTCTGCTGCAGGACCTCGTGAACCTCGCGCACCGTGGTCGGTTCGTTGCGTTCCCACAGGACCCGGAGGATCGCGAGCTCGCCGTCGGTGGGGTGAGGAGATGGCATCCTGGGCCGCGTGTACTAATAGCTTAGTACTAACCAGCTAGGAGGTTGTCAAGCGGCGCTGCGCGATGATCGCGGTCACGGCCGCTCCGACGCGGTCGACCGCGTCGTGCATCGAGGGCAGGTGATACGGTGCCGTGCTTCATGGCAGGGAAGTCTCGCTCGCGGTCCACCAGCCCCCAGCATTCGATCGCAGGGCGTTGGATCCTGTTCCTGCCGACGATCCCGGCCAAGCCGGCCTCGGTGCGCGTGCGGATCTGGCGGCGGCTCCAGGCGATCGGGGCCGTGAACCTCCGCGGGGCTGTCTACGTGCTGCCCAACCGAGAGGAGTGCGTGGAGCTATTCGCGTGGCTCGCGCGAGAGCTGACCGGCCTCGGCGGCCAGGCCTCGCTCTGCGAGGGCCGGTTCCTCGATACGGCCGCCGACGATGACATCGAGCGGCGGTTCGTCGAGGCTCGCAACGCGGACTACGAGGAGATCGCGACGGCGGCCAAGGCGCTGGTCGCCAAGCTCAAGACCAAGCGGCTCGCGCCGGAACGGCTGACCGCGATCGCAGATCATCACGCCAAGCTGACAGGACGGCTCGCCGAGATCATCGCGATCGACTTCATCGATGCGCCGGGGCGAGCCGCGGCCGAGGGGCTGCTCGCGGCGATCGAACGCGCCTTGCCATGCGACGGCAAGCCTGCCGCGGTGCCGGTGCTGGCGCCGATGCCTCGGCCGAGCGGCGCGACCTGGGTCACGCGGACCGGCGTCCACGTCGATCGGATCGCGAGCGCGTGGTTGATCCGGCGGTTCATCGACCTGCAAGCTCGCTTCAAGTTCGTCGCCGCCAAAGGCTACGTTCCCGAGGCCGGCGAGCTCCGGTTCGACATGTTCGATGCCGAGTTCACGCACGTCGGCGACCGCTGCACGTTCGAGGTCCTGGTGGAGCGGATGCGGCTCGAAGATCCGGCGCTCCAGGCGATCAGTGAGATCATTCACGACCTCGATCTGCGCGACGGCAAGTACGAGCGCGCCGAGACGGCGGGGGTCAGGAGCGCGATCGACGGCATCTGCACGGTGGCCCGCGATGACGACCAGCGGATCGCGGCGGTGGCCCCGATGCTCGAAGGCTTGCATTCGCATTTCACGCTGCGCGCCCGCCGCGACCGGCGAACCGCGAAGCATCGCGCATGACCTCCCCGGAGGAACGACCGCAGGGTGTTCATGTAGGATATTGACCGATACGGTATCGGCGATACCTAATATGGCATCAGTCAATGTCAGATATGATATCAAGTGATGTTGATATCGTATCTAGAAACACCATCTGACAAATCGGTTGCTGATATTAATCGAACTATGTAGAGTGCCAATGATGTAACTGGACATGATTGTCGCGGTATTAATATCAGTTTGGTGATAATATCGACATATTGGAAATATGGAATAATTCAAGATCGAATATTGCGTTCGTCGTCGTTTGGCATGATGCCGACAGGAGCGCGTGTTGGTGAATGCCAATGACATGGTGTCAGTCTGGACTGAATATGGTATCAGTCAGTCGAGATCGGACAGCATTGGTCGAGATCGGATGGCATCAGTCGAGATAGGATATGGCGTCAGTCGAGATAGGATATGGTATCAGTCAGGATCGGGACTGCGTCCGCCGAGCAGCCGCGCAGTGAACGAGGTCGCCGGGTGGGCTTCCAGCGACGCCAGCTCGCCGCGCTGGACAACGCGGCCATGCTCGAGGACGGCGACCGGCGCGGCGAACGCGCGGACGTCTTCCCGGTCGTGAGCGATGACGATGAACGGCCGGTGCTGCGCCCGGAGCTCGGCGATCAGGAAGGCTCGCACGCTGTCGCGGGACTCGACGTCGAGCGCGGCGAGCGGCTCGTCGAGGAGCAGCGCCCGCGGCGAAGGCGCCAGGGCGCGGGCCAGCGCCACGCGCTGCCGCTCGCCACCCGAGAGGCCGCCGGGGTGCCGGTCGGCGACCGAGCCGACGCCGAGGCGGTCGAGCAGCGAGCGCGCCCGCTCGGTGCGCTCGGCGCGCGGGCCGCGCAGCCCGAACGCGACGTTGCCGATCGCGGTGAGGTGGGGAAACAGCGCGTAGTCCTGCGGCAGGTAGGCCAGCCCGCGGTCCTCGGTGGCGCGGTCGATGCCGCCGGCGCGGTCGAACAGCACGTCGTCCGCGATTGCGATCCGGCCGCGCGTGGGCCGGCGGGCCCCGACGATCGCGAGCAGCGCGGTGGTCTTGCCCGCGCCGTTGGGCCCGACGAGCACCAGGCCGCGTTCGTCGACCTCGAGGGCGATCTCGAGATCGAGCGTGCCGATCCGGACGGCGATGTTCGCGGCCAAGCGGGTCATCGCCGATGTCGCCCGCGGCGCGGCCGAAGCACGATGATGATCCCCAGCGCGATCACCACCAGGATGACGGCCAGCGCCTGCGCGGCGCGCACGTCGCTCTCGAGCGCCGTGTAGACCGCGAGCGGCAGCGTCTGCGTGCGGCCCGACAGGTTGCCGGCGAACATCAGCGTCGCGCCGAACTCGCCGAGCGCGCGTGCCCACGCCAGCGCAGCGCCCGCGATGAGGCCGCGGCGCGCGAGCGGCAGCGCGACGCGGAACAGCACCGTCGCCGGCCTGGCGCCGAGCGTCCGGGCCACGACCAGCAGGTTCTCGTCGACGCCGGCGAACGCCGCGGTCGCCGCCTGGATGTAGAACGGTGCCGCCACGAACACCTGCGCCAGGACGACCGCGGTGGTCGAGAACGCGATGTCGATGCCCACGTCCTCGAGCAGCGGCCCGATCAGGCCGCGACGACCGAACGCGAGGAGCAGCGCCAGCCCGGCCACGGCGGGAGGCACCACGATCGGGAGCTGCACCACGGTCTCGACGAGCCGCGCGACCCGGGCCTCGCTCCGCCCGAGCCACCAGGCCAGCGGCGTGCCGAACGCGACGAGCACGCCGAGGCTGAGCGCCGTCGTGACCAGGCTCAGGACCAGCGCGGGCACCGTGATCGGGTTGCGCAGCCCGGTCAGCCAGTCGGCCGGGTTGCCGGTGACGAACAGCGCGACGACCGGGAGGACGAGAAACGCCAGCAGGCTACCGCCGAGCGCATACCCTGCGGCGCGCCACGCTCCGCGCCGCAGGCTATGGCGCAACGGACCGCCGCTTCTGGTCGTCGGCGGGCAGCAGGAAGTCCACGAACGGCCATGCCGCTGTGGTCCGCGGACGCTTCGAGCACACGGCCACGGACGCTCCCCCGTTGGCCGGATTGCCCGTGGGCACGACGAGCTTCTTCACGGGGCCAGCCTCGCTGCGATCATACCGGTTTCGTGGTCTCGACCGCGTACCATGTACAGCAGCATCGTGCCCCGATCAATGATCTCGGCGCGCGTGACGTTGCGGGCGTGCAGCGAACCGATGGCGTGAGCGCAGCGCTCCCAGCTGGCGGTGCGGGTGGTCCAACCCGGTGGCTCGATGCGCGCGGAGGGCGGGGCGCGCGATGACGCCGCCACCGCGAGCACGCTGGCATCGGAGTCACGGCAGGCACGTCGCGATCCGCAGGCTCACGGTGCCGGCGCTGGCGTTGCGGACCACGAGAGGTCGAGCTTGCCATCGCCATCATGTCCGCCAATGCGACCGAGGCCGGGCCCGAACCGACTGGATCGTCCATCTTGGCGCGGAGTGTCCGATCACCGTTGTCGAGTAGCATGCTGAGTGTGTTGGGCACGAGGGCGCTGTTGGCCACGGATGCCGTCGGGATTGTCATCGCCGCTACGTCCGCCATGGCCACTGACACTTGGCTTGCCATGTGCCATCGCCATTGCCGAACAGCACGCTGGCGTTGCTATTGGCCGCCATGACATCGCGCTCGCGGTCGTCGCTCGCGTCCGCCGCCGCGACCGATGAGGGCCCGGAACTTGTTTGGTAGTCGACGCTCACTCGGGGCACGTGATTGCGATGCGCCCGCGACACCGCCCTGACATCCGCCGTCGCGTGAAGTTCACATGTCCGATCCAAAGCCGGATCGGTGATCGACTAACGATCGCGGTGCATCGCCCCCGTTGTCCAGACACCGCCACATTCTCCAGAGAGGTGATTCATGCCGATCGATCTTCGTTCTCTGCTCGTGCCCGTCGCAGCCGTCGCCATCGGCGCGCCGCTCACCGTCGCTTACGCCGCTGATCAGACGGTCCCCGGCGCGGGTAACGCGACCGCTGCCGCGACCGCCGCCGGTTCGCCCCGCGTGGTGCAAGCGGAGCGGTTCCTCGTCGCGCAGGCCCAGCGCATCCGCGACCGCGCGCTGCGCACCCAGACCCTCGACATCCTGAGCTCGCGGGTCTGCATCCGCCACCGCATCGGACGTGCCAGCGCGGCGGCCAAGGACCAGGTGGTCCAGCAGCTGCTCGACGCGGGCCTGGTCACGGCCGACGCCGCGGCGGCGATCCCCGGCGGCCTGCGCGCCGGCGTGTTCCCGCCGGTGCTGCAGGAGACCTCGACGTGCCCGCAGCTTCCGCAGCCGTTCCGCTCGGCGCCCGGCAGCGTGTTCGGCGGCCATCACTCGTACCCCGGTGGCTTGCCGATCCACGAGGCGAACAACGACCGCGCCGACGTCGCGCTGGCAGAGACCTATCGCCAGAGCTACGGTGCGCCGAGCGAAACCGGCGAGCCCCGCGACCCCCGCGACCCGCGGTTGTTCATCGATGAGGACGTCATCATCGCTGCACCGATCTGGCACGACTGGGCGAAGGCGATCGTGTTCCAATGGAACGCCGACGGCAGCGAGTTCGCCGAGCTCAGCTTTGGCGGCAATGGGACGAGCGACGACTTCGGTCGACCCGGCGACTCGCGCACGCCCGGCCACCACATCCTCGGCCTGGCCGAGGCGATGGTGCGCGAGCTGCCTCCCGAGCTGGTGATCACGCAGGCGTCGGCCCACGCGGCGCCGACGCTCGGCCTCGAGTATCGGGTCGTCAACTGGCTGCGCGCGGCGGCGATCATCGCCGACCTCGATCCCGAGGCGGCCGGCTACCTCGTGCGCGACGCATCGGGCCGGCTGCGGTTGCCGCCGCTGCGCCAGCTCGGCGAGGTCGATCTGCTCGCGGCGGGACAGACCAACCTGCTCGCCGAATACACGATCCACAATCTGTCGGATGGCGACGTCATCTATTCCGCCCCCGCGGTCGCCCAGGTCCAGGTCCTGCTCACCGGCATCGCCCCGCGGTTCGGCTACGACGCCGCAGATACCGCGCGCTACAACAACAAGTTTCGCAACGTCGTCTTGAGCCAGCTGAGCGCCGAGCGGCTGCTCGTCCTGTACTCCGCCGGCGGACTCGACGCCGTGGAAGGCGAGGTCAAGGCGCTGCGCCGCCGCGGCGTCCTGTAGTGGTCCCGATGGCGATGGAGACTCGCCGGTCAGCGCCACCGCGGATCGCCGGCCCATGCGCCGAGCTCGCGGATCACCGCCGAGATCGGGCCGCGATCGACCAGCTGGGGCTCGCTCGGCGCGGTCCCGGTCAGGATCTGGAACTGCTGCATGGTCTGGATCGTTCGGGTGATGCGCGTCGGGTCGAGCCCCGCGTTCACGGCGAACGCGCCGTGCTTGACCAGCAGCAGGTCGTAGGCCCGGCTGATCACCTGCTCGCTCAGGCCGGTGGCGCGCGCGACGATCTGCACGGTCGCGGCCTTGTCCTGGTACATGAAGCGATGCGCACGGACGATCGCGGTCAAGAACCGCTTCGCGATGTCCTCGTTGTGCGCGAGCCAGCTTCGCGTCACGACGTACGTGCCGTAGAAGTAGTCGGGCCTCAGCTGACCGAGGTCCACGAGCACGTGGAGCTTGTCGTCGCGTTGCAGGACATCGATCGCCTGCTCCTCCTGTACGATCGCCGACTGGATCGTGCCCTGGACCAGGGCGCTCGTGTAGCCGTTGGCCGACACCGGGACGTAGGACACATCCGATGGGGTCAGCCCTGCGCCCTCGAGCACCATCCGCGTCATCACCTCACGGAACGCGCCGACCTGCTGGATGCCCAGGCGCTTGCCCCGCAGCTCCGCGGCGGTCTGGATCGCGGCGGGCGTCACCATCGAGACGGTCAGCCGGTCGGCGTACGACCCGATGATGACCAGGCCTGCGCCATGCGCCTCGGCGTTGACGACGGGCTCGATGCTGGCAGCGCCGATGTTCAGCGTGCCACCGACCACGCCCTGGACGACCGTCACCCCGGAGCTGAGGTTCCTCACGCGCACCGTGAGTCCCGCGGCGCGGAACAAGCCCTGGGCCTCGGCCACGGCGACGTCCGCGTTGGCGAAGCTGGTGACATCCGTCGGGAGACCGAGCTCGACGGTCGGCATCGCCGCGGGGGCCGCGCCGCTGTTGCACGCAACGAGCGCCGCGGCGACGCAGGCGACTCGACCCAGAGGTCGTGCGGTCGTCCAGATCGGGTGCGTCATGCAGGCGTCTCCCGCCAGCGCGCCAGGTGATGTTCGACCCAGCCGAGCAGCGCGGTGAGCACGACGCCCACGAGCGCGAGGACCACGATCGGCACGAGCATGCGCGCGGTCTGAAATGAATTGGCATTGATCGCGATGAGGTTTCCGAGTCCGGATAATGCGGTGTAGTACTCCGCCACGATCACCCCGATCAGGCCTCGCCCGATCGCGATCCGGATCCCGGTCACGATGTAGGGCAGCGCCGAGGGGACCACCAGATCGGTCCAGATCCGTCGCTCGGACGAGCAGAACGTCCGCGCGACCTCGATCAGGCCAGGATCGACCTCGCGTACCCCCCGCATCGTGTTGAGCAGCACCGGGAACACGACGAACAGGAACACCACGACGGTCTTGGCCAGCGTGTCGAAGCCGAACCACAGCACGATGAGAGGGATCAACGCCACCGTCGGTGTGGCGTACAGCGCCGTGACCGGGAGCTCGATCACCGCGGCGACGCCGGGCCTCCGCCCGGCCACGAGCCCCAGGGCCACGCCGACCGCCGCGCCGGCGACCAGGCCCAGGGCCAGCACCGCGAGGCTGGCGCCCAGGGCGTGGGGCAGGGTGCCATCGCCGATCATCTGGATGCCGGCGACGAACACCGCGGTGGGATGCGACAGCAGGATCGGATTGAGCGAGCGGCCGTAGATCTCCCATGCCGCGAGCAGCACCACGACCGAGCCAAGACGCAGCGTCCATCGCCAGGTCGGCGCAAGGCCGGCCCGCCGCGTTCGCCACGCGTCGATCGCGCCGCTCCCGTGCCCGGGGGCCGTCGTGGCCGTCACGCCGTCCCCGCGCGGCGAACCGGGGGGAATTCCAGGGCGTCCCACAACCGCTTCCGGATCTTCGAGTAGTCGGGGTGCGCCCGGACGTCGTCAGCGGTTCTCGGGCGCGGTAGGTCGAGCGGCAGCTCGACGCGGACGCGGCCCGGGGGACCGGCGATCACGATGATCCGATCGGCCATCAGAATGGCCTCGTCGATGTCATGGGTGACGAGGACCGCGGTCATGCGGCGATTGCGCTCCCAGAGCTGGAGGACCTCGGACTGCAGCCGCTCGCGGGTGAGCGCGTCCACCGAGCTGAACGGCTCGTCGAGCAGCAGCAGCTCGGGCTCGACGGCGAGCGCCCGCGCGATGCCGACCCGCTGCTTCATGCCGCCAGACAGCTGCCCCGGATAGTGGTCTGCCACGTCACTCAGGTGAAGCGCGTCGAGCAGGCGCTGCACCCGGCCGTGCGCCTCGCGCTTGCCCTGCACCTCGAGACCGTAGGCCACGTTGGCGCGCGCGGTCTTCCAGGGAAACAGCCCGAAGTGCTGGAACACCATCGCGGTCCGCGGCGTGGGCGCAAGCACAGGAGCTCCGCCGAGTGACACCGAGCCCGATCGCGGGGGGATCAGGCCCGCGATCGTGCGCAGCAGCGTGGTCTTGCCGCCGCCCGAGGTCCCGATCACGCAGACGAGCTCGCGCTCGAACGCCGTCAACGAAACACCATCGAGCACGAGGGTTCCGCCGAGCGTGACGGAGACACGGTCCAGGATGAGGTGGGGCGTCGTCATACCGGGGTTCGCGGATCACGGCTCAGCGCGCGCGCGCCAGCACCTCGGCGACCTCGACACGCCGCTGCTCGCGGGCCGAGACCAGCCCTGCGCGGATCACGGCCAGCGATGCGGTGGCCTCCCGTCCGCCCATCTCGGGCGTACCTCGGCCGCGCACGGCGGCAGCAAATTCCTCGAGCTCGTCGGCGAGGGGATCCACCGTCACATAGCTGATGGGCTCGGCAAGCGACTGGCCCCGCTTCTGCATGCGCAAGCCTTGCTTCAGGTCGTAGTAGGCGGTCGCCTCCTTGCCGTAGACGTTCATGACGTAGTGCTCGGCCGCCGAGGCGTAGCTCGCGTTGAGCGTGGCCAAGGCACCGCTGTCGTGCTCGAGCACCAGGCTGGCCACGTCGGGGTTGTCGCCGGGCAAGACCAGCTGTGCCAGGACCGCGCTGACCGCCTTTATCGGTCCCAGCAGGTACGCGAGCACATCGGTGTAGTGGATGCCGATCTGCAGCATGACGCCGCCGGGCATCCCCTCGGCGGTGTACCGCCAGGAGGTCGGATCGATCTTGCCCAGCCGATCGCGGCTGATGTTGGCCTCGGCGTTGACCAGCCGCCCCAACGTGCCGGCCTCGATCTGGCCGCGGATCCAGCGGAACTGGCCCTCGCGGCGGCGCTGGTAGCCCACCGCCAGGACCACGCCGGCGGCCGCGCAGCACCGCGTGATCGCCATGGCATCCTCGAGAGTATTGGCGATCGGTTTGTCGAGGAAGACGTGTTTGCCCGCCGCCGCGGCAGCCGCGGTGGTCTCCAGATGTGCGGCGTTCGGCGTGGTGTTGACGATCGCCTCGACCTCGGGATTGCGCAGGACCTCGTCATAGCTGGCGGCTGGCTGGCCGCCGTACGTGGCTGCAAACGCTTCGCGCTTGGCGGCCGAACGCGAGTAGCAGGCCACCACGCGCAGGGCGCTGGACCGGCCGATCGCCTGAGCGAGCACATCCGACCACCACCCCAGCCCGACGCACGCCACGCGCACCGGCTCGGCGCTCATCGCGCCGCCTCGTGACGACATCGCACAGCCCCGGTCACGTTCTGGCTCCGATCGACTCGACCGCCGCGAGGGCGATGCGCGCGTCGGTCTGCCAGTCCCCACCGCTGACCCCGACGCCGCCTACGCACTCGCCACCTACCAGGATGGGACAGCCCCCCTCCATGGCCGTCCAGCGCTCCGGCCCCGCTGCCAGTGCGAGGCCGACCGCGTGCGTCGTGTCCAGCGCCTGGCCCTGCGCGCCACTCGGACCTGTGGGGCGGCGGTTGGACGCCGCGCACACCGCCTTGGTGGTGGCGGAGTGCACGGTATGAAATCGGCCGCCGTCCATGCGCTCCAGCAGGATCAGATGCCCGCCGGCATCGCAGATGGCGACCGACACGGCGATCCCGGCGCTGTGCGCTTGCTCCAGGGCCGTGGCCATCATCTGCTTGGCGCCCGCATGCGTCAGGCGCTCGGTGGTCGCGGTGAACGTCGATGACTCCCTCATAGCGAGGGAATCCTCGCGCAAGCGCGGCACCCGCGCAACAGTGAATCTTCTGACAGTGACCATCTCGAGACAGTGGTGGCTTCCCAGGCCCCGGCGAGCTCGAGGAGCCTCAGAATTCAGATATCGAAACTCAGGTGGATACGGAGGAACGGAAAGGTATCCCGCGGAACGGAAAGGTAGCCAGCGTGTGCTGCGGTGTCTGACCGGCCGGGATCCCCCGGCGACGTCAGCTCCGGACGTGACACGCGGACGCGATCAGCAATGGACCGTTCCATCGCGGGCCATTCGCCTCGCTCGACGTGCGGCTGGCCCCGCGGCCGTCATCGAATCCGTCGCCATTGTATAACAGCGGCGCTTTGTGACACGTCGGGACGATGCGCCGGAGCTCGGGCAGGGCGATGTCGGGGATCGAGCCCGTCGCATCAGTTTTTCGTGTGGCGTCCTGCGCGAGGTCGCCGGAACCGCTGGCGGCGCGGCTACGGAGCGAACGCGCCGACAGCCTTGGTGACCACGAATTGCTGGTTGGTTCCATCGTTCGACGTCCACTGCTCGAGCAGCGTGCCATCGACGGTGCCCTTCATGGTCACGTCGAGCACCTTGGTGCTGTGGCGCGCGGTCAGGCGGTCGCTGCCCGACGCGACGTCGGTGAACGACCACTGCTGGTTCGTGGCGTTGCTGCAGGCAAACTGGATGACCGCTGTGCCATCGGCTTGCGAAGCGCCGGTGACATCCATGCACAGCCGGCTCAGCTCGTTCCGCAAGCGGAAGAATCCACCGGTCATGGATTCCGGCCGAAATCGCTGGCTCGCGACTCCGGAGCACGTCCTGATCTCGAGGCCCGCGTTCGATGCCGTGCTGCCGTCGATCACGCCGACGCACTTGTTGCTCTGCACTCCGATGATCGTGTAGCTCGCGGTGGTATCGAGCGTGATCTCGGAGCTGATGAGATCTGCGCGATCGCCGGGCTCCGGAGTGTCAATGCAGCCTGCGCTGATTGCTCCGATAGCCAGACATGCTCCATGACCCAATAATGACATCCGCTGAAAATACGTGATCTTCACGGTGCTCCTCCATGATCTCGGCGCAATCCAGTGTAATCCGACAGTCGGATCACATGCTGTTTGCGGGTTCGGCCTCCTATATCACCTTCTGCAACAACCGCGCAGCCGTAATGACGTGGTCATTCTGTTTCATGGCCGTAACGCGAGTGGTCATGAGTGATGCAACGAGTCGATTTGCTAGCGTCGCTGCGTTGCTCGCCGGATTGTGTAAGCTGTCGTCAGCTCGGGTGATCTCCAGACCGGTCTCGCGTCAGCCATCGTACGAACCTCGTGGAGGCCAATCGCGCGAGGTCGGGCGCGGCGCGCCGTGCCATGCGGCCCCGCGCATGCGAACGGACCCGAGGGGCCGACGTTGCGCGCGGTCTCGATGCTCACGCATGCGGCGCTCCGCGTGCGCCGTGATCGCGGGGTCGTGATTGTCCGGCCGGCGGACAGATCGCGTGGTCCGGTCGGCCCCCCGATCTGGGGCTCCGTTCGGTCGGCCGTTTCGAACGACGCCGGGCTGGTTTGCGACCGCCAGCACACGCCGTGCCGGCCGTGCCCCGGACGGTTGCGATGGCGGTTGACAGCCGCGATCGATGCTGGTGTTGTGTGTGCGCTGTGCGCGAACGGTTCGGATCGTACGAGATCTACGAAGAGCTTGGCGCCGGTGGCCTCGCGTCCGTCCACCTCGCGAGATCGCCGGCGATCAAGAACCCGGTGGCGCTCAAGCGGCTGTACCCGCATGTCGCAGAGGTCCGCGAGCTCGTCGCCGCCTTCATCGACGAGGCCCGCCTCGCGCGCTACCTGCGCCATCCCGGCATTGCGCGCGTCTACGAGTTTGGCCGGACCAAGGGAACCTACTTCATCGCGTTCGAGTTCGTACCCGGGCCTACGCTGCAGCAGCTGCAGCGCCAGTGTGCGGCCTACGTCGGTCGGATCCCCGTCCCGGTCGTGCTGGAGATCGGCTACCAGCTCTGTGACGCGCTCGAGCATGCCCACGGCCTGCGCGACGAGCACGGCCAGCCGCTCGGGATCGTGCACCGCGACGTGTCGCCGTCGAACGTGATCGTGTCGAGCTCGGGCCAGGTCAAGCTGATCGACTTCGGGCTCGCGAAGACCAAGCAGTCGACGGTGCAGAGCCAGGCCGGCATCATCAAGGGCAAGGTCAACTACATCGCGCCGGAGTACATCTCGGGTCGGCTCGATGCGCGCTGCGATCTGTGGGCGGTGGGCGTGGTCCTCCACGAGCTGCTGACCGGTAAGCGCCTGTTCCACGACCCGGAGAATCTCGCGACGCTCGAGCGCGTGCTGTCGCTGCCGATCCCGGCACCGTCCCACACCAACCCCGATGTGCCCGGCGATCTCGACCGGATCGTGCTCGCCGCGCTGGAGCGCGATCCCGCGAAGCGCTGGCAGAGCGCGGGAGCGATGCGCACGGCGCTACAGCACCACGAGAGCCGGCGGCTCACCCACCAGCAGCTCGTGGTCTGGATGGAATGGGCGTTCTCGCAGCGGCAGCAGCCGCTGCGTGTCGAGCAGACCGGCGTGTCGGCGCTGTACGAGATCATCGAGAGCACGCAGATCGAGGCGGTGGGGGAGCTACCGGCGCTGTCGGAGGCGACCGAGCAACGCCGGCGCCAGAGCGTCGCGCACATGCCGGCCTACGGCGCGGCGACGGCCCAGCGGCGTGCGGCTCGACGCCAGACCTTGGGTTGGATCGCGCTCCTGGTGGTCGCGGTGCTCGTTGCGATCGGCGTCGCCGTGGTCGTGGCGCTCGCGCGCGGCCGGCTGTGAAGGGGGCCTACCGTGGCACGGTCATGCGGGCCGCAGCGCGTATCCGTACGCCAGGTTGGTGCGTCCGGCGCCCGACTCGGCGTAGAGCGCCTTGTAGCGGGTCAGCGTGTCGCGCTCGAGCGCGGCGTGGTGTTGCGGCTTGTAGTCGTATAACCGCGCGTTGTTGGTCCCGAAGATCGCGTTCTTGACCGGTCCGTCGGCGGGCCCCAGCGGCGCCAGGCCGTACTTCTTCTGCAGCGGCTCGGGGATCTCGAGGCGCCGAAACGCCTCGATCTGCCACTGCGGGGAGCCGGTCCAGATCGCGTCGGTGCCCCAGCACACGTGATCGACCCCCAGGCCCTTGATGAGCTGGCCCATCATGACCGCGGCGACGCGCGGATCGGCGATCGTGCTCTGTGCAAACAGCTGACCCACGTCGGCGTAGACGTTCTTCACCCCGTGCTTCGCCGGGATCTCCGCCAGGTCGGTGACCCACTCGACGCGGCCGGTCCGTTCGAGCTGCGCCCAGGCATCGTCGGCGGTGCTCTCGCCGCCCGGCCAGCGATAGCCACCGTGATAGATGATGAAGTTCAGCTGCGGCCAGTCCTTCGCGGCCTTGCTCACATCGCGTACATCGCAGTATGCGAGCAGGTGAGGGAACGCCTTCTCGACATCCGGCGGGAACAGCCCCTTGTGCACACAGACGTTCTTCAGGCCCGCCTTGAGGAATTTCTCGTACGCGGGATACACCAGCTTCTCGTCGTCCATGCGCCACGGATGCTTGGACAGATTCTTGTTGGTGTTGTCGCCGATGGTGTAGCCCTTCATCGAATCGGGCTTGAGGATCTCGATCGCATGATCGATGCTGTCCATCCAGCCGGGATAGCCCGGCGTGAAGATGGCATGCGACAGCATGCGCCTGGTGCCGGCGATCCCGTTGACGTCGGCGCGCGCCTGCGCCTTCATCTCGTTGGTCAGGAACCAGTCGTCGGGGACCTCCGACGGTGCGCCGCTGATGCAGGCGACCTTGGTGTCGCTGTCCAGATAGATCTCCTTCAGGTAGTTCGCGAACATCAGATCGTCGATCGTCTGCTCCTTGCTGAGCGTCGGATTCCAGCCTGCTTTGCCGACCGCCTTGCGCTGGTTGACGAAGGTCTGGATCTTGGTGCCCGGTCGCAGGAAGTGAGTGTGCATGTCCATGATGAACTGATTGGCGAGCTGCTTGGCGCGCGCCGTGGCTTGTTCCGGAGTCGCGGCCTCCGCGCGCGACACCCCGAATACCGGGCCATACGTGTCGTTCATCGCGACGAACGCTGCCGCCATCCCCGCAGCGGTCTGAAAGAATCGGCGCCGGCTGATTCCCAGGCGCCGCGCCATCCGCGTGCCCATGTCTTTCACGCGCGCCTCGAACTCGCGCTGCCGGGGTGTTTGCGGCCCGGGCATGAACTCGTCGCTCGAAACCGATTGCACCGGGATGGGAGAAGCGAACAGCGACTCGGCGCTGGTCAGCCTGGCGAGCTCTTCCGCGGACAACATGCCCATGGCGATCCTCCTAGCGTTGTGGGATCACAGGAACCGCTCGGCGGTCGAGACACCGGATCTGCGAGCTCGCTCGTCCAGGTCCGGATCTGCCGGCGACTCTGTGTCGGCCCGGACAGTAGCGGCGACGCGAATGGCCGTCAACGCCTCATGGAAATCTGTGGCAGCGCCAACGCGTTCACTACGGATTCGTCACGCGATACAGCACACCGTTCCAATCGGCACTGATGGGGACGGTGGGTGAGTGGTGGAGCGAGGAGTGGGCACTCCATGCTTCGCGAGCTCGTTTGCTCGACATCGCTTGATCGTTCGCGCCACGATGGCAGTGGAGGAGTAGACACGCGACGCGCCGCAGCAGGCTTCGATCCCCCGTTCGAGCCGGTGCTGCGGAGGGCATGGTGGCAGTTGCACCCACTGCGTCGATGCATGTATGGCCACTGCTGGCAGTCAGGGCAGCCAGGGCAGCCAGGGCAGCCAGGGCAGCCAGGGCAGCCAGGGCAGCCAGGCCAACCAGGGCAGCCAGGCCAACCAGGGCAGCCAGCGCCAGTGGCGCCGACACATTCCGACACATCTCTGAATGCAGACGCTGCCGGTGTGCACGGGTGGAACAGCCTGTTCGAGTCCTGTGTGTTCCATGTTCCGCTGTGGTTTCGTGTTCGATGCTCTCGCTCGGTGCGCTGGTAGCGCGCCGCGACCTGAGCCTGCGTCGCTTGTTGTTGCGCATGGCGTCGTGGGTGCAGGCGCAACCGGGTTGGCCAACACGCGGCGGCGAACTACAGCGCAGCGACATCCTTGCGAGATGCGCAGCCGTTCTATAGGGTAAATCATTATGCAGTCTGCCGAGAAACCCGCGCCTGCGGCGCCCCGGAGTGGCCGGCACTTTCTTCAGATTCCCGGACCGACCAACGTCCCCGATCGCGTGCTCCGCGCGATGGCGCGGCCGACGATCGACCATCGCGGCCCCGAGTTCGCTCGGTTCGCCGCCGAGCTCTTCGAGGGTCTCGGCCCGGTTTTCGGGACCACCGGGCCGGTGATCGTCTTCCCGTCGTCCGGCACCGGCGCGTGGGAGGCCGCGATCGTCAACACGCTCAAGCCGGGCGACAAGGTGCTGATGTTCGAGACCGGCCACTTCGCCACGCTGTGGAAGAAGATGGCCGAACGCCTGGGCCTGGTGATCGACTTCGTGCCGGGCGACTGGCGGCACGGCGTCGATCCAGCGGTGGTCGAGGCCAAGCTCGCCGAGGATCGCCAGGGCGCGGTGAAGGCCGTGATGGTCGTCCACAACGAGACCTCGACCGGCGTCACCAGCCGGATCCCGCAGATCCGCCAGGCCATCGATCGCGCGCACCACGGTGCGCTGTTCATGGTCGACACGATCTCGTCGCTCGCCTCGATCGAGTACCGCCACGCCGAATGGGGTGTCGACGTCACCGTGGCCTGCTCCCAGAAGGGCTTCATGTTGCCGCCCGGTCTGGGGATGAACGCCGTGAGCGACAAGGCGCTCGCCGCTGCGAAGCAAGGCGGGATGCCGCGCTCGTACTGGGACTGGGAGGACATGCTGAAGACCAACGCGAGCGGGTTTTTTCCTTACACGCCCGCGACCAATCTGCTGTACGGGCTGCACGAGGCGCTGATCATGTTGAGGGAGGAGGGGTTGCCACGGGTGTTCGCGCGGCACGCGCGCCACGCCGAGGCCACGCGGCGCGCGGTGCGCGCGTGGAACCTCGAGATCCTGTGTGCCGATCCCGCCGAATACTCGAGTGTCCTCACTGCCGTGATGATGCCGGCGGGCCACGACGCGGACGCATTCCGCGCCGCCGTGCTGGCGCGGTTCGATATGTCGCTGGGCACCGGGCTGGCCAAGCTGACTGGCAAGGTGTTTCGCATCGGCCACATCGGTGACTTCAATGACTTGACACTCCTGGGAACGCTGGGTGGTGTCGAGATGGGGCTGGCGGTTGCCGGTGTGCCGCACCGAGCCGGCGGCGTGCAGGAAGCGATGAAGTACCTCGGCGACAGCGCGCACTCGTAGCTGTAAGAACGACAGTCAGTTGCGGTCGAGCAGCGATTTCCATCGAAAGGCCAGCCCATGAACATCCCGACGCCGCTCAATCCGCTCGACCCGCTTAGCCCACCCCGCAGGAGCCTGCGGCCGAGTGCCCCCACCATCGTTCTGCTCCTGCTCTGCATGATGTATTTCCTGACCTATGTCGATCGCGTGAACATCGCGACGGCGGCGAGCGAGCTCAAGAAGGAATTCCATCTCTCCAACACGCAATTCGGATTCGTGCTGTCCGGTTTTGCGTATCCGTATCTGGTCTTCCAGGTGATCGGTGGATGGGTCGGCGATCGGCTCGGCCCGCGCAAGACGCTGGTCATCTGTGGCACGATCTGGGCGCTGGCGACCGCGTTTACCGGGCTCGCGACAGGGCTATTCTCGCTGATGCTGTTCCGCCTGGCGCTCGGGTTCGGTGAGGGCGCGACGTTCCCCACCGCAACACGGGCGATGCAGAGCTGGACCCCGGTCGGGCGGCGTGGCTTCGCGCAGGGTGTGACGCACTCGTTCGCGCGTCTCGGTAACGCCGTGACCCCGCCGATCGTGGCGGCGCTCATGGTGTGGCTGACCTGGCGCGGCGCGTTTGCGATCCTGGGTGCGGCGAGCATGCTCTGGGTGGGGATCTGGTGGCTGTACTATCGCGATGATCCGCGCAACCACGCGGCTATCACCAAGGCCGACCTCGAGCGGCTCCCGCCACCGAGCGTGAAGACCACGGCCAAGCCCGTGCCGTGGCGGCGCCTGATCGTACGCATGCTGCCGGTGACGCTCACCTATTTCTGCTACGGCTGGTCTTTGTGGCTGTTCCTGAGCTGGCTGCCGTCGTTCTTTCGGGAGGGCGGCTACCATCTCGACCTCAAGCAGTCCGCGCTGTACTCGAGTGGCGTGTTCCTCGCCGGCGTCGTGGGCGATGCCCTCGGTGGGATCATCAGTGACTACATCTTGCACAGGACCGGTCGAGTCGCGTTCTCGCGCCTCGTGGTGATCGTGGTGGGCATGCTGGGCGCAGCCGGGTGCCTGATCCCCGTTCTGTTCTTGCGCGACGTCATGCCGTTGGCGCTCTGCCTGTCGGGCGGGTTCTTCTTCCTCGAGCTCGTCATCGGGCCGATCTGGTCGGTACCAATGGACATCGCGCCGCAGTACTCGGGCACGGCGAGCGGGCTCATGAACACGGGGTCGGCGGCCGCGGCCATCGTCTCGCCCCTGGTGTTCGGTTACATCATCGATGTTACCGGCGACTGGCACCTGCCGTTCTACGGCTCGGTGGGGCTACTGCTCATCGGAACGCTGCTATCGTTCACGATGCATCCAGATCGGAAGTTCGTCGATGAGCCGCCCCCTGTCGCCCGCGTCGTGTAGCTGATGGCCCCCAAGGTCGGAGACCCCGCGCTGGCGTCGCGGCTGCGCGAGGTGATGCGCGGCGACGTCCTGTTTGACCCGTTCACCCGCGGGCGGTATTCGACCGACGCCTCGATCTACCAGATCGAGCCGATCGGGGTGGCGCTGCCGCAGAGCACCGAGGACGTGATCGCGGCGATCGCGCTGGCGCGCACGGAGGGGTTCCCGGTCATCCCGCGCGGCGGCGGTAGCTCGCAGAACGGTCAGCCGCTCGGCGAGGCCGTGGTGATGGACACCAGCCGCTACATGAACCGCGTGCTCGAGGTCGACCCGGTGGCAGGCACGGCGATCGTCCAGCCCGGCATCGTGCTCGACGAGCTCAATCGCCAGCTCAAGGCCAGCGGCTGGCAGTTCCCCGTCGACGTCTCCACGTCCGCTCACGCCACGATCGGCGGCATGACCGGCAACAACTCCGCCGGCACCCGATCGATCAAGTACGGGCTGATGGTGCACAACGTGCTCGAGGTCGAGGCCGTGCTGGCGGATGGCTCGTGCGTCGTGCTCGGCGAGCTTGCGCCGGACACCGCCAGCTCGCCCGCGCGCGTCGCCGCGCTCGCGGCGACGATGCGAACGCTCTACACCGCCAACGCCGACGAGATCGCGCTCCGCACCCCCAAGGTGTTGCGCCGCGTCGGTGGCTACAACCTCGAAGCGTTCAGCGATCCGCGCCCGAACCTCGCCAAGCTCATGGTCGGCTCGGAGGGAACGCTCGGGTTCTTCACGCGGATCAAGCTGAAGCTGAGTCGCATGCCGCGCCACAAGGTCGGTGCGATCTGCCACTTCGGTCGGTTCTTCGATGCCATGGACATGACCCGGTTCATCGTCGAGCTGTCGCCGACCGCGGTCGAGCTGGTGGATCGCAAGATGATGGAGCTCGCCCGCGAGCTGCCGGCGTTTCGCGCGACGCTGGATCGCCACGTCAAGGGTGTGCCCGACGCGATCCTGCTGGTCGAATTCGCGGGCGACGAGCGGGCGCCCCTCGAGGCGTCGTGGAAGCGCCTCGAGCAGCTGCTCGCCGACCACGGCTATCCCGACTCCGTGGTGCGGCTCGGCGACGCCGCGTCGCAGGCCGACATGACGGCGGTGCGCAAGGCGGGGCTCAACATCATGATGTCGATGAAGGGCGACGGAAAGCCGATCTCGTTCATCGAGGACTGCGCGGTGCCGCTCGCGGATCTGGCGGAGTTCACCGAGCGGCTGACCCGCCTGTTCGCATCCCACGGGACCGAGGGAACCTGGTACGCGCACGCCTCGGTCGGCTGCCTGCACGTCCGTCCGATCCTCAACATGAAGGACGAATCGGGCGCGCGGAAGATGCGCGCGATCGCGGAGCAGGCGTTCGCGATCGTCAAGGAATACCGAGGTTCACACTCCGGCGAGCACGGCGACGGCCTGAGCCGCTCGGAATTCCACACGATGATGTTCGGCGAGCAGATGGTGCGCGCGTTCGAAGCGGTGAAGGACGCGTTCGATCCCGGGGGCGTGCTCAACCCCGGGAAGATCGTTCGCGCGCCGCGGATGGATGATCGTAGCCTGTTTCGCTACAAGCCCGGATATGCGGCTCTGAAGGTCCTGCCGGCGCTCGACTGGACCGAGGCGGGTGGCTTCCTGGCCGCGACCGAGATGTGCAACAACAACGGCAGTTGTCGCAAGTTCGATGCGGTGATGTGTCCGAGCTTCCAAGCGACCGGCGACGAGCGGGACGCGACCCGTGGGCGCGCCAACAGCTTGCGGCTCGCGCTGAGCGGCCAGCTCGGGCCCGACGCGCTGGTTTCGGACAGCATGAAGGAGACGATGGAGCTGTGCGTCGGGTGCAAGGCGTGCCGGCGCGAATGTCCGACGGGCGTGGACATGGCGCGCATGAAGATCGAGTTCCTGCATCACTGGAATGCCCGGCACGGGATCTCCCGGCAAACCAAGCTCACTGCCTATCTGCCGCGCTATGCGGGGCTCGCCCGGCGGTTCGCACCCCTGATGAACCTGCGCAATCGGCTGCCCGGCCTGGCGGCCCTGACCGAGAAGCTCGTCGGGATGAGCCGGAAGCGCAAGCTGCCGGCGTGGCGCAGCGACATCTACAAGGCGCCGGCGGCGCTGGCAGCGCCAGACGCGCCGCCCGCCGAGCCCGGCAAGACCGTGGTGCTGTTCGCCGATTGCTTCTCGCGATACTTCGAGCCGGAGAACGCGCGGGCCACGCGCGCCGTCCTGGAGGCGGGGGGCTACACGGTGATCGAGGACGCGTCGGCCCGGCCGCTGTGCTGCGGCCGCACGTTCCTCAGCGCCGGGCTGGTCGACGAGGCGCGCGTCGAGCTCACCCGGCTGGTGGCGGCGCTCGGGCCTCATGCAGAGCGCGGCGTCCCGATCGTCGGCATTGAGCCGTCGTGCCTGCTGACCTTGCGCGACGAGCTGCCGGTCGTGGTGCAGGACGACGCCGTCCCGGCGATCGTGCAACAGGCGATGCTGCTCGAGGAGTTCCTCGCGGCCGAGCACCGCCGCGGCACGCTCGACCTGCCGCTGGGCGACTGCGGCAGCCAGCAGGCGTTCGTGCACGGCCACTGCCACCAGAAGGCGCTGGGCGCGATGCCGGCGGTCGCCGCGACGCTCGCGCTCGTGCCCGGGCTGTCGGTCCAGATGATCGAGTCGAGCTGCTGCGGGATGGCCGGCTCGTTCGGCTACGAGACCTCCCACTACGACATCTCGATGCGGATGGCGAACCGGAGCTTGCTGCCGGCCGTGCGCAGCGCCCCGCCCGGGGCGCTGATCGTCGCCGACGGCACGAGCTGCCGCCACCAGATCGCCGATGGCGCCGGGCGCCCGGCGGTGCACGTCGCGCGAGTCCTCGAGTCGGCGCTCGCCGCCAAGCCCGCGCCGGCCGCGAAGTCGCGACCTGCGTGACTCCGGGGGAGGTTCGATTGACGCGACCGCACGCGAGATCTCAAATGGGGTTCACCCCGATCTGCCCGTGGAGCGATGACCAGCGGCCTCCGGCTCCAGCGCCAGGTAGTGCCCGCCCGTGTTGCGGGCGGACGGTATTGCGCGCCGGACGCCCGTCATCGAGCCGCCCTCGGGTAGGCTCGCGCGCGTGACCAACTTCGTGTGTCCGGGCTTCCGCTTTGCAGGCGTGGCGGCCGGTATCAAAGCCAGTAACCAGCTCGACGTCGGCCTGATCGCGGCGGATGGACCTGCGAGCGCCGCGGCGGTGTTCACCCGCAACCGGGTCGCGGCGGCGCCGGTCGCGCTGTCGCGCGCGCTGCTCACCCGCACCAAGGGCACGCTGCGCGGCGTGGTCGTCAACAGCGGTAACGCCAACGCGTGCACCGGGCCGCAGGGCGTCAGCGACGCTCGCCGCATGGCCGCGCTCGGCCGCGAGGCGTGCGGCGGCCCGGCGCTGATCGCGTCGACGGGCGTGATCGGCCGGCCGCTCGCGATGGACCGCGTCGAGCACGGGATCGCGAGCGCGAGCGCGGCGCTCGCGCCCGACGGGTTCGCCCGGTTCGCGGAGGCGATCATGACCACCGACAAGCGGCCCAAGGTCGCCGCGCGCGACGTCAAGCTCGGGCGGCGGGCGGTGCGCCTGGTCGGCGCCACCAAGGGGGCCGGGATGATCGCGCCCAACATGGCGACGACGCTGACGTTCGTGGTCACCGACGCGGCAGTGTCGCCGGCCGCGCTGCGCAAGCTGGTCGCGGCCTCGGTCGAGCCGACGTTCAACGCGATCGCCGTCGATGGCGACACCTCGACCAACGATACGCTCGCGGTGCTCGCCGGGGGGACGGGGCGGCCGTCACCGCGCGAGCTGCGCACGTTGGGCGCGGCGCTGACCGATCTGCTCGATGAGCTCGCTCATCTGCTGATCGGGGACGGCGAGGGCGTTCACCATGTGGTCACGATCGACGTGAGGGGTGCGCGCAGCGTGCGCGATGCCCAGGCCGTCGCCCGCCGCGTCGCCGTCTCGCCGCTGGTCAAGACCGCGATCTCCGGCGGGGATCCCAACTGGGGGCGGATCCTGTGCGCGGTGGGCAACGCCGGGATCGAGCTTCGGCCCGACCGCATCGCCCTGGCGATCGGCGGCGTCCCGGTGGTCCGTCGCGGCGCCGCGATCGACGGCTGGGATCCGGCGGCGGTCAGCGCGGTGATGAAGGCACCGGCCTACTCGATGACGATCGATCTGGGCCTAGGCCGCGCGACCGCGCGGTACCTGGCGTGCGATCTCAGCCACGACTACGTGACGATCAACGCCGACTACACGACCTGATCGCGGCTCCACGCCGTCTGGTGATTCGTCATGAGTCGGATGTGGACTGATCGTGGGGCGGTGATCGTGGGGCGGTGATCGTGGGGCGGTGATCGTGGGGCGGTGATCGTGGGGCGGTGATCGTGGGGCGGTGATCGTGGGGCGGT